>JACCDN010333239.1_pt1 | contig 170055 bp, 142 predicted proteins | sample 7441691 | NCBI WGS metagenome assembly JACCDN01 (sample SAMN15323439, study PRJNA562643) | freshwater metagenome | isolation source: river surface water | place: USA:Blue River Watershed | collected 2017-08-16 | reverse complement strand
TAGAAAGCAGCACCATTAGCATGATGCAGCCCAGTAGACGGAGAAGGTTCATAGGTGGGTAGAAAGATGATTTTCACGATTAAAATGGCTGCAATGCTACACATTTTTTCGAAGCATTGCAGCGTTTTTATGAAAAGTAAGACCTCGTCTACAGGCCTTTACGAGCTGAATTGCGTATTTTCGCGACTAAATCGTTGTGCTATGAATTTGGGAATATTGTTTGTTGCTGTAGTGATTTTACTGGTGGCTTTGGTATTGTTTTTGCAACAGCAAAAGGCTTTCAAAAAAGGGAATCAACCAGAGTCTGATCAACTACAGTCGGAGCTTGATCGTTATAAAATAGATCTGGCTAAGGCAGAGGAACGCTGCAGGAGTCTAATCCTTGAAAAAGAAAATATTACTGATCTGCTTAAAACTGAACAAGAGCGCTTGATAGTAGAGTTGGCTCAGGAGCGAGAGAAGCTTTCTAAGGCTAACCAATCTTTAGAAAGCTCCAGGACTTATTTCATTGCTCAAAAAGAGAAAATCGCGGAGCTTATACAAGATCGTGAGAAGAGCCAAGAGAAGGCTAATAAGGATTTTGAGTTGATAGCAAATAAAATCCTCGAGGAGAAAACCCACAAGTTTGCTGAACAAAACCGAACTAACTTGGATATCCTGTTAAATCCACTAAAAGAAAATATTAAAGCCTTTGAGGAAAAAGTAGATCGGGTATATAAAATGGAAGCAGATGAGCGCAATATACTTAAAGGTGTCATTACCCAACTGGTTGATTTGAACAAGACCATGAGTGTCGAAACCCAAAATCTGACTCGGGCACTTAAAGGAGATACTAAAAAGCAAGGGAATTGGGGTGAGATTATTTTAGAACGTGTTTTAGAGCGCTCAGGTTTGGTTAAGGATCAGGAATACCGTGTTCAAGCCAGTTTTCAGTCTGCGGATGGGGGGCGTTTTCAGCCGGATGTGATTATTGATTTACCAGACAATAAACATTTGATAGTTGACTCTAAAGTGTCCCTAGTTGCTTATGAACGCTTGGTGAATGCTGATGCGGATCAGGAGCGGGAGGTTTTTACTAAACAACACCTCTTATCTATTCGAAATCATGTGAGTGATTTGTCTGTCAAGAATTATAGTGATCTATATAAGATTAATTCGCCGGACTTTGTCATGTTATTCATTCCTATTGAATCTTGTTTTAGTGTAGCGGTTCAGCAGGATGCCGAATTATTCAATTTTGCTTGGGATAAGCGTGTAGTTTTAGTTAGTCCGTCGACTTTGCTAGCCACTTTGCGTACAATTGCCAGCATGTGGAAGCAAGAGCGACAAAATCGAAATGTATTGGAAATAGCGCGTTTAGGTGGTGAGATGTACGATAAGTTTGTGGGATTTGTAAGTGATATGGAGAGTATTAGTAAGGGAATCAGGCAAAGTCAAGACGCCTATGAACGCGCATTGAATAAACTGTCCGATGGGCGGGGAAATCTGACCATTACTGCCGAAAAGATCAAAAAATTAGGGGCCAAAGCAAGCAAGTCATTAGACCCCAAATTGTTGGTTGAGGAAGAGGATTAGCTCTTTTTGAATGCATTCCAACCCTGCGCTTTTAATGAATGAGCATTTCCAGATTTGGAGATGAGCTGACAGCCTGAGGTAGCATCTGTAATATGACCGATGATAGAGATATCGGCACTATGTTTGATTTTCTCATAATCGGCCTGTGCAACTGTAAATAGGAGTTCATAGTCTTCTCCCCCATTCAAGGCACAAGTTGTCGGGTCGATTCCAAATGTTCGAGCGGTGTCGTAGGTCATGGGATCAATGGGGATTTTTTCCTCGTAAAGTGTACAGCCTTTTTCGGATTGTTTGCAAATATGTAGGATATCTGATGCCAGGCCGTCTGAGATATCGATCATTGCGGTGGGCTTTATTTTTAATTCTCCGAGAGATTCAACAATGTCTTTCCGGGCTTCTGGTTTTAATTGACGCTCTACGATGTAATCTTTGCCTTCCAGGTCCGGCTGGATATTTGGATTTTCCAAATAAATCAACTTTTCACGTTCGAGTAGCTGCAATCCCATATAAGCTGCCCCTAAGTCTCCAGATACGCAGATCAAATCGCCTTCTTTTGCTCCATTTCGGTAGCAGATGTCTTTTTCTTGGGCATAGCCGATACTGGTTACACTAATGACAAGTCCTTGTTTGGACGCAGATGTGTCCCCTCCAATCAGATCAATATGGTATTTTTCACAAGCTATTTGAATACCTGAATAAATCTCTTCTACTGCTTCTAGGGGAAATTTGCTCGATAAGCCTATTGAAACAGTAACCTGAGTAGCTGTGCCATTCATGGCATAAATATCGCTTAGGTTGACCTGAATGGCTTTATAGCCTAGATGTTTTAGTGGGGTGTAGCTGAGGTCGAAGTGGATACCTTCTAGTAATAGGTCTGTGGATATAAGCGTTTTCTTGCTATCAAAATCTAAGACAGCAGCATCATCACCTACACCTTTGATAGATGATTCATTTTTTAGCTTAATATCCTTGGTTAAATGATCTATCAACCCAAATTCACCGAGTTGGCTGAGCTCTGTACGGCCTTTATTTTCAAACATGAATGTTAAATTTAAGCCAGCAAAGGTGCGTATTATTTCTGAGCTGGTCTAAGAGCTTGTTTAAAATTCATTTGACGGCTTTGTATCATTTCTTCGTCGGCAAGCTGTAAAAATCATGATCGGCAATAATCAAATGATTGAAAGTGACGATGTCTAATATCTGCCCCGCAGCGACTAGTTTATGTGTTAGTTCGATACCGGGCTTGGCTTTAAATGGCCAGATGGGTTATTATGGGCAAAAAAATGAGTGCCGATGCTTTCGCTTTCCCTATGCCTTTAAATTTAGCCAGCTCTTGAATGCTCAATTTTCCTAGCTGATTTAGGTTATTATCATAAGTAAAAAGGATTCGTTTACTAAGTTCAACAGCACTTTCCTTTTTATTCCCGGATCCAATCAAGATAGCGATGAGTTCAACAGCACTTAAAAAGCTTTTGCCTTTGATGGCTAGTTTTTCGCGAGGGCGATCTTCTTCAGCCCATGATTTGATGGTTATTTTTTGGCCAGTAGATTTCATAAGTGGAACGTAGCCGAAAATAAAAAATGGGCTCTGTTTTATAGAGCCCATTCCATAACCTTAAATCAAAAACTTCGCTTACTTCAAGTTGTTAACAAATCTTGTCAATTTTGATTTATTATTTGAAGCCTTGTTCTTGTGAATAATATTTTTCTTAGCCAAGCGATCAAGCATTGAAATTACTTTGGGAAGAAGCGCAGTGGCTGCAGTTTTATCTGTAGAAGCACGTAATTTTTTTACTGCATTTCTTGTCGTTTTAGCTTGATATCTATTACGTAAACGCTTAGTAGCGTTTGCTCTAATCCGTTTAATCGATGATTTATGATTTGCCATTTGCCTAGCTCTCGTCTAAAATTTTAAGAATGCAAATATAGACTCTTTATTTCAATATCCAAAGTGGATTTTAAGGGTAGTCATAAATTTTTATTTGCAATAAGTAGAAACTAGTTTTTGGGCGCCCAAAAAATTCCTGGCATCAGCAATTTTGAGATAGAAACAAGCTTCTTCTTTTTTGCCCAAATTAATTAAACATAAGCCTTTGATGTATTCCGATTTCCCATTGGTAAAGGTTTTGGCTGAGATTACTTTGTCGAGGTATGGTAGTGCTAAATCATACTGTTTAAGCATGAAATAACATGCCCCCACATTTTCGATATAGGCATAGTCTGTTGGGTCTAGCTCAATGATTTTTAATGAATTGCTAAGAAGTGTTTTAATATATCCACTGTTAGAAGCCAATGTCGCATTGATGATAAATTTGTTTTTCAGAATTGTTTTATCAGTAGGGAAACGCTTTTCTGCAGAGTATGCGATGGCAAGTAAATAGTCTTTGTTATAGTTTAAGCTCAGCAAAACATTGATGTACTTGTTCCATACATTGGGTACATCGCCTCGGTATTTGACACAAGTTTTAAAAGCATTTTTGATGGCCATGGTATCCTTCATGCTTTTAGCAATGTCGGTAAATAGGCCGTAGTAGCCGATATTGGCCGGTCGGGTGTAAAAGCCTTTACGGGCATAGTAAAAAGCACTATCTAGTTTGCCCGTTTGATAAAATACTTGTGCTTTCACATATTCATTGGCCATGTTATATGGGTTTACTTTTGTGCTCTTATTCAGGAGTACCATGGCTTCATCATATTTTCCACCCCGAGAAAGATACCAGGCTTTGATCACATCGATAGGAGAATTTGCCAGTACAGCTAGGTTAGGAATTTCAGGTAATTGATCGTTGATTTCTTTCCAAGAGTGATTTGCTGTATTTGGAAAATCATCTTGAGCGATGACTGACTGAATAACCAAAGATTGATAAGTAAAATATTTATAATAGGTAGCAATGCCCAGTAAGCCTACAGTAATTAGGGCAAATATTGCTGAAAGCCAATTTTTGTTAACTGGAATTGGGTTTATTTTTTCATCCTTATTAATTAGGAATGTGCAGCCATTGATAGCCAGAATTAAAGCAAAAAATACTTGCATAATCGGGCGCTCACTCGGGAAATTGAATACAGCATCGGTGAAATATCCAGCTAGGGCAATGAGTGAAAAAATGGCTATGTTTTTAAGTGGGTCATGGGCCTGCGATTTCCATATTTTGATGGTATAAATTAAAGCGCAGACAAATAGAGAGAAGAATGCAAGTCCGCCCAGGATACCAAGTTCCATGGCTGTTTCCAGAAAGTCATTGTGAAGGTGTTTACCATAATTAAAATCGATCTGAAATCTATCTTCGTATGGAATGATGGCTAGTTTGCAATTTCCGTAGCCGGCTCCCATGAATGGGTGTTTTTTGATGTAATCGATACTTGATTCCCACAATTCTAGTCGTCTTGCATTAGAGGAGTTTGTGGAGGAAGCAATAGAGCTTATTCGTTCTGTTACCGAGCTGAGTGTGTTTTTGCTTGCTTGTGATTTTCCTACATTGATCAGTATGGCTTGAGCAATAAAGAAAGCAAATACAACTGAAAGTAGAATGGGGCCTATTTGCGTCAGAACTTCCTTATGTTTTCGTGCCTTGAGGGATTGTAGGATGCCAAAAACTAAAAGTATTCCCAATTGTAAGAATAAACCCATATAGGCAGAGCGGGTACTGAGGATGAATACAGCAATGGTTCCCAGAATCAGTACGGGCACATGAATAAACTTAGTCCATGACTTGGAGGCATAGATCCCGTACATCACAAAAGCTAGCTTGACTACTAAACTGGTGGCCAGTGTATTTTTGTTTCCTGTATTTCCCTTTAAGCTGCTGATGACCTCACCCAGGGGAATGTGATTAATCCCATCAAAAAATGCAGCCAGTGTGCTGAGCGCTTGGATGAGTACTATGGCAGAAACAAGTTGAGTAATAAGCCTGAAAGAGTTCATTCGCCCACTTAAGAGGATGGCAATATTGAAAAAAGCAATGGTTGTATTGATCAATCCAGCATAGCAAACCCAAGATTCCGTTTGATTAATGGCAAAGAAGATGGAGAGCCCGGCAAGCGCAAACAGGAAAATATAAATCTGGGTTAACTTAATGGAGAGAATTCTTTTGATTTTTTGCCCATAGCCGTGTTGTTTTGAATAGTAAAAAATGTATACCGTACTAATTCCGTTTATAATGCAGAAATAAATCCATTGTGGACCTGCTACGTCGAGTGCACCAAACTCAGGTATAAAGTCGAGTAGCAAATAAAGTGCGATAAAAATCACAGGGATAATCATTTGATGATTTTGTTGCTCACTTGCTAACTTATTGGGATGGTTATGGGTAGATTTTGGGATAGCGTTATACTTTTTCGACATGTTTCTTCTTAGTTAGATGTTCAAAAATAGGACAAAAACTAAGAGCTTGTTTAGAGTTTATTTTATGAAATTATTGCAGGTTATTTTTGAGCTAAATGAGGCAGATTTTGGAGCCATAGCGGGGCTTCTATGGTGAAAAAATCTAAAGAAATTGCAGCCAAAAAGAACCCAAAAGAATAAAATCAAATAAATTCTAAACAAGCTCTAAATCCGTTTTTCATGATTTTGTGAAAATCAAGCATCTTCTTGCTGTGTATTGGGGTATATTTGATGGCATTAAAAGGGAATTAGTTATTGGTTTGTCCCAGACATTTTTTATGGATGTATTTTATTTGTTTTAGTAATATTTTGAAGATTTTTCGTATCCCGGTACTTATTTGTACGGTAGTTCTGTGTTCCTCCTGGGGCTTTTTTGCTCATCGGCAGATCAACAATCATGCAGTATTTTCATTACCAAAGGGCATGATACGCTTTTACAAATCAAATATTGATTTTGTTACTGCTCACGCAGTCGATCCGGACAAACGACGGTATGTAGATACTATGGAGGCTCCTCGGCATTTTTTGGATGTGGATCGGTATGGGATAAATCCTTTTGATCATATTCCAGAAAAATGGAAAGCAGCAGTAGCTAAATATTCAGAAAACACGCTCAAGAAAAATGGAATTGTGCCTTGGCAAATTGAAAAGTCCTATTATGCCTTGGTAAAAGCGTTTCAGGCAAGGGATTCGCTGCGTATTCTACGTTTGTCGGCAGATATTGGACATTATATTGCCGACGCACATGTTCCATTACATACCACAGAGAACTACAATGGACAGTTAACCAACCAAGTCGGAATACATGGTTTGTGGGAAAGTCGTTTGCCAGAGTTATTTGCTGATCAGTATGATTATATCGTGGGGAAAGTAAAATATATTAAAGATCCATTGCGTGAGGCTTGGAAAATTATTCGTCATACTTTTCACTATAAAGACTCGGTTTTAATGATCGAAGCTAATTTGAGCAAGCAATTTCCAGCAGATAAGAAGTGTAGTTTTAGCAAGCGCAAAGGCAAACTAGTGAGAAATTACTCCCGAGCTTATTGTAGAGCTTATCATGCTGCCTTGAATGGAATGGTTGAGCGGCAAATGCGAGCATCCATACTTGCAGTAGCTAGTTTTTGGTATTCTGCTTGGGTGGATGCTGGACAGCCTAATCTAGCTAATTTTTCATCAGGCGTTGCAAGTGATCAGGAGCGCAAGCATGCTGAAAAAGAAGAGCAGTGCTACAAGAAAGGGCGGATTATTGGTCGGGAGGAGGAACATTGAGGTATACTCCTTCTCTGTCTGTAGTGATATTAAATGCTACGGGCAGAGTAGGAGTTGAAAATGATATAAAATAGTCTGTCCATTATTGGGTCTATAATTTATTTGGGACGTATCACTGTTTTTGGCTGATTAGAGCACTCGAATATGGGTTGAGATTTAAATATGATCTAATCTGGCAGGGAAACACAATCAATATATTTCAAAAGCACTAAAAAGCCGAGTTAAATGACATCCCCCTCTTTATGCTTCTTCGATCTCAGAGCCGAATAAAGTGGCGGAATAACTGATGAGAAAATAATGATTAAGATGACCAAGGTAAAATTGTTCTTGATAACTGGAATATTCCCAAAGAGATAACCCAACAGTAAAAAGCTAAGTACCCAAGATACACCACCCACCACATTATATAAGGTATAACGTCCAATAGACATACCCCCTACCCCAGCAACGAAGGGTGCTACCGTTCTGAAAATGGGTAAAAAACGACTTAATATCACTGCCTTACCACCATGTTTGGCAAAAAAATCTTGCGTTTTGTTATAATATTCGAGCTTGAGTATTCTGTTGCCGGGCTTAAATGCTTTGGGGCCTATATATAGCCCTAAATAATAGTTAAGGGTATTCCCAGCTATGGCAGCCAAGCATAACAGTGTGCTCATCAATAGGATATCAAGTCCGGTATCGCCTTTGGCAATCAATGCTGCTACGGCAAATAGCAGGGAGTCTCCAGGAAGAAAAGGGGTGATCACAAAACCAGTCTCTGCAAAAATGATGAGAAATAGAATGAGATAGGCTCCGGTTTGATACTGCTGAATAATTTCAGCTAAATGCTGATCAATGTGCAGCGTAAAGTCTATAATATGGCGGATGACTTCCAAATTGTGTAATGTACTTATGTGCGAAGATTTATAGGCTTACTAAATCAATATGGGTTTTTAGACTTTGTTTAATGAGACATGTGTATTCAGCATAACAGGCATCACTAGCATGAGTACTTCCTCTTCTTGGTCATGAGCTTGTGGGCTCAAGAGGCCTGCGCGATTAGGTGTACTCATTTCAAAAATCACTTCTTCACCACTTAAGTTGCTAAGCATTTCGATTAAAAATTTGGCATTAAAGCCTATTTCCATATCCTGACCTTCATATTGACAGCTCAGGCGTTCATGCGCTTCATTAGAAAAATCAAGGTCTTCTGATGAAATGTTCAATTCGTTCCCCCCTACTTTCAAGCGCACCTGGTTGGTTGCTTTATTGGCAAATATGACTACTCGTTTCAAACAGTTCAAGAATAAACTGCGATCTATGGTTAGCTTATTGGGGTTATTTCGAGGAATGATAGCTTCATAATCGGGGTATCGTTCGTCAATCAGGCGGCAAATGAGATGGATATTTCCAAAGTGAAAAAAAGCGCTGGTATGATTATACTTTACTGAAACAGTAAGATCTTCAGCAGGCAAAGACGATTTCAGTAGGACGAGGGCTTTCTTGGGGATAATAAATGAAGCTGCTGAGTCAGATCGGGTATCTTTTCTTCGATAACGAGCCAGTTTATGTGCATCAGTTGATACAAAGGTGATATGCTCTGGACTTAGCTCGCAATATACACCTGTCATGGCAGGTCGTAGTTCATCATTACTTACTGCAAAAAGTGTTTTATTAATAGCCTCAGCAAGAACTGAAGCAGGAAGTCCTACTGAAGAAGCATTTTCAACCTCGGGTATTTTGGGGAAATCCTCTCCATTTTCTCCACTAAGCTTATACCGACCATTGTCAGCGTTAATTTCTATGGCAAAAGTGCTGTTATCAATGGTGAAAGAGATAGGCTGATCGGGTAGTGTTTTGAGTGTATCGATCAATATTTTTGATGGGATGGCTATCTTACCATTTTCCTCAGATTCAACTGGCAAGGAAGTGGTCATGCTTGTTTGCAAGTCGGTTGCAGATATAATCAGTGTTCCATCCTTTAATTCGAACAAAAAATTATCGAGTATAGGCAATACAGTACTACTACTGGATGCTCCATTAACAGCCTGTAACTGCTTTAATAGAGTGGATGTTGATACAACAAATTTCATATGCTAAACTGAGTTAAGATAGCCGATGATATCAATAAACTTTATGCCGGCTCAATATCATCATTGCGTGCGAACTTATCAAAAATAAGTCCCGCGAAGGTAAATAAATTAGCTGGTATATTTTCGTTTGCGGTAATACTGTTGCAACAAGACAAAGATCAATAATAGGAACAAAGGTAGTCCCATATTAAACGCTTGCCAAAGGGATTTTTCATCCCGAATTCGGGCTCTATCTAGTAAACGTAATTTGATTTCTTTGTTTCGCAGCTGGATAAGGTCAGAATCGTCAGTTAGATAATCGGCCATATTTAGTAGAAAGCTTTTGTTGCCAAACTGCTGATGGGTGTATCGATCATAGCCCAAAGGGAAAGCAGATCCATCAGCCCCACTCACTTGGTTTTTCAGAATGTCTCCATCCGATATCACGATCATTTTAGTCTTTTTACTAGTAAATGGGATGCTAGCTGGGGTGGTAATGTCATTGGGGACTGGTCTGTTCTTAAAATCAGAAGCAAACGAGCCTTCTAATAAAATGCCTACGGGTTTGGGCGTACTTTGAAAAGCTTTAGGATCAGGCTCTTGCTCTACCATTTGCAGGGAGAGTAAAGCAGGGGCGCTAAGCTTTTTACTAAAAGGCGAAGATGTTAGAATAATTTCTTTGTGTACATTTTTCGTGGCAATGGTATCTAGTGTACTGGCAAACTCCCCCCTAATTCCATCTAAATTTTTTACGAGCGGATGCTTGGATACGGGTACGAAAATGGGATAAAATAGCCAAGGAACCAATTGCATTTGCGCCTGTCCTCCAACACTGCCTACGCGGATTGGAATTTGGGCACAGTTCATGTCAGCAATTAAGTCATCATTGATTCGGATGCCATATTTGAAGAGGATGTCATCCAAATTGAGGTCTTTTGGGAAAGCATATTGCGTGCTACTTCCCCGTAAGCTATCGAGTTCTGCGCTTACTTTATCGAGTGCCCATAAAACACGCCCGCCGTGCATGACGAAATAATCAATTTTATATTTCTCTGCTTCTGTAAAGGCCTGGTCTGGCTTGGGGATAACGAGAAGTCTCAGCCCGTCTAATCCTTGTAAGGAAATTGTTTTCAAATTCACTCGGCCTACTTCATAGCCATCCGATAGCGACTTCATCGCATCGTTTAATTGCAAATCACTTAATTCATGATGTCCTTCTGTGAAGCCAATACGTGGCTTTCCTCCACTACTTATTTTTTTCAGTGTACTGATAAAAGCATATTCCAAATTTTGAATGGAGTTGTTGAGTACTTCTTCTGGAGACGATCCTGATCGAGTTTGCAGCAATTTAACTACCATCTGTTTACCATTGTAGGTAATCAAAGCTTCTGGGAAAATATTTTTTTGGGTGAGGCCATCCTCTGTTTTGATGCTCAAGAAGGTAGGTTCTATCCCTTTTGAGATTAAATCTTGAAAAGTCTTTTCTTGTGTTTTGCTATCTCCCGAAAGTGGATCTATCCAGTCGACCTGGAAATTGCCTTTTGAATAGGCCTTAAAGTCGACTAAAATATCTTGAGTCGCATTTTTGAGACGTCTAAAACCTGCAGGCAAATCACCCTGTAGATAAACTGTGACCTGAATATCCTCTTGTAAATTGTGAAGTATTTTTTGGGTGACCGGAGAAAGGGTGTACCGCTTCTCTTTGGTAAAATCAATTCGAAAAAAGAAGGTGGAAAAAAGAAAATTTAAGCTGGCGATGACTAGTAGAGCAAGCGCAAGATGGCCTAGGTCAGATTTACATTGATTTACCATTTTCTGCTCCCTATGATGGTTTTGGTGATCACTAGAAACAAAGCAATCCCACTCAAGAAATAAAGCAGATCCCGTGTGTCTAAAACCCCCCGGCTAATGGATTGATAATGTTCATTGATGCTTAACCTGGTCAGGTAGGCAGCTGCATGTTGCAGGGAAGGTAGCCCACTGATGGCATCAAGTCCGCTAAAGGCGAAGAAACAGAGGAATACAGCAATTATAAATGCCGTGATCTGATTTTTACTTATTGATGAGGCAAAAATACCAATGGCAGTAAACACACCTCCAAGTAAAAATAGACCAATGTATGAGCCGATAATTGCGCCGGTGTCGAGGTTACCTTTAATTACCCCAAGCCAGTATACACTGAAATAATAAACTAGTGTTGGAGCCAGAGCCAAGAGGACAATCAATAAGCAGGCCAGATATTTGCCTAGGACTAGTTCCCAGTCGCTGATGGGACGTGTGGTTAGTAGTTCAAAAGTTCCTTCCCTTCTTTCTTGGGCAATGGCGCGCATGGTGATGGCTGGAATCAAAAACATAAAGGTAAACGGGACAATGGCGAATAAGCTGTCTAAGCTGGCATAGCCATAATCTAAAATGCTGGAGTTGGGGAAAATCCAAAGAAATAACCCCGTGGTCACTAAAAATACACCAATAGCAATACAAGCCACTAGCGAGCTGAAGAATTCGTTAATTTCTTTAAATAAAATGGCGCGCACCTGAGTCTGGGTAAGCGGTAAAAATAGTGTATTTCTGAAAGAATGAACATCATTCTTTATTTCTAGTAGATACGCGATTCAATACACCAAAAGCATTAATTAATCATAAATTATTTTCATAAATATTGATATAATAAATTATTAATCTAATTAAAAAATTAATATCATTTAATTTCAAGAAAATATCCACACTATGAAATATGATTATTACTATTGCTCCATGTTTTAAAAATTACGTAATAATAAAAACATTTATTTAATCTATTTTTAATATAGACCTTGCTGTGTACAGGTAAACAGTGGAAAACATCGTGAAAAAGATAAAATTTCAGAAAAAGCTTTCTTTAAACAAAGAAACGATTGCCAAGTTAAATGATGAGCAGATGGATGGAGCAAAGGGGGGACTTAGGTGGCCGTCGTTTGTTAAACCTAATGGGTTTCCAGGAATACCAAGAGTTCCTGCAACGAACTTTTATTCCCAACATTGTAATACAAGTCAATTTACGTGCCCTGGGTCATATATCCGTTGTGTAGCTTAGCTGAATATCTAGATAATGAGTCAGTGTATTTCAACGTTGACTCATTATTTTAAATTATAGAGTGAAATTTGGGGCTTGGTAGAAAAGACACTTATGTGAATATAAGGACTCTTTTTGTTGGAATTTTAATTAGCATAGTGTTGGGACTAACAGTAGCTTCTTCGAATGGCCTATCTATTTTGAATCGGCTTTGGTTGGATTTGCTGTTTTAGTTTTGTTAATAATTTTTTCTTGTAACATGTTTCATGGTTCATATTAGTTAGGTATTTGTCAAAATTTATTAAACAATAGAAGAATGTCGTTATTATCTGACCTTGGGCAAGATTTGGTGTTTTTTGCATTCCTGTGCCTGCCTTTTTTACTAAGCCTAGTGAGGCGACTCTGGGACGCTTACTACGTCCACAGAGTTAAGCGAGGTGTTTCTTCGGATAAAACAGGAAAGACTCTCTAGCACAATACAGGACTTGTCTTGACATCGCAACACGCTATCTCATTCCATTTTATACTATTAATATTTATGATAAAAATATTTTGCCATAAATATTAATAATTTAAATTATAAATCTCATTGAAAAATTAACATCATTTAATTTCAAAAAAATGTTCACAGTGTGAAATGTGGTTGTTGTTATTGCTCAATGTTTTAAAGGCAGGTATTGTATCAAAATGTGTGATATGATTTGGATACAATACCCTGAAATTTTAGTAAATAAATAATCGATTAGCAAAAAAATTATGAAAAATCTGTTTAAAAAACCGCTTGAAAAACTGAACAGTAAAAATTTTGAAGTTGTGGACAATAGTCAACTAGCCTATTTATTCGGTGGGATGGTGTCTGCTAAGACAAAGGACAAGGACGAAACTTTTTCAGCAAGTAGGGATGGTGTTGATTACCACAAATCAAAGAGAAAGGACTAATATTAAAACGACTACAATGGGGAAGCCTCTTTGTTGTAGTCGTTTTAGGACGATCCAAAAGCTTTATGATTCTCATAATAAGCAAATCGCAAATTGAGTCTACTACCGAAGAGGTTATAACTTGGCTAAAGTACTATCAGGTTCCTTGGAAAAGAGTCAATGGCTACGATATACAAAATGAACACTTATGTGTCGATAAAAATGAAACCTTAATCAAAGGAGAAAGCCTATCTACCCAGTTATTCCCTGTAGCATGGTACAGAAGGTGTCTTGAGGGCGATGCTTTCGATGAGAGTATGCAAGAAACACAGACTATCAAAAATATACTGTTGGATATAAAGAAAACACACACCAAACTACCCCTTAATTATTATTATCTGACAGAATTCTCATCTATTAGTAAGGGACCGATAAAAAGAATTAGTGCTACAAAAGAGATACTAGGTTCTAGGACAAGTATTCTGCCGCCTCTTTATAAACCAATTAGTATTGATTTTTTGTCATAAAAATCCCACTTGTTTCAATTCGAGTGTTATTTATTTCATGAAAAAGTTATTATTGATCTTGTTTCTGCTGATTGCTCAATTTTTAAGCAGTGCACAATGTTATGAATCATTGAAATATATCAAGCGTGTATTTAATCCTGATCGAGACAATAAGATTTACAGAAGAGAAAGGCTATTTCAGTTTGACTATCAGTATACTAAAGGAGATACTTCCTATCGAGTAGTGATAGCTCCAGGGAAAGATTTTTATTTGGTACCTGAATCAGTTGTAGATAATTATCTCTATTCAGTTAAGCAAATTAGTTTTAAGGTAATCAAGCCGACACTATTTCAACGTACTAGTCGATATCAATCGGAGACCTTGACCACTTATGATCCGTTGCTTACTAAAGCTTGGCAGGGGCTTGTGGATAACAAACACAATGTATGGCTACATCCCCCCCGCGTTTATCTGTTTAGAATTCTAGAATTAAACCCCTTCCCATATATAAAATACCCTCTGGCAGTTGGAAAGCAATGGACAGACAGTTTATCAATTGGTGATCATTGGTCTGATCCGAGGTGGAAAGTATGGAAAGGAAGGATCCTTAATCAGTATACTTATCGGGTAATGGGCCAAACTTCAATTTCCATACTTGGTACCACTATTCCTTGTTGGATTATTCAAGCTAGTGCAAAAAGCAGTTTAGGGACAACCCAATTAGTGAGTTACTTTAATGAAGAATATGGATTTGTGCAAATGGATTATATCAATATTGATGAAAGTAGAATCACTTTGAAGCTGCATCGGCTCCCCATCTAATTTTCGATTTATCAAATGAATAGAGTGTCCTCAAGAAGTCAAGTTTTTATGCTTTTTGCAGATTGCATACCTGTAAAGGGTGCTCAAAGAGCGACAATATGTGATGTGGGGAGGGGAAAATTATATATAATTCCCCAATCTATGTATTATTTTATCGAGGAATTTGAAGGACATTCTCTTCATCAATTAATGGATTTAGTAGATAAGAATAATCGGGAAATATTGGAGGAATATATTAACTGCTTAGAAGATAATGAACTAATATTTTGGTGTAATGAAGAGGAGACAAAACTTTTCCCAAAGATGAAAAAGAAATGGGCTTCTCCAAGCCTCATTTCAAATGCAATAATTGAGTTTAACCATAATTACACATATGACATTGCCATGATAGAGCTGAATGAGCTAGGATGCTCGTATTTTCAACTCAGGCTGGGTAGTATAGATTTGGATGTCATAGCATGTTTTACTCAATTCTTAGCAAAACTTATTCAACATTGTCCAAACTTAAATATGTTTGAAGTTCTACTTCCTCATCATAGTGAAGTAATGGATGAAATGTTCTTGAATAGCATAAATAAATATGTCCAGCTACGATGCGTCACATTTTATAATCATACCATTGATTTACAAACAACAGTTGATAGCCTATGTATTAAACACAGGGTAGATAATTTGAATAATTCTCAAGAAAAGAGTGCCGTTTCATTTAGTAGTTTCTTTCTCAATTCTGAGTTCTTTTTTGAATCACGTCTTCGAAATCCGTACTACAACGGAAAAGTTACTATTGATATTGAGGGGAATATCAAGAATACAATAAATGATATGGAGTCGTTTGGCAACATTTGTTCGGATACGATTATTTCTGCTATCAACAAACCGCATTTTAAGACACTTTGGTACTCTAGTAAAGATCAAATAGAAGGGTGTCAAAATTGTGAGTTTAGGTATATCTGCTTTGATACCCGCCCCATCGTTTTTGATCAAATAAATAATATTTATAAGTCTACAACGCCATGTAATTATGATCCATATACTGCTCGGTGGAACCTTTCAACTCTCAAATCACATAGTGAGCTTGTTTAAACTTTTCATCATTTTATTAATGATTTTTTCTTGACACTTATTTTGTAATGCGTATTATTTAAGTACACAACCTAATTTTTTTCCACTGGTCTTTTTCTAAAAAAATCACATGCCCTGGACCCCATTAATTACCCAACAATCCACACAAGAATCTATCTATTCAAAACTGTACGAGATTAAAGAAGAGCTACTAGCTAATCCAACTGCTATCGGGCAAGAAAATCTGTTCGGTGGGGATTTGGGTGTTTCGCTATTTTTTTTCTATTACTATAAACTAACTCAAGACGAACAAAACCTAAATATAGCTGCAGCACTAATGGGTAATGCCTATGATGGACTCGAAAATAACCCATCGCCCCATTTTTCCTTTGCCAGCGGAGTGTCTGGACTTTGTTGGGCGACTGAATTTGTACGGGCAAGTGACTTTATGGAGGTAGATACCGCTGAAATCTTCCCTGATATTGATCCGATTGTTTCAAATTATATGCTCGGTGAGATGCAGCGAGGGAATTACGACTACATGCATGGTTCGCTTGGGGCAGCTTTATATTTCTTAAAAAAGAACTTTAATCCAACCATTCACGAAAATATTACAGCCATTATTGAGCAGTTAAGTATGATGGATGACAATGGCAAACAAAAATGGAACTACCATTATAAAGAAGGCCAACTAGAAGAGTGCACTAATCTGGGTCTTTCCCATGGTATTCCAAGTATTTTGGTAGTTCTGCTAAAAGCATATAAACTTCATATCAATCCCGAAAAATCTAAAAATTTACTAGATGGCATTGTAGCTTATTTATTAGACCATATCCAAGACCCTACGATTCATAAAGCCTATTATGCTTACGCTATTAGCGAAGCTGATACGGAAATGGATCGGGATACTCGATTGGCGTGGTGCTATGGTGATTTGGGCGTATGTTGTGCTTTATGGCAAGTGGCTCAAGCATTCGATGATACCGGGTTAAAAGAAAAAGTCTTAGAAATAATGACTTATACAGCCAAAAGAAGGGATTTGGAAGAAAATCGGGTATGCGATGCGGGTTTGTGCCACGGTGCAGCCGGTATTGCTCATATCTTCAATCGCTTTTATCAAGACACACACAACGAAATTTTTAAAGACGCAGCACTATTTTGGTACCAGCAAACATTGTCAATGGCTACCTTCTCAGACGGTTTGGCGGGTTATAAAGCTTGGGTCGGAAATGCAACGCAGGAGCATACTTACGAAAAGTGTACAGGCTTGCTTGAAGGCATTGCGGGTATTGGCTTAGCGCTGATTGGTGCTGTGGCTGATTTTGAGCCGAGTTGGGATGAGTGTTTGTTGATTTCATAAAATAAACTTTAAATAGGCCCTGTTTTAAATGCCGCTTTTTTATTTCTCTTATTCTTTTCATGAATTATCAATTCCATTCTCAGTTTATCTTTAGAACTCCTCTTCTTCCATTACAAACCAACCCATTATTAGAACAAGAACTGTGGGCGTTCAGCCAGCAAGCATTTTTTAAAGAAGCGATTTATCTGGCCTCGCCTGTACTATATGATGAGCTCATTAAGTGGCATGGGCATGAGCTAAAGAATGAAAAAGAAATTCAGAAACTAGTCATTGCATTGTATAAGTATTGTACGCGCATGCAAAGCCGATGTACGCCTTATGGATTATTTGCTGCTTGTGGAGTGGGTACATGGGGCGACGAAAGTAAAATCATACTGGAGCATGCTAGCAAGCGTCATACGCGCTTAGACATGAATTATTTATGTGCCTTGGCACAGCAGCTTAATACACATCCGGTGCTTTTGCCCTTGTTGCGTTTCTATCCGAATAATAGCCTGTATGCATTTGGAGAAAGCATGCGCTACGTGGAATACAAATACGTAAACAATCGACGTGTCCATCAAATCAGCAGTGTGAATGATTCGGCATATCTACAGAAGGTGTTGCAGCGTGCAGGGCTAGGAGTATTAATTGATGAGCTTGTTGCATTATTGGTAGATGATGAAATTACAGCTTCGGACGCCGAAGCATTTATCCAGGAACTGATTCAAGGTCAATTATTGGTGAGCGAGTTGGAACCGGCTGTCACTGGAGATGAATTTATTTATCAACTTATACGTTCTCTGAAAGCCCTTGGCACGCAACACGAGGAACTAGTGACAATTATTCAGCATTTAGAAGCCACACAAGTCCAAATTGAAGCCATTGATCAGCAGTTGGGAAATGATGTAGTGTCTTATCGGTCTATTTATCATCATTTACAAGCCCTCGGTACCTCAATAGAGGAAAATCAGCTATTTCAAACGGATTTGTATCGAATACCCCCTACGGCATCACTTAATCGGCATATTCAAGAACAATTGCTTGAGACGATTCATTTCCTGAATCATTTTTCATTCAAGAATGAAAGTGCCAATCTCAAAAAGTTTAAAGAGAATTTTTACAGCCAGTATGAAGATTCTGAAGTTTCGCTATTGGAGGTTTTAGATACCGAAACGGGTATTGGCTACACCGGAAGAGACACATCGGGAATCAATGCGCTGCTGGATGATATTTACATCCCTGCAGCGGGAGGGCAACTGCCGGATATCCGCTGGAATAAACAGCAACAATTTTTGCACGATCAGTTTATCCAGGCTATTAAAAGAGGAGATTACACGGTATCACTTACTGATGATCTTGTGAAGGGAATAGGCATTCATACAGATATGCTGCCCGATACACTAGCAATGATGTTTCGTTTGGTTGGTCAGGGTAAAATCTATCTGCAAAGTTGTGGAGGTTCCAGTGCTGCTAATTTATTGGGTCGCTTTGCTTATGGGTCGGAAATGATTCATCAAATGATCAAGGATATTACGGTTCATGAACAGAGCAGGTATCCCGATAAAATTTTAGCTGAAGTTGTTCATTTGCCCGAAAGTCGCTTAGGCAATATTTTGCTGCGTCCTGTTTTACGGAATTATGAGATCCCATATTTAGGAAAATCGGCTATGTCTGTGGAAAATCAAATTCCATTACAGGATTTGATGGTCTCCGTGAAAAACAACAAAATAATCCTCCGCTCAAAAAAATTGGATAAGGAAGTTATCCCTCGACTTAGCACGGCACATAATTACTCATTCAACGCCTTGCCTGTGTACCAGTTTTTATGTGATTTGCAAATTCAGTTTTTCGAAAAGTCAGAATTCGGTTTCAATTGGGGAAGCTTGAGCGATAATTATCAATTTCTACCCCGTGTCGAATATAAAAATGTGATATTGGCACGTGCGAAATGGCAATTATTGAAATCTGATTTCCAGATTTTGTTGGATGATACCAATTCTGATTATTTAGAAAAAATTGCCCAGTGGCGAAAACATTGGAATATCCCAAAACAAGTTGTTTTAGCTGAAGGAGATAATGAGTTGCTCATCAATTTCGATGATGTACTGAGTCTGAATATGTTAGTCGCCAGTATTAAAAAGAAAGACCGCATTGTGTTGGAAGAATTTTTATTTCATGCTGATTATTTGTTGATAAAAGATCAGGCAGGGCGTGGATATACCAATGAGTTTATTTCCATTCTTCTAAAAGAAAAAAGCCTTGTTACATCATCCTCGCAGGAGACTATACTAAAGACAAGCATGCTTAAAAATAGTCCGACCGAACTTGCTCAACGCAGTTTTAGCCTTGGTAGCGAGTGGTTGTACTATAAATTTTACTGTGGTGTTAAAATAGCGGATGGACTATTGGCCGACTCCATTAAGCCCCTTGCAGAGATATTATTGGAAAGAGGATGGATCGATCAATTTTTCTTTATCCGCTATGCTGACCCTGACTTGCATATTCGTGTGCGTTTTCATATTTCGGATATGAGCAAACTGGGCGAAGTGATTAAGACCGTTAAAAATTTCATCGCCCCGCGTATAAGACAAGGATTAATTACCAGAGTCCAAACCGATACTTATAAGCGTGAACTGGAGCGCTACGGTGTTAATTCGATAGCAATTGCTGAATCTATTTTCTTTATCGATAGTATGGCTACGCTGCAGTTGATAGATGCGATTGATGGAGAAGCGGGTGAACAGATCCGATGGCAGTTTGCCTTGCGGAGTGTAGATGAGTTTCTAAATAATTTCAAATTGAGCAGAGATAGAAAGATCAGCTTATTGGAACAATTGAAAAATGCATTCATCCAGGAGCATGGAGAAGGTAAAGGATTAAAGATTCAGTTGGACGTCAAGTTTCGTAAGGTGCGCAACGAAGTAACGGATATTTTGAATCGGGAGCTAGATGCTACGCGCGAAATACGCCCTTTAATAGATCTACTAGAATGGAAAAGTAGGGAAATACAGCCCCTGGTTGATCAAGTGCTTGAGCTTCAAAGTAAGCAACAATTGCAGGTTGCGCTCAACGACCTAATAGCAAGTTATACTCACATGATGCTTAATCGCATTTTCAAAGCCCGACAACGTACCTATGAGATGCTGATGTATGATTGGTTGTATCGATACCATACATCCTTGGCCAGAAGAGAGAAAAGTGAGCGAGAGGTTGTTTATAACGTGTAAGGAAAAGAGCCTTGTGCACCCTGGCCGAGTTCCCAGATTAATATGAACTAAAAAATGAGTTTCCCCTTTTACAAACAGCCCGATTATATGGACTGTGGTCCCACCTGTTTACGAATGGTGGCCAAATATTATGGCAAAATAATCTCTTTACAAGCGCTGCGAGAACGAGCCCAAACTACACGCGAAGGAAGTAGCATTTTGGGTCTTAGTTATGCTGCCGAGAGTATTGGATTTCGAACCTTAGGTGTTAAAGTGAGTTTTGAGCAGCTTATAGCGGATGCTACCTTCCCTTGTATTGCTTATTGGAATCAGGCGCATTTTATAGTTGTTTATAAGGTCAAACAGGATACTGTTTTTGTGGCTGACCCCAGTCATGGTTTATTAAAATATACCAAAGCTGAGTTTTTAAAATCATGGGTGGGCGATAGTCATCAGGGAATTTTACTTTTATTGGAACCTGGTCCTGAGTTTGAAGAAGAAAAATTGGACCTAGGTAAGTTGACCATAAAACCCCGTGGATTTTCCTTTCTTTCTCAGTATCTCTTTCGCTACAAAAAACTGTTGATACAACTGATCATCAGTCTGTTTGCGGGGAGCTTGTTGCAATTAATTCTTCCATTTCTGACCCAAAGCATTGTCGATATTGGCGTGTAAAACAACGATATCAAGTTCATCTATCTCATTTTGTTTGCACAACTGATGTTATTTTTTGGACAAACAACCATCGAACTTATCCGAAGTTGGATCCTGATGCATATCAGCAGTCGGATTAATATTTCGCTCGTTTCTGACTTTTTTGTGAAGTTGATGAAACTACCCATTGCTTTTTTCGATTCGAAGATGACGGGTGATATCATGCAGCGGATTGATGATCATCAACGTGTTGAAAGCTTTTTAACATCCAGCACGCTCAGTGTTTTATTTTCATTGGTCAACCTAATGGTCTTCAGTGGCGTGTTGGCTTATTATAACGTCACTATTTTTTCAGTGTTTGTTATCGGGAGTGCGCTGTACTTCGTTTGGATTTTGTTTTTCTTAAAATACCGTGCTGATTTAGATTTTAAGCGCTTTACGCAGAATGCGCAGAACCAGAGCAAAGTAATGGAGCTCATCACGGGCATGCAGGAAATCAAATTGCACAATGCCGAGCGACAAAAACGCTGGCAGTGGGAAAATATCCAAGTGCGTCTGTTTAAAATCAATTTAAAAGGTCTGGCCTTGGAGCAAATGCAAAATGAAGGCTCTAATTTGATTCATGAATTGAAGAATATCCTCATTACCTTCCTGGCCGCTAAATTGGTTATCGATGGACAAATTACGCTGGGGATGATGCTGTCCATTAGTTATATCATCGGGCAATTAAATAGTCCGGTTATGCAACTGGTGGTCTTTACACAGCATTGGCAGGATGCCAAGCTGAGTTTGGAGCGTTTATCCGAAATTCATAATAAACCAAACGAGGAATCCGCAATGAATGAAGTTGCAGCGGTTGACATTACTGCTTCGATTAGATTTGAGAAGGTATCCTTTCAGTATGTGGGCATGCATCGGGATATGATTTTGAAGGAGGTAGATTTACATATTCCAGCTAATAAGGTAACGGCTATTGTTGGTGCCAGTGGGAGTGGAAAAACAACCTTGATGAAGCTGGCACTCAAATTTTATGAACCCAATAGGGGTGAAATATACATTGGGAATCAAAACTTAAAGACCATTTCGCCTAAAGCCTGGCGTAATCAATGTGGTGTAGTAATGCAGGAGGGATTTATTTTTTCGGATACAATTGCTAACAATATTGCTGTGGGGGTTGATGATATTGATAAACAGCGATTGCTTCATGCAGTAAAAGTGGCCAACATCAAAGAATATATTGAATCCTTACCACTTCGATACAATACCAAAATAGGCATGGAAGGCATTGGGTTGAGTACCGGACAAAAGCAACGCATCTTAATTGCTCGGGCAGTGTATAAAAATCCCGATTATTTATTTTTTGATGAAGCTACCAGTGCTCTAGATGCGAACAATGAGCGGCTGATTATGAACAATTTGAATCAATTTTTTAAGGGTAAAACGGTTTTGGTGATTGCACATCGTTTAAGTACGGTAAAGCATGCGGATCAAATTATTGTGTTGGAGCAAGGCCGTATTGTCGAGATGGGAAACCATGCTGAGTTAGCATATGCGCGAGGAACTTATTATGAACTAGTAAAAAATCAGTTGGAGCTGGGGAGTTAAGCCATGAGGGAAGAAATAGAATTGAAGTCGGAGGCAGTTAATGAGTTGCTTACTGCTGTTCCTAAGTGGATAGTGCGTTGGGGGATATCGGTTATTTTCTTGATTATTTTTCTGATGCTCACTTTGTCCTTTTTTGTCAAATATTCGGACAAACTTTCAGCAAAAACAACCATTACTACGACAAATCCACCTGTTACGTTGGTAGCTAAAACCAATGGTAAAATTACGGCACTACGCGTCAAGAATAATCAATTGGTTCGCAAAGGGGATGTATTGATGGTGGTTGAAAATTCAGCGAACGATCAGGATGTAAACGCCGTGTTTGATCTACTTGAGCAGCTGCAAGCTCAATTGAAAACAGAAAAACTACCTAAAATACAGTTGGATAGCACATGGCAAATGGGCGATCTGACAGGTGTTTTTCTTTCTTTTCTAAAAAGTTATAAGGATTATCAATTGCAATTAGAAATTAGTCCACAAGAAAAGGAAATCGCAATTATTGATAAAGAATTAGCCGAGTACCAGTTATTGCAAGGTAAGTACCAAAGTCAAGAACAAAGTTATCGTCAGGAGTTAATTTTAGTTGAAAAAGATTACAAACGTTATCATACGTTGTTTCACAATGGATCGATCAGTGCAAAAGAGCATGAAGATAAACAGCGGGAATATTTGTCTACCAAACGAGCATATGAAAATGTCAAAATTGCAAACATCAACAATAAGCTAGCCATTAATAATCTTCAAAAAAGCAAGCTACAGTTGCAGAATCAGGCTTGTCGGGAAAATAAAAGACATGAGCAGGCTCTCAATCAGAGTATGCAAATTCTGAAATCACAAATAGAAATCTGGGCGCAAACCTATTTAATCAAGGCTCCTATCGATGGGACCGCTTCATTATTTAATTATTGGAGTATTCATCAACACATAAAACAAGGCGATGCTGTACTCAGTATTGTTCCAACCCAAAAACAAAGGGTGATTGCAAAACTATTGTTACCTATTCATCATTCGGGAAAATTAAACTTTAGACAAGCTCCTTGTTTTGGTTGCAGAGGTTTGATAATCTCCAACGATTTTTGGACATTCGCTATCAAATTAAAATAGAATATACGCATGCATGCTACGCTTTCAGAAGATTATGCTGGGATTAACTTTTCGGAGTCAGACAATCAGCAAATGGTCACCACCATGGTGCGTGATTTTGCCGAAAAACATATTCGCCCGCATGTGATGGACTGGGATGAGAAGCAAGTTTTTCCAATAGAAACATTCAAAAAGCTGGGTGAATTGGGTTTGATGGGAGTTCTGGTTCCAGAAGAATATGGTGGATCAGGGTTTGGCTATTTTGAATATGTTAATGTTATTGTGGAGATAGCCAAAGTTTGTGGATCGATAGGTTTGTCTGTTGCTGCGCATAATTCGCTTTGTACGGGTCATGTCATGACTTTTGGTAATGAAGAACAAAAGCGTAAATGGCTTCCCAAATTAGCAACGGCCGAATGGATAGGTTCTTGGGGTTTGACCGAAGCCAATACCGGATCTGATGCTATGCGGATGAATACGACGGCTGTTTTAGATGGAGATCACTATGTGGTGAATGGTTCAAAAAATTGGATTACTCATGGAAAGTCTGGTGATATAGCTGTCGTCATGGTACGGACTGGTGAGAAGGGGAGCTCGAAAGGGGTATCTGCATTAGTTATTGAGAAAGGCACACCTGGCTTTACTCACGGCAAAAAGGAGAACAAGTTGGGCATGCGTGCCTCAGAAACTACAGAGTTGATATTTGACAACTGCAGAGTCCCTAAAGAAAATTTGTTAGGCAAAGAGGGCGACGGCTTTAAGCAGGCTATGAAGGTATTGGATGGGGGGCGTATTTCCATCGCAGCTTTGTCTTTAGGAATAGCAAAAGGAGCTTTTGAGGCAGCTGTGGCCTATTCTAAGGAGCGTCATCAATTTGGTAAACCCATTTCTAGTTTTCAAGGAATATCATTCAAATTGGCAGATATGGCTACTCAAATTGAAGCTGCAGAGCTACTGATTATGCAAGCGGCTGATTTAAAAAACCGTGGCCTTTCTGTGACTAAGCAGTCCGCCATGGCAAAGTATTATGCCTCAGAAGTTTGTGTGCGCGTAGCAACAGAGGCTGTTCAAATATTTGGGGGATATGGTTATACGAAAGATTTTCCTGTTGAGAAATATTATCGTGACTCGAAATTATGTACTATTGGTGAGGGTACTTCTGAGATTCAGAAAGTTGTTATTGCCCGCGAAATATTAGTGCCTTTCTAAATTTTATTCTTCTGATTTCTAGATTTTTGATTAACTTCGCGTTCCCATTGAGAGGAGGTATTTAGGGTTTATGATTATCATCAATATCAAGGACGGAGAGTCTTTAGACAAAGCATTAAAGCGTTTCAAAAAGAAGTTTGAAAAAACAGGTGTTTTGAGAGAGTTGCGTAGCCGTCAAGCTTATGAGAAGAAATCTGTAACGCGTAGAATGCAAATTAAAAAAGCTATTTACAAGCAAGGATTTAACCAGGAGCAAATCTAGTACTCTTTCGGTTTAATATAAACATTAGAAAACTATTTGTACCTTCACTATAGTGTGATGCGGCAAATAGTTTTCGTCTTTTAGAGCTGTTTTAATCAGTTCCCATTGGTAGACTACTTTAAAAATTCAATTGATTTTTGCTGGTGCTTTTCGTGTATAATTCATAGAATATATGTTTATAGCGCTTTTTGTTAAACATCTTCAATTCGAAAAAAAATTCTCAAAGCATACGATTATAGCTTATAATAAGGACCTTTCTCAATTTTCAGAATATCTTCAGCAGATTAATTTGGATATCTCAGGAGCTGGGCATGTGCATGTACGCTCATGGATGGTTGATCTTCTAGAAAAAGGGGTAGAAGCAAAAACAATTCATCGAAAAATTTCCTGTTTACGCTCATTTTATAAGTTCTTGGTTAGGGAACAGTTGGTCGATGAGAATCCTTTGTTGCAGCTAAAAGTTCCCAAAATGCCCAAGCGTTTACCTGTTTTTGTAGAAGAACAACGGATGGATCAACTCTTGGATGATCAAAATGTGTTCGGTGATGATTTTAGTGGGTTGCGTGATCGTTTGGTCATCGAACTATTGTACGGTACGGGGATTCGTTTAGCTGAATTAATCAATCTAAGGGAAGAAGATCTCGATTCTTATGAGAAGAGCATTAAAGTTTTGGGCAAGCGTAATAAGGAACGGATAATACCGATTCATACCTCTTTGATGTGTGTTATTAAGGAATACATGATAAAAAAACAAGAGCAAGCTTTTGACGATAATAAGTCTTCTACCCTTATCGTTACTAATGTGGGTCAAAAGGTATATTCTAAATTTATTTATCGTGTAGTAAAAAAGTATTTATCTCTTGTTTCCACGAATGAAAAAAGGGGGCCGCACACACTGAGACATACTTTTGCCACAGCCCTGTTGAATCGAGGAGCTGATATGAATGCGATAAAAGAGTTGTTAGGACATGCTAGTCTCGCAGCTACACAGGTATATACCCATAATACAGTCGAGCGATTAAAATCAATTTATAAACAAGCCCATCCAAAGGCTTAAATTAAGGGGGTTCTATTATGAAAGTAAGAGTGCAATCCATTCGTTTTACGGCAGGTTCTAGATTATTAAATTTCGTGCAAAAAAAAGCAGACAAACTAGAGCAATTCTATGATCGGATTATTGGAGCGGAAGTCTATATGAAACTGGAGAATGCAGAAAGCGAGTCGAATAAAATAACAGAGATTAAGTTAATCATACCTGGGAATGATCTTTTTGCTAAGGAACAGTGTAAATCTTTTGAAGAGGCTACTGATAGAGCGGTGGAGTCATTACGTAGGCAGATTATGAGACACAAAGAGAAAGTTCGTGTGCAGATGAGTAATCATAAGTTAAACATGAGACTTGGGGAGCTTAGGGCGATTTAGTGTAATACGTTAATTGTTATTACTTTATTCGGAGGATAAAAACGGATCTGTTTTGATTTTTTCTCAAAAAATTTTGTCCAACCCTAAATTTTTGTAGATTTGCATTCCGATTTAAAGAGCAGATTCTTTGGATTTGTTCTATATCGGATGTTCTTGTTAGTTTGAGATACAAAATATAGTATAAAGCCTCCTTAGCTCAGCTGGTAGAGCAACTGACTTGTAATCAGTAGGTCATTGGTTCGATCCCGATAGGGGGCTCTTTCGATTTAGTAGTATGGGGGGATTCCAGAGCGGTCAAATGGGACGGACTGTAAATCCGTTACTTCGGTTTCGAAGGTTCGAATCCTTCTCCCCCCACTTGATCGATTGTAAATTTTTGTATTGGGAGAAGTGCAGTGGTATAATAAGTATAAATTTTAAAAGCGGAAGTAGCTCAGTTGGTAGAGCGATAGCCTTCCAAGCTATAGGTCGCGAGTTCGAACCTCGTCTTCCGCTCCTCGGGCTAGTTCGTTGCTCGCAATTAGCCTGTAATGATGTTAATGAATGGGAAAGCCGATGTAGCTCAGTGGTAGAGTACTTCCTTGGTAAGGAAGAGGTCATGGGTTCAAGTCCCATCATTGGCTCGAAAGTGTTTTTGAATAATTAAATTAACCTAATAACTGATATAGAACATGGCAAAAGAAAAATTTGACCGTAGTAAACCGCATCTAAATATCGGAACTATTGGTCACGTTGACCACGGTAAGACGACTTTAACTGCAGCTATCACTAAAGTATTAGCAGATAAAGGATTGTCTGAAGCTCGTTCGTTTGATTCGATCGACTCGGCTCCTGAAGAAAAAGAAAGAGGTATTACAATTAATACTGCTCACGTAGAGTATTCAACAGCAACGCGCCACTATGCACATGTTGACTGTCCTGGTCACGCTGACTATGTGAAAAACATGGTAACGGGTGCTGCTCAGATGGATGGAGCTATTCTTGTAGTTGCGGCTACAGATGGTCCAATGCCTCAAACACGTGAACATATTCTTTTGGCTCGTCAGGTAGGTGTTCCTGCTCTTGTTGTATTCATGAATAAAGTGGATATGGTGGATGACCCTGAGTTATTAGAGTTAGTTGAGATGGAGATTCGTGAGCTATTGTCATTCTATGAATACCCGGGAAATGATATTCCTGTGATTCAAGGTTCAGCTTTAGGTGGATTGAATGGAGATGCCAAGTGGGTTGAGAAAATTATGGAGTTGATGAATGCTGTAGATAGCTATATCCCAATTCCTCCACGATTGACTGATCTTCCTTTCTTAATGCCAATTGAGGATGTGTTTTCAATTACAGGTCGTGGAACAGTTGCTACGGGACGTATCGAGCGTGGTGTGATTAACTCTGGAGATGCTGTTGATATATTGGGTATGGGTGCGGAGAACTTGAAATCTACAGTTACTGGGGTTGAGATGTTCCGTAAGATACTTGATCGTGGTGAAGCAGGAGATAATGTTGGATTGCTACTTCGTGGTATTGAGAAAACTGATATTCGTCGTGGTATGGTTATATGTAAGCCTGCCTCTGTAACTCCACATACAGATTTTAAAGCAGAAATTTACGTATTGTCAAAAGCTGAAGGCGGACGTCATACGCCATTCTTTAATAAATATCGTCCTCAGTTTTACTTTAGGACAACAGATGTAACTGGCGAAATTACCCTAGAACAAGGAGTAGAAATGGTTATGCCTGGTGATAACGTTACAATCACAGTGAAATTGATCAATGCTATTGCAATGGAAAAGGGTCTACGTTTCGCTATTCGTGAGGGTGGTAGAACAGTGGGTGCTGGTCAAGTTACAGAAATTCTTAAGTAGGTAAAATAGAATTTCAACAGAAAAAAGGTTAATTGGATAACATAAGTCTGCTTTTGTGGACTTATGTTTTCTTATAAATAGGATTTAGAACAAAGAGTTCTATAATCTAGTGTTGAAGGATATAAATAGTGTTGAAGAATATACGGGAATAGTTCAATGGTAGAATAGAGGTCTCCAAAACCTTTGATCAGGGTTCGAATCCTTGTTCCCGTGCTTACGCTGAACAATATGACCAAAGTAGTTGAATTTTTAAAAGAGTCGTATACTGAAATGACTGAAAAAGTAACCTGGCCCACTTGGCTAGAGCTGCAAAATTCAGCAGTAATTGTATTAGTGGCTTCTATTATTATCGCATTATTGGTTTTGGGCATGGATGAGTCTGCAGGTAATGTATTGAAAATGTTTTATAAATCTTTTGCATCATAAAGAAGGCGACAAATGGCGGAGCAATTAAAGTGGTATGTTGTAAGGGCTGTTAGTGGGAAAGAAAAGAAGGTTAGACAATACTTAGAAGCTGAGGTCAATCGTCTAGGTATATCGCATTTGGTGCCCCAAGTATTAATTCCGATGGAAAAGTACTATCAGATGCGTGATGGTAGGAAAATTGCAAAAGAGCGCAATTATTATCCCGGATATGTACTTGTAGAAGTTGCCTTGGATGGAGAGCTTGAACATATTATTAAAAATATTAATAGTGTGATTGGATTTCTTGGCGATAAAAGTGGGAATCCTGTTCCACTCCGTCCGGCTGAGGTGAATCGAATATTGGGTAAGGTGGATGAGATGACAATTCAAGGGGAGGCTATGAATGTGCCATATTATGTGGGGGAAAATATTAAGGTGATGGATGGGCCATTTAATGGCTTTACGGGTGTTATTGAGGATGTGAATGATGAGAAGAAAAAATTAAAGGTAATGGTTAAAATTTTTGGCAGAAAGACCCCTCTTGAACTGAACTATATGCAAGTAGAGAAGGAATAACTACATACAGTATATCATTGTGAAACAATACTAAATAAACAAAGAACTTAAATGTTACATAGCTTCCAACTACGAACATTGATCAATTAATATTAAGAAAATGGCAAAAGAAGTCGGTGCTTTAGTAAAATTACAGATCAAGGGTGGCGCCGCCAATCCTTCTCCTCCGGTTGGGCCTGCATTGGGCGCAAAGGGGGTGAACATCATGGAGTTTTGCAAGCAATTCAATGCGCGTACTCAAGATAAGCCGGGTAAAGTATTGCCTGTAGTTATCACGGTGTATGTAGATAAGTCGTTTGATTTTATCATTAAGACTCCGCCCGTAGCTGTACAACTTTTGGAGGTTACTAAATTAAAAAGTGGGTCCGCTGAGCCTAACCGTAAAAAAGTAGGTAGTGTAACCTGGGATCAGGTTGAGGTCATTGCAAAAGATAAAATGACCGATTTGAATGCGTTTACTACAGAGTCTGCTATGAAAATGGTAGCGGGTACGGCACGCAGTATGGGAATTACCGTTAGTGGTAATTCACCTTGGGATAATAATTAATTAACACAAATCAGTTTAAGAAGTGGCTAGGTTAACAAAAAATCAGAAAAAGGCACATTCCAAACTTGAAGTAGGAAAAGCTTACTCATTAGAGCAAGCTGCGGCTTTGGTTAAAGATGTTTCTACAACCAAATTTGATGCTTCAGTTGATATCGATGTGCGCTTGGGTGTGGATCCTCGTAAGGCCAATCAAATGGTTCGAGGTATTGCAACTTTGCCTCATGGTACTGGTAAAACTGTACGCGTTTTAGTTTTGTGTACTCCGGATAAGGAAGAAGAAGCAAAAGCTGCAGGTGCAGACTATGTGGGTTTGGATGAATATATCACCAAAATAGAGGGGGGGTGGACTGATGTTGATATCATTATTACCATGCCTAGTGTGATGGCAAAAGTCGGAAAACTTGGACGTGTTTTGGGTCCACGGAATTTAATGCCTAACCCTAAATCTGGAACTGTAACAACAGAAGTTGGAAAGGCAGTAACAGATGTTAAAGGAGGTAAAATAGATTTCAAGGTAGATAAAACAGGTATCATCCATGCTTCTATAGGAAAAGTATCATTTGATGCTAATAAGCTTTATGAGAATGCTTTAGAGGTTATTCAAACGATCTCTAAACTGAAGCCTTCAGCAGCAAAGGGGACATACTTCAAGAGTATTCATATGTCTTCAACAATGAGTCCTGGAATTGCAATAGAAACTAAAACAGTAGCGGGGATCTAAGTTATGAGAAAAGAAGAAAAACGAGATGTTGTTCTTGCATTAAAGGGGCAGATCGAAGAATATGGTAACTTTTATATCACTGATACTGCGGATCTCAATGTTGCAAAAATAAATGATGTTCGTCGCAAGTGTTTTGATAGTGATATTAAAATGCAAGTAGCAAAGAATACGCTTATTCAAAAGGCAATGGAAGCGGCTGAGGGTGATTTTTCGGAATTATATGCAATTTTGAAGGGTTCCTCATCTATTTTATTTTCCAAATCAGGAAGTGCACCAGCAAAACTGATTAAGCAGCTGAGAAAAGAAGGTGATAAACCAGTTTTGAAGGCAGCTTATATTGATGCTGCTGTATTCATTGGTGATCATCAGTTGGAGACATTAGCGAACTTAAAATCTAAAGAAGAGCTAGTGGGAGAGATTATTGGATTACTTCAATCTCCAGTTAAAAATGTTCTATCGGGTTTACAGTCTGGAGGCAATAAGCTAGCAGGCATTGTGAAAACTTTGCAAGAAAGAGGCTAACGAGCGCCTAAAAGTTCGATTAATTAATTTATTCAAAGTATTTAATTTTAAAATTTAAATAAAGATGGCAGATTTAAAAGTGTTTGCTGAGCAACTGGTAAGCTTGACAGTGAAGGAAGTAAACGAATTAGCTCAAATATTAAAAGATGAGTATGGTATTGAGCCGGCAGCGGCAGCAGTTGCAATTGCAGCACCCTCAGCAGGAGGAGATGCTCCAGCAGCAGCAGCTGAACAAACAACGTTTGATGTAATCTTAAAAGAAGCAGGCGGTCAAAAATTGGCTGTTGTTAAATTGGTGAAAGATCTAACTGGCTTGGGCTTAAAAGAAGCAAAAGATTTAGTCGATGGAGCACCAAAAGAACTAAAAGCCGGTGTTACTAAAGATGAAGCTAACGCATTGAAAAAACAACTAGAAGAAGCAGGAGCTGTAGTTGAAATTAAGTAAGCTCAGAAGCTCAATATAATGGTATTAGACCCTAATTTTCATTGGGGTCTATTGCCATTTATGTATTTCCCATTTTTCTGTTTGACAGACAGTTATCATATCACCAGGTATGATAAAAACATTTGGAGTTTATTTTATAAACTATAAATCCTAATCCCTTGGCAAACCATATTAAGCACAGCGAAAGAGTAAATTTTGCTACCAGTAAGCATGTGTTAGATTATCCAGACTTTCTGGACGTACAATTGCAATCTTTCAAGGAATTTTTCCAATTAGAAACAACTTCGGATAATCGTTATCAAGAAGGTTTGTTTAAAGTATTTTCTGAAAATTTCCCGATCTCTGATTCAAGAAATATCTTCGTTTTGGAGTTTCTCGACTATTTCATTGATCCTCCGCGCTATGATATACAAGAGTGTATCGAACGAGGGTTGACATATAGCGTTCCTTTAAAAGCTAAGTTAAGGCTATCGTGTAATGATGCAGAGCATGAAGATTTTGAAACGATTGTACAAGATGTATACTTGGGAACAATCCCTTACATGACCCCTAAAGGTACTTTTGTGATCAATGGTGCAGAGCGTGTGATCGTGTCTCAGTTACATCGTTCGCCGGGTGTATTTTTTGGTCAGAGTAGACATACCAACGGGACTAAACTGTATTCTGCACGTGTGATTCCATTTAAGGGATCTTGGATCGAGTTTGCCACAGATGTTAATAATGTGATGTATGCGTATATCGATCGTAAGAAGAAGTTCCCTGTGACTACCCTCCTGCGTGCGATAGGATATGATTCAGATAAAGAAATTCTGGAGCTTTTTGAGTTGGCTGATGAGGTTAAAGTAAGTAAGGCGGGCTTGAAAAAGTGTGTAGGTCGTAAACTTGCTGCTAGGGTATTGAAAAAATGGGTTGAAGATTTTGTTGATGAAGACACTGGAGAGGTGGTTTCTATTGATCGTAATGAAATCATTATGGAGCGTGAGACTATTCTGGAAGATGATCATATTGATATGATTATCGATGCTGGGGTTAAATCCGTGATCTTGATGAAAGAAGAGGCTGGTAACAGTGGCGATTATACCATTATATATAATACATTACAAAAAGATACTTCGAACTCGGAGAAAGAAGCTGTAGAGCATATCTATCGTCAGTTGCGTAATGCTGAACCACCTGATGAAGAGACAGCTCGTGGTATTATTGATCGTTTGTTTTTCTCTGATAAACGATATGATTTGGGGGATGTGGGTAGATACCGCATCAATCGTAAACTCAAGTTAGATACCTTAGATTCCACCAAGGTTTTAACTAAGCAAGATATTATCGCAATTGTTAAATACCTGATCAAGTTGATCAATTCTAAGGCTGAGGTGGACGACATTGATCACTTATCTAATCGTCGCGTACGTACAGTAGGTGAGCAATTGTATGCGCAGTTTGGCGTGGGCTTGGCGCGGATGGCACGTACCATTCGTGAACGTATGAATGTTCGTGATAATGAAGTCTTCACCCCTACTGATTTGATCAATGCGCGTACTTTGTCGTCGGTGATTAATTCCTTCTTTGGAACTAATCAGTTATCACAATTTATGGACCAGACCAATCCATTGGCTGAAATCACGCATAAGCGTCGTTTATCGGCTTTAGGTCCGGGTGGTCTTTCTCGTGAGCGTGCAGGTTTTGAAGTACGTGACGTGCATTATACTCACTATGGCCGTTTATGTACGATCGAAACACCAGAGGGGCCAAATATCGGGTTGATTTCATCACTTTGTATTCATGCGAAAATCAACAATTTAGGTTTTATTGAAACCCCTTACCGGAAGGTAAATGATGGGCGAGTGGTGGTTGAAGAACCTGTAATTTACCTATCTGCAGAAGATGAAGATGGTAAAACAATCGCTCAGGCGAATGCGCAGTATGATGATAAAGGTAACTTTATTACTCCTCGTGTAAAGGCACGATATGAAGGGGATTTCCCAATTATCGAACCAGAAAAATTGGATTTGATGGACGTGGCACCTAATCAGATTACTTCGATTGCAGCCTCATTGATTCCTTTCCTTGAGCATGATGATGCTAACCGTGCCTTGATGGGTTCGAATATGCAGCGTCAGGCAGTGCCATTATTGCGTCCAGAGTCGCCTATTGTAGGAACGGGTTTGGAGGGACGTGTTGCTCGTGATTCCCGTACCTTGATTAATGCAGAAGGTAATGGTGTGGTAGAATATGTTGATGCCAATGAAATACGTATCCGTTATGAAAGAAACGAAAATGATGTATTGGTTTCTTTTGAAGGAGAAATCAAATCATATAAACTAATTAAATTCAAGAAGACCAATCAAAGTACTTGTATTAATCTTAAGCCGATTGTTAAGAAAGGTCAGCGTGTAGAAAAAGGACAAGTACTGTGTGAAGGGTATGCCACTCAAAATGGAGAGCTTGCCTTGGGGAGAAACCTTAAAGTGGCATTTATGCCTTGGCAAGGATTCAATTTTGAGGATGCAATTGTAATTTCAGAACGTGTGGTGTCTCAGGATATCTTCACCTCAATACATATTGAAGAATTTGAGTTAGAGGTTCGGGATACTAAGCGTGGAGAGGAAGAGTTAACATCCGACATCCCAAATGTTTCTGAAGAGGCTACTAAAGATCTAGATGAGAATGGCATTATCCGTGTAGGTGCAGAGATCAAAGAAGGAGATATTCTCATAGGTAAGATTACACCTAAAGGCGAATCAGATCCCTCACCAGAGGAAAAACTATTACGTGCCATATTTGGAGATAAAGCAGGTGATGTTAAAGATGCCTCATTAAAGACCCCGCCGTCTATAACTGGTGTGGTAATTGATACTAAGTTGTTCTCTCGGGCTAAAAAGACATCTAGAAGTGAAGAAAAAAATCTTCTGGATAAACTAGAGGCTAAGTATAATAAAGCAGTCAAAGAGCTAAAGGATACCTTACTTGATAAGCTATTCCATATTGTGAATGGCAAGACCTCTCAGGGGGTTTATAATGTATATAAAGAACTTTTAGTACCCAAGGGTGTTAAGTTTACTCATAAAGTACTAGCTGAGCTTGAGTATGCCAATGTAAATCCAACAAAATGGACAACAGACGAGGATAAAAATGAGCTTATTAAACAGACTTTGCATAATTACAATATCAAGCTGAATGAAGAATTAGGTGTTTATAAGCGAGATAAGTTTGCTATCAGTGTGGGTGATGAGCTTCCATCAGGGATTGTACAAATGGCCAAAGTTTATGTAGCTAAGAAACGTAAATTGAAGGTTGGAGATAAAATGGCGGGGCGTCACGGAAATAAGGGTATTGTAGCTCGTATTGTTCGTGATGAAGATATGCCATTTTTGGAGGATGGAACACCGGTAGATATTGTTCTAAATCCGCTAGGGGTACCTTCTCGTATGAACTTGGGTCAGATTTATGAAACGGTTCTAGGTTGGGCGGGTAAAGAATTAGGTGTAAAATTTGCTACGCCTATTTTCGATGGTGCTAGCCATGAAGAAGTAGAGGATTGGATTAAAAAAGCTGATCTTCCAACCTCTGGAAGGACATATTTACATAATGGTTTAACTGGAGAGCGATTTGATCAGCCAACGACCGTTGGGGTGATTTACATGTTGAAGCTAGGGCATATGGTGGATGATAAGATGCATGCGCGCTCGATAGGGCCATATTCATTAATCACGCAACAACCATTGGGTGGTAAGGCGCAGTTTGGTGGTCAGCGTTTTGGAGAGATGGAAGTATGGGCATTAGAAGCATTTGGTGCATCTCACATTCTTCAAGAGATATTGACGGTGAAGTCGGATGATGTGATTGGTCGAGCTAAAACATATGAGGCTATTGTCAAAGGAGATAACCTACCAACGCCTTCAGTACCGGAATCATTCAATGTATTGGTTCATGAGTTAAGAGGTTTGGGTTTGGATATCACGTTGGATTAATTGAAAGTTGAAAATCTGGGTTGAATAACCAATTTGACTTTAAGTTTTAAATCAGAAAAAATTATGTCTTACAAAAAGGATAGTAAAATCAAAAGTAATTTCACCTCGATAACGATCAGCTTATCCTCACCTAGTGCTATTTTGGAGCGCTCCAGTGGCGAGGTGTTGAAGCCAGAAACGATCAATTATCGAACTTATAAGCCTGAGCGGGACGGTTTATTTTGTGAGCGTATTTTCGGTCCAGTGAAGGACTATGAATGTCATTGTGGAAAGTATAAGCGTATTCGCTATAAAGGGATTGTGTGTGATCGTTGTGGTGTAGAGGTAACGGAGAAGAAAGTGCGTCGCGATCGGATGGGGCATATTAGCTTGGTTGTTCCTGTTGCTCATATTTGGTATTTCCGTTCTTTGCCTAATAAAATAGGTTATTTGCTTGGCTTGCCTACAAAAAGGTTGGATTTGATTATTTATTATGAGCGCTATGTAGTTATTCAGCCAGGTATTAAAGAATCTGATGGGATCCAAAAGATGGATTTCTTGACGGAAGAAGAATATCTCGATATCCTTGATACGCTCCCCAAAGAGAATCAATATTTGGACGATAAAGATCCACAGAAGTTTATCGCCAAAATGGGAGCCGATGCATTGGAAGAGTTGCTCAAGCGGCTGGATTTAGACCAATTGTCTTATGATCTTCGTCATCAAGCAGCCAATGAAACTTCTCAACAACGTAAAACAGAAGCGTTGAAGCGATTACAGATTGTAGAGTCATTCCGCAGTGCTAATGAACGTCTGGAAAATAAACCAGAATGGATGGTTGTGAAGATTGTTCCAGTTATTCCGCCCGAGTTGCGTCCATTGGTTCCATTAGAAGGGGGACGTTTTGCTACTTCCGATTTGAATGACTTATATCGTCGGGTGATTATTCGTAATAATCGTTTGAAGCGTTTGATCGAGATTAAAGCGCCAGAGGTTATTTTGCGTAATGAAAAACGGATGTTGCAAGAAGCAGTTGATTCCTTATTTGATAACTCTCGTAAAGTTAATGCGGTAAAAACAGAGGGTAATCGGGCTTTAAAATCCCTATCAGATATTTTGAAAGGTAAGCAAGGCCGTTTTCGTCAAAATTTGTTGGGTAAACGTGTTGATTACTCGGCACGTTCGGTGATTGTTGTTGGGCCTAACTTGAAGCTCCACGAGTGTGGTTTGCCTAAAGATATGGCTGCCGAGCTGTTTAAGCCATTTATCATTCGCAAGATGATTGAGCGGGGTGTGGTTAAGACTGTAAAATCGGCTAAAAAGATAGTTGATAGAAAAGATCCGATTGTATGGGATATCCTAGAAAATGTTTTAAAAGGACATCCGGTATTGCTGAATCGTGCGCCTACTCTACACCGTTTGGGTATACAAGCATTTCAGCCCAAATTGGTTGAAGGGAAAGCGATCCAGCTACACCCATTGGTTTGTACGGCTTTCAACGCCGATTTTGACGGTGACCAAATGGCAGTGCATTTGCCACTAGGAAATGCAGCTATTCTAGAAGCCCAGTTATTGATGTTGGCTTCGCACAATATCTTGAATCCGGCTAACGGTACGCCAATCACGGTTCCTTCCCAGGACATGGTTTTAGGTCTTTATTATATTACCAAGGGACGTAAAACAGATGAATCTCGTGTGGTTAAAGGTCAGGGTCAAACTTTCTATTCCCCAGAAGAGGTGATCATTGCTTACAATGAGAAAAAAGTAGATCTGCATGCTTTCATTAAAGTGAAAACCAATGTGAAAGAGAGTGATGGTCAGATTGTTAGTAAGTTGATTGATACGACTGTGGGGCGTGTACTGTTTAATCAACGGGTACCTCAAGAAGTAGGCTATATTAATGAGCTTCTGACGAAGAAATCACTTCGTGACATTATTGGTGAAGTGGTAAAAACTACCGGTATGGCTCGGGCAGCACAGTTCTTGGATGATATTAAAGAACTTGGTTTTCAGATGGCATTTGTAGGGGGACTTTCGTTCAACTTACAAGATGTGAATATCCCAGCCGAGAAATCTAAACTCATTGAACAAGCAACCAAAGAAGTAGAGGAAGTGATGAATAACTATAATATGGGATTCATCACCAATAATGAGCGTTATAACCAAATTATCGATATCTGGACGCGGATCAACAATCGCCTAACGACGAATGTGATGGCTCAATTGTCTAGTGATAATCAAGGGTTCAATTCGGTTTATATGATGCTTGATTCAGGGGCTCGTGGTTCTAAAGAGCAGATCCGTCAGCTTTGCGGAATGCGTGGCTTGATGGCAAAGCCTCAAAAGTCAGGATCCGGGGGCGAAATTATTGAAAACCCAATTTTATCCAACTTTAAAGAAGGACTTTCTGTATTAGAATATTTTATTTCAACTCACGGTGCGCGTAAAGGTTTGGCTGATACGGCCTTGAAGACGGCCGATGCCGGCTACTTAACGCGTCGTTTGCATGATGTAGCTCAAGATATGATCGTAGGTGAAGAAGACTGCGGTACATTGAGGGGGATTTATACCACTGCCTTGAAAGATAACGAGGATATCGTGGAGCCTTTATATGATCGTATTCTTGGACGGACTGCATTGGATGACATTTATGATCCATTAACAAATGAACTTCTAGTAGCAGCAGGTCAGGATATTGAAGAAGAGGTTGCACAAAAAATAGAGAATTCGGCGCTTGATGGGGTTGAAATTCGCTCAGTATTGACTTGTGAAAGCAAGCGTGGGGTATGTGCTTTGTGCTATGGCCGTAACCTGGCAACGGGTAAACGTGTACAAATGGGTGAGGCTGTGGGTGTAATTGCTGCGCAGTCAATTGGTGAGCCGGGCACACAGTTGACACTTCGTACATTCCACGTAGGGGGTACTGCATCGAATATTGCTGCGGAATCACAGATTCTAGCCAAATTTGATGGGGTGATCGAATTTGAAAATGTGCGTACTGTAACCCACCAGACAGAAGATGGACCTATCGAAGTGGTATTGGGTCGTTCGGGAGAATTCCGGATTGTTGAATCAACTACGCAGAAGATGATCATGTCTAACAATATTCCTTATGGCGCATATCTCTATGTAAAAGATGGGGCTAAGGTGTCTAAGGGTGATCGCATCTGTAGTTGGGACCCATATAATGCAGTTATTATCTCAGAATTTGAAGGTAAGGCTGAGTTTGAGTCAATCATTGAAGGTGTAACTTTCCGTGAAGAATCTGATGAGCAAACAGGTCACCGTGAAAAAGTAATTATCGATAGTCGTGATAAAACCAAAAACCCAGTGATCCGTGTAGCGGATAAGAAGGGAAATGGATTGAAGGGATATAATATTCCAGTAGGAGCACATATTGCCGTAGAAGAAGGAGAAGCGGTGAAAATGGGTCAGGTAATTGCCAAAATACCTCGTTCTACAGGTAAAACTCGAGATATTACAGGAGGTTTGCCGCGTGTAACAGAGTTATTTGAAGCCCGTAATCCGTCGAATCCGGCAGTAGTTACAGAGATTGATGGGGTGGTAACTTTAGGTGGTGTAAAGCGTGGTAATCGTGAAATATCGATTGAGTCAAGAGATGGTCAGGTGAAGCGCTACCTTGTTCCATTGTCTAAGCACATTTTGGTACAAGATAACGACTTTGTGAAGGCCGGTATGCCATTATCTGATGGATCGATTTCTCCTGCTGATATTTTAGCTATTAAAGGTCCGGCAGCTGTGCAGGAATATTTAGTAAATGGTATCCAGGAAGTTTATCGTTTGCAAGGGGTGAAAATTAATGATAAACACTTTGAAACGATTGTTCATCAGATGATGCAGAAAGTGATGATCGAAGATGCAGGTGATACTCGATTCTTGGAGAAAGAACTTGTCGATCGTTGGGATTTTATGCTCGAGAATGATGAGATATATGACAAGAAAGTAGTAACTGATCCTGGTGCATCCAATACTTTAAAACCTGGGCAGATTGTTTCTGTACGTAAATTAAGGGAGGAAAATGGTATTCTCAAACGTAGAGATATGAAACCTGTAGAGGCTCGAGATGCCATGCCAGCCACTTCAAGTGCGATGTTACAAGGAATTACTCGTGCGTCATTAGGTACAAAATCATTTATATCCGCGGCGTCTTTCCAAGAGACGACTAAGGTACTGAATGAAGCAGCCATTGGAGGAAAACGCGACGATTTATTAGGCCTTAAAGAAAATGTGATTGTAGGTCACTTGATTCCTTCAGGTACTGGCTTACGCTCATATGATCGTATTATTGTAGGCTCACAGGATGAATATGATAAATTGATGGCTTCAAAACGTGAAGAAGTAGAGGTATAAGTCCAATTTTCTCTTCCTGAGAGAGAACAACATCACGTGAGACTATCCAAAGTTTTGAATCCTTTTATAAAAGTCTTCTCTTTTTAGGGAGGACTTTTTTTACTTTTGGTCTATGGAAGAACAACATACAGAGCCCCAGTTAAATATCGAATTGACTGAAGATGTGGCAGAAGGAACTTTTGTAAACTTGGCAATTATTACGCACTCTAATGCAGAGTTTGTGGTTGATTTTATTCGTGTTATGCCGGGGTTGCCTAAGGCTAAGGTTAAATCAAGGATTATCATGACACCAGAGCACGCCAAGCAGTTTTTACGAGCTTTAGGAGATAATGTCGAAAAATTTGAGTCAATAAATGGACGAATAAAAACACGCAATGAACCTCCAGGTTTTCCGATGAATTTTGGAGGGCCACCCGCGCAGGCTTAGAAGGCCTAAAATTAATTAGGTTAGTTCTTTTTAATATCGACACAGGTCAATAGCCCTAATTTAAGTTGTATAATAAAATTCAAGTCGAGCTTCTTTAAGGTTGACACACTTTCGATAATTTACAATTTCCGATGAATTGTCATTCTTCATGCGATTTAAAAGTTCATGCATGTCCTGTTCTGATTTCATTCTAAGAATCACTACCCAAAATCCATCTTTGCCCCTGAGAAGTTGTCTTCCTATAAAACCTTGATAGTTTTTTGAAAGATGTTTTTCCATTCCTTTCTCTGCATTTAAAATTTTAAGATCAGATACTCCTTCATTAAGTTGGAATTGAACTATTTCAATATATTCAGTTTGTGTCTTCATTTTTTGGTAGTGTACCTAAGGGGCTGTTTAAAATTTATACCCTTCTTCTCGTTTAGGTATAAAAGTGATGAAAAATGATCAAAACAATTGGCTTATTAGTGCGGTTTTTAACCGCGATATTAGTTTAATGTATAGGTCCCAATTTAAAAATTTCTTAGTTCGAGATATTCATCCTCTTTGCAGGTCATTAGGATCTTTTCTGTTGTTTTTTTATCGCCGTAACCCAGTAGATGGAGGATTCCGTGCACCATCACACGATGTAACTCATCGCGCCTAGATGCTTTAAATTTTTGCGCATTGTCAATGACGCGGTCAATACTAATAAAAATATCACTTATAATTTCCTTCTCAGTAGTGCTATTGTCAAAGGTGATGATGTCTGTATAGGTATCATGCTTCAAATAGTCTTGATTGATCTGAAGTAGATAATCATCACTACAGAAAATAAAATTGAGTGTGTGGAGGGTATATCCCTCTTTTAAAATGACCTGATGGAGCCAATTTCGAACCTTTATTTTTTCCTTGGGTTGATAGTTGGTGTCTTCAGAAAAGAAATAGATGGGTAGCTTTTTCATGAGTATATGAAGCAGATATTTACACTGAATGGTTTATAGTTTGTATGATAATGTAGTAGAAAACTGCCTTGGGGTAATGGGATTAACACTATAGTTCTCGTGAACATAATAGTTCAAGGTATTATTGATGTTAGAAATTTTACCTATGAATGAAAATCGTTTGTAAGAGTAGCCCATGGATAGATTTACAGTGGTAAAACCCGGCACAGAAAAGGGCTGCTTATTCCCTCCTACTGTTCGATTCCAACCAGCGAGTCGTTCGCCTATATATTTAGCAGAAACGCCTAATGACAATCCCCTCAGTTTTTTGTCATTAAACTCATACCAGATGCTTGCATTAGCCGTGTGATCAGGTATGTTCACTATACGATCTCCAACAAGATAACTGCCTGGTGTATCAGGTGTCTGTGTATAGCGCATGAAGTTATAACTATATCCCGCAAGAATATTTAATCCTTTCAATGGACGGCCAGTTAAATCGATCTCCAATCCATCACTTTTAGTTTGTCCAGTAAGTTCCTTGATGGAAAGATCGTTGTTGGGTGTAATACCATCTTTTGCAAATCGAGCTGTTTGGGCTAGATTATTATTGATAATTCTGTAGGCAGTTACATTGGCTATTAATTTCCCTTGAAGGAAGTTATGCTTAACTCCAGATTCGTATTGATCAATCAAAGAGGGCTTTAAGGTATTCCCATTGAAGTCTCTTGCATAATTAATCAGGAACGAGTTAGCATAACTCATAAATAGTGAGGTGTTAGGGCTAGGTTTGTAAACCAAGCCTAGGCGAGGTGAAAATGCATGATCTGTTTTGGCATCTCTTTCACTAATGATTTGTGTTCTTAGGTCTGTTGTTGTGATTGGAAGAACATGAATGTAGGACCAACGGAGGCCTGCTAGTATATTCACTTTTTCTGAAATGGTAATCAGATCATTGGTATAAAACCCGAAACGATTGGTCGTAGTGGCTATTCGATCAAATGGGTTCATGCTGGGTATATCGACACGCGGCGTATACTTGTTTGGATCCCAAATATTAATTCGGTCATAACCGCTTTGAAGCACGTTGTTTTCATCTAAATGAGTCCAAACTTTTTCTTTAGAACCATTAAAGTAATCTAGACGGGTATAGGTGTAGTTTGTATTCAAAAACCGTTCAGCATCTGTTCCGATCAACAATGTATGTTCGAGTTGTCCTATTTTAAGTTTTCCATTTAAATTGATTTGCCCGGCATGGCGATTTTCGTGGATTTGGTATTTGCCTAGTGGTCGATCCCAATCACCATTGGGCTGGGGTTGTATGTTTTCGGTTGCTTGGTAGTTACGTTGATAGATTTGATAGGTAGCATTTGCATTTAATTGCCAAGAGTTATTCAACTGATGTTTTAAGGCAATTGATATATTGGTATGTTCTGTAGTTGCATTGGACCAAGAGGTGCCTAAAAAAGTAGTTCGAGGGAGGTTAATAATTTCATTATTGATGACCCCTGTGCCAAAATCAGGGGTAAATTGATGCTTTAAATAATCTCCTTGAAACAGGATTTCTGTTTTATTATTTGGTTTGAAAAGTAAAGAGGGGTTAGCATAATATCGTTTGGTATTAACCTGGTCTCGAAAACTTCCTGCTAATTCATAAGTTCCATTGATGCGATAGGCTATTTTGGTATTGATTGGGCCATAAACATCAATCTCTGGTTTGTACAAGTCGTGGCTTCCTGTACGCATGGTGAGGCTTCCCCCCTGCTCAAACTTTGGCTGCTTGGTAACCATATTAATAACTCCTCCTGGAGTTACATGGCCATAGAGCACTGCCGCGCTTCCTTTCAAAATCTCTAATTTTTCCAGTGAGCTCATTTCGGACATCACATCTGCAGGTACTCTAGCACCGTTTTTTAACATGTTGTTGCAGCAGGCGATATAGCCTCTGGCATAAAATACTTCCCAGCTACCTCCCCTAACGGCAGCTAGGTTAATGCCATTGACATACTGAATGGCATCACTTAAGCGCATAGCTTGTTCTTTTTTGATGGTTGTTCCATCAATCACGGACATACTTTGGGGAATGTCCATTGCTTGGCAAGGCATTTTTCCGATGCTAATTGGGCTTGTATTGGCGATGTTCGAAGGATTGATGATGACTTCAGCTAGGTGATTGACCTGATCTAATAATGTGAAATTAAGGACGGTGTCTTGATGAAGGGATAAAAAATATTTTGACTCCTTTTTACCAATATAAGACACTTGAAGGGTATAATTCCCGTTCTGAAGGCTCGAGATTCGGTATTCTCCTTGCTCATTGGTTTGAATAGTTACTTTACTTTTTTTGATCGAAATATTCGCGTGGCATATAGGCTGACCTTTTTCGTCGGATACTTGCCCACTTAGGTGTATCGTCTTGGGTTGCCCAAGAGCTAGGCTTGCTTGGAACATACTCAAAAATATTATGAGGTAGGTAGGTCGGGTAATTATCGATATTATATTCATTTAATCTCCTGTCTTTTTTTCATATGCGTGGCAAGAGTAGTAAATTTTTGATAAAAAAATAATTAAAGAAAGTAAAATTGAACAGGACGAAAAAGAAGAGAAAGTAAAGTTAGTTGGTGTTAACTGTACGGAAAGACTTAGACTTGATTTTAGTGAAATAAGTCGGGATGGCCGGATTTGAACCGACGACCTCCAGCACCCCATGCTGGCGCGATACCGGGCTACGCTACATCCCGAAAAGAGAGCGCAATTTTAGGCATTTTTTTTCTTAATCACAATCCCTGAAGGTCAGGGCAACCGCGTCTAGATTTTATTTTTCTCAAACGACTATTAATCACATGGTCCTATATGCGTCATTATTTCGAAAAAAATGCAAGAATGGAACTTAAAAGAAGCATCTTAAAAACATAACATGCCCATTGTGTTCTCCTTAAAAAGAAACAAACCAAAATGAAAGCAATAGATGGGGTGAATATTTAGTCTATCGATAGTATGGCTCACTTGCAATGAATTAAATATTTATTCCTTAAGCTCCGTCCCGGTATATTTAGATAAATGAGCTATGGACTTAAAATCGAGTTGCTTTAATCGTAGATTTCCATTCGAGGTCGCCGCCGTTTCGATTGATGATCTTACCATCTGGCAAAATGAAGATAGGTCCTTCTAATGGAAATCTTGTCATGTATATTTTGTCATCATCTTCTTTAAATAAGTAGGATTTTTTCGGATTCTCTTTAGGTGATTTGGTCTCAATTCTCCGAAAGGTATTTGAGACTAATTTGCCAGATGTAGAAATCTGTACTTTTTGTTCGGGCTCGTAAAGATTAGGTATTGCTTCATTTTTCTTACAGGAAGAGAAAAGAAGCAGGAAACTAATACTTAGGCATAAGTTTTTTAGTGTTTTTATAAACTTTATACTTGAATAAGTTAAAGTCCAAACTTAACAACTAATTTTATTTTTGATAAGACTTAAATCAGGTGATGAACAATTCTGCCAAAAATTACGATGAGCTCATCAAAAAGATAGACGCCTTTATTCGTAAGTACTATTTGAATCAAATTGTCCGAGGAAGTATTTGCCTAGTCAGCGTTTTCTTCTTGGGGTACATCCTACTCGTTTTTGCGGCCTACTATGGAAATCTTAGCCCAACAATCAGGACGATTTTTGTATTTGGACTTGCCTTAAGTGTTGTGGGTATTTTGCTTTATTATATCATCTTTCCTACACTTTCTTACTTTAAGTTGGGTAAGGTGATCAGTAATGAACAGGCATCTGAATTGATAGGCGCTCACTTTAAGGATATCAAAGACCGTCTACTCAATACACTTCAACTCAAAGAGCTATTAAATAAAAATCCTGCTCACATTGCACTAATTGAGGCTAGTATTAATCAAAGAGTAGCTGAGCTGAGGCCTATCTCTTTCCCGTCAGCTATTCGATTACAGGAAAATAAGCGGTATTTAAAATTTGTATGGGTCCCTATCTTGTTAATTCTGTTTACCTTTTTGCTTGCGCCAGCTATTTTAAATGAGGGGACGAAGCAGTTGGTCCATTATGATCAGTTTTTTGCGAAAAAAGCTCCTTTTCAATTTATTATTCTCAATCCCAATTTATCGGCTATGCAGGGAGATGATTTGGATTTGAAGGTGAAGCTTGCAGGTAATGAAATACCTCAAGAATTATATGTCGATGATGGGGGAAATCTATTTAAACTCGAAAAAGAAAATGTCACCCGTTTCAACTATACTTTTAAAAATCTTCAGCAAACAAAAAAAATAAGGCTTGTTGCAGGTGAATTTAGCTCAGCAGTTTATGTTATAGATGTCAAACTAAAAGCTGTGCTATCAAGCTTCGAGATAGCATTGGAATATCCCTCCTATTTGGCGCGTAAAAATGAGGTCATTGCTAATTCGGGTGATTTGACTGTTCCTGTTGGAACCCAAGTTAGATGGAATATTCGTGCAAAACATACGAGCCAGATCAGTTTCAAACTTGATAATCGACTTATTTCGCTTCATCCATCGGATGATGGACGGTTTTCTTTGTCTCATCGGGCGATGCAAAATGCAAATTATACGATTTGTCCGGTTGGATCACAAGGGATTAGTCATGACTCGATTGCGTATCAATTGAAAGTGATCCCTGATTTGAGCCCATCTATTGAAGTTACCGAACGCGTTGATTCAATGAATAATAAGCTGTTCTATTTTGTGGGTCAGGTGAGTGATGATCATGGGTTTTCGAAGTTGAACTTTACTTATAAGATATTACCAGATGGGTTAGGTAATGATAGCAAATCGGTGATCAAATCGATCCCTATTGATAAAAAGGTTTTACAGACCAACTTTTTTTATGCTTGGAATATTGGAGAAACTGGAGCCAAACCGGGGCAGCAAATTGAGTATTATTTTGAAATTTTTGACAATGATGGGGTTCTTGGGCCAAAATCTAGTAGATACGCAAGTAAAATATTCAAACTGCCATCAGAAAAAGAGATAGACCAAAAACTGGAGGCTGGTTCAGAGTCAATCAAGCAAAAGATGGAACTGGCAGCTCGTAAAGCCGGAGAGATTGAAAAGGAGGCCAAGCGGATTAATCGGGACTTAATTAATAAGAAGAGCCTCACATTTGAGGAAAAGAAACAAGTTGAACAGCTGCTTGCGAAACAAAAAGACTTGGGAAATTTGGTGAAAGATATTCAGAAGGAAAATGAACAAAATCTGTTCGAACAGAAGGAGAATAAAGAAATCCGACAAGAAATTTTAGATAAGCAAAAGCAAATAGAACATCTATTTAACAATGTGTTAAATGAAAAAACGAAGGAACTGTTGACTAGCATTCAGAAAATGCTGGAGCAGAATAATAAAAATCAGACCCAAGAAAATCTATCTAAAATGCAGATGGATAATAAGTCATTGCAAAAAGAGCTGGATCGTGTATTGGAACTATATAAGCAGTTGGAACTTGAACAAAAACTTGCTGAAACGGTGGATAAGCTAGAATATCTCTCCGAAAAACAGGAAAAACTAAGTAATAAGTCTTTGGACAAGAATGCCGATCAGCAGGATTTGAAACAAAAGCAGGAAGGCATCAGTAAAGCTTTTGATGATATCAAAAAGGAGCTTAGTGAGCTCAATGCTAAGAAAGGCTTTGAAAACCCGGAGAAAGAACAGCAAGAAATTGGTCAGCAACAGAAACAAATTGCAAAGGATCTTGAAAATAAGAATATGAAAAAAGCAGCCGAGGATCAGAAAAAAGCCTCTTCTCAGCTTAGTCAGCTTTCTAAAAAACTCAAGGAAATGGGAGATCAAAGCTCGATGCAAGAAAATAGTTTAAATGCAAAGGCATTGCGCGAAATTTTGAAACATGTGCTTAACTCTTCATTCGAACAGGAGCACACAATGCTTGCTATTCGTTCCAAGGCGAGTAATGACCCCGAATATGTTACCCTGACACAGAAGCAAAAAGACATTCAGGATAATCTAAAAATGGTAGAAGACAGCTTGTATTCACTCAGTAGAAAGGTGCCGCAAATTGAGTCAACTGTGAATAAAGAGATTCAGTCGATTAATCTCAATGTGGATAAAGCAATCACAAGTTTAGCAGATCGGCGTACGGCAGAAGCAAATCGCACTCAGCAATATGCCATGACTTCCTTGAATAATTTAGCACTTATGCTTAGTGAGGTGTTAGACAAACTCCAAAAGAGCAATAATAATGGATCTAAGGGATCTGGAAAGGGTAAAGGTCAAAGTATGTCCGCTTTGTCGAAACTGCAGGAAGAGTTGAATAAAAACATGCAAAAGGCACGTGATCAAATGCAACAGCAAGGACAGCAACAAGGGGGGCAAGGAAAAGGAAAATCGTCGATGAGTGAGGCTTTTGCAAAAATGGCACAGCAGCAGGAAATGATCCGCCAAGCGATGCAGGATGTGGCTAAGGAAGAAGGTGGGAAGGCGGGTTCTGGAAAATTGAGTGATCTACTCAAACAAATGGAACAAACAGAAACAGATTTAGTGAATAAAAAGATTGTTCAAGAGACCATCAATAGGCAGCAGGATATCCTTTCTAAGCTGTTAGAGGCAGAGAAAGCACAAAGAGAAAGAGAGCAGGATGTACAGCGAGAAAGCAAGCAAGGGATTGATCGAGCTGTAAATAATCAGCGGATTCTCCAGGAGTATCAAAAATTTAAACAAAAAGAGACCGAATTATTAAAAACAGTTCCTCCAACTTTAAATTCATTTTATAAGACTAAAGTGGAGGAATATTTCAAGGTTTTAAACTCAGGGAGTTAAGAGCCTGTTTAAATTTTATTTTAGGAAATTATTATAGGGTATCTTTGAGCGAAACGAGGCGGATTTTGGAGCCATAGCGGGGTTTCTATGGCGAAAAAATCTAACGAAATTGCAGCCAAAAAGATATATAAGAATAAAATCAAATAAATTTTAAATAGGCTCTTAGTGCTTTCTTAGGCATTTTGAAGGTTGGGGTGCTTTTGTTTGTTCGATATATTGAGCTTGCTTCGATGATACCCATAGGAAAAGTATATCAGTAAACCCAAAATAAGCCATAATCCAAATCCAATCCAGTTAGATACACCTAATTCAGACATCATGTACAAACAGCAAACCAGACCGAGGACAGGAATGAGGGATAGGTTTTTGGTAAAACAGAAATAACAAATCACGATGCAGGAAATGAAGAATATCCAGAGCGGTATTTTATGTCGGAATAAGGCAAGGCCACTTTCGTATTTTTTGTCTTGGTCAATATCAAGTTGGTTCACTAGGGTTTGATATTTCTCAGGGGTCATGGTTGATAGGGATACTTCCAAGTCTAAGGATGCAGCTTCCTTCAATGAAGTTGACGTGGTGCCTAGCATTTGTAGAGTTGCCAATTTTACTTTTTGGATATCTGGGGGCGAGAGAGACGTGATTAAATGGGTGGGTGTGTTCAAAATAGGTTTGTTGAAAACAAAGTTGCTGGTATTATCCCGATTATATGTGGCTTGGAAAATAATCCCCCCAATAAAAAGTATGGGAACGATGTATTTGGAGTTGATGTATGGGATTCTAAATTTTCCATATTGTACGTTTGGTCTATTTTGTAAAACCAGTACACCAGTGCAAACCAAGACAAAGGCAAACAGTGTTCCAATTGAACAGAGGTCGGTTACGATGGTCAGGTTCATGAATAAAGCAGGAATTCCTACTACAAATCCTGTGATGACGGTAGCAAAGGAAGGTGTTTTATATTTGGGATGAATGTGTGAAAAAGACTTTGGAAGTAAACCATCTCTGCTCATACTCATCCAGATGCGGGGTTGCCCCATCTGGAATACCAATAAAACACTTGCCATGGCAATAACTGCACTAATGGCAATTATGCCAGAGAATAACTTTAAATTTTTTTGTTCAAAAACAAAGGCCAAGGGATCGCCAACATCCAAAGATTTGGAATTGACAATGCCTGTCAATACCAAAGCAATAGTTATATAGAGAATGGTACAAATAATAATAGACCACATCATACCTCTAGGGAGGTCACGTTGAGGGTTTTTACATTCTTCAGCTGTGGTTGAAATGGCATCAAAGCCAATGTAAGCAAAAAAAACAGCAGAGACTCCTTTTAGTACACCTGCAATGCCGTTGGGGGCAAATGGATTCCAATTGTTCACATCGATATAAAAAACACCTACGGCAATTACTAGTAAAATAATAGCTAGTTTGACTACAACCATAGCATTACTGGCATTGCGTGATTCTTTAATCCCCCGATATACCAAAACAGTGATTAGAAAAATGATGATCAATGCTGGAATATCGGCGATTAAATGTAGGCCGGACAGTTGTGGTGCATTTTGCCAGGCATTATAACATAGCTGAAGATCGGGGGCTAAATTGGCAAACGGTTTTCCGGAATGCATCAGAGATACAGCATGATGATACCCTTTTGAGGCAGTGAGGTAATCCATTGTGATCCAATCGGGCAGATGAATACCATTGATGCCCAAACGAGGAATTTTGATATCTGTTAATAAACTGGTGAAGTAATCGGACCAGGATATGGCTACAGTAATGTTTCCAATGGCGTACTCCATAATAAGTGACCAACCGATGATCCAGGCGACAACCTCTCCGAATGCGACGTATGAATAGGTATAAGCACTTCCAGAAACAGGTACCATGGAGGCAAACTCAGCATAGGCAAAGGCTGCAAATCCACAAGCAATGGCGGTGAATAGGAATAAAAAAATAACCGCTGGCCCCCCATCAGCACTTGCCTTGCCAATGGTACTGAAAATGCCAGCACCAACAATGGCAGCTATTCCAAATGCTGTCAAGTCTTTAACACCTAGTGCTTTGTTTAATGAAGCACCATGGTCTTCACCTTGGTTGTTTTGGGCATCACTTAATATTTTACTGATTGATTTTTTGCGAAAAAGATTATGGACCATAAACAAGGTAGATTTTATGAGCCACTAACTTATGAAAAGTAGTAAGATAATTCGGCGCAATATGTACCGATGTATCATATAAATCTGCTATTGGGCTTTAGCTCTTAATTAGAGATAGTATCCGTTAGATCGATTCAAGCAAGCTCAGGTATAAGTCTCCTGAGATGTATTTAGCTTACTTTTACGATACCCATAAGAAAAATAGGCAAGTAAGCCGATCACTAGCCAGATCCCAAATCCGATCCAATTGGAGACGCCCATTTCTGACATCATATACAAGCAACATATTAGTCCTAGTACAGGGATCAACGATAGACTCTTTGTAAAACAGAAGTAGCTAATGATGATACAGGAAACGAGAAATATCCACAGGGGTATTTTGTGACAAAATAATGAAAAGCCACTCTCGTATTTTTTCTTGGGGTGGATGTCAAGCCTGTCAACAAATGTTTGATATTGTTGAGGTTTCATTTGTGATAGTCTTGTTTCTAAATCTAAAAAGGCTGCATTTGTTACCGGTACATCTTCATGTTGTAAAACGGCCTGTTTTACAATTTTAATTTCTTCGGCCGAGAGTGAGGTAATTAAATGGGTTGGTGTATTTAATATGGGTTTATTGAGAATAAATGCACGTGTATTATCCCCATTGTAGATAAGTTGAAAGATAACTCCGCTTACAAAGAGTACAGGGATTACATATCTTGAGTTCACATAAGGGATCCGGAATTTGCCATATCGCACATTTGGCTTGTTGTGCAGTACTAAAACGCCTGCACAAACAAGAACAAAAGCAAACAGCGTGCCAATGGCAGCAAGATCAGTGACCAGGGTTAAGTTCATAAAAAGCGAGGGTACGGCTACCACAAAACCTGTGATCACAGTAGCAAAGGAAGGTGTTTTATATTTTGGATGGATACGTGAGAATGCTTTAGGTAGTAATCCATCACGACTCATGCTCATCCAAATACGAGGTTGCCCCATTTGATAGACCAGTAGCACACTGGCAAGGGCGATCACGGCGCTAATGGCAACAATGCCAGACATCATTTTTAATTGTTTTTGTTCAAAAACAAATGCTAGTGGGTCGCCGACAGATAAGGTGCTATAATTAACAATTCCAGTTAATATTAAGGCTATGGCAACATATAGAATCGTGCAGATGATAATGGACCACATCATTCCTCGAGGTAAATCGTGTTGTGGATCTTTACATTCTTCGGCTGTTGTAGAAATGGCATCAAAACCAATGTAGGCGAAAAAAACAGCAGATGCACTCTTCAAAACACCAGAAATACCATTTGGGGCAAAGGGGGTCCAGTTTTCGACATCGATATAGAATATGCCTACTACGATCACCAATAAAATAACTGCAAGTTTTACGACCACCATGGCATTACTAGCTTTACGTGATTCTCTCATTCCGCGATATACCAAAACAGTGATTAGGAACGTGATCACCAATGCAGGGATATCAGCAATTAAATGAAGGCCCCCTAATTGAGGTGACTGTGTCCATGCGTTATAAGATAGTTGCGTAGTGGGATCTAGGTCAATAAATTGCTTTCCAGAATGCATTAAAGACAGTGCATGCTGATACCCTGTTGATGCAGTTAGGTAGTCCATCGTTATCCAGTTGGGCAAATGAATTCCATGGATTCCCAGACTAGGAATTCGGATGCTGCTCAATAAGTTTGTAAAGTAATCGGACCATGATATGGCCACAGTAATATTGCTGATGGCATACTCCATGATGAGTGACCAGCCAATAATCCAGGCGATCACCTCTCCAAATGCCACATATGAATAGGTATAAGCACTTCCAGAAATAGGCACCATGGAAGCAAATTCCGCATAGGCGAAGGCTGCAAAGCCACATGCCATGGCTGTAAAAAGGAATAAGAAAATAACGGCGGGACCGCCGTCGGCACTAGCCTTGCCAATGGTGCTGAAAATACCCGCGCCAACAATGGCAGCAATCCCAAAGGCGGTTAAATCTTTAACCTTTAGTGTTTTATTTAATGATTGATTATGGCCGTTACCCTCGTTGTTGTTAGCATCATTCAATATATCATTAATCGATTTTTTGCGAAATAAATTTTTAATCATGAATGTGCATTATGTTCCTATAAATTTGAAGTAGCAAAATTATAAAATATTTTAGCTCGTGTATTGCTGCGCAGAACCCGTTAAGTTAGATCTTATAAAGAGTTACTTGCGAAATTAATTTAGAATATGTTTAAAGTTTATTTGATTTTTTATGATAAATGCTATAACGCACACATTTGTCATAAACTTTAGACTAGCTGATAATAAATTTCATATGAGCGCGTATTTCTTATGTCATTTTGATACAAATTATTGATAATTCATAGAGAACACTTAAAAAATGAAAAAGAATCTAAAGTTTTTGTTGTGGGTTGGCTTATTCACCTTATTGGGCATTAGGTGTAAAAAGGAATCGATAGAGCTTATTGAGGATAGGGAGAAAGGCAATAGTTCAATATCATTTCTCGGTACTGATGGTTGGATAGTTGCTGGAGAGCGCAAAAAGAGGAATAGTCCAAATTCCAAGTATGACAAAAAATACTCTAATAATTTTGACAAAAACAATAATCCAGTATTGTATAAACAATTACCCTCCAGCGCTAAGCAAGATTATAAGCCAGGTGAAAATAAAACAATGCCTGTCAAGAACCAAAATCTTTTACAAACCCTTAAAAATGCTCAGTCCAAAGGAGTTTGGGAGAAGGTGTACGATGGCAATCTTCATTATTTCAAAAACAGTGAAACCAATGAACTATTTGACATAAAAAATGTAGAAAATCGTCCTACATCTGATTCAAACATAAATTATCAAACAGATTAGATTGGGAGCTAGGTAAAGTGTTGATAAGATCAGACTCCGTATATGTGTATTGATCTTGACTTTGTTTTTAACGTTTTCTGCAGATGAGTTTGAGATCCGCTCTTTTTTGTACCATCTTTTACGACTTTAAGCATCACTCATTTGAGAACAGTACCGATTTTTAAAACGCGCGTTATATAAATCCTTTATCTAGTATGATGAACTTAGAAATCAAATGCTTCGACGATTACAAACGTGTTTATGAATATAGTGTCGCCTATCCAGAACGTTTCTGGGAAAGCATTGCTGAAACATTTTATTGGCGAAAAAAATGGGATCAAGTGTTGGAATGGGATTTCAAAAAACCCGATGTTAAATGGTTTAACGGGGGCAAGTTAAATATCACCGAAAATTGCTTGGATCGCCATCTAGATAAACTAGGGGACACAACTGCTTTGATTTGGGAGCCTAATAATCCTCATGAAGCCTATAGAACATTAACTTATAAGGAGCTACATACTGAAGTATGTCAGTTTGCCCATGTACTTAGCAGTAATGGGGTAAGAAAAGGTGATCGAGTTTGTATCTACATGCCTATGGTGCCAGAGTTAGCCATTGCCATACTAGCCTGTGCGCGCTTAGGAGCTATACATTCTGTTGTTTTTGGCGGATTTTCAGCACAGTCTGTAGCAGATCGCATTCAGGATGCGCAGTGTTCTTTAGTCATTACGGCAGATGGGGGATTTCGTGGGGGCAAAGAAGTTCCGCTTAAATCTATTGTAGATGAGGCTCTAGATCAATGTCCTTCTGTAGAAAAAGTAATTGTACTGGCTCGAACAAAGGTGCCAGTTTCAATGCGTATGGGACGTGATGTTTGGTGGGAAGAGGAACTGAAAAAAGCAAAACTTCAGAGGAACACTTGCTATCCAGCAGTAGAAATGGATGCCGAAGACCCTTTATTTATTTTGTATACATCAGGTTCAACAGGAAAACCAAAAGGTGTGGTTCATGCCTGTGGAGGCTATATGGTGTATTCAGGATACACCTTCCGAACAGTATTCAAGTATCAACCCCGGGAGGTGTTTTTTTGTACAGCAGACATCGGCTGGATTACAGGCCACTCCTATGTTATCTATGGCCCTCTTTCCCAGGGAGCAACTTCGGTACTGTTTGAAGGGATACCAACCTGGCCTGATGCAGGGCGCTTTTGGGACATTATCGCGAAATATCGGGTGAATATTTTTTATACAGCACCAACAGCTATTCGTTCGTTAATGAGTTTTGGAGACGGACCACTGGAAGGAAAGGACCTAGGCTCGCTTAGCAAGTTAGGTTCTGTGGGTGAGCCTATTAATGAAGAAGCATGGTATTGGCTTGATGAAAAAATTGGGAATAAAAACTGTCCTATTGTAGACACCTGGTGGCAGACTGAAACAACTGGCATCTTAATATCTCCCATTGCAGGAATCACCCCAACTAAACCCGGCTATGCAACTTTACCTCTCCCCGGTGTGCAACCTTGCTTAGTTGATGAACAGGGGAAAGAGTTAGAAGGGAATGATGTAAGTGGGAATCTATGTATCAAATTTCCTTGGCCGGGAATTATACGAACGACCTATGGCGACCACGAACGTTGTCGTCAGACTTACTTTGCTACCTATGACAACAAATATTTCACCGGTGACGGTTGTTTAAGAGATAAGGATGGCTATTATCGAATCACTGGCCGGGTTGATGATGTAATCAATGTTTCGGGTCATCGAATAGGCACGGCCGAAATAGAAAATGCCATTAATATGAACTCGGATGTTATAGAAAGTGCAGTTATTGGTTACCCTCACGATATCAAAGGTCAGGGGATTTATGCTTATGTTGTTCTGAGTAAAGAGACTCAATATAATGAGATGGAAATACGTACCCATATCTTACAAGTAGTCACTCGAATGATTGGTGCCATTGCTAAGCCTGACAAAATTCAATTTGTGGCAGGATTACCCAAAACCAGGTCAGGGAAAATTATGAGGCGTATTTTGCGGAAAATAGCCGAAGGGAATACCGAAAATTTGGGAGATACTTCTACGCTATTGGAGCCTACGGTGATTCGTGAAATTATTCATGGGGCTCAGAAACTAGCTATATAAGGCTTTTCTCTCATTCGATTGTATGCTATTTGAAAGACTCACCTAATCATGAAAATAATTTGTACAATGGCTAATACAAAAGTTTATCATACGGATAACGCTGGGTATGAATGGCTTTTATTCTTTCATAGAGCATGGTTTTAAGTGCTTCGATGTTTTCTTTATTGACTGCGGAAATGAAAATAGCTGGACTACTATGTTTAGCCATCCAACTATTTTTAAAATCTTCTAGGATCATTGGCTTGTGTTCTTCATTAGGTTCTAGGTCATGGTCAACATATGCATCTATTTTATTAAATACAGTGATCATTTCTTTATCTATGGCCTTAAGATCTTTCAGGGTTTGATTAACCGTGATGATTTGGTCTTCAAAATTGGCGTGCGAAATATCCACTACATGAATCAAGATATCAGCCTCACGTACCTCATCCAGGGTCGATTTAAAACATTCGATCAAATGATGTGGGAGCTTACGAATAAAACCGACTGTGTCGGAAAGCAGAAAAGGGAGATTTTCGATAACTACCTTCCGAACAGTTGTATCAAGCGTAGCAAAGAGCTTATTTTCCGCAAAAATGTCCGATTTGGATAGTAAATTCATGATGGTTGATTTGCCCACGTTAGTGTATCCGACGAGTGCTACACGTACCAATTGACTTCTATTTTTGCGCTGTGTTTCGTTTTGCCTGTCGATTTCTTTGAGACGTTCTTTGAGCAACGCAATCTTACCAAGAATGATTCGTCGGTCTGTTTCAATCTGACTTTCTCCTGGACCACGCATGCCAATACCTCCTTTTTGGCGCTCCAAGTGGGTCCATAAACGGGTTAATCGTGGCAGCATGTACTGCAATTGCGCAAGCTCGACTTGTGTCTTAGCTTGTGCGGTTTGTGCCCTGCGCGCAAAAATATCCAGGATTAAATTGCTTCGGTCTAAGATTTTCAACTGTAACTCATTACTAATATTACGTAATTGAGAAGGTGAAAGCTCATCATCAAATACCACCATATCAACCCCTTCTGCCTTAACAAAAGCAGCGATTTCTTCCAATTTACCTGTTCCCACAAATGTTGCTCGATCAGGGTGTTGCATACGTTGCGTAAACGTACCAAGGGTTTGTCCTCCAGCAGTATCAACCAAAAATTGCAATTCATCAAGTGTTTCTCGTGTTTGTTCTTCACTTTCACCAGGTAAAATGATTCCAACCAGAACTGCTTTTTCAGGTTTAATTGTTGTATCGTAAAATTTTTGTTTAGCCATTTAGCCTTCGTCTATAGAATTTAAACAGGCTCTAAGACTAAGCAAAGATAGGAGCTCATTTTTCAAAACGAAACATGAGTTTTAACGTGTTATCCTATTGTCTAGAATCCCTTTAACAAGCTTTGGAGAATAAAAGAAACTTCGACAAATAACATATTAATTGGCTTTGAAAAATTAGAAAGCCTGGGATGTTTTGAGTGTTTTATAATCAGACCAAATATTCAAACAAAGTCTGGTCATTATTTACTTCTTTGTAATCAAAGTTGAATTCCTTCATACGGGCAAGTAGTGGTTCATAATCTGCTGTAGATCTTAGCTCGATACCGACCAAAGCCGGTCCACTTTCACGTTGCGTTTTCTTGATGAATTCAAAACGAGTGATATCATCGTCAGGACCAAGGACATGGTTTACAAAACGTTTCAATGCCCCTGGACGCTGTGGAAACCGAATCACAAAATAATGTTTCAATCCCTCATAGAGAAGTGAAAGCTCCTTGATCTCCTGCATACGCTCGATATCGTTATTTCCCCCGCTGATGATACAAACGACTTTCTTTCCTTTTATCTTTTCTTTACACAAATCTAATGCTGCTACCGATAAAGCGCCCGCAGGTTCAGCCACAATGGCATCTTCATTATATAGCTTCAAAATAGAGGTACATACCTTCCCTTCTGGAACAAGTAATACATCATCCAGAATGTTTTTACAAATAGAAAAATTAATATCCCCAACTCGCTTAACTGCGGCCCCATCTACAAAACGATTGATCTGTTCTAAGGTAACTGGATGCCCAGCTTTCAATGCTGCCGTCATGGATGGAGCTCCTAAGGGCTCGGCGCCTATCAATTGGATATTCACATTCTTTTGTTTGAGATAGTGTCCCATACCAGCAGCAAGCCCACCACCACCGATAGGTATAATCACCACTTTCGTTTCAGGAAGTTCTTGCAAAAGCTCAACACCTACGGTTCCTTGTCCTTCAATAATGCGATAATCATCGAATGAAGGGATAAAAGTCATTTGATGCGTTTGAGCATAGGCCAAAGCGTCTTTCAAACAGTCGTCAAAAGTATCACCTACCAAAATAACCTCAATCATTCCATTGCCAAACATTTTGGTTTGAGTCACCTTTTGTTTAGGCGTAATTTCAGGCATAAAAACGACACCTCGGATATGCAGCCTGTCGCAGGAATACGCCACCCCCTGCGAATGATTTCCGGCACTGGCACAAACCACCCCCTTGATCAACTCCTCCCTACTGAGTTGACTTATCATATTGTATGCACCACGTAATTTGTAGGAACGAACTACTTGAAGATCTTCCCGTTTTAGATAAACCTCACAAGCGTATTTTTCAGATAAACTTTTATTATAAACCAGTGGTGTGCGCTTAATAACCCCCTCCAGACGTGCTGATGTCGCCACGACATCCAATCTCGCATCATGATCAGTTGTCATCATTATCTTATTATTTATAAAAATTTGTTGATTGCATCTAAATAGGCATTGGCAGAGGCTTTCACAATATCTGTACTGAAACCATAACCTATATAGGACTTGCCATTAGCCCAAACACGCATATTCACTTTACTAATATCATCACTTCCTCCATGCATGGCTTCAATATGAAATTCCTTAAGATCCACCTCTTGACCAATAACTTGATCAATAGCATTGATCGTCGCATTGACCGGACCATTGCCTCTTGCTTTTAATTCATATTGCTTGCCTTTGTAGACTAATTTAACCACTGCTTCTGGCTCCAATCCATCACCACAGATTACAGATAATGCGTCTATCTTGATACCATCTTTGTAGGTATTCTTGGATTCATCGCCCATAAGTAATAGGATATCATCATCCTGAATGTGTTTTTTGCTATCGGCCAATACTAAAAAGCTCTCATAGATTTCATCTAAATTGATTCGTTCCGCAGCGTAGCCCAAACGCTCCAAATGATATTTCAGCGCATGCCGACCACTTCTGGCCGTTAACACAATGTCGGACTGCTCAATGCCAACATCCTCCGGTTTAATAATCTCATAGTTTTCTCGATGCTTTAAAAAGCCGTCCTGATGAATCCCCGAACTATGGGCAAAGGCATTCTTACCTACAATTGCTTTGTTAGGCTGAACAGGCATACGCATCATACGGCTCACCATCCCACTGATTTGTTGAAAATATTTGCTATTGATTTGGGTATGCAAGTGGAGCGATGGATGGGTTTTTAAAACCATAGCCACTTCTTCGAGCGCTGTATTTCCAGCTCGCTCTCCAATGCCGTTGATCGTGCATTCAATCTGCCTAGCACCGTTTTGAACACCAGCCAAAGCATTAGCCGTAGCCAATCCCAGATCATTATGACAGTGAACGGAAATAATCGCCTGATCAATGTTCTTGACATTCTCCTTCAAAAAGCGAATCTTTTGCCCATACTGCTCTGGCAAACAATACCCATTAGTATCGGGAATATTGACTACCGTAGCCCCTGCAGCAATAACTGCTTCGATCATTTGAGCCAAAAATATATTATCCGCTCGTCCGGCATCCTCGGCATAAAACTCCACATCTTCAACGAATTGCTTAGCGTATTTGACAGCTTCCACTCCTCGTTCCAAAATGGCTTCACGCGTACTCTTGAATTTATATTTGATATGCATGTCGGATGCTCCAATACCGGTATGAATACGTGGATATTTAGCCTTTTTCAAGGCCTCCACAGCCACATCGATATCACCTTTAATGGCCCGTGTCAAGGCACAGATAGTCGTATTTTTAATTGCTTCTGATAGCAAAACGACACTCTGAAAGTCCCCCGGACTGGAAATGGGAAAGCCTGCCTCAATTACATCCACCCCCAGCATTTCCAAAGCCAAAGCAACCTCTACTTTTTCTGCAGCACTCAGCTGACATCCAGGTACTTGTTCTCCATCACGAAGGGTTGTGTCAAATATATATATGCGTTTTGGGTCGTGTAACATGATTTCTAATACTTTAATAATTGGTGTTTGAGTACATGCAGTATCTTTTCTCCCATTTGAGCGGTTCCTAGCAGATGTGTAGGTTTTATTGTGGCTTCAGCAATATCTGTCGTACGAAATCCCCGTTTCAAAGTGCTATCAACGGCCATTATAATTCGATGCGCTTCTTCTTTTAATCCAAAAGCAATATCTAGCAACATCGCAGCCGATAAGATAGAAGCCATGGGGTTAGCTACATTTTTACCTGCAATGTCGTGTGCAGACCCATGAATAGGCTCAAATAAGCCAGTTCCATCCCCAATGGATGCCGAAGCCAATAATCCCATCGACCCTGCAATTTGAGACGCCTCATCAGTCAAAATATCTCCAAACAAATTACCTGTTAGCACGACATCAAACTGTTTGGGATTTTTAATCAATTGCATTGCCGCGTTATCGATGAACATATGTATGATCTCTACATCGGGATAATCACCAGCCACTCTCCCTACTACCTGGCGCCATAAACGAGAGCTCTCTAGCACATTTGCCTTGTCCACTGAACATAGTTTTTTACGTCTGGAGCGAGCAGCTTCAAATGCCTTTTTAGCAATACGCTCTACTTCGTACTGGTGGTAAATCATCAAATCAGAAGCTGTTTTTTGATCTTCACTCCGGTATTTTTCACCGAAATAAACATCTCCAGTCAGTTCTCTAAAAAATAAAATATCTGTTCCTGAGAGTATTTCTGGTTTCAGGCTAGAAGCATCCAATAGCTCATCAAAAAGCAAAATGGGCCGAATATTCGCATATAAGCCCAATTCTTTGCGGATCTTGAGCAAACCCTGCTCGGGCCGAACCGACAATGACGGATCATTATCGTACCCGGCATGCCCAACCGCACCAAATAGAATCCCATCCGAAATTTTTGCTTTATGTAGTGTTTCTTCAGGTAGTGGATTACCTGTGGCTTCAATGGCTACATGGCCCATCAAGGCCTCATCAAATAAAAATTCGTGATGATGGTCATGCGCAATTTGTTCCAATACTGCTTTACCCCAAACCGTCACCTCTGGGCCAATACCATCACCAGGGATAATTAATATGTGCTTCCTCATTTTATAAATTCTTGCTCAAATACTTTTTTCGTTCATACGATTCGATCAAATCCCGCTGACTCAGCACATAATCAATATCATCATAGCCGTTAAGCAAGCAGGCCTTTTTATAAGGATTGATCTCGAAATATTCCATGGTTGAGGTGCCGGCTATACGAACAAACTGTTCTTGCAGGTCAACCTCTAATTTTAACCCTGCATTTTTTGATACCTCATGAAATAGTCTATCCAGAAATCCATCACTTACTTGTACTGGAAGCAGGCCATTATTTAACGCATTACCTTTGAAGATATCCGCAAAGAAACTACTGATAACCACCTCAAAGCCATAATCGAGCAAAGCCCAAGCAGCATGCTCCCGACTACTTCCACAACCAAAATTCTTCCCAGCTACAAGAATACTTCCTGAATAAACATCTTGATTCAAGACAAAATCGTATTTCGGTTGCCCATGGGTATCGTAGCGCCAGTCTCGAAATAGGTTCTCGCCAAAACCCTCCCGAGTAGTTGCTTTTAGAAACCGTGCGGGGATAATTTGATCGGTATCGATATTCTCAATAGCCAAGGGAACCATCTTAGAAACCAGATTTTTAAATATTTTCGTCGCCATGTTGCTCTATTTTATTTTCATTCATCGCAAGCCCTCACTTACTTAGCTCAATAGACTACGTACATCTGTAATCTTACCTGTGATAGCTGTAGCCACTGCAGTGAGTGGGCTGACCAAAAACGTCCGAGAATCAGGTCCTTGTCGACCCTCAAAATTTCGATTCGAGGTCGATACGCAATATTTTCCCGCCGGAATTTTATCCTCGTTCATTCCCAAACATGCACTGCAACCGGGCTCTCGCAGCTCAAACCCAGCCGCTTCAAAGATTTTATCCAACCCTTCAGTAATGGCTTGCTGTTGCACCATTTTAGAGCCAGGCACAATCCATACCGTTACCTGATCAGCCTTATGTCGACCTTTGACCAAACGAGCGACTTCTCGTAAATCCTCAATCCGAGAATTGGTACAACTACCGATAAATACATAATCAATAGGTTTGTTTAAAAGCGGCGTGCCCTCCTTGAGTCCCATATAATTCAAGGCTTTCTGATGAGAAGCCTGTTCTCCGACTTCCTGCGTAGCCGCCAGCGGAATCAATTCATCGATACCCATACCCATACCCGGATTGGTCCCATAGGTAATCATGGGTGTAATATCAGCAGCATTAAATCTTAATATCTTATCAAAAAGAGCATCTACATCCGAATACAACGTTTTCCAATAGGCCAATGCTTTATCCCAATCCGCTCCTTTGGGCGCAAACTTTCGTCCCTTGATGTACTTAAACGTCGTTTCATCTGGTGCGATAAGCCCGCCACGAGCTCCCATTTCAATACTCATATTACAAATGGTCATACGACCTTCCATACTCAGATTTTGAATGGCATTACCTGCATACTCCACAAAATAGCCCGTCCCACCAGCAGCTGAAAGCTGAGAAATAATGTATAAGATAATGTCCTTAGCACTTACCCCCACACCCAGCTGACCATTTACTTCTATTTTCATGCGCTTGGGTTTTTGCTGTAGTAAACATTGGGTAGCTAATACCAGCTCCACTTGTGAGGTACCTATTCCAAAGGCAATAGCACCAAATGCCCCATGTGTAGAGGTATGACTATCGCCACAAACGATCGTCGATCCTGGAAGTGTAATCCCCAATTCAGGGCCCATCACATGGACTATACCTTGATAAGGGTGCCCCAACCCAAATAGTTCAATGCCAAACTCCTGGCAATTTGTACTGAGCATATCTATTTGACGCCGAGACAGCTCTTCCTTGATAGGCAAATGCTGATTAAGGGTAGGCACATTATGATCAGTTGTGGCGACCGTCTGCGCGGGTCTAAAAACAGGGATACCCCTTTTACGCAAACCATCAAATGCCTGCGGGCTAGTCACCTCATGAATAAAATGCGTATCGATATAAAGGGTATCTGGAAATCCTTCCCTACCACTGACGACATGCGCATCCCAAATTTTATCAAATAATGTCTTTGCCATAATCTATTTAGTCGCATATTATTTTCTGAACCATGATTCGTTTGATTTTGAAAAATCATATTGATCATTTAAATCTCACGAATCATAGTTCAGACATTAGTTATTTCTGATTCTCGGGTCGCAGGGTCCGCACTACTTTCCCTGCCCGCCAAAGCTCACTTTCGCGCAGTTCTTTTAACTCCAGATTTAGTTTTTCGCGATAGTCTGGTTTGCTATTTGAATCGATTGAACGCTGAGACTCTTTACCAGAGGCTACACTCTCATAAAGCTCCTCGAATACTGGTTTGGTCGCATCGCGGAATTTCTTCCACCAATCCAAAGCGCCGCGTTGGGCTGTTGTCGAGCAGTTGGCATACATCCAATCCATCCCATTTTCTGCCACTAGTGGCATCAAAGACTGGGTGAGCTCTTCCACTGTTTCATTAAAAGCTTCGGAAGGAGAGTGTCCTTTGCTTCGCAAAACCTCATACTGTGCAGCAAATATGCCTTGTACGCACCCCATTAAAGTTCCACGTTCGCCAGTTAAATCGCTGTATACTTCTTTTTTGAAAGTCGTTTCAAATAAATATCCACTGCCCACAGCAATACCCAAGGCAATCACTCGCTCAAAGGCACGTCCGGTAGCATCTTGAAAAATGGCATAACTCGAGTTTAGACCCCGTCCCTGCAAAAACATACGTCTTAGCGAAGTTCCAGAGCCTTTAGGCGCAACCAAGAAAACATCCACATCAGTAGGGGGGATGATGCCTGTTTGTTCATTAAAAGTGATCCCAAAACCATGAGAGAAATACAGCGCTTTACCCGGGGTGAGGTGCTTTTTAACCGTTGGCCATAACTCAATCTGGGCTGCATCACTCAGCAAATAGCAGATGATCGTCCCTTTTGCTAAAGCTTCTTCAATTTCAAACAAGGTTTTACCTGGAACAAATCCATCAGCAATCGCCTTATTCCAGCTTTCAGAATTCTTACGCTGCCCTACAATAACATTGATCCCATTGTCTTTTTGATTCAATGCCTGACCTGGTCCCTGAACACCATAGCCAATTACCGCCACAGTTTCATTTTTAAGCACCTGCTGAGCCTTTGCCAGAGGGAATTCTTCACGAGTAACTACATTTTCTTCTTGTCCACCAAAGTTTAGTTTTGCCATTTGTTCTGTATTTAAGATTTGTATATCCTGATTATTTATTGAGCTTGTGCTAATTAATCCGCACCACGCGCTCCACTTCTATGAGTTTCTCTAACTGATGCATCGCCCGTTCTAATTGTTCAGCGGTAGTATGCAGTTTAAAGCTGGCCATTCCATGCTTATAGTCCGCCTCGAGTTCTGTGGCCAGTAAGCTCCGGATACGAATACGACGACGATTAAAAATATTAATCATGCGATTGAGCACCGAAAAGGCATTCTCGCTATAAACTTCCAATGTGAAATCGTTTTTCATTTTATTTTACTTTAACCGTATCTCTGCAATACCAGCCCCTGCCGGCACCATCGGAAATACATTTTCTTCTTTCTCAACAACCACCTCAAGAAAACTAGGACCAGGCTCAGCTAATAGTTCTTTTAATGCATTCGCCAAGTCTTTACGATCCTCCACTTTACGAGCCGGTATTGAAAAAGCCTTAACGATACCCGCGAAATCTGGATTCTTCATCTCGGTAAACGAATACCTTTTCTCAAAGAATAAAGCCTGCCATTGCCTGACCATACCCAAGAAATTGTTATTAAGTACAATAATCTTAACTGGAATCTGGTATTGCATTATCGTGCCCAATTCCTGCAATGTCATCTGAAAACCTCCGTCTCCAATAATGGCAATCACCTGCTTTTCTGGAACACCTAATTTGGCGCCCATTGCTGCTGGCAAAGCAAACCCCATCGTCCCTAACCCTCCAGAGGTAATATTTGTGCGCGGATGTTTAAATGGATAGTAACGTGAGGTAACCATCTGGTGTTGCCCTACATCTGTTACGACAACAGCATCCCCTCCAGTCAGATCAGCCAAGCAGCGAATTACTTCCCCCATTTTGGGTAACCCATCTACTGGGTGACAATCATCGAAAATGATCTTCTTTTCATCCTCATCCAACTTTTTGAATGATTCAAGCCAATCCATATGCTCATTTTGATCAATTGTATCACTCAAAAAAGCCAATGCTTCTTTGGCATCTGCATGTACAGCTACTTCAGCATGAATAATTTTATTGATCTCCGCTTTATCAATGTCAATATGGATCACTCGGGCCTGGGGAGCATACTTTTGAATATCTCCCGTAACACGATCATCAAAACGCATACCCACAGCAATGAGTACATCACATTGATTGGTATTGATATTGGGGCTATAGTTCCCATGCATCCCGAGCATACCTACGTAGTTGGGGTGATCAGCTGGAATAGCACCTAGCCCCAAGATGGTAGAAGCAACAGGAATATTTCCTTTCTCAGACAAGCGAATGAGTTCAACAGAAGCATCAGCTAGCAAAACCCCTTGACCAGCCAAAATATATGGACGTTTCGAAGCATTGATTAATTCGACTGCTCTTATCAATACATGTTGATTCATCGTGGGTTTAGGGCGATAGCTTTTCACATAATGACAGGGTACATAGTGAAAGTATGTCTTTTCAAATTGTGCATCCTTAGTGATATCAATCAATACTGGCCCAGGTCGTCCAGAACAAGCTACATAAAATGCTTTAGCAACTGCCGAAGCAATATCCTCAGCCCTGGTTATTTGTACGCTCCACTTGGTCACGGGCAAAGAAATATTAACAATATCTGTTTCCTGAAATGCATCTGTACCTAGCAAATGTGAAGCTACTTGACCCGTAATACAAATCACTGGAGTAGAATCAATCATGGCATCGGCTAGACCAGTAACCAGATTAGTTGCGCCCGGACCAGAAGTAGCCATTACTACGCCTACCTCTCCCGAAGCCCTAGCAAAACCTTGTGCGGCATGAATGGCCCCCTGTTCATGCCGAACTAAAATATGATTGAGCTGGTCTGAGAAATGATACAAAGAATCGTATACAGGCATAATCGCCCCTCCAGGATAGCCAAATAGTGTACTTACCCCCTCGGCAATTAAAGAACGAACCAATATTTCTGATCCCACGTACATCGATCCTGCTGATCTTGAAAATTTATTCTTCATCTGTAACACATCCTTCACTCGCATTTTTTACCTGTTTTAAATATTTATACAAAACCCCCTTATTCACGGCTGCTACTGGCTGGGTCCAGTGATTTTTTCGCTGGTTTAGCTCTTCTTCACTGATGTTTAAACGAATCGTCTTTTGAATGATATCAATCGAAATCAGATCATTTTCTTCTACTAAAGCAATGGGACCACCCTCCCAAGCTTCAGGTGTGATATGCCCCACCACAAAACCATGCGTGCCCCCAGAAAAACGACCATCTGTAATTAAAGCCACCGAATCACCCAAGCCTGCACCAATAATGGCCGAAGTAGGTTTAAGCATCTCGGGCATACCCGGTGCCCCCTTGGGACCCACGTAACGAATCACTATTACATCACCTGCTTTAACTTTTCCACTTTGAATGCCTTGGATTAGTGCATGTTCTCCATCGAATACACGAGCAGGTCCCTGGAAATGTTCACCCTCTTTTCCACTGATTTTAGCAACTGAGCCCAATGGAGCTAGGTTCCCATAAAGAATCTGTAGGTGTCCAGTTGCTTTCAGGGGTTTTTCTATGGGAAGGATAACCCTTTGCTTATTAAAGTCCAAATCAATAGCATGAGCTACATTTTCAGCCAATGTTTTTCCTGTAACCGTTAAACAATCGCCGTGAATAAGCCCCTTTTTCAATAGATATTTCATAATCGCTGGAACCCCACCAATGTTATACACATCTTCCATCAAATATTTCCCACTTGGCTTTAAATCCGCTAAGACCGGTGTTTGATCACTCACTCGCTGAAAATCAGCCAATTTCAGATTCAAGCTAACCGATTTAGCCATCGCTATCAAATGTAATACTGCATTGGTCGACCCCCCTAAAACCATCACCATTACCATAGCATTATGAAACGCTTTTGGAGTCATAATGTCGGAAGGCAAAATGTTTTTTTCGAGCAAAATGCGCATAGCTGCTCCAGCTTGGACACATTCCTGCTTTTTCTCGTCACTTAAAGCTGGATGAGATGAGCTATAAGGAAGACTCATGCCCAATGCCTCAATAGCTGAAGCCATGGTATTGGCCGTATACATCCCCCCACAAGCACCCGCACCAGGGCAAGCATGTCGAATGATACCTTCAAAATCTTCCTTACTGAGTTTGCCAGCCAGTCTTTCACCCAAGGCTTCAAAAGCAGACACAATATTGAGCGAGCGACCTTTATATTGCCCCGAATGAATGCTTCCTCCATAAACCATTATCGCCGGACGGTTTAATCGTCCCATAGCCATAATTGAGCCTGGCATATTTTTATCACAACCAGGAATGGCAATCAATCCATCGTAATATTGTGCACCACAAACAGTTTCGATCGAATCAGCAATCACATCTCTAGAAACCAACGAGTAGCGCATTCCATCCGTTCCATTCGAAATTCCGTCACTTACGCCAATGGTATGAAAAATGAGCCCAACCAAGTTCTGCTTCCATACACCAGATTTTATGAGTAAAGCCAAATCATTCAAGTGCATATTACAGGTATTCCCTTCATAACCCATACTGACAATTCCAATTTGTGCTTTTTTGAGATCCTCCGAGCTAAGTCCAATACCATATAGCATGGCTTGTGCTGCAGGTTGTGTCGGATCGGCAGTGATTGTTTTACTATATCGGTTCAATTCCATGTTTATAAAACGTTATTAAATATCTTTTTATCGTTTTTATTTCAGCTAAATGCATCTCAACCAATTTGGCACAATTTTATTGCAACCATCATACGGTTAATCAAAGATTCCAGGAAAGAAGAAGGGGGAATGGGCCTGATTAAATCAGGATAATAATGACCAGAATGAGGCTAAGGCTTGCTAGCAGGTCTACAGTAGATAGGAGAGAAAGAAATAGGTTAGTAGGCTGCTGCCTATGTTCTTCCGAGGTTAATCTGGTGTTTTTATTTCGATCCATGACAAGTATCATTTGTGCGAATTGCAATTTAATGAATTCTAATCTGATTGTCAATAAATATTTTAAAAAAGACCATATGAGCCCAATGGTTCATTTTAGTCCTTTATTTAATCACTCTCTGATCTTAAAAATAATGGCATGGGGGATCCCAAAAAAAAACCTGCCAGCAATAGGCAGGTCTTAACATATTTAAAGCGTGGCAAACTAGCTTGGTTAAGCTAATGCTTCTACTAAAATCATGACTTTGTTATCCAAAACTTCTACTACACCACCTTTGATTAAAAAGGTATCAATACCATCACCTTTTGAAGCACTACGTACAACTACATTACCCGCTTCTAAAGTAGAAACAATAGGTGCATGCTCAGGGAGTATCTGAAAAGTACCCAGCGTTCCAGGCACCGTTACAGCAGCAACAGGACCATCATAAACTATTTTGTCGGGGGTTAAAATTTCTAATTTCATGTGTTGGGCATCAAGTAGTCGGTGCAGACATATCGTCCGACACCCAGTTTTACTTCGACTCTGCTAATATTTTTTTACCTTTTTCAATGGCCTCTTCAATCGTTCCAACCAGGTTAAATGCTGCCTCTGGATATTCATCTACTTCACCATCCATAATCATATTAAAGCCTTTTATGGTGTCCTTAATATCTACTAATACCCCTTTCAAGCCAGTGAACTGCTCCGCTACATGGAATGGCTGAGAAAGAAATCGTTGTACACGACGTGCTCTGGCAACCACTAGTTTATCCTCTTCTGATAACTCATCCATACCTAGGATAGCAATGATATCTTGTAACTCTTTGTATCGTTGTAAAATTTCCTTCACGCGTTGAGCCGTATTATAATGCTCCTCACCTAGAATACTAGGATTCAAAATACGAGAAGTTGAATCTAATGGATCAACCGCAGGATAAATACCTAATTCAGCAATTTTACGTGACAACACGGTCGTTGCATCCAAGTGAGCAAATGTAGTAGCCGGTGCTGGGTCTGTCAAGTCATCAGCAGGAACATAAACAGCTTGTACCGAAGTAATTGAACCACGCTTAGTCGAGGTAATACGCTCTTGCATCAAACCCATTTCAGTAGCAAGCGTCGGCTGATAGCCTACCGCTGAAGGCATCCGCCCTAACAAGGCCGATACCTCTGAACCAGCTTGTGTAAATCGAAAGATATTATCCACAAAGAAAAGAATATCTTTTCCTTGATCTTCTCCTTCTCCATCACGGAAATACTCTGCAACTGTTAAGCCAGAAAGGGCCACACGCGCACGTGCACCTGGAGGTTCATTCATTTGTCCAAATACCAAAGTGGCTTTAGAATCTTTTAATTTTTCCTTATCAACTACATTCAAATCCCAACCACCATTCTCCATAGAATGTTTGAATGCATCACCATAATTAATTACACCTGATTCTATAAACTCACGTAACAAATCATTCCCTTCACGTGTACGCTCACCCACCCCAGCAAATACCGATAACCCAGCATAGGCTTTTGCGATATTATTTACTAGTTCCATAATGAGCACTGTTTTACCTACGCCAGCACCGCCAAACAAGCCGATTTTTCCACCCTTTGCATAAGGCTCTAACAAATCGATTACCTTAATACCAGTATAAAGAACCTCCGTCTCTGTCGAAAGCTGATCAAATTTGGGAGGTGTATTATGAATTGGATATCCATTTGAATTATCAATCGTATCGATACCATCAATGGCTTGCCCAACTACATTGAATAGACGACCTTTAATTTTATCACCCACAGGCATTTTGATCGCAGCCCCTGTGTCAATTACCTGCATTCCTCGAACCAGTCCATCGGTTGAGTCCATCGCAATGGCACGAACACCATCCTCACCTAAATGTTGTTGAACTTCTAGAACAATCTTCTGCCCATTATCCTTAACAATTTCTAATGCATCGTAAATTTTGGGAAGGTGAGCAGCATCAGCAAAGCTAACATCCACCACAGGACCAATAATTTGTGATATTTCTCCAACGTTTGGCATACTCAGTTTTTGGTAATTTGTGTCCAGATTTAAACCACCTCTTCTCGAGAGGTACTATTTTTAGTCTGCAAAAGTACGCTTTAATCCCTGAAAATATAAATCTTACATAAAAAAATCGTCAAGTGAGTATCACTCATACAATGAGCTCGTCACGCTACTCCCAACACACCATAGCATTAAAATATTTTATTGAATAGAACATATCGTATTGTTCGACCCAATTAAAATCTGCTTCTTTGAAATATGAAAACAATTCTAGTCACTGGCAGTAATGGTTTAGTTGGACAAAAATTAACCGATCTAATCTTATCCACATCCAATTTCGAACTAATTGCTACATCTAAAGGAGAAAACAGACACCCCCAGCAAACAGGTTATGTCTATCTCGATTTGGATGTTTGTGATGAGACAAAAGTTAAGAAAATATTAAAAAAATACCGCCCCAAAGCAGTCATTCATACTGCGGCCATGACTAACGTAGATACCTGTGAAACTAGTCAGGCCCTATGCCGAGCATTAAATGTGGATGTTGTCAAAAACTTAGCCCAGATTTGTAAGGAAATAGATAGCCAGCTCATTCACTTATCTACCGATTTTATCTTTGATGGAGAGGATGGGCCTTACAGTGAATTGGATAAACCTAATCCCCTTAGCTTTTACGGCAAGACCAAACTAGAAGCGGAAGAAATACTAAAGGCCTCATCTTGCCATTGGGTCATTTTACGTACGATTATTATCTACGGGATTGTCAAAGATTTGAGTCGAAGCAACATTGTCCTTTGGGCTAAAGCCGCACTAGAGAAAGGGACGCCAATCGATGTGGTTACTGACCAATGGAGAATGCCAACTCTAGCAGAAGATATTGCTTCCTGCTGCCTTTTAGCTATTGAACAACAAGCTCGGGGTATTTATCATGTATCGGGAAAAGATATGATGAGCATATTTGAACTTGTAGAGCAAGTAGCTGATTTTTGGCAGTTAGATAAATCCCTGATCCGACCGATTGTTTCTATTAGCCTGAATCAAGCTGCAAAGAGACCTAAACGCACCGGCTTCGTGTTGGATAAGAGCATGAATAATCTTGGCTACAGGCCCCATTCATTCAAAGAAGGTCTGGCTATTGTCGATAGTCAGCTACAAGCACAGGGCTAAACACTTTCCGAAAAGACTTAGAGCCTGTTTAAAATTTATTTGATTTTATTCTTATGGTTCTTTTTGGCTGCAATTTTATTAGATTTTTTCGCCATAGAAGCCCCGCTATGACGAAAAAATCTGCCTCATTTCGCTCAAAAATACCCTATAATAATTTCATGAAATAAAATTTAAATAGGCTCTTAATCAGATAGATTTGCTGTAGGGGAAGGAGTCGAACCTTCACGAAGTAGTTATTCCCTGTTTCCAGGTTTTTCTAAGCCTTCGCCACCGAGACAAGGAGGTGTGTCTGCCAAATTTCACCACCCTACAATTCGTATCACTGGTCGTGACTATTCAATTATATTCAGCCAGCGGTGTAACTACTTTATCTGATTAGATATCAGATTTGATTAATACAAACGTAATAAAAATGAATATTAAATCAAAAATAAATAATAAAATATTGAAATTTTTATAAATTTGATATTATAACAATATATTTGATGAAAAATTAATAAAAATATATGAACAACATCGACTCAGAATTTGAACTTGATAATCTAGACATTCAAATTCTTCGCATTCTCATGCAGGATGCAACAATTCCCTATACCGAAATTGCCAAGCGATTAATTGTTTCTGGAGGAACAATTCACGTCCGGATGAAAAAAATGCAAGATCATGGTGTGATTTCAGGATCATCCCTGACAATAAATCCACAAAAAGTTGGCTACGATATATGTGCTTTTCTAGGGATTTTTCTAGAAAAGGGCTCTCAGTATAAAGATGCCTTAAAACAATTGGAACAAGTGAAAGAAGTCGTCGAACTACATTATTGTACAGGGGCCTACAGCATGTTCGCCAAGATTATCTGCAGAGACACCAATCATTTACGCCAGGTACTAAATGAGCATATTCAAGAAATTGAGGGCATTCAACGCACAGAAACATTTATCTCACTAGAAGAAAGTATTAAGCGACAAATCAGCCTAGATTAATTAACTGACCTCAATAGAATTAATCATAAAGTATGAGGATCGAATCAAAAAAATGGCCAGACAATGCCTTGCCTGACCATCCACCTAATCTACTTATAAATATAATTGACTCTAAAATCCAACCCTATTTTTCCAAATACATCACCTCTTTAACAGCCTTTACCACGCGTTCCACACTAGGCAATGCCTCCTTAATCAAGGTAGGTGCATAAGGAAGTGGTACATCTGCACAAACTACACGTAGAATTGGCGCATCCAAGAAATCAAATGCTTCTTTTTGGACCTTAAATGTCACCTCAGTCGCAATTGACCCCAATGGCCACGCTTCTTCAACAAAAACCAAGCGATTGGTTTTTGTCACCGACTGAATAACCGTAGTATAATCAATTGGACGAACCGTACGCAAATCAATCACTTCTGCATGGATTCCTTCTTTGGCTAATTCATCAGCGGCGGGAAGCACCACCCGGCTAAGCATTTTACCAAAAGTGACAATGGTTACCTGATCCCCTTTTTTAACCACATTGGCTTTACCCAATGGGATGTAATATTCTCCCTCTTGAACTTCACCCTTATCTCCATACATCACCTCCGACTCCATGAAAATAACTGGATCAGGATCAAGGATCGATTGTTTTAACAAGCCCTTAGCTTCATACGGAGTAGAAGGTACAACTACCTTTAAACCTGGACAGTTTGCATACCAATTTTCAAAATTTTGAGAATGTTGTGCCGCTAATTGACCTGCATTTCCCGTTGGTCCACGAAATACAATGGGAATGGGGAATTGCCCGCCACTCATCGAAAGCATTTTAGCAGCAGAGTTAATCACTTGATCAATAGCTACAAGTGAGAAGTTAAACGTCATGAATTCAATAATTGGCTTGAGCCCATTCATAGCCGCTCCAATACCTATCCCAGCGAAGCCCAGCTCAGCTATTGGCGAATCAATCACTCGCTTAGCTCCAAACTCATCCAACATACCCTGGCTAACTTTATAGGCTCCATTATATTCGGCTACTTCTTCGCCCATCAAAAATATCTTCTCGTCCTTGCGCATTTCCTCGCACAAGGCTTCCCGAAGCGCCTCTCTGAATTGTATTTCTCTCATTGTGTACTAATGATCAACTTAGTTGGGTGCAAATATACGTTTCTTATTCCTTCTCTTATTAAGTTGCGGAGGTTCTACGCATCAAAATTGATGAGTAAGACTGCCGCTGTGTTGGCAGGGTAAGTATCGTATTTTGCGTTGTTTGATTTATCTTTAGGGGCACTTAACGTTATCGATATGAGCTTCATTAGTCTACTGCGTCAGCATCGTTCATTTGTAATTCCATTTTTAATTTTTTTGGTTTTTGCTTTTGGTGTGGAGGTTTTTTTCTCCAAGACTGAATGCTTTTTGTTGACGAATCAGTATCATTCTCCTTTTTGGGATCGATTCTTTATGGCCATTACTTGGCTGGGGGATGGCAAAATGGTGCTTTTGGTGGGCCTGTGTTTGTGTATGGTCAAATACCGATATAGTTTGTTGATGTTGGCTTCATTTGCTTATTCTTCAGTAGTTACTCAAGTGCTTAAGCGGATTTTTCATGCACCTCGACCAATTATATTCTTTGAAGGGAAACAGGCCATAAGGACTGTACCAGGCTGTGAAGTTCATGAGTGGAACAGTTTTCCATCGGGGCATAGTACTTCAGTTTTTACTTTAGCTGTGGTGTTAATGCATATTATTCCCTACAAGTATCGTGCTTGGATTATTTTTCCCTTGGCCTTGATTGTAATTTTTTCTCGAATTTATTTGGCACAGCATTTTCTGCAAGATGTGATGGTTGGATCCATTTTAGGTACTGTTTTGACCCTTCAAATGATCTGGTGGTTAGAGAATACCAAGTGGTATCACTCTTCCAAATTAAATGGTAAACTGTTTTAGTGCAGGTTCTAACAGGTAGTTTAAAAAGGGTGAATAACTGACCCCTCCCCCACTGTGAGGCGAAGGAGGTTACAAAATAAGAGGAGAAAGGGTGTGCCCTTAATCCAATTTATTGAGTTCTTCTTTTACAAATGTTGCCAGACTACGAATGTATTCAGGACTGAAGTCAAATGCTATTCCTGCTGTTTGGTAGATTTCAGGTATGGTTTTAGTATAACCTAGTTTCAGTGCTTCTAAATAGTCTTGAAGTCCTTTTTGTGGATTTTCTTTGTAGTGTTTCCAAACAGCGATAGCGCCTAATTGAGCCATAGCGTATTCGATGTAGTAGAAGGGGATCTCAAAAATGTGTAGCTGTTTTTGCCATAAGTTTTGGAGTGCTTCCTGATGATCAGTCCAATCGGCGAAATTGCTTCCAAATTGGGTAAATATCTTTTCCCAGGTTTCGTTTCGTTCTTCAATAGTATGATTAGGATGCGTGTAAATCCAGTGTTGGAATTGGTCTACTACTGCAACCCAGGGCAGAGTTTTTAAAACATCTTTAAGCTGTTCGCGTTTGGCACGTTTCAAATCTTCAGAATGATTGAAGAATACATCCCATTGATCCATTGATATTAATTCCATACTCATCGAAGCTAGTTCAGCTACCTCGGAGGGTACGTGCTTAAATGCATTCAATGCTAGCGTAGCGGAAACAAAAGTATGGATGGCGTGTCCCCCTTCATGAACGATCGTGGTTAGATCACGAAACGTATTAGCCGAGTTCATGAAGATGAAAGGAGCTCCCATTTCGGCAAGCGGATAGTTGTATCCACCGGGTGCTTTGCCTTTTCTGCTATCTACATCGAAGAGCCCTTCAATTTTCATAAATTTTAGCTTTTCTCCTAAAGAAGGGTCTATTTTTTGAAAGCAAGCGATGGTTTTGTCGATCAGGTCTTGCCCATTTTGGAATGGTTTTAGTGCAGGTTTTCCAGAAATATCGACATCCATATCCCAGGGATTTAAATGATCTAGATGTAGAGCCTGCTTACGTTGTTGGGCTTGTTCAGCAAGGATGGGTACAATTTCTGTGCGGATTGCCTCATGGAAGTTAAAACAGTCTTGAGGTGTATAATCGAAGCGCCCCAGTGCTTGGAATGCATAATCCCTGAAATTATCAAATCCTGCATTTAGTGCTATTTGGTGGCGTAGTTTCAATAAGCTATTAAAGAGTGTATTTAATTTTTCTTTGTCTTGTAAACGACGTGTGGTTATTGCTTTCCATGTTTGCTCTCTGATAGTTCTTTTGGTGTCTTTTAGGAATACTGAAGCCTGTTCTAGTGTATATTCTTTTTCATTGATAACGACCGACATAGATCCTGTGATGGATTGGTATTGCTGTTGTTCTACTTGAATTTGAGTTTGTATTGGAACATTTTCTTCTCTAAAGAGCTCTAATGCTTTTTGGATGCTTCGTCTGAAAACGAAATATTTGCTTGAGTCTAATTCTTCAGCGTAGGGGCTATTGATAAATTTTTTATTTAGTTCATTGTGGATAGGCGCTACTTTAGGTTCTATTTCAGTGGCGAAATACTGAAAGTCTTCTAGGCGCTTGGGGTCAGTGGTATCGCACGTCATGTGGATGTAACGCCATGCGAAGTCCTCCTCCAAAGCAGCATCTAGCTCGCTAATATCACTTAGCCATTTTTCAAGTTCATTTACAGACTGGATATTTCGGCTTTTTAGTTCATTAAATAAGGGTTCGATAGTTTCCCATTTGATTTCTAGATATTCAGGGAGATAGTTGCGTTGTTTTGTTCGAGTTTTTAGATTTTCCATGTGTAAGTATTCAATTGTTGCGCTCAAAGTTAGGCTTTTGAGTACTTTTTGATGTTATAATATGCCAGGGCATAATAAACAAAAGAAGCTGCCCTTTTAGGGCAGCTTCTTTTGTTTATTTACATTCCACTTAGTTAGGAAAAATTAATGAGGGTGGCCATTAAAAGTGTGTTTGTACGGCATATTCGGTTTGTGTGCCTGATTTTGATATTTTTGATAAAATTCATACCCTTTGTATGTATAATCTACTGCACGTACAACATTCACAACAGCTCTTTCAGTAAAGACACGGCCTCCCGTGGCTCCCCCTCCTATTGTTTTACGCATTTCCATTAGATTCATTTCTTGTACGAGTTGATTTGTTAATTTCATTGTTATTAAAAATTTAGTTAATGTGCTTTGACCCAATTAATTATGTGCTGGGACAATTTTGAGGCGCAAAGATATTTTTAACGTTGTTAAAATCAAGTTAAAACAGAGAATTGATCTTTTTTAATTAACAAAGATTATTTATATAATTGTCGCTTTTAAAATGAAGGGTCTCTATGCTAAGTGATATTTTGAGGGTTCTACTAGGTATTGGTTTAACTGCTTTGCTAGAGATGGGGTGTCAAAAGGAAGTAGCAGTGCCTATTAGAATGAACAGCCCTGTGGATTCTGGGAAGCTTAGCGCTGTAACTGGGGGATATATAGGACGTAATCCAAGTGAAACCAATTGGAAAGACTGTGCAAAAGTAGTAGGGGCTAAAAAATGTGGGAACATATTGCTTAAGCCATCTCTTGGCCATGTGCTGTATGCGAATGGTGTTTATTTTTATAGCCACGGATCAGTAAAAATGGCCCAGATTAAGGATAATGGGTTGAAAAGGGATTTACAAACTTATTTTGGGAATGAAGCGATAAACTTCAGAAAAGTGTATGATCAAGGCGCTAATCTTAATGGTTGGAAAGTGGAACTGCATTACTTTATAAATCTAAGAACAGGAAAAGTATTCGATGTGAAAACGGTTTGGGGAGTTAATGATTATCAAAAAAGCCCATCATATTGGGCTACATATAATAGATACTTGGGTGAGAGTCGAAACTGACTCATCGTCATTCGGCCGGTTTGGGTCGAACTACTCAACGTGTTGATACTATTTTCAGAACAATTTTCTCCCGTAGGATCTAAAAATTAAGCTATCCCTTTCCGCAAACTGTTTTAGTCAGAAAAATCCAAAAACAAATTTATGAACATGTTTTCCAGGGGCATTGTGCTCTTTTTTATTTGTAGTGTATTTTTTATCAGTGGATTAAAGGCACAAGCACAACTAAAGTTAAGTCTGAATGCCACGAAGGTAATAGGCGATACTTGGATCTCTGGGAATGTAGCTATCCCTGCATCGAGCAGCACATCTGTAACAGTAGATCTTTCTTATAGTGGTACTGGTGCATCTTTATTGAACAAGCCACCGATAAAAGTAGTGATCCCTGCAGGAGAGCTAAAAGTTGATTTTGTTATTGATGTGATAAATGTTCCAAGTAGCGATAGAGTCTTAAATATAACGGCGAGTGCTGTGAATTACGCAGCCTCAAGTGCTGTATCAGCTACATTGGTGAGGAATATTCAGCCATCGAAGGCCATTACACTATCAACTACTAGTTACAAGATGCTGGATGACCAGAAAATTAGCATTAAGGTGAAGATTCCAGAAGTTAATCAAGGTTTTGATCCCATTCAAGTAATGCTTTATTATAGTGGTGATGGAGCCTCATTTATTCGTGATACTGGGTATTGGCCTAAGCATACTTCAGTACTGATACAGCCAGGTCGCGATGAAGTTGAATTTCAAATTTATATAAATGATATCGTGGGAGAGAGTGATAAAAAATTGACAATATCAGCTAAGGCTAATGGATATAGCCAGTATTCAAATACGTTAGATATTAAACTACTAAGGACAGAAATTAAATCTTCAACAGGAATACTATCCTTCCCAGATCTTCCTCAAATAAAAGTTGAAAATGGGAAAGTAGTTGCTCATTTAAGTCAAACAACCAAAGCAAGGTCTTCTAATGAGTTAAAGGGGGTGTGGATAGCCTGCAAGTTGGCTGTTGATAGATACATTTTCGATGGCCGGCCATTTTTCTTTTGGGTGCCGTTAGATAATTGTGGCCTTAGGTATCATGCTTATGCGAGCTATAAAATGGATGGTTATGGAGGTTACCTTTTAACAAATAATGAGCAGAAAAATATAAAGTTTGGTGATAAAAAAGGGTATGCGCTAAAAAAGCGGCCAAATTTAGCCCAGAATAAGCCAAACATTTATTTTAATACTTTAGAAAGAGAGTTGTATGAACATTTGGATAATGCTAAACTAGGATTAGCAGCCATTGGTGGACTTAGTCCAACGGGAACTGATATAACGAATTATTTTGGATTTCGCTTAGGTGATGCAAGGCAAGTAGATATGACTAATGTTTCTACTTCGGTGAATGATTTGATTACAAGTAGCACCGAGTTTATTGATAGGGAAAGACTTGCACAAGGGCCAAGTACGGCGGGCTATAGAAAAGCAATAGCTCATTTTTCGCCTCAAATTTTTTATCATTTGGGAGATGCAAATGGGAAACTGGAAAACATAGATATAAAATCATATATATCAGCTGATAAAATTAGTAGTTATATCCGGAGTGTACTTAGTAGTTCCACTAGTTTAATGGAGTACCTGAAAAAATATCCCTTGGTAGATGAACTCAATAATGGTTTTAATGATAGAAAATGTACTGTTCCAGTTGCTCCGCATAAGGTCTGGGATGATGGAACAAATAGAAATATTTGGGAGGTAATGAATGAGAAGCATGGCATTTCTGTGCACAGTTATGCTATTGCTCTATATGATTGCAGAGTAAACTATGGTGATCTAGATAAATATAATGTAGAAAAGGAGTTCTCACTTGTTGAAGAGAAGGATCAATCAGTTATCAATTTATATACTCTACCTATTGCACTTAAACCCACATCTCAACCCACAGTGTCACTGACAGCTACTCGGACAGAGCTAACAGCAGGAAGCTCAACAACAGTTACATTAACATATAACCCGACTGATTCTAGGGCGGTAGGTAAAGTAAGAATCAGATTAGGCTACGAAGGCTCTCAGGCTCATCTGGTTGAAGGTCCCGGAGTTGTAGAGATTGATACAAGAAATAAAGTAGATGGGGGCATAGCAGTCCCATTTGCCATTAATGTTAAGTCCAACTATAATCTTTCAGATCATAAGAAGGTGAAAATCGTTGCCAAGACTTTGGGACAAGATAATCGAGTAGAGCGTTTGGGAGAATTGGTTTTTACACTGAAAAGTGATCAGTATACCATCCGGGAAATGGTTAGCGATGAGCTTGCTTTCCCCGAGTTACCCAAGTTACATTTTGAAAAAAATATGGTTGAGCTTACTTCTAGAGAGAGGATAGTTTCCATGTCTAAAAAAGTACCGGATGGAGTTTTTGTGGAGTGTAAGCTGAAAGCCAGGTTTACTAAAGATGGACAAACGATGCACAAGTATTTATCCACTGATGGACTATATGGTTATGCTGTTGATGTCAAACCAATATATTTCTGGGTCCCACTAAAAAACACCAATTCATTTAGGTATCGTGCAGCGTGTGAATATAAGCTAGGCAATACAGATGTTTTAAGATATCAAGAGGGCTTGAATGTGCAAAATTCATACAGCACTAGAACAAATTATCAGACGTCCAATAATCGATTTGATGAACAGTTTCAAGAAATCCATAGAGAAAATGGGTCTGGAGGTGAGCGCTTGACAACTAGTTCAATTTCTATGCTGGATGAGATCAATGAGGGGAAATCCGGAGGACAGGTTACAGGAACGGCAATAAATTTTAATTTCCCTGGCTATGGAGTCCCTTTTAGTGGGGATTTTTGGACAAACTCCTCGAGGAATAATCATAGAAATCAAACTAAATCCATTACTCATTTTAATAGCAGTATTGCTAGAGCATGGATGGATAGTAAACTTGGATATCGCGTTAATAACAGGCAAGGACAAACATTCACAGAGAGTGAGGGCAGTGATGTAGCCGTTCAGCATAGTAGTAACATCAGTAAAATAGGTCCGTTGGTTCCACATTTTGTAAAAGTGTATGGCTTTGTACAACCCTCGGTCACGTACGCATTGATTGATCCAAGTGATGAAGACTCAGAGTTAAAACTGGAAAGTATCGAGAAATATATTGATTACGATGGTATGGATTTTTTAGGATCTGTCAGACCTAAGAATATAAAAGAATATGTTCAGGAAATTATGAGGCCACCTGCTCCTAATCATATTAATGAAACGTTGAATCATTATTTGGTGAAGTATCCGCAGGTTGTAACTGTAAATAAATCACTTTCAAATATTTATGATGATATCAAAAAAAATAAATCTGTTACTGCGTATACGTTAAATAGTATTGAAGTGGATAGCTATTCTTTTAATATCACTGATTTTAGAGCTCCTTATGGTGCTGTATTTCTCTGTGAGACTTATCCTATAAGTTGTACTTCAATTGCAATAACTCCCACAGTTAGTATTGGGAGTGGTGAGCCATCATTTACATGGGAAGCATCGTCAAGTGCAACTGAGTTTAAGCTGCAGGTTCAGAAGAAAGGGGGTGATTGGACAACATTGATTCTTAATGAAGTGATTATGCGAACCTATAACAGTCAAAATGAGCCAACCCCACCGATTTATAAGGATGATAAATCTGCATATGGTATTGATGAAGTGTATGAAGCCCGTATTCAAGTGAAATGTGGGGCATCTGGTGAATGGTTATCACAGTATTCTCCTATAGTAACATTTGTCCCATTGCCTAAATCGACGTATTCGGTAAATAATATTAAGGGAGAGCAGCAAGCAGATGGTAGCTATGTTATCACATGGGATCCTGTTCCGGGTGCCCAGGGCTATAATGTCCAATATGCTACCACAAGTGAGACCTTTGAAGAAGCTAGAGTGCGTATAAATGCTTTTGGACAAGGGCACCCTTTTGATGAAAAGAGATATAATGGTCCAAAGGGAACTACATTTATTCATCGAAGTGGTGAGGATTTTCGGATCAGGGTTAGTGCTGTTTGCCATAACCATAAAGGACCAATGACAGAAAGCGGGACTTTCCCTGTTTGTCCGGCTGTTTTGGAAAAGCCAACAGTACGTATTAATCAGGATCAGAATCCTGTATTTTCTTGGAAAGTAAGTCCTGTAACTGAGAAAGTAGTTATCCTAATTAAAAAAACAGGGGAGTCTTGGTCTAGTGAAAAGGGAATACTTGCCGTGACGGTGACTAAAGATCCAGGTGTTCCTCTTCCATCAGAAGTTGTGGATGTATTTACAAATTACGATAGAGCAAGCAAGTATGTATTTCGATTAGTAACATATTGTAAAAGTAGTGGTGTTGGAAATAGCTCAGTTGGTGGTGGTGGAAATTTCCCTTTCTCTCTGGGGAATAGTATTAGTCTCGGTAAAGGAAACACCGTTTTTAGTGGAGGAATAGACTACCCCTTTGGAGATGTACCATTTGAATTTGATCATGTAGGGGGAAGGGTATGTGCATCGGCTACCAGTTCTCTGACAATCAATATTGATCATGAAAATAAAGCTGAGTTTGAATGGGAACAGGGGGTTAATTCTATTTTTTATAAAATAGATGTTAGAAAAAAAAGCTCAAAAAAAATATTTAGAACTAATCCCAATATTCAATTTGAGTCTAATATCGATCCGGAGGATCTAACACAGATATATAATGATAGTATCCCCTATGGTGTTGGTTCTTATGAAGCTCGAGTACTAGTTAGATGTAGAGAGAATCCAGGTACTTGGTGTCCACTTACTGTATGGGAAAGTTTTAGTGTGACATCGATAAACGATCCGCAAAGGAATACTAATAATGGACCTGAGCGACCAATCGAAGCCTCTCTTTCAATGGTTGATCATAGTTTATCGACCAGTGCCTCAGCATCTTCGGAAACGGAAAGTGCTAGACTTTCACCGGAGCTACTTATTGCTCCAAACCCCGTGAGTAATTATATCTGCTTTTCAATTAAGAATATAGAAAAGCCAATAGAGAAAGGAAAAGCACTTATTCAAGTCCATAATGTTAATACAGGAAGGGTAGTGTATTCCAAAAAATGGCCTCATATTATTCAAAAAGGAGAATCAGTAGTTATTAACGAGAGTCTATTACAGGGGCAATATATATTGGAGGTAGTATTAGATGACCAATGTCGATTAACTAAACAACTGATTAAAGAATAACTTATCTACTAAGGCGGATTAAAGATGTGGAGTAATCGGCTTCTAAAACCCTTTAATTTTATAATGGCTGTAGAAATTTAACTCTTCATAAATACAATTAAAGATTACTTGTCGTTCATGTCCTAAAAACTAAACCAATTAAGAGATGAAAAGCAATTTAAAGTTTGTATTGGGTATGGCACTTGTTACGCTCGTAAATATGGGGTGTAAAAAAGACGCTATTGTGGAGCCTGTTATAACACAAAATACAGCAGCCACAATGTATTTAGTCGGTAATGCGGGCTGGAAGAACCAGAAACCAACAACCAACCAGCAAGGTAAAACCAATAGGAACCAAAATGTGAATAAGCCTTCTGGTCCTAAAGGAGGCAAGTTAGCCAGTGATGAGGTCTATGATGTGATAAATAGAGGTATCCTTGACGGCAAGGTATTTCAACAACAAAATGGTCAAAGAGTTTATCTTGAGAAATTGGACTCAGGAAAATATAACGGGGTCATACTAGATAAGAATGGCCAATTTGTAGATACTATGAAAAGCTGGTCCTCAAGAGAAATGGTTGAAAAGTCAAGAACCGATCATTGGCCTGCTCATATACAGCGAGATCTTAACAATGAGGATTATTACTAGTTGTAATGGACTTTACTGGTCATTTTTAGCTTCATTATTGATGGTGAAGTAATCGAAAAAATTTATGAAAATATCTTTTACCAAAAGACTACTCTTAGTCCTTTTATGTAGTCTATTATTCTGTGCAAGCATTATAAATGTACAAGCACAATCTATTTTAACAGATGGTTTTTTGGCCTTGCCGGAATTACCTAAAATAGGCGTCGGATTTGATTCAAATTTGGCTTTAAAGAAAAAATCGCAAGCAGTTGAAAGGGTATCAGGGTTTTGGATTTTGTGCAGATTAAGTAGGGAGATAGATAGTGGCTTTTTTGGTAACTGGGTTACGTGCACTGTTCCCGATTCGTTGTATTTGTGGATCCCATTAAAAAAAGATAATCCACTACGTTATACGGCTACAGCAGCATATACCAAGCTAGATGAGGTAAGTGTAGGTTATAATCAATCAGTAATAAGAAATGTTCAACTGGTATCTGGATATACTTTAAATCTGTCGGAGCTGAATGAGGCGAATAAACAAAAAAGTGGATATCGTATTGCTGGAGAGGATCTCCTTAAAGCCAAACTTCAACAGTTGGACATCAGGGGTCTTTATGCGGCAAGTAGCCCCGGACTAGATTCGAAACTGAAAAATGCTGAGTTCTTCGGTTTCAAATCTACGGAGGCAGAACCCAATGGTATTGCTAAAAAAAGTGAAGTAGTTACGCATTCTTTAATAGTACAAGGCCCCAATACACCAGGTTTTGTAAAAGATTATGCGATCGTGAGTCCGAAGGTAAGCTATACGCTAGGTGTGTTACCCGGTACAAATCAGCCCATAGACATTGGAGAGTATATTGATTATGATCATAAAAATGATCCTGAGTTCTGTTACAGATACAATCAGGGCTATGGCTATAGATCAAGTATAGAACACTTTATCGCTCACATTTTTTATGTAAAAAATGAGGAAGGTTATTTTGTAGACAAAATAAAATATGATAAAGACTTCTTTTATTGGTACATAAAAAAATTTCCTGATGTATTGAAAGTGAATAAAGATCTTTTAGGGAGCTATAATAGTATAACAAAGGGTTTTCTTGGTAATCAGGTAAGAAATGTTCGAATCAATGAATGTGCTCTTGCTTTGCTTAACTGTGAAATAAATTATAACAATCCAATTATAGTACCTGGGGTTAATCGACCGGTTGATTGTTCTGTTATTACAAAACCAATGGAACAAACTTTTTCAAGTGATGGTTATCCACAGTTTTCTTGGGATGCTCCAGTAAGTGCTACTGATTTTTTATTGGAGATAAAAAAAGAAGGGGAGTCTTGGAATTCAATAGGTAGTACTTCTCAAACAATTTCTAGACCTATTGAGCGGTGGCATTCCAGCGGGTTTGTTAAGGATACCAAGAGCAGTTATAATTTAAGGTCAGCGTATGTGGCTAGGATTTCCCATAAGTGTGGCACGAATAGTGAGTGGATAGCGTCTAGCTCAGAACTTAGATTTATTCCGCATTCATCTGGCTCTTTAATAAGTGGGGAAAATATAGCATTGAGTGCTGATAGTTTGTCGATGATGACAGGTGGTTCGTTAACAATCACATTAAAGTTTGACCCTAAGTATTCCAAATTAACAGCATTAACCAGGACAATACTTCAGCTTTCTTATACAGGGCCTGGATCTGAGTTAATCACGGGGCCATCTACAGTAGTAGTTAATGGTATTAGAGATGAAGTTTCATTTGTGATTAAAACCAGAACAAGTCTTGAGGTTGAGGAGCCCAAGCAATTCAGGATAGGGGTTGCATTTTTAGATAGTAAAGCAGTTCTAGACATATTCCTCAAAAGTGGCAAATATGAAATCCAGGAAGTAAATTATAACGTATTCAAGTTTCCTCCAACGCCTAAAATCGTAGTTAAGAATGGCTTTGTTGATTTCGATTCAATAAAAAGAATAAAAGCGGTATCAGATCAAGCGTTAAGTGGTTTTTTTGTCAAGTGTAAATTGGCTATAAATGGTACTGAAAGAAAGAAAAATATAACAAAGTATATCTCGATAAATAAGATTGATGATTACAGGTCCTCGGCGGAGTCAGTATACTTTTGGATTCCTTTGAAAAAAAATAATCCCTTTAAACTTACCACGATCTCTCAATATAGACTGGGAAAAAACAGGATATTACGTTATAATGAATCATTGCAAACGGATATCGAGCAAGAAGAGTCTAATAGTAACTCTAATAGTAACCAACACTCAAGGGGAAATAGTCGGGATAGTGGGCATGTAGATCAAAACCAAGATAGCTCTTCTTCCACTGATGAACGTAGCAGGACGGAGGGGCAAGATAAGTTTGTTGAGGTTAGGTTTGATTTTCCAAAGCTGATGGCGAGTACTTCAGCAAGTTATGCTCAAAGAGCTTCTCAAAGTATTAGTTCGATAATTAATACAAGTAAAATGTATAATCATTCAGTTAGTTGGAATAGTAACTCATGGAAAGGATCGTCATTTACACAAACAGATAATTTTAATAAACTGAGCCGTCATAAAGAGAATATAAGACAAATTGGGGCGCTTGTTCCCTATTTCCAAAAAGTGTATGCTTATATCGAACCATTCATTGCTTGTTCTTTAGACAGTGATCAAATGGCTCTTATAGAAAACTATGTTGATTATAACCATTTTACTTCATTGGTAGGAAAGAAACCTATAACTATAAAAGAGTGTATTCAATTGATTATGGAAACGGATCAATTTAAACCTCAAAATTTAACCAGTAAACGTCAAGGAAGATTAAATCGTTATGTGAATATGTTTGAACAGATTGAAAAAGCCAATCTATCGAAAATTTATAATACTATAAGTGACTATTTAGATCAACATAAATCCTTCTCGTTAAATCGCATTGAAGTTGCTGATGAGGTTTCAATAGTGCCAATAAATTTTGAAGTTCCATACCATGAAATTTTTGTTTGTGAAACTCATCCTGAAGACTGTGCGAGCCCTATTAATGATAAACCTCATCATCAATTTATTACTTCGGATCTTGGTAGAGTTGCTTCTAGGTTCTCATGGAACGCGCCGGCGAGTGCAACTGAATTTCAGTTTCAAATTCAAAAGGAGGATAAAAATTGGGAAGATAGGTCTTTTCTTTATTCCATTCCGAGAATTTATAATCCTAGCCATAATCAGCCTCTATCAGAGGTGGTATTTGAAGACGCACGCACCCCTTATGCGATATCCAGTACCTATAAAGCTCGGTTTCGACTGAAATGTGGTGTCACTTCAGCATGGTCAGCTTATTCTGATACAATAAAATTTACTTATGCCAGGGGACAGTGCCGGGTAGATATTGGTAGTATCACAGCGACCAAAGTTCAGGATTCTGTAAACTCTTATATAATTACGTGGGATGGTGGGGATAATACTTCAGGCTATTATCTGGAGTATGCTGATCAGAAAGAAGGGCTTGTTGATGCACGTCAACGGCTATCTCCTGGCCCTGGGAAAACTAACCCATTTGATGTGTTAAGGCCAATTCCAAGCTTTGTTTATACTTCAGGAAGTGGTTCATTTTTATTTAAAGTTACTCCTCAGTGTAATGGTATGAGAGGGATAGAAACAGTTAAGGCTTTTAACTTTAGTGAATTGGGCGAGGTTCAGACCTCATGCCCGCCTATTGACGAAGATGGTGACCAAATTGAATCTTATTTTAATGATCAGAACCAATTAACCCTTGAATGGGAAAGCGATTTCTTACATGATCAATATTTGATGAAGATTATAGAAAAAGGCCAATCGTGGGATAATGGATTATATTACATGATTACGCTTTCTAGGCCGCCTGGGGCTTCTTTACGATATGTTATTGCTGATAAAACATTTTACAAGGGTGATGTTTATATAGTTCGTGTATTTGCAAGATGTACGACCGATTCAAGAGCATGGGGAAAATCTTTTCTTGAGAAAGAGTTTTTAGGCTGTGCTCCTAAAGCTTTATCAATATCAAATCAGACCACTGTAAGTTCTTTTTCTGGGTTTATTGGTGTTGATAGTAAAAAGCTGAATAATACACCGACCACTTATATTGTACCAACTTTGTTGATTCACCCTACTCCTATTTTGGGAGACCAGATTATATTTTCCGTTAAGAATGCTGCCTTGGGGGAAGCTCAAATTGATTTGGTTAACCTTTTGTCTGGTAAGCAAGAGTTATTGGAAAAAAGAATAATTAGCTCGACCAATGAGGTGATCACTATTCATAAAAATCTGAGCAAGGGCTTCTATGTTTTGCGTATGGTATGCCCCAGTGGGCATGTCATCCAACAAAAATTTGAGAAAGAGTAAGATATTTTGTTTTTAATGGCTATTAGAATATCGGTATTGTAATAAATCACTCGAATGGGAAGTTTTGTTTTTTGTATCTATTGTGGCTAGTTAAAATGATATTGTCTCAAGCCTTTTACTTTATAGATAAATCAAATGGTGAAAACTAGTTTAATATTTGTACTAAGAGCAGCTTTGATTATGGTGGCTGCTTGTAAAAAAGAGGTAACGCAACCTTCAATAGAGAAGAAGATACCTATGGTTTCTACTTCTGGGAATGCCGGATTTAAAGGGGAAAAACAAGCTGATAAAAAACAACCACCAGCTAATCAACTAAAGAGGAATGGCCATTTTTATAAGGGCCGGTTTGAGACGAAATATGGTTTAGTAGACGGGGTAAAGTTTTATTCGAAAGATGGAAATACGATTTATCTAGAACAATCAAAGTTAGCGGGTTCTAAGACATATAATATTGTAACGGACAATGGAAGATACTTCAAGAATGAAGTATTGAAAATGGGAATATCAAAGTCTGAAATGTTGGCACATGGGGAAAAAGAAAAATGGCCAGATCATATTATGCATGCTGTGAAGCACCATGAGGGGGATTCTGAGTAATTATGGGTTTGAAAAAGGATGGATTATAATCTCAAATAGTTATCCAAAAGAAAGAACAAAGCAAATATGACTGATGCGATTCCATTGGTTGTGAAAAAAGCACGATTCACTCGAGATAAATCGTCTGGTGCAACTAAATAGTGTTGGTAAACCAATAAGATGATGAAAAGTACTACGCCGCAAACATAAAATGTCCCCAAAGGGATAAAAAACAGAGGCAAGATTATAAATAAGGCAGATAGACCGTGTAGAAAGCTAGAAATCCGTAGTGCTTTCTTTTTACCCACCCATGCGGGGATTGACTGAAGTTTATTTTGTTTATCAAATTCTTCGTCTTGTAAAGCATAAATAATATCAAATCCACTTACCCAGCATAAAACGGTCAATGAAAAAAAGATGGGGGGCAAAGCAAATTGTTCGGCAATCACTAAGTAGGCTCCAATTGGGGCAAGAGATAGACCCAAACCTAAAATCAGGTGGCATAATGGTGTAAAACGTTTAGTATAGCTATAGCCCAATACAACCATTAGCGCAATGGGTGAAAGATAAAAGCACAAACGATTAATTAATGCAGTGCATCCGATTAGAAGGAGGCTATTAGCCAGTGTAAATAACAAAGCACCATTAGCGGAGATTCGCCCAGTTGGAATATCGCGATTAGCTGTTCGTGGGTTTTTAGCATCAATATACCGATCCAAATAACGATTGAACGCCATAGCTGCATTGCGTGCAAAAATCATACATAAAATCATCAAAATCAGTTTGTACCAACTAAATGGGTGTGGTGTGCTTGTAACGGCCAAAAAAAAGCCAATAAAGGCAAAAGGCATGGCAAATAGCGTATGTGCAAAAAGTACAAGTGAAAAATATTTTTTCATAAAGATGAAAACAGTCAAGTGCCAAAGGTATATAGAGCTTGTTTAAAGTTTTTACTTTTGACAAAATAAAGCACATCTTAATTCTAATCTAAAATGGCCCGTCTCAATCTTTTAGAAGAAACACGTTTTGAAAAGCTACCTGTAACGGTTTACTCCAATGAACATGTAGCCTCGAAAAAAGTGGCCCGTCGTATTGCTGATTTAATTATCAGAAAACAAAAGAATAACGAAAAAACAGTACTTGGTTTGGCAACTGGAGCAACGCCCATTAGTGTATATCAAGAATTGGTCCGGTTGCACCGAGAAGAAGGGTTGAGCTTTAAACAAGTAATCACGTTTAACTTAGACGAGTACTATCCGATGAAACCAGCTTCAGCACAAAGTTATGTCAGTTTTATGAAGCAACATCTGTTCGACCATATCGACATTGATATGAACGATGTGCATATTCCTGATGGGACATTAGCTCTGAAAGATATTCCTGCTTTTTGTTTGGAATATGAGCGTCAGATCACAGCACTTGGGGGTATCGATTTACAAATACTGGGTATAGGGCGTACGGGACATATCGGGTTTAATGAACCGGGATCTGCGCCTAACTCAGGCACACGTTTGGTTACCCTTGATGATTTGACACGTCGGGATGCATCACGTGATTTTGGAGGCAAAGCCAATGTGCCGACCAAGGCAATCACCATGGGTATTGGCACTATTTTTAAGGCCCGAGAAGTTATTCTGATGGCTTGGAATACCAAGAAAGCCTCGATCATTAAAAAGGCAGTTGAGGGCGACATCTCTTCGGATGTTCCGGCAACCTATTTACAGCTTTCTGACCAGGTTGAATTTATTTTGGATGAGGATGCTGCATCTGAACTAACGCGATTTAATACACCTTGGTTAGTAAAAGATTGTACTTGGGACGATCAGATGATCAAGAAGGCCGTAATTTGGCTTGCTGGTATGGTGAAAAAGCCTGTGTTGAAACTAACCGAGGAAGATTATAATAACCACGGTATGGCCCAATTGGCTACCCAAAAAGGTCCTGTTTATCATATTAATATTGACATCTTCAGCAAACTTCAGCATACTATTACAGGTTGGCCGGGAGGCAAGGGAAACGCTGATGATAGCCAGCGACCAGAGCGTGCTATGCCCAATAAAAAGAGAGTGATTATTTTTTCTCCCCATCCAGATGATGATGTGATTTCGATGGGAGGCACTTTTATTCGTTTGGTTGATCAAGGACATGAGGTGCATGTGGCTTATCAAACATCAGGAAATACAGCTGTTTGGGATGACGATGCCTTGCGTTTCGTTGAGTTTGTGAAAGATTTTAGCCAGACCCTTGATCTGGATACATCTAAATTAGATGCGGTGTATGACGATATGCGTACCTTCTTAGAAGGTAAGCAGCCTAATGAGGTAGATACGAGAGAGATACAAACAGTAAAAGGTTTAATTCGAAAAGGTGAAGCTATTTCTGGGGCACGTTTTGCAGGGCTTTCTGATGATCATATTCATTTTATGAATCTGCCTTTTTATGAGGTTGGCAAGATCAAACGAAGTGCTGATTTAGAAGATGATATTTGTATGACGATGGACTTGTTGCAACAAATAAAGCCTCATCAGGTATTTGCAGCGGGTGATTTTGCGGATCCTCATGGGACACATAAGCGTTGTTTCGATATCATTCTACATGCTTTGAAACGCCTACAAAAAACAGAAAAATGGACTCAAGACTGCTGGCTATGGATGTATCGTGGTGCATGGCATGAGTTTGAAACGTATGAAATAGAAATGGCTGTTCCACTTTCGCCTCAAGAAGTGGAGAAAAAACGTTTTGCCATTTTTAAGCATCAGTCTCAGAAAGATCGGCCAGTATTTCCGGGGGATGATTCTCGAGAGTTTTGGGTTCGGGCTGAAGAGAGAACTCGAGAGACAGCTAAAGCATACGATAGATTAGGCTTGGCGGAATATGAAGCAATGGAGGCATTTGTACGTTATAAATTCTAAACAGGCTCTTTATAAGGGGTAAGCCCAATAAAGAGTCCGCAGAGCTTTTCAGAGCTCTGCGGACAAAAAGACTTTTGAGAAAATTTCTCTACTATGAGATCATCACGCACCTACTGCTCTGTATCGTTGACGCAATATTGCTGCTGGTATAATACCATCGTCAATAGCAACCGGCATAAAAGGAGTAGGGGGAGCAGTGTGATATTAGCCACTGTCAGATTATATAGGTGGTGATACATGGCGGCAACCTCTAACAGCGACGGTTACTGCAATGCTGCCGATAATTACAGTGCAGGGGTCTATTACTCTACCTTGTTCTTGCATTTGCTTAGCATTTAGCTCTTGAACTTGATATGCTTTCAAAGTCAGTTTTTTCATTTTTGCAAAAATTAGCAAACCTATAAATCTATTTTTAAACGAAACGCTTTAAGCAATCGGAAGAATCAAAAAATATGAGTGATTTTTTTGCTCATTAAAAACGCGCTCTTTGGAATAAAGTGAAGATTATGTGAGATTAGAAAATAGAGGGGTCACACTAACAATCCTCGAATTCAAACAAATAAATATTGATAGTTATAAAAATAATGTGACGTAGCACCTGCAATGACGAATAAGTGCCAAACCTCGTGTGTGTGCAGGTATTTGTTTAGTTCTTTGTCTTTGTAATAAAAGATGGTCCCAGCAATATAAAATACACCCCCTATCAGTAGCCACATAATGGCTGATAAAGAAAGTTTTATGGCTACTTGGTCTATTAGCGGGGCGATAAGTGCACCCATGGCAATGTAAATACTTAAGGAAATGCCTTTATGCCGAAGTCGATTAGCGATCTTGAAAGAACATCCAAGCAAGGCGATGGTCCAAATGGTGGCTAGTAAAGTCCATCGTATCCAACCATTGAAGACTAAAAGTATGGTGGGTGTATAGGAGCCTGCTATCATCAAATAAATGGAACAATGATCAGCTTTTTGCCAGGCACGAATCTGCTTTGGTGTCTGGGGATAGCTGTGATAAATGGCGCTCATGCTGAACAGTACAAATGTACATAAGCCATACACTATCGCTGCTGTGAATTGAATGTTTGTGTTTGATTGGTAGAACAAGACAGCTGCTGCTGGTATAGCTAATAGTGCAGGAATGGCATGGGTATAAAAGTTTAATGGTTCTCTTGGGGTTCTCATCTTTGTATTAATTTTCCTCTTGACGGGGTTCTTGGCTTATTTTATCAAAGATTTTGTCTAAACGAGCGACATAATCGCTAGTATCATCCAAAAAAAATTCGAGTTGAGGAACGCTTCTGGCTTGATCTTTAATTTTGGTGCCGAGCTTATAGCGAATCTCACTAGCGTGTGTTTTTATGGTATTCAGGGCAAGTGTGGTATTATCACTATTAAAAAAACTAAGATACACACGAGCTAAACCAAAATCTGGGCTCACTTTTACTTTGGTAATTGTTACCAAAATATTAGGCAATAGGCTTGCAGCCTCTCTCTGGAAAATCTCGGCCAAGTCTTTTTGAATGACTCCGGCAAATTTTTGCTGTCTTTTGCTTTCCATGATTACTTAAATTTAATTGCCGAAAATAAATATTAACTATTAGGCTAGTTTAAAGAGTGCAAAGGTACTAAATTTCAGCAGTAGAAGTAGATGATCAATAAAGCTTGCCGGGGATATGGGTGTATGCTGACCTAGATTGACCCTGTTAGTTATTGCTTCTTCTTTAGTATCTTACGTGGTATTTGATTACTTGTTTGTTAAATTAAAACTAAATATGATAGGGAAACTACTTTATGTTATTGCAATCATTCTAGTAATAGGTTGGCTGATTGGTTTTGTTGGTTTTGGCTTTCATCTTAGAGGGCTTATTCATATACTAATTGTCATAGCAATTATTGCAGTACTACTTCGAATAATTAAAGGAAGATCACCTTTTTAGCTTACTCTTGGGGGCAAAAAATCAAATAAGTGCTGTGCTTTATACGACACCTTCTTCATCCTTGTGATTACTCTTTAAAACCACTCTAAAGGTAGTGCCCTTCCCTAGCTCAGAATCTTTAACAAAAATATGGCCCCGATGGTAATTTTCGACTATACGTTTAGTTAAAGATAATCCCAAACCCCAACCGCGTTTTCTAGTTGTATAACCAGGTTGAAATACCGTATCAAATTTCGATCTAGGTATTCCCTTTCCAGTATCAATTACATCAATAAGAACTTGTTTTTTAGTGGGATTATTAATAATTCGTATATCGATTTTGCCATATCCATTAATTGCATTGGCTGCATTTTTTAGTAGGTTCTCTAAGACCCAGTCAAATAAGGGGATATTGATAAGTGCTTCTACACGTGCATCCCCAGAGACCAAAAATTTGATCTTATCGCTTGCTCTTACCTTGAAGTAGTTAACAAAATCAGTAACTACATCGTATACCAGATGATTTTTTAGAACGGGCTCTGACCCTATTTTAGAAAACCGATCAGCTACCATTTCCAGACGCTTGATATCGTTTTCCATTTCTAGAACTAAGGGCTCCTTTTCAGCGTTGAATTTAGATTTGAGGAGCTCTACCCAGGCCATTAGAGACGATATGGGTGTACCCAGCTGATGTGCTGTTTCTTTTGCCATGCCTACCCAAACAAGGTTCTGTTCTGAGCGTCTGGAAGAACTGAATACCGAATAAGAAATGATCAGAAAAATAGCAATTACGGAGAGCTGTACATAGGGGAAGATACGCAGCTGAGTTAACAATAGGGAATCTTTGTAATACACGTACCATCTCTTTTTCCCTTCCAGTATAATAGGCTGATGCTGCATTTTCATTTCACGTAACTGATCCTTGAAATAAGCTGGATCGTATTTCTTTTTTTTGCTTTCCTCGGTACGAATATTTGTCTTTGTGGAATCTAATCCTCTATAATAGATAATACTGTCGTTTTGGTCAGCAACAATGGCAGGAACAGCTAAGCTATCGCGTATACCATAAATAAAGGTCACATAATCATCGTCCAAATTAGATAGTGCGGCAATATTACTTGTACTTTTTGCCCAAACTTCAGCCCGTGTGTGTTCAGCTTTAGATATGTTTTTCACCAGATAATGAGTATACCAAAGTGATCCTCCAGTAATCAATAAGGCAAAGAAGAATAAGATGAACTTCCAGCGGCGCTTCTGTTTATAGGGATTCATAAGTTTGCCAAATTAAGGAAATTCAGCTGGTATCCCCAGACAGTTATATTTCAAACGCCAAAAACAGCATATTTTTTAAGTACACTGATATGAAGAAGTACATTATGTTTGGCATTCCATAAAATCTAAACAAGATCCATATTAGGAATCCAAAAAAATTAGCGCGTATCTTCTCTGGGTTTATTGCTATTTAATTCGCTAACCTGTTGATTTACAGTGTTTGATGGGATGAAGTTCCCAAATAGTCCCGTAGGTTTAATAAAGGGTTTTGCTTGCCCCCAAGTAAGAAAGTATTTTCCTGTAGGATAAACATTTGCGCAGATATGTTCTCTATTGTAGTCGTAAATGAATGTGATTCCCAGATCACTGATGGAAAAATTAGTTAGGTTTCGGGTTGAGAATCTCCCGCCAAGCTCTCTTTTTACAAAAGAACAGGTTGGATATTCATTAATAAGGGCAAGCTTTTCTTTGACCTCCAACTTTTGCATTTTCTTCAGCTTTGCTACTAGCCCAGATGTATTCATAAAAACGTCACTGGGTTTCACGCGTTCCCCCGTGGTTAAATCAATAACAAATGTATGAAATTCCTCATACAGGTGCCCGAGTATCAATTTCCAGTGAAAAGTGACATCCAAGAAATCATTTTTGTTATAGTTGATTCTATAGTCGTGTAGGCCCTGGCCTTTTCTAGCAAGGAGCTCAAGGTAAGGGAGGGGTGTCCCACCTAAGCTATCTTGTAAATAATAGCGATCTAAAGTAGCTTCTATTTTTTGAGCTAAGAGAGTATCCAACAATCCTTTTACATGTGGATAAATGACTGTAACAGCCTCCCAATCATTTGCTGCAGCATCCCCATCTTCAATAATTGGATCTTGTATGATGGTTTCATCTCGTCTGTAAATGATTTTCTTTGGGCTGATGATTAGATCTTGAGCTAAGCTGGCAGAAATAAAAACAAAAACCCCTGTAATTGTCATAATTATTCCTCTTCCCATATATACAATTTAAGTATTTTTTAGTTCAAAATCAATCTTAATTTTACGATGGATTGGTATTAAAAAAACACGTTATTGCTACCTTTGTCGCATGTCAAAAGTTAGAGTACGATTTGCACCAAGCCCAACTGGGGGCTTGCATCTTGGAGGAGTTCGGACGGCGTTGTTTAATTATTTATTTGCCAAAAAACATCAGGGTGATTTCATATTACGTATTGAGGACACCGATCAATCTCGATATGTAGCTGGTGCCGAACAATATATCATCGATTGTCTTCAGTGGTGTGGACTTAATCCTAGTGAAGGACCAGTTCAGGGAGGGGACTTTGTTCCTTATCGGCAAAGTGAACGTAAAGCAATTTATCGTCGCTATGCAGAGCAGTTGGTGAAGGATGGCTATGCTTACTATGCCTTTGATACCGCTGCTGATTTGGAAGCGCAGCGTGAGCAGATCCCAAATTTTCGATATGGTCATGAAAATCGTCAGACACTGAGAAATTCATTGAGTTTGTCTGTTGATGAAGTAGAGCAGCTTCTGAAGCAGGGTTCTCCTCATGTTATACGCATCAAAATGCCTAGTGATGAAACCGTTACTTTTCATGATTTGATTCGTGGGAAAGTAAGTTTTGAGACCAATTTGGTAGACGATAAAGTACTACTTAAAGCTGATGGTATGCCTACTTATCATTTGGCTGTTGTTGTCGATGACTATCTGATGAAAATTAGCCACGTGTTCAGGGGGGAAGAATGGTTACCATCCTCTCCTGTACATATTCTTCTCTGGGACTATTTGGGTTGGAAAGAGCAAATGCCTGAGTGGGTACATCTTCCATTAATTTTGAAACCTGATGGTCATGGTAAATTAAGCAAACGTGATGGTGATCGCTTGGGATTCCCCGTGTATGCGATGAATTGGAAAGACCCTAAAACAGGTGATCTTACTAAAGGTTTCCGAGAAATGGGATTTTTACCCGAAGCATTTGTCAATATGTTGGCTCTACTTGGTTGGCATGGTCATGGTGACCAAGAGTTATATTCGTTAGCAAAACTGGTTGATCAGTTTTCGATTGATCGGATCAGCAAAGCTGGTGCAAAATTTGATTTTGAAAAAGCCAAATGGTTCAATCATCAATATATTAGACAAGCCTCTCTGTCTGAATTAAAGCCGCAAATTGTAACTTGTTTGAAAGAAAAGGGAATAATAGTCCCAAAGGATCATTATTTAGAACAGGTTATTACACTGGTTCAAGATCGATTAATTTTTTTGCAAGATTTCTGGGACCAAAGCTTTTTCTTTTTTGAACAACCTAAAGTCTATGATTTCGCTGCAGTAAAAACAAACTGGACTAACCATAAATTCGATTTTTTCGAAAAATATATAGCCTATCTAGAAAAAAGCACGTCAGCCAATGCTCAAGAGCTGGAAACTGCGTTTAAATCTATTGCAGCAGAGCAAGGGCTCAAAATAGGTGAGTTAATGCTTCCTCTTCGTATCATGTTAGTAGGAGGTAAATTTGGCCCTGGCGTTTTTGATATTGCCCACACACTGGGTGCAGTAGAGATGATTAGCCGAATTAAAAGAGCAATATCCGAATTAACAAAGTAGCACTCCTGGAGTGTTGCTAAAAAGTCAGTACAAACAAAAACAACAAATTAAATACATGAAAAATTTAGAATTAAAAAGCTGTAATGTCCAAGTACTTACAACGAATGAAATGCATAGCCAATCAGGAGGTGGCATCGCTACTATTCCTCTTGGTATTGCTGCTTCAGTATTGTCTAAAGATAGAAAGCTAGTGATAACAAAAGAAGACATTATAAAGATGAACCAGTATATAAAAAGGCATAGGAATACACATATTATATAGGAACTTAGTGAAAAGACATATTTAATTTCATATAGGAGTGTATGATAAGTTGTGTGTTTGAAGTTTTTTTCTTTTGGAGAGGTTAGATAAAGCATTTTTTTGAAAAGTATAATTTGTCATACATTCTATAGTTAGTATAATAATGAAATAATTAGGTTCAGAATGTTATTTAAACTTATGTGTATAGCGAAAGTAAGTACCCGAAGACTATTAAAATAACACAGGCTAATAATTTAAATTATATGCATATGGAATTATCGAAATTAAATGTTCAGAAGTTTAGTATTCAAGAGATGACTAAATTGGATGGGGGACAGTATTTTAAACCGACTATAGATGGTGTTATATGGGGGGATGAACGTCGCTGGCATCTCAAAAAAGGCATAGATGGTACTCAAAAGCAATATTCTTTCCTTGATCGGGTTTGTAATTTTCTTTTTGGGTGAATCTCTGTTAAGCAGTTGATAGTATATTATCGATTAGAGTGTGGGGGTGAGATTGATTCTTTTTACCCGGATGAAAAAGAAGTACATGAGTAGAGCGGGGGTATGTAGATGATTTGTTTGGGGCAGCCATTATACGTTCAGTTCTAGCAAAACGGGGCAATGATCCGAATGTTTGGCTTCAGCCAGAATTGCTGCTCGTTTTAATTGATCGCTAAGTGCGGTAGTAGCCATATGATAATCGATGCGCCAACCCAAATTTTTATTTCGGGAATTTGCCCTAAAGCTCCACCAGGTATAATGATGAGGCTCCGAATTGAAATGGCGGAAGGTGTCAATAAAGCCACTGTTGATAAATTCGTCCATCCATTCTCGCTCAGCAGGTAAAAAACCGGAAGAGTTTGCATTCGATTTTGGATTATGAATGTCAATCGGGCGGTGACAAATGTTGTAATCGCCAGATATAATGAGCCTAGGATAGTTTGCAACCAGTTTATTAGTGTAGGCCTGGAAATCATCCAAGAAGCGAAACTTGAAATCCTGGCGTTCATCGCCACTTGATCCGGAAGGGAAATAAGCACTCATGACCGAATGGTTTTCAAAGTCGGCGCGAATGATACGTCCTTCTCGGTCGTAATCCCTTATCCCAAAACCATACTCGACATGTTTGGGTGTATGTTTGGTTAGGATGGCCGTACCACTATAGCCTTTTTTCTCCGCGGGATACCAATAATGCTCGTAACCCATCTGCTCCAAAAGCAATAGATCAATTAATTGATCTGGGCTTGCTTTAATTTCTTGTAAACAAACCACATCGGCATCGGTAGCTTGTAGCCAGCCTAGCCAATTTTTACTGATTGCTGAGCGGATGCCATTGACATTGTAGGTGATAATTTTCATAATTAATGAGTAAGCAAATCATCGAAATAATGAATAATCAATGATTTTAAAATCATCTCTTGCTCTGGAAGGGTGTATGCGGGGATGGGTTTGACAAGTTTCCAATGTGGCCATCCATCTTGGTCTAGGCCCTCTAATTCATAGAATCCAAGTGCGCTGAAAAGTCGACAATTGGCGATATGCATCAATTCCTCTTTTTGACGTTTGCTAAATTTTTTTGGACCTTTTCCCAGTTCTTGCACACCGATGAGAAAGAGCATCACTTTTAAATCGGGCTTTTCATGGTCAAATTCAAGTGCAATATGGCTTTGTAAAGCAGCCCATCTTAAATTAATCTCGGCAGGTTTCATTGATGCAAATATACCTGTTACAAATCCTTAAAGCAGATTTGTCTACCACTGAATGATTAAAATTACTCCTTCGGTGCAACATTAAACATCCAGCGAATCCCGAATCGATCTAGGCAAACACCCCAATAACCCCAAAATTCATTGTGTGGTGCGACACATTCCTTGCTATTACCACCTTCTGAAAGCGCATTGTAAAGTTGGTCGGCCTCTTCTTTGGTGTCTAGCTCCAGATTAATAGTTGTGTTATTGCCCACTACCAACTTATGACCCATATTTTCGAGCATATCTGTTCCCATGATTTGAGTGCCTCCTACAATGGGCAAAGCCACGTGCATGACCTTCTTTTTATCTTCTGCTGAAAGTGTAGGTGAGCCTTTAGGGGCGGGCGCATCACCCATTCTAGCAATTGGTGCAGACCAATCGGTTTTAAAAATAGACCGGTAGAAATTAAATGCTTCTTCAGCATTACCCATGAAATTGAGGTATATGGAAACTTTTGCCATTGTTGATTAGGTTATGATGGTTTAAGAAATTTTATTTTTCTTCTAGTCGCTGCTTTAAATCGAGTTTATGTTTCCTGGCTGTATCTATGGCAATGTCGTACCCGGCATCAGCATGTCGGATGACGCCCATGGCAGGGTCATTGTGCAATACGCGTTTGATACGATGTTCGGCTTCGGTTGTTCCATCAGCAACGATTACCATCCCCGCATGGATGGAATAGCCAATTCCTACTCCGCCTCCATGGTGTAAAGAAACCCAGCTAGCCCCTCCAGCGGTATTGATCAGGGCATTGAGGATAGGCCAGTCGGCAATGGCATCCGAACCATCTTTCATGGCTTCGGTTTCTCGGTTGGGGGAAGCTACAGAGCCAGTATCCAAATGATCACGACCAATCACAAGAGGAGCCTTTACCTTTTTGTCGGCAACAAGTTTATTGAATGCTAGTCCTGCTTTTTCACGATCGCTTTGGCCAAGCCAGCAAATCCTAGCTGGTAACCCTTGGAATGCAATTCGTTCTTGAGCCATTTTGATCCAACGATGTAAGCTTTTGTCCGCTGGGAAAAGTTGCAAAATGAGCTGGTCCGTTTCATAAATATCCTGTGGGTCACCACTTAAAGCAGCCCAGCGAAAAGGACCCTTACCCTCACAAAATAGTGGGCGAATGTAGGCAGGAACAAATCCAGGGAAGTCGAATGCATGGGTTACACCAGCTTCTAAGGCCCTTCCGCGTAGATTATTGCCATAATCAAATGTAATAGCGCCTCGTTTTTGTAATTCGAGCATTTGCTGAACATGTTTAGCCATGGTTGCATACGAGCGTTTGGTATAATCTGCAGGATTTTGATCACGGAATATCTTCGCTTGTTCGACGCTTAATCCTTCAGGGAAATAACCCACCAGTGGATCATGAGCCGAGGTTTGGTCTGTCAAGGTATCTGGAGTATCGTCGCGATCGATCAGGCGTTGTAACAACTCAACAGCATTGCAAACTACTCCTATTGAGTGTGCTTTTCCTTCTTTTTTGTATTGTAATGCCTTATCAATAGCGGCATCGATATCAAATGCTATTTCGTCGATGTAGCGTGTTTCTAGCCGTTTGCGAATACGCCACTCTTCCACTTCAGCAGCTAAGCACACCCCTTCATTCATGGTAATGGCTAGTGGTTGAGCTCCTCCCATTCCACCTAGGCCGGCAGTTACCGAAAGAGTTCTTTTAAGAGTTCCGCCAAAATGTTGCCGAGCAATCTCTGCAAAGGTTTCGTAAGTTCCCTGAACAATTCCTTGGGAGCCAATATAGATCCATGATCCAGCGGTCATTTGTCCGTACATTATCAGGCCTTTATGCTCGAGCTCATCAAAATGTTGCTGGGTAGCCCATTTAGGCACTAATTGAGAGTTGGATATCAAAACGCGTGGAGCATCTATATGAGTAGGCAAAATACCCACTGCTTTGCCCGATTGAATCAGTAGGGTTTCGTCATTTTCTAAATCACGAAGTGCTTTAATAATTAATTCTAATGCTTCAGGATTACGGGCTGCTTTCCCCCGACCTCCATATACAATGAGCTCTTCAGGACGTTCGGCAACTGCCGGATCAAGATTATTCAAAAGCATGCGAAGGGCCGCTTCTTGTATCCATCCTTTGCAAGAGAGGTTATTGCCAATCGGTGTATTTCGAATGGATAGATTAAGCGCGTTTGTTTTCATGAAAATTATAGCTTAAATAATATAGCCTGTTTAAAATTTATTTGATTTTATTCTTATGTGTTTTTTGGGCTCCAACTTCGTTGGATTTTTTCGCCATAGAAGCCCCGCGCCACGGCTCCAAAATCAGCTTCGTTTCGCTCAAAAATACCCTATAATAATTTCATAAAGTAAAATTTAAACAGACTTATAAATTTGCTCCACATTTTTAAAGCGTTGATTCGAAGGTACAGAGAAATTTTAATTGTCGTTGGAGTATGTGAGGGGGGATAAATGCTTGATAAATACCTGTTTTTAATTAATTTAATCTATTTTGAGTTAATGCTATTTATTCATAAACTTGTGATCGTAGCCAAATACCGGCCTTTTCAGTCCTAACTTAATCTGTATCCTAAATGAAGCTTAAAATACGCCTTCTTATTGCACTTGTTTTCATTGTGCATGTCTATGCCTCTGCAGCGACTATTCAATTTGCCGGCAAAGTCATCGATGAGCAGACAAAAAATGGAATAACTGGAGCTATTGTGAGTATTCCTGATCTACGTTTGTCGATGATAACGGATGAAAATGGGGACTTTATTTTTGATCGTATTCCACGTAAAGGACGCGTACTTGTGGAGGTGACGTTTTTGGGTTATAAAACACTGACCCAAATGGTGGACTTGGGCGGTACCTCTCCCTTTGAATTTGCTTTGTCTCGGAGTACTATTGAGATGAAAGAAGCAATTGTGATAGGCACTCCTTTTCGTTCTATTGGTAAGAAGAATAGTACTTCTGTGGATGTCGTTTCTCGTGAAGAATTGGTAGCTAAGCCTTCGGGAAATATTATTGATGCAATTTCACATGTTCCTGGTGTATCGCAGATCACAACGGGGAATGCTGTTTCTAAGCCAGTTATTCGTGGATTGAGCTATAATCGAGTAGTTACTGTGGTTAATGGAGTCAAACAAGAAGAAAATCAGTTTGGGGATGAGCATGGTATTGGAATTGATCAGTATAGTGCAGGACGAGTGGAGATATTACGTGGTGCGGCTAGTTTACTCTATGGATCGGATGCGCTGGGGGGAGTAATCAATATAGTGGATCCTATACCAGTTCCAGATGCTGAAGGGCGTATGCATGCCGAGTTGGTGTCCAATTATAGTACCAATAATGGGCTTTTTGCCAATTCGCTGATGCTTTATGAAAATCAGAATAACTTTACTTACCGTGTTCATGGAACCTATAAAAATGCATTTTCATTTAGGACTCCACTGGGTTATTATCCCAATTCGGGTTATCGAGAAACAAATCTCGATGGTCAGGTAGGAGTTACTAGACCTTGGGGCTATATGCATATCGATTTCTCCACTTTTCATACGAAAATAGGTTTCTATGATCCAGAAAATATTAATGCAAATGGGATTTATACCGATGGTTCTGGAGGTATTTTTTCTAATGCAGATTTTACAAATCGTGTGGTGGGTTTTCCTCAACAAGATGTTCGTCATACGAAAATATCCCTGAATGGAAATATCCAGTTGGGACTAGGAAAGCTTAAGTCAGTAGTAGGGTATCAGCAAGATATACGTCGCGAAATAGCCAATGGTGTCTCTTCACCCGATTTGTTTCTTGATTTGAGTACTTATAATTATGATCTTAAATATTATTTCCCTGAAAAAAATGGCTGGGAGCCTGTGATTGGGGCTTCAGGGGTATTTCAATATGGAGATAATACGAGTAAGAAGGGGACTTTTACGGTGATCCCGAGCTATCGGTCTAGTGAAGTAGGAGTTTTTAGCTACCTTAAAAAAACGTGGCTTAATACGACGGTTAATGGAGGTATCAGGTGGGATTATCGCTCATTAGATGGTCTGCAATACTTGAACTCAATTGGCACTCAAATCTACCCGGCATTCAACAATATTTTTTATAATCTAAGCGGAGCTTTGGGCTTCACTCGGGAATTTGGAAAAAATCTCAGTTTTAAAGCAAATGCTGGAACTGCTTTTCGTGGGCCAAATATTGCAGAACTTGCTTCTAATGGTGTGCATGAGGGAACTTTTAGATATGAGATTGGCAATCCCAACTTGATCCCAGAACAAAGCTATCAAGCGGACGCTTCTTTTTCCTATGATTCAGATCACTTGAATGCTAGTTTGGGTGGGTTTTTAAATTATATCAATAACTATATTTATTACGCGAATACAAACCAAGAAACCAGATTGGTGAATGGGGTGGCTATTCCCGTATATCGATTTACTCAAAATGATGCTGCTTTGCATGGGGTAGAGGCATCTCTTATTTTGCATCCACTATCTTATATTCACTTTGAAAATTCGTTTTCATATGTATTTGCAAAAAATAGAACACTTGACAGGCCATTGCCATTCATTCCTGCTGCTGCTTTGCGAAATGAGTTAAAGTTTGAGCCTAATATTAAAGGGTTAACGAAGTCATATATTTCGATTGGCTTGGATAGCTATTTTAATCAAAGTAGAGTAGACGACGCTTTTGAAACCTCAACACAGGGCTATAGTCTAATCAATATGGGTTTAGGTACGACCATACAAATTAAAAGACAGCAATTAACGCTATATATAGCAGCTAAAAATTTAGGAGACAAGCAATATTATGATCATTTGAGTCGTCTTAAGCCGGGTCGTTTAGATATATCACGTCCTAGTTTGGGCGTTTTTAATCCGGGTAGAAATATCACATTTGGTATATTCATGCCATTGAGTATTAAGAGGTGGTAAACTCGTTGTGTAGGTTCTTGAAATAGATTACGAAAAAAGTAAACTTTTTCTTACATTTGCAGGGCCATAGGAGAGGGAACAATGTGTTCCCTCTTTTTTTTACCTTAATTTTTGAAATTACCAGGTTGACATATGTGTATCGAGGAGCGCGTTCAGCGGTTAGTTGAAGAAAAAATACAAGATCGAACAGATTTGTTCTTGGTAGATATTAAAATGTATGCAGATGGCCGATTGATCATTTTGATTGATGGCGATAATGGGGTTGATATTAAAGATTGTGTGGCAATAAGCAGGCATGTGGGATTTCATCTTGAGGAAGAGAATGCCATTGATCAAGCATATAATCTGGAAGTGTCCTCACCGGGGATTGATACCCCTTTGAGTTCTTTAAGACAGTATAATAAGAATTTAAATCGTATGCTTAGTGTTAGCCTAAAAGATCAGCATAGGTATGAGGGTAAATTAGTAGCGATTAACGAGACGGGAATTAAACTCGTTGTAAATAGCAAGAAAAAGGGACAAAAAGCTCATCTGGTTGAGCATGATATTCTTTTTGATCAAATAGCAGAAACTAAGGTTTTAATTTCATTTATTAAGAGAAATGAGCAATATTAATTTAATCGATTCATTCCAGGAGTTTAAAGACTTTAAAAATATTGACAGGCCTACAGTGATCAGTGTCTTGGAGGAGGTTTTCCGAAGCATGTTGCGTAAGCGATTTGGCACGGATGAAAACTGTGATATTATAGTCAATCCGGATAATGGAGACTTAGAAATTTGGCGCACGAGAATTGTGGTAGCAGATGAGTTTTCCGAAGATGATGATTTAGAAATAGAGTTGGCCGAAGCTAGGAAGGTAGATGAGGACTTGGAGATTGGGGATGATTTTATTGAGCAGATTACCTTAGAGAGTTTTGGTCGCAGAGCGATTTTAGCTGCTCGTCAAACTTTGGTGTCTAAAATTCTTGAGCTGGAGAAGGACAATATCTTCAAAAAATATAAAGACCGTGAAGGAGAGATTGTAACGGGTGAGGTTTATCAGGTTTGGAAGAAAGAGGCACTTATTTTGGACGACGAAGGTAATGAGCTCCTTTTACCCAAAACGGAGCAAATTCCTGCAGATTACTTCAAAAAAGGAGATACTGTACGTGCAGTAATTGAAAAAGTAGACATGGTCAATAATAATCCAAAAATTATCATTTCGCGAACTTCGTCTAAGTTTTTGCAACGTTTGTTTGAGATGGAAGTTCCGGAGATTTTTGACGGACTGATTAGTATTAAAAAAATTGTTCGTGAGCCTGGGGAGCGTGCTAAAATTGCTGTAGAGTCTTATGATGATCGTATTGATCCTGTGGGGGCTTGTGTTGGGATGAAGGGTTCGCGTATTCATGGGATTGTTCGCGAGTTGAAAAATGAAAATATTGATGTCATTAATTTTACAAATAATGCGTCGCTCTATATTCAGCGCGCGTTAAGTCCGGCAAAAATTACAACTATCAAACTGGATGATCAAGAAAAGCGTGCAGCAGTATATCTCAAGCCAGACCAGGTTTCTTTGGCTATTGGCCGTGGCGGTCAGAATATTAAGCTTGCAGGCCGATTAACAGGCTATGAGATTGATGTATACCGTGAATCTGTTAATGATGATGAAGATGTAGATATCGATGAATTCTCTGATGAAATTGAAGATTGGGTAATCGATGAATTAAAACGTATTGGGTTAGATACGGCTAAATCAGTGCTAGATCTTTCTGTAGATGAGTTGGTCAAGCGTACCGATTTAGAAGAGGGCACTGTAAAGGAAGTAATGGAGATCTTGCGATCAGAATTTGAATAAAGAGAAAGCAAGCTGCTATTATCAGAACATATAGTGTACTTTTGTATTAAATATTGAGGTAAAAGAATACATGTCAGAGGGTAAAAACACGAATTTACTTAAAGCTGCGAAGGAGTTGAATATTGGCTTGTCCACCGCGGTCGATTTTTTGGGAAAGAAGGGCTTCTCGATCGAGGCACGGCCAACTACCAAGCTTACGGACGAGATGTATCATGTCCTATTGAAGGAATTTCAAGGAGATAAGATCGTCAAGGAAGAGGCTAGGCAAATTGTCATTGGAAAAATCCGTCGTGAAGAGTCTGCTATTCTTCCTGAAAAGGAGGAACCTCGACATATTAAAGAAGCTGATCAAGAAGAAGTTTTAATTAAAAATGTCAACCCGCCTCTTCCCTCTCCCCCCTCTCCTACCACGGTAACATCAACGTCGCGGGAAGCACTTATAACTGAGGATGTGGTAGAAGAGCAATATAAAGGAGAAGATATTCAATTACCAGGGGTGAAAGTAGTTGGAAAGATTGATTTATCTGAACTAAACACTAGAACTAGGCCAGATAAAAAAGTAGTTCAAAAACTTCCTGAACCGATAGTTGAGCCCCCTGCTTTTATTGAGTCTCCAATTGTTCCAGTTATTGCGCACAAAGAGGAAGAGAAACCTGTAGTATTTGAACAGGAGCAGGAGAAAGTAACAGAAAAACCACAGGAACAAGCGCCAGCTGTTATTCCGGAATCAGCACCTGCCTCGAATACGGTAGAACCCCCAGTAGCTCCAGCTAAATTAGAAAATGAGGTGATCCGTGCTCGGGCAAATCGTTTGGCAGGCCCTAATGTAGTCGGTCGGATAGAGTTACCGGTTACACCACAACGAAAAGGAGGACAGCCAATCGCTTCTTCGTCTAATGTTGGTGGACTTGATCAAAGGCGCAAGCGTAAGCGAAAAGATAATCCCCCTGGAGGAGGGACTGTAGATAATCGTCCGGATTCAGCGTCTCAGTCTGCAACAAATCAGGTTCAGGGTGCTCGTCCTGGTTTCAGAAATAAACATGATTTTTCTTCTAATAGAGGGGGACAGTCTGGCTATCGTCCTGATTTTAGAAATAAATCACGTGTTCCTGAAGCACCTAAAGTAGAACCTACTGATAAAGAAATACAGGATCAAATTAAGGCCACACTTGCCCGTTTGAGTGGGGCAGGTAAGTCTGGTAAATTTGCGCAAAGAGCAAAACTTCGCCGTCAAAAAAGAGATGATGTAGCACATACAGCTGAAGAAGCTGCAATGGAGCGCGAATTGCAATCCAAAATTTTGAAGGTGACGGAGTTTGTTACTGCAAACGAGCTAGCAAGCATGTTAAACGTGTCGGTTACACAAGTGATTTCTACTTGTATGAGTTTGGGGATGTTTGTGTCAATCAATCAACGTTTGGATGCTGAAGCACTAGCTATTGTGGCTGATGAGTTTGGTTATGAAGTGGAGTTCGTTAAGCCTGAAGATGAAGAATCGGCTACACTGGAGGGAGAAGATAAACCAGAAGATTTATTACCTAGAGCTCCGATTGTGACGGTTATGGGGCACGTAGACCATGGTAAAACATCTTTGCTGGATTTTATTCGCAAAACAAATGTGATTGCAGGTGAAGCTGGTGGAATTACTCAGCATATTGGGGCTTATGAAGTGAGTTTAGAAAATGGGCGTAAAATCACTTTTCTAGATACCCCAGGTCACGAAGCCTTTACGGCTATGCGTGCTAGGGGGGCTAAGGTAACCGATATTGCCATTATTGTGATTGCAGCTGATGATAGTGTCATGCCACAAACCAGAGAAGCCATTAATCATGCTCAGGCTGCAGGCGTTCCTATCGTTTTTGCTTTTAGTAAAATAGATAAACCAGGGGCTAATACCGACAAAATTCGTGAGCAATTATCTGCGATGAATATTTTGGTGGAGGACTGGGGGGGCAAGTATCAAAGTCAGGAGATATCTGGTAAAACAGGCTTGGGTGTTGATATGTTGCTAGAAAAGGTATTACTTGAGGCCGATTTGCTGGAATTAAAAGCGAATCCTAACAAACGAGCTGTCGGTACGATTATCGAGGCAGCATTGGATAAAGGACGAGGTATTGTAACTACGGTGCTCATTCAGGGAGGTACCTTGCGTGTAGGTGATCCGATTTTAGCTGGATGTTATAGTGGTAGAGTAAAAGCTTTACATAATGAGCGTGGACTAAAAATAGATTATGCGGGGCCTGCAACCCCAGTTCAGGTGTTGGGTATGCAAGGTGCACCTACATCAGGGGATCGATTTAATGTACTAGAGAGTGAGGTTGAGGCACGTGAAATAGCCAATAAACGCTTGCAGCTGCAGCGTGAACAAGGATTACGTACGCAGAAACATATTACTTTGGATGAAATTGGTCGTCGTTTGGCGATCGGTAGTTTTAAAGAGCTCAACGTCATTGTGAAAGGTGATGTAGATGGATCGATTGAGGCCTTATCTGATTCTTTACTTAAACTGTCAACAGAGCAGATACAGGTTAACATTATTCATAAATCGGTTGGTCAGATTTCTGAGTCGGATGTTTTGTTAGCCTCTGCCTCCGATGCCATTATTATTGGCTTTCAAGTGCGACCATCTGTAGGAGCGCGTAAATTGGCTGAGCAAGAACAGATCGACATCCGCTTGTACTCGATTATTTATGATGCGATTAATGAGGTGAAAGCAGCGATGGAGGGTATGTTAGCTCCTGAGTTTGAAGAAAAGATCACATCGAATGTGGAGATTAGGGAAGTATTTAAGATATCTAAAGTAGGCACTGTTGCTGGATGTATGGTATTGGATGGTAAAATCACTCGGAATAGCAAAATTCGCATAGTTCGTGATGGAGTAGTGATTTATACAGGTGAATTGGCTTCGTTGAAACGCTTTAAGGAAGATGTAAAAGAAGTTTCATCTGGTTATGAGTGTGGATTAAATATTCAGAACTTTAATAATATTGAAGTAGGTGATATCATTGAGTCGTACGAGCAGGTCGAAGTGAAGCGTAAGCTATAAGGGTTGTGAGATAATGTAGAAAAGAGCCTCTTCGGATTTAACGGAAAGGCTCTTTTTGTTAAAAATTAGTTATTTCAAGTGCAAATGACGGGTGTGAGTAGCTTGATATACAAATCAATTCCTTGTTTAATTTCATCTATATAAATAAACTCATCAGCCATATGTGAGCGGGCTGAATCTCCTGGTCCAATTTTTAGTGATGGGATGTCTAATAATGCTTGATCACTTGTAGTGGGCGATCCATATGTTTTTCTTCCTAGGGCAATGCCTGACTGAACGATGGGATGCTCCTTGTTAATAGATGAGGGCTTTAAGCGAGTTGATCGTGGGATGACTTCGCACCTGACATGATTTCGAATAATCTTTAATATTTCCTCATTCCGATAGGAATTAGTTACTCGGACATCAACGGTGAATTTACAAGTAGCTGGAATAACATTGTGTTGTGATCCCCCTTCGATCATGGTTACATTCATTTTGATACGTCCAAATAAGTCCGATTGCTTGGCAAACACATATGTTCTGAACCATTCAATATCTTTTATGGCATGGTAGATGGCATTATCTCCTTCTTCTCGGGCAGCATGACCAGATTTGCCATGCGCAATGCAGTCTAGTACCAATAGTCCGCGTTCAGCGATGGCTAGATCCATTAGAGTGGGTTCTCCAACGATAGCAAAATCAAGGTCTCCAAGATTAGGGAGGATAGATTCTAGACCATGTTCACCTGATATTTCTTCTTCGGCTGTTGCAGCTAAACATAGATTGTATCTGAGATCTTTTCGATCATAAAAATGTAGGAAAGTTGCCAGGAGCGAAACCAAACAGCCTCCTGCATCGTTACTGCCGAGACCATATAGTTTCCCGTCCTCGGTATCAGCTATAAAAGGATTCCGTTGATATGCAGAATTGGGCTTTACAGTATCATGATGTGAGTTTAAAAGAATGGTGGGTTTATTAGGATCAATATGTCGATTATAAGCCCAAATATTGTTTCTGTGTCGATGGGTTCGGATCGCCCTTTTCTGTAAAAACTGTTCGATGAGATCTGCTGTTACTCCTTCCTCTTTACTAAAGGATGGGGTTTGAATCAGTTCTTTTAATAGATCGATGCTACCCTGTACAAGTGTTTCATCCATCGTTATTACTCCTTTACGTATAGGCCCCCCGCTCTTGTTGCCGAAAGCTTAATTCCTTTGATCAGTGAAGAGCTGAAGCCGTGATGTTCCATTTCATTTAATCCGGCAATGGTGCAGCCATTGGGAGAGGTTACTTTATCAATTTCATGTTCCGGATGATTATGCAACTGTAATAATAAGTCGGCAGCACCTTTAGCTGTTTGAGCGGCCATGTGAAGAGCTTCGCTGGCATGAAAGCCAATTTCAATGCCCCCTTGTGAGGCCGCTCGAATCGCTCGTAAAAAGAAGGCGATACCGCAGGCACATAATGCGGTAGCAGAGATCATCAGTTCTTCATTGATCTTCATGACAGATCCAACGGTTTCAAATAGTTCAGTCACTATTTTTATATGTTTTGGACTAGCATTATCACTTGCAAAACAGGTCATCGATTGACCAATGGAAATAGCGGTGTTGGGCATGGCGCGGATGATAGGTATCTGATCCCCTAATTGATTTGCAATATCTTGACAGGAAACCCCTGAGACAACCGAAATAATAAGATGTTTCTTGGGATCAATGGCTTTTTTAATCTGTTGTAGTAATTGATTGAATTGTTGGGGTAAAACGGCAAGAATAATAACAGAAGCTTCTTTAACTGCTGAAATATTCTGATCCGTTACTTGATATCCTTGTTCGGTAAGTTCAGTAAGATGACGCAAATTGCGTCGTGTAAGGGTGATTTGACTGGCCTTGCAATATTTTGCCTTGACTAATCCTTTGGCCAGAGCCATACCGATATTACCACTGCCTAATATGGCGATCTTGTTTTCAGTTGATTTCATGGTTCATTTGATTAGTTTAGTCCCAAAAGAAGTATGTCCCACCTGGTCAAGCTCAGTTGCCAGGCCAATGTAAACTACTTTTACGCCATTAAAAATGGCTTCAAAGGCATTTTGTAGTTTGGGGATCATCCCATCAGCAATGAGCCCTTGCGCTTTCAGTGATTTAAATTGCGCGGCATCTATTTCCGGGATAAGTGATTTTTCAGAATCTATATCGCGTAATACACCTTTTTTGTCGAAGCAATAGATTAGCGCAGTTTCATAGTGATCTGATAAAGCCACAGCTAATGCCGAGGCAATGGTGTCGGCATTGGTGTTTAACAGTTGTCCCTGACCGTCATGGGTAATTGCCGAGAATACAGGTACTAAGCCCACTTTTAGTAGCTGATCAATTGGTTCCAGGTGAACAGATTGTCTAGTTAAATCGCCCACAAAGCCATAATCAAATTCTTGAATAGGGCGTTTGATAGCCTGGATACTATTGCTATCTGCCCCACTTAAGCCAATGGCATTACATCCAATCGCTTGTAGCTGGGCAACGATGTTTTTGTTGATTAAACCGGCATAAACCATAGTGACTACACGTAGGCTTTCTAGATCAGTTACGCGGCGTCCCTGAATGAGGTTGGTTTCAATACCAAGTTTATGGGCAATTTGGGTGGCAATTTTCCCACCGCCATGGACTATTATTTTTAGTCCCTCCAGACCAACAAATGCTTTTAAGAATTGATGTAAGTTTTCTGAATGATCAATGACATGGCCCCCAATCTTGATCACATAAAGTTTTTGTTTGTGGACTGGATTCTTCATGCTAATGCTTGTAATAGTTCTTTTAATACAGCCTGTGCAGCCCAGACCCGGTTTGCAGCTTGAGGGATCACCAGAGAATTAGGCCCATCTAAAATTTCAGACGATAGTTCTAAATCTCTACGAACGGGCAAACAGTGCATGACCCCAGCTTGATTAGTTAGCTCAAGGTGTTGATTACTTAGCATCCATTCTTCAGCGCCAGAAAGTATTCCCCCATAATGATGATAGCTTGACCAATTTTTTACATATACAAAATCGGCTTCTTGCAATGCTTCTTTCTGATCGTATTCGATATGAGCACCGCGTGTAAATGCTTCTGCTAGTTCGTAACCCTTGGGCTGAGTGATGATGAAATGAATTAAACCTTGAGCTTGTGCCTCACACATCCATTCAGCAAATGAATTGGGTACGGCTTGTGGTAAGCCTTTCACGTGTGGTGCCCAGGTTAGTACGACTTTTGGTTTGGCTAATTTTTTATGTTCTTGGATAGTGATTAAATCGGCCAAGCTTTGTAAAGGATGACGTGTCGCACTCTCTAAACTGATAACAGGAACACCGCAAAATTGAACGAACTTGTTGAATAGCTCTTCGCTGTAATCTTCTTCACGATTCTGTAGTTTGGGGAAGCAGCGTAGACCTAGAATATCACAATATTGTCCCATTACGGCGGCGGCCTCTCGAATATGCTCAGCTGAACTTCCATTCATCACTACGCCATCTTTAGTTTCTAAGGCCCAGCCTTCTTTGTCCATATTCATCACCATAACCTGCATGCCCAGGTTTAGTGCGGCCTTCTGTGTGCTTAAGCGAGTTCGTAGACTTGGATTTAGGAAAACTAAACCTAGGGTTTTGTGTTTGCCTAATTGCTTGTATACTAAGGGATCCTTTTTCAAGGTCAACCCTAGTTCAACTAAGTTTTGGATACTGGGCACATCATTTACTGAAGAAAATAGTTTCATATGTGTGGTATTGGATTTGATCAGAGGCTTGGAACAAACTGCTGATTGAGGTCATGAATAAAAGTTAAAATTTCTTCCCTCCCTTGCCCGGTTTCGGCTGATGAGATAAAATGCATGGGCACTTCTTCAAAAGTACTTAGTAAAGCTGTTCTAAATGCAGCAATATGCTTGTCTGTTTGAAGTTTAGACTGCTTGTCAGCCTTGGTAAATACAAGCAAAAAAGGAACACCAGTTTCACCTAGCCAAGAACAAAAATCTAGATCCAATTTTTGAGGAGTAAGGCGGCAATCGATCAAGACAAAGACACATTGTAAGTTTTGCCGATGAAGTAAATAGTAGCGGATAAACTTTTCCCAAGCGCTCCGATTCGTTTGAGAGGTTTTGGCATAACCATAGCCTGGTAAATCAACCAGTTGCCAATTTTCATTGATTAGAAAATGATTAATTAATTGTGTTTTTCCTGGTTTCTGCGATGTTTTTGCTAGGCCCTTTTTTTGCACAAGCATATTGATTAAAGATGATTTACCTACATTCGATCGGCCGATAAAGGCATACTCGGGTAATGTTGGAGGAGGGAGTTTGTCGGTACGGGTATTGCTGCATTGAAATTGGGCGCTTTTAATAATCATGTACAAAGGTAAACAAGATTGATTGAAAGCACTGTGTATCAGTTTTTTTGTGGCTTATTGGCGAATTATTTAGTTTACTTTCTGTCGTTATAGTAAAACAAACAGCAGCCCTCTACTCAAGCTCAATGCTTTAGAGCCGCTATTTGTTTTCTATTTTTGTAGTTCATGGATATTCCATCAAGAATTGGGATACTTTAGCACGTTTCAGGAAAGTTAATACACTTATTATTATTAGTTCTCTGAGGACAACGTATTGCTCCAACAACTCCAGCAGTTACAGAGGTCACTGCTAAGCCTGCTACGAATATTCCTAGACCAATTATTAAGAATGATCCGCCTGTTTGATCGATTAATTCCTGAGTACTTAAAGACTTAAGCCCCAAAACGTCTAACTCTAATTTTTTCATAGTTTTAATTGTTTTAATTTCTTGAAAATTACCTTAAGTGTTGTTTTTTGAAATAAAACTTAACTAATGATTAATTATTGTTCTTTATTTTATTTTTTGATAAATATGATGCTGAATAATGGTTTGTTGGCGAAATAATATTTTTACCAAAATGCCGTAATTCTCCTTATCTTGAATTTAGATTATAGCATCTTAAAACTTGTGTGGAGAATATATTTTTTCTTGCTCTTTTGTTTGTATTCTTACAGTTGTTGGGGGCAATCGTCTCAGGGATGTATTATTCCAACTATCAATTCTAATTTTGAGGAGCCTGTAATTAGGGGTTCGATGGAATTAGTAGATACAAGCAGGGTTCCGGGTTGGCATGTTGCTACTGGACAGTCGCGTGTCCAAATATGGCAGTCAAATACTGTTGATAAGTTTACCAATAAACGTACGCCTGCTTACGCCGGCAATCAGTTTATTGAGCTAAATGCCATGTCCATATCCAAAATTTATCAAGATTTTAGTACACCAAGTCCTACTATTTTTACGATCCATTTTGCCCATCGTGGAAGATTAGGCACGGATATCTGCCGAGTTTATGCCGGCCGGCCCGGTGGGGCCACAACCACTATTATAGAAGCCTCTGATGGAAATATGGCATGGGGGCTTTACAACGCCTCCTATATTGTTCCGGCTGGACAAACAACTACTCGGTTTACTTTTCAGGCATTAAATACGATAAAGCTAGATTCTGTCAGCAAGCGTCAATCTATGGGGAGTTTTCTGGACGATATTGAAATTACTGCTAATAATGGAATCATAGGTAGTAATCAATTAGCTGCGCCGTGTTTGTCGAGTGAAGTTCAAGTTCCAGTGGGTGGGGTTGGTACATGGCTTCAAGATCCTCATAATCCATCAGAGACGAGGGCTAATTTAGCTTCTAATGGGACTGACAATATAACAAGCATCAGTGGATTTAAAGTTTCTGGCGTGTATCGATATGTATGGAAAACAGCTTACTGTAAAAGCCCACTAACAATTACGGTTAGTGGTGGTGGTTTAGAAAAGCCTATTGTTAGTTTGGCTTCACCAATCCATGTCGGTGGGATATTGCAATTAACCACTGCTGCGGTGCCTAATGCTATTTATACGTGGACGGGCCCTAATGGTTTTAGTTCCGATCAATTGAGCCCGATAGTGAGTACAAATGCAAATTCAAAGTTAAGTGGTATATATACGCTTATTGTTTCAGTAAATGGGTGTGAGTCTCCCCCATCGTCGATCAATATTGTGATTAATTCGAATCCCGAAAATCGTCGTGAAAGTGTATTAGATACCTTAGGAAGTAATGTAAATGCATCAACTAGACCGATTAAAAAGATAGCAGTGTCTGCTAGTACGTCTGTTGCGTTGAAGCCTAAGTCTGAGTTACGAAGGCCTATTGATGGTTATTATAAAAAAGAAATTGTCCAGGGCTCGAAAGTAGCAGCTCGTGCTGTAATGAGAGAAGCTGATGTAATGTATTCTAAACGTATTTGGCGCGAGATAGATCTCCGAGAAAAAATAAACCAGGTGTTTGCTGCGCCCCAAGCCAGATTAATAGATATTCTTTTAGATGCAGTCAATTCGGGGGAGTTAACAGCTTACGACCCAATCAGTAGAAAAGGGGACCTTGGAGGTGATGAATTCTCAGCTATTTTAAGCCCACAGCAAGTGATGACTAGACTTGCAGACAGCGTATTGGTGCCTATTTTGGATAAAAGTGGAAACATTATCGGCACGAATGTCAAACCGGGGGAATTCAATCCTGATAGTGTGCTCAAGTTTCGTATTAAAGAAGATTGGATATTCGATAAACAGCGTTCTGTTTTTGAGCCACGAGTTATTGGAATAGCACCCATGATTCGGATTAAAGCTGCTGGCCAGTCTTTAGATGATCAACCCGCTTTTTGGATCTACTTCCCCCAAGCGCGCCCTATCCTAGCAACTAAAGCAGTCGCTAATCGTAAAAATGATGCAAGTCATTTGAGCTATGATGATTTATTTATGAAGCGAATTTTTTCCAGCTATATTGTAAAAGAGTCTAATGTGGAAGATATTCGTATCAAGGACTATATGCAAGGCGTTGATCGGCTTTATGAATCGGAGCGGATCAAGAAAGAGCTGATGGATTACGAACATGATCTATGGTCGTATTGAGGTGAAACTTAAACCGTAGTAATTGGCGAACTACGGTTACTTTTGTTTGTCGTGTACTATTTGTCTGTCAGCCTGTTTATATTTGATACAGATATGTTAAAATCGGTTTCACCTTATACCAATTCTAGTGCCACTAAAAAAGAGCAGGTGGCTGCCATGTTCAATACAATTTCGAATACATACGATTTTCTTAATCGAATGTTATCACTTGGGATCGATACCTTGTGGCGTAAAAAAGCAATTGAAAAGCTCATTGCCGACGGGCCTAAATCTATTCTTGATGTGGCCACAGGAACAGGTGATTTTGCTTTCAAAGCAATAGATATTTTGCAGCCTGAATCCATTATTGGCGTGGATATTTCCGAAGGGATGCTCGCTATTGCTAAAAAAAAGATCGCTAGAAAAAAGCTGGGCGATATTTTTGAAGTTCGTATGGGCGATTCAGAAAGACTACTTTTTGATGATCATTTGTTTGATGCAGTAACGGTTGCTTATGGCGTTCGGAATTTTGAAAATCTGAAACAAGGTATGGCTGATATGCTGAGGGTACTGAAGTTGGGGGGGCGGGTAGTTATTCTTGAATTTTCTAAGCCTCAAGTTTTCCCGATTAAGCAGAGCTATAATTTTTACTTTAACTATGTTGTGCCAACTATTGGTAAATTCTTCTCTAAAGATTCGTCGGCATATGCCTACCTTCCTGCTTCTGTTGCCAGCTTCCCTGATGGGGACGATTTTTTGGCCATTATGAAGGAAATAGGTTTTAAAGAGGTGACTTGTAGCCCTTTGGCATTTGGTATTTGTTCAATTTATACTGGTGTTAAATGATTAAGAGATACCTTTTTTGTGTCTTAATATTTATCATATGCATCAATGGAGCTTATGCTCAAGAAAATTGGGGGGGAGGAACGGACGATGTACCGATTAATATTGGGTTTGTATTCCAATATATTTCTTCTAAGTATACTCCTATTAAAGCGGAAAACTGGAGAGTTCCTTTTATTGATCCAATGACTGGCTTAGCCGTAAAACCTTCATTGTATTCCATTACTAGTCCGCCGACATCTGGTTTTGGCCTTGGATTTGTGTCTAATCTGAAACTTGCTGAAAATTTCGATATACGCTTTTGCCCTGGATATGTTTTTTCAGATCATACGCTTAGTTATGATTACGCCAATCCAAGTGATCGGGTAAGTAAAACAGTTTCATATTCCATCTTAAGTTTTCCCATAGGGATTCGGGTAAGATCTGATCGGAGAAGAAATTTTAGGGCATACTTTGTTACAGGAATACGGTATTCCTGGGACCTGATCACCGAAAGTAAGGTAAATGACGATATCAGTAAGCCTCTTGTCGATAAAAAAGTAAAGAACAATAGGGGGATTTTGTGGTATGAGGCTGGTATTGGGTTGCAGTTTTACTTCGAGTTTTTCAAATTATCCCCAGAAATTAAATTTTCGCATTCTTTTAATGATGTTTTACGTCCAGAAAGCCATCCTTACTCAACTCCTTTAGAAAAATTATTTGTTCAGGATATACAATTTAGTATTTACTTGGAATAGATTAAGATTCTGTTTAAAATAAACTTTAAATGGGCTCTAAAAATAGTGTAATTTCGGCGCCGTTAGGAGTGTATGTCTTTTTTCCTAATGAAAATGATTTACTTATCACATTTTGAATTACACATGGAGCACATTGAAATTACATGGCCTGATTTTGAAAAAGTAGAATTACGTGTGGGGACAATACTTGAAGTATTGGATTTTCCGCAAGCACGTAAGCCGGCGTACAAGGTAAAAGCTGATTTTGGTGCGTTTGGCACTAAATGGACTAGTGCTCAAATTACGAAGCATTATACCAAGGAGGAGTTAGTTGGTCGGCAAATTGTGGGTGTGATTAATTTTCCTAAAAAGCAGATTGCCACATTTATGTCAGAGTTTTTATTGACGGGCTTCCCTGACGAGAATGGAGATATCGTATTAACTTCTTTGGGTTTAAATGTACCGAATGGCTCGAAGATGACATAAGGATTGAATGGGACTAGGCTTTAAATATTAACCGAATGAAATATATCAACTTTGAAGAGGAGCCTTCAGCCGCAGTACTCGACTCACGCTTTATGAATGAAGCACTTAAAGAAGCGCAAAAAGCACTGGAGTTCAATGAGGTCCCTATTGGAGCTGTTATTGTTCACAGTGGTCGGGTTATTGGCCGTGGGTATAATCTGACTGAACGACTTCAGGACGTGACGGCACATGCAGAGATACAAGCCTTTACCGCTGCAGCCGATTCTGTTGGAGGGAAGTACTTAAGAGATTGTACCTTATATGTTACCCTGGAACCCTGTGTTATGTGTGCGGGAGCATCTTATTGGACGCAGATTAGTCGGATTGTGTTTGGTGCCACAGACGATAAGCGTGGCTTTGGTCGGATTGATCAGTGTATTATACATCCAAAGACACAAATTTTGGGCGGGGTTAATGCCCAGGAATGTGGCGCATTACTGAAGGATTTCTTTTCAAAAAGACGAAATAAGCTCTAGCGACGTATATGGTCCTTTTTGCTTGTATAGGGGAGGAAAAACTTTTAAACAAGCTTAGTATAGCTTTATATTTGTGCACAAAAATATCATCTTTTAAATCATCACTGTATGGCATTTAAATTACCTGCGTTACCATACGCTACTGACGCTCTAGAGCCACATATCGACAAGATGACCATGGAAATTCATCATGGCAAACATCATCAGGCTTATGTTGATAATCTTAACAAAGCCATCGTTGGAACAGATGCTGAAAAATTAACCGTTGAGGACATCATTGGGAATATCTCTAAATATCCCATGGTAGTTAGAAACAATGGTGGTGGGCATTATAATCATGCTTTATACTGGTCTATTATGTCCCCACACGGGGGGGGCATTCCTGCGGGCGATTTGGCTAAGGCAATTGATGCAGCCTTTGGGTCTTTTGATAATTTCAAAACTAAATTTGCGGAAGCGGGTACGACTCGATTTGGATCTGGTTGGGCTTGGCTTAGTGTAGATAGCCAGGGCAAATTACAGGTAAGTTCTACGCCTAATCAAGATAATCCATTGATGGATATCGCTGAAGTAAAAGGGACTCCAATTTTGGGAATGGATGTTTGGGAGCATGCTTACTATTTGAAATATCAGAATAAGCGCCCCGATTATATTACTGCGTTTTGGCATGTGATCAATTGGCAAGCAGTTGCTGATAATTTTGCTAAAGCAAAGTAAAGTTCGAAAATCTCTAATTGTTAAAGGGCGACATATATCCTTGTGTCGCCTTTTAGCAATCAATTATTCTCAATTGATTTAAACTTATGAATGCTGGTATTTACTATATTTTGGCCTTTTTGATCGGTATCGGTTTATCTGTACAGGTTGGCCTGAATACTCAATTGCGAACAGCTCTAGGCAGCCCCATTATGGCAGCCATTATCTCTTTTATTGTTGGTACACTTTTGTTGATTATTTATGCCTTAATTTTTGAGCGAGATAGTTTTAATTCCTTGTCTGGCTTGCGGACAGTTTCTTGGTACAAATGTGCGGGAGGATTGATGGGGGCATTTTATATTGCGGGTATCATTCTTTTGGCCCCAAGAATTGGGGTAACCAGTATCACGGCACTTGTTGTTGGGGGGCAATTGCTTTTTGCACTTTTATTGGACCATTATGGTCTGTTTGATTTTGCTCAGTATCCAATCAATAGCTTGCGAATACTCGGAGCTTGTTTGCTTATGGTTGGGGTGATGCTAATTCTAAGGAACTAGTCTTGGTAGTGGTTTTCGCGGTGGTGAATTTATTGGAAATGGCCGAGCAAACGTCCACCTTTATAGTAGTATTTTTTCCAGTAGTCGTCATCCAAATTGCTGATCATCACACCTTTGCTTGAGGAAGCATGTGCAAATTTATTATTACCAATATAAATACCTACATGTGTAATCGACCGACTACGTATTTTAAAAAAAACTAAATCTCCTTCTTTTAACTCATTTTTTGTATTTACAGGATTAACCATCCCGAAGATGTTTTGAGAATTATTCCCGATAACTGTATTGAATACCTTATTATATAGCTCGAAAACAAACTTGGAGCAGTCAATACCTTTTTTGGAGTCCCCTCCTAGCCGATAAGGTGTGCCAATCCAGTCGTAAATAAATTGATAAAGCTTTAGGTTAGAAGAAGCTGATAAGGCAATGCCCATAATTTGTGAAAAGTACTCTGCAGCTAGTTTGTCATAGGATGTTTCCACTTTTTCAGTGGGCTTATGATCTTTACTCGTCCCAGCAGTGGTTTGTGCTTGCCCAGACAACACAACTAATGCTAGTAAAATACTTATGGCGAATGTTTGTAATTGTTTATTCATGCTCAGTTCATTTAAGCACAACAAGTAACTAGTTGGCTAATGCGCTAAATTTGTTCTTAATTGAATAACTTACCATAGGTTATGGATAAAGGAGAGCCCAAAGCTACGCTTTTTGAGTTAGTGTATCGAATCAATTTAGAAATAGAGCCTGTCTAAAGCTTATTTTAAGAAATAACTGCCGGTTATTTTTGAGCAAAATAAGGCGGATTTTTTATGCTTTAATTTATTTTTCAAAGGCATTCAACTGTTCGCTTCGCTCGGGTTTGGAGCAATAGTGGGAGACTATTGTGAAAAATCTAAAGAAATTGCAGCCAAAAAGAACCAAAAGAATGAAATAAACTTTAGATCGGCTCATAGAGTAAATCAAAATACGAATATGTCTCGCATCATGGCATTTGATTATGGTACCAAGCGAATTGGTATTGCAATTACAGATCCTTTGCAAATTATTGCTACAGGGCTACAAACAGTTCATCCAAAAGATATCTTAGATTATCTCAAAAAATATATGGAAACAGAGTCTGTTGAGTGCTTTGTAGTGGGCGAGCCTAAACAGATGGATGGTAGCCCATCTCAGTCAGCTGTTCATGTGAAAGGGTTTATTGCTAGTTTAAAAAAACATTTTCCTGCTATTCCTATTGATATTGTGGATGAGCGTTTTACTTCTAAAATGGCATCGGCAACCATCACGCAAAGTGGTTTAAAAAAAATGGATCGACAAAGTAAAGATCGGATAGACACTATTTCAGCGACGATTATTCTGCAATCTTATCTCGAGAAGAAAGCCAATTCCTTTTAAGTTTGTGTCATGTTTACGCAGGCGCAAGAGTTATTAAAGAAGTACTTTGGCTACGATCGTTTTCGGCCTCAACAATCAGAGATCATCCAGCATATTTTGAGCAAAAAGGATGCTTTGGTGCTCATGCCCACAGGTGGTGGAAAGTCCATGTGTTTTCAAATCCCTGCTTTAATGCTAGAAGGGACATGTTTGGTGGTGTCTCCATTGATTGCTTTAATGAAGGACCAGGTTGATGCATTAAAGGCTTGTGGGATTGCTGCTGCATATTTAAATAGTACGCAGCATTTTTCTGAACAGGAGCCCATTCTGGAATCCTGCCATCGAGGGGATATTCAATTGCTGTATATATCGCCCGAAAAACTCTTGACGGATTTAGATTTAATCATTCCAAGAATAAAACTTGCCCTTTTTGCAATTGATGAGGCTCATTGTGTTTCTTCTTGGGGGCATGATTTTAGACCAGAATACACCAAAATGGGCTTTTTGAGGGACCGCTTTTCCGATATTCCTTTTATTGCCTTGACTGCGACAGCCGATAAAGTAACGCGTAAGGATATCTGTAAGCAATTAGGGCTTCGAAACCCTAAATTATTTATCTCATCATTCAATCGAATGAATCTGAGCTTAGAGGTTCGTTCGGGTGTTAAGCCTAAGCAAAAGTTTCAAGAGATTGCTGATTTTATCAAGGAAAGACCTACTCAAAGTGGAATTATTTACTGCTTGAGCCGATCGAAGTGTGAAGAAGTTGCAGAGAAACTTAATCATGTGGGAATTCATGCTGGGTATTATCATGCAGGTATGGATCCAGATGAGCGTGCGCGTGTTCAGGAGGATTTTGTTAATGATGAATTGCCGATTGTTTGTGCAACTATTGCCTTTGGAATGGGCATTGATAAATCCAACGTTCGTTGGGTGATTCATTTTAATCTGCCTAAAAGTATGGAGGGCTATTACCAGGAAATAGGCCGTGCCGGTCGTGATGGCTTGCCTGCTGAGACAATCCTTTATTACAGTTATGCTGATATGATGATGCTCAACAAGTTTGCCAGTGAAAGTGGGCAGGCAGAGATCAATTTGGAAAAACTGAAGCGGATACAACAGTATGCGGAGGCAGATAATTGTCGTCGGAAAATCTTACTTAACTATTTCTCGGAAACTTTGGACAATAATTGTGGGAATTGCGATGTCTGTAAGAATCCGCGTCAGCATTTTGATGGGACTACCCTTGTTCAAAAAGCCTTATCGGCTATTGTACGTACTGGTGAAAAAGAAGGAGCGCAACTAATCATTGATGTGCTTCGTGGATCTAGGCGAATTGAGATTATGGAGCGGGGTTATGATAAGCTCAAAACGCATGGGGTTGGATCAGATATCGGTGCGTTGGATTGGCAGCGCTATTTGATGCAAATGCTCAATTTAGGTTTGTTGGAAATTGCCTATGACGAAAATTTTGCTTTGAAGGTCACTCCGATGGGTAGAGAGATTCTTTTTGGAAAGAGAATGGTTGAGCTTACTATTTTACCAGTCATTTCTGCTAAGAAAAAGTCCATGGAAGAACAAACAAAGCAACGCGCGCGTGTGCCAGAAGATGAACTGTTTGTCATTTTGAAAACAATTAGACGTGATTTTGCTCAGCAAGAACAGGTCCCTGCCTATATTATTTTCAGTGATGCCACATTGCAAGGGATGGTCATTGCTAAACCTAAAACAGCTCAGGAGATGCTGGATATTTCAGGGATTAGTGCCTATAAAATGAATCGTTATGGGCAGGCATTTCTGAATGCAATTGCCGATTTCTGGGTAGCGATGTCATCTAAAGGAAGAGGAGGTACGTATCGAGAAACCTTAGTATGGTATCAAAAGGGTTTAAGTCCGGAGGAGATTGCTACTAAGCGAAGTATGAGCCTACAAACGATTTATTCACATCTAGCGCATCTGTATACCACTGGGGCGATTGCTAGTTTAGACGATTTAGTGGCTTGGGAAGAAGTGACACTGGTCCAGAAAGCGATTCAGGTATTGGGTAAGGGTAATCCGATGAAACCCGTTTTTGAGTATCTCAATGAGTCTGTATCTTATCATAAGATCAGATTGGCCTTGGCTGTATTGGAAAAAGAGGCGGCAAGCTAGTATCATTAGGCAAATCAAAGGAATCTTTCTAATCAATCTATCCGTAGAATTGCCAAAGCTAAACTACGGATAGAAAGGTTTTTGCAATCTCTATTGAAGATTTAGAACCACTATCTAATTTATTCAGACCCGAAATGAAACCATAAAAAAATGAAGACAAGTAAGGGTATAGCTAAAAGTATGCTGAAAATATAGATTCCATCTTCATTTCTTTTCCATATGGATAAAACTAGCCCTGCAACTAGAATAAGTAAGAACAGTATTAGAATATATAAGATTGTCATTTTTCTTGAATTTCATTGGATGTGCAGTAGTGATCATTTAATTACAACTTAGTATGAAAATCCCATCAACTCCCCCATCCGGCTAGAAGAATGTGTATGGTAATAACTAGGACACCCTATTAACGACGAGCAGCTTTGCCCTCCATGATTGGCGTAACACCCCCCTCTGTAATGATCTAGATAACAATTACCTCTCTTTAGAGCAAAATAGCAATCACTTCCTACAAAATTGGTGTAGGATTTTGGATTGTTTTTCGGATAATTTCCCCCATCACTACTATATCCATTGTAATCCATACACCTACCCATGTCCTTATACCCTGAAGTAGTAGCGTGGCCTTTACTTTCCTCTTTATGGCAATCCATTCTTTTGGCTAGATAGTCTTGGATAGTGGATTCAAAAGTGATTTGGCGGTCAGTCGGTGAATAGCGATAATCTTTAGCTGAGATTAGTGTGCCTTTGATCTTTAGTTGAAACGGCCGGGCCATCGCTTTAAAGTCATCTTCAGTTAAGAAGAGGTTTCCTTCTGTGTTTGGTTCGATCACTTTACCACTGGATAAAACAATAGCAAATCCCTTTACTGGAAATTTTTGAACATACGTTTTCTCATCAATCCTAGACATTCCAAGCTGAGCCAAATTTTCTTTAAGCGATTGAGGATCGACCTCCTTGAATACCTCCGATGGGAAGATTAGTTTTCCAACCGATGATAATTGCATCTTTTTTTCCGGTTGTGAAGATACAGGATCCTTCATAGGAGCCTTTGAACAAGATGATAAAATAACTACAGAACAGAACAGAACAATAAGGCTTAAATTTCTCATAAAAATTACATTTATTTAAATAAATTGATTGCAAACTTAATAATATGTTTCAGTGTTGCTATATTATTTTCTTTATGGTGTAATTTTTGGATTCAGATCATTAATACAGTTATCTCATTTTCGGTTGTCGAACCATACAAAAATTGGTTTCATATCTTTGCAACATGGCACTGCTCAGCAAAGAACTAGAAAGTTACTTGGATCAGCATTGTGATCCGGAGACGGATTTACTCAAGCACATCAATCGAGAAACTCACCTGAAGGTACTTATGCCTAGGATGTTGTCTGGTCATTATCAGGGTCGTGTATTGAGTATGCTCAGTAAGTTGATCCGTCCGCGCCGTATTCTGGAGATAGGTACCTATACTGGATATGCAACACTCTGTTTGGCAGAAGGATTAGCTGTCGATGGGATCATACATACAATCGATGTCAATCAAGAGCTAGAAGAGATGGTTCGTGAGAGTTTTTCAAAATCTGCTTTTGAAGCTAAAATCAATTGTCACCTGGGCAATGCACTTACGATCATCCCTACCTTGGATGAGGTATTTGACCTTGTCTTTATTGATGCTGACAAAAGAAATAATGCGAATTATTACCACTTGGTGCTAGATAAGATGTCTTCTGGAGGAGTGATCATTGTAGATAATGTACTTTGGAGTGGCAAAGTTCTGAGTGATGCCACAGATAAAGATACACTTGGAATACAGCAGTTTAATGCACTAGTTCAGGCTGATACTCGGGTGGAGAAACTGATGCTTCCGGTGCGTGATGGATTGTTAATCGTTCGTAAAAAATAAATGGAATGAAATGGTTATTTACTGTATTTGTTGTCTGTATCGGTGAACTGGTATGGGCACAAAACTCAGCAACAGTCTATATCGATCAATATAAAGACATGGCTATTCAGCAAATGAATGAGCACGGCTTACCAGCTAGTATTGTTTTAGCAGTAGCCATGCACGAGTCGGGAAATGGAACAAGTAGACTTGCTCGGATACAACACAATCATTTTGGCATGAAAGGGCGGAGTTATAGTGCTAAGATCCGATCGAGTTATAAAAGCTATGATTCGGTTGCATTATCCTATGCTGACTTTTCTTCGATGCTAAAAAGTCGCAAACAGTTTCGGGTACTATTTGACAGGTGTGATAGATATGATTATAAAGCATGGGCATGGGGCATGCAAAAGGCTCAATATGCGGCTAATAAAGCTTGGGCGAGTCGTGTCGTGGCCCTTATTAAAAAGTATAAATTGTATCAATATGATGATCGTCCGGTGGATTATGTAGAACTACAGGATAATGATAATGTTCCAAGATCCAGTAGATCAAAGCATAGAAGAATAGTTTACTATCATATTAAAAAAGGTGATACTCTTTCATCTCTGGCTAAGAAATATGGTACAACAGTAGCCAAGCTTCAAAGTCGTAATCACCTAAAAACAACACAATTACAGATAGGTCAGAAAATAAAATTAGCTTGCAAATGAGATGTATCATTTTGTCTACGTTGCTTTTTGTGGTACTTTTTAGTTCATGTGGGACGAAGAGACAGTTGGCTGTAACGAAAAATAATAATGCAACAATTACATCAGCTTCGGGATCGGTTAAAACTAATGTAGTTAACAATGGTAGTGCAAATGGTTATATCGAACGTTATAAGGACGTTGCTATTGCGGAGATGAACACATATGGTATTCCAGCAAGTATTACACTAGCTCAGGGATTGCTGGAGTCGGGAAATGGGAATAGTAGTTTGGCTACCCAAGCAAATAATCATTTTGGCATTAAATGTACTGCTGTTTGGAAAGGCAAAACGATGCTTAAAGATGATGATCAAAAGGACGAGTGTTTCAGAGTTTATAAAACACCTGAAGAGTCCTTTAGAGATCATTCCGAGTTTTTGCAGAGAAAGCGATATGCTTTTTTGTTTGATTTGGATAAAAACGATTATAAGGGCTGGGCTCAAGGGTTAAAGCAAGCTGGATATGCCACTAATCCTCGTTATCCAGAGCTTTTAATCGGTTTGATTCAGCGCTATAGTTTGGACCAATATGATCGTGCAGAGACAGCTTTTGAAAAGCATAAACGAGAAGAGAAAATACAAAAAGAAATCGTCCAAAAATCTGCTGATCGATCTCAAAATACATTAGCCAAAGCACCTGTAGCAATAGCTATTTACGAAGTAAAACAGGGCGATACACTCTATTCGATTGCCAAACGTTTTGGTTTATCTGTGGAAGATTTAAAGACGATTAATAGTTTACTGAACGATGGAATAGAGTTGGGACAGTTATTGCTTGTATCCAAATGAGCAGTCTTGAGCATAAATGTTTTTTAGTGCTTTTCTTGATTTTCGTTTTCTTCTCCTTTATACCAGCAAGGCTAATTGCCCAGGAAATAAGCGTTCAGGGTATTGTTTTTGATCGCGATAGTAAACAGCGTTTGACTCGTGTTTACCTTCATAACCTTCAAACAGGCGGAGGATTTTATAATAATACACGTGGGGAATTTAGTGTCAATTTGTCAGAAGGTACTTTTCTAGAGGCTTCACTGAGTGGGTATGAGGCAGATACAATTAAATGCACGGGTATTAATAATGTTGTGCTATTTTACCTCAAGCGCAATAGTATTCAATTGCCAGAAGTGTTAATTAAAGACACCATACAATCTCCTGAGAAAAAGCTCAAAGAAAACAAGTCGGTATATAAAGATGCTTATGTTCGGGGGAATACGGACGATATATTGACACAGCAAGGTGGAATAGGCATAGATGGTTTGTACAATCTATTCAGTAAAGAGGGCAGAAATGCGCGCCACTTGCAGCGAATTATTGAAGGAGATTATTATCAAGCAGTTATTAATAGTAGATACACCTCTAGTTTGGTAGGCCGAGTGACCGGGCTATTTGGGGATAATTTGGTAGATTTTATGCAGCAGTATCGCCCTTGTTATGAATTTATGCTTAAAGCCAACGAATATGAGCTAATCCGATGGATCAAGTTGAACTATCAATATTATCGCCAGGACCCTACGGGGCTTCGATTGCCTTCTCTGAGAATATCCCAATAGCGTCTTTATACTATTGTTCAAAATTTTTGATTTTATAAAATAAAATTATAGGTTTGATTAATTTAACTAATATTATAATTTTTTAATTATAAAAATCAAAAACAGATCATTTCAATCGAAACCTTATGAAAGCTATTTACAAGAAGTTCATGTTGCTGCTCGTAGGTGGGCTTGGTTCTATGGGTGTATTGGGGCAGGAGCTTAAAGGAAAAATCGTAGACCCATCTGGGCTCACTCTGCCTGGTGTGAGCATTGTTGTTCAGGGAACACAAAACGGAACTGCTTCTAATAAAGATGGAGCGTATCTATTGAAATTTCCAGCACCAGGGAATTATAAACTAAAAATTTCACTGATTGGCTACGAGAGTATTACAGCTGATGTGGCTATAGACAATACGACTAAAACACAAGATTTTAGTTTAGCGCTATCTAGTGCCACATTGACAGAAATAGTGGTTTTGGGTTCTAGAACTTCAGCCCCTCGGACCAATATTGAATCGCCGGTACCGGTTGATGTGATTACCTCTAAAGATGTTAAAGGATTTGCACAAGTAGATGTGGGTCAGGTGTTGAATTATGCTGCTCCATCTTTTAGTTCGAACCGCCAGACAGTTGCTGATGGAACGGATCATGTGGATCCGGCTTCTTTAAGAGGATTAGGGCCAGATCAGGTGTTGGTATTGGTAAATGGTAAGCGTAGACATAATTCGGCTTTGGTTAATATTAATGGAACTTTCGGACGTGGTAGTGTCGGAACAGATTTAAATGCAATTCCATTGGCTGCAATTGACAAAATTGAGGTTTTGAGAGATGGTGCTGCAGCACAGTATGGTTCTGATGCAATTGGTGGGGTGATCAATATCATATTAAAGAAGAATACTCCCTTTAATTTCTCGATGATGCAAGGTCAATGTTACACGACTGCATTGGGTAGAAACATGTATGATGGTCAAACTTTCCAGGCGGATTTAAGTAAAGGTTTTGATTTGTGGGGTAAAGGGTTTATTAATATTGCAGGACAGTACCAGTCTAGAGGAGCTACCAATCGTGGAGGCTTAGATACGCGTCCCTTACTTTATTCTCCTATTCCTTCTAGTGGGGTAATTAGTTCTGCAGCGAAGGCTGCTGATGATGCAACAGCAGCAGGAGCAAGTTTTGATAGAAACGATATGATTGTGGGAAACTCAGATGTTAAAAATGCAGGTGTTTTTATCAATGGACAATATCAGTTAAATAATGATCTTACTTTCTATTTAGCTTCAGGATACACAAACCGGAAGGGTGAGTCAGCGGGCTTTAACCGTTTGCCATCTGCATCTAGTCAGATTGATTTGACCATTTATCCGAATGGTTTTTTACCGTTTATTGATACTCGAATAAATGACTATTCCATCTTAGGTGGTATCAAAGGGAAGTCTGGAAGTTGGGATTATGACCTAGGGCATGTATTTGGAATAAACACCTTTGACTTTAATACGTCCAATACCTTAAATGCTTCCTTGCCAGCTGGGACAAGTCCTTCGAGTTTTTACTGTGGTCGGTTAACGTTTATCCAAAATACAACCACATTTGATGTTACTCGCAAATTTGAGATGAATGGTCCCTTGACCGCATTAAATACATCTTTTGGGGCAGAGTATCGTGTCGATAATTTTCAGATCGGTGCTGGAGAATTCTACTCTTATGCTTCAGGGGGTGTTGCGGGAAAAATACCTGGAGCACAGGTATTTCCAGGCTTTCAGCCTGCGCCCAAGAATGCCTTGGATAAATCAAGAAATAATAAAGCGGTGTATGCCGATTTTGAGGGAGATTTTGGTCCTAGATTGATGCTTGGAGCTGCTGGGCGTTTTGAAAATTACAGCGATTTTGGGTCTAGGTTCTCTTATAAATTTACTGGTCGTTATAAGTTTTATCAGGATTTCGCTATCAGGGGAGCAATTGCTACCGGTTTTCGTGCCCCTTCCTTACAGCAACGGTATTTTAATAATGAGAGCACGCAGTTTATTAGTGGTATGCCTCAGCAGGTGTTAACGGTAAATAATGATAATCCAATCGTGAGTGCTTTTGGGGTAGGCTCTTTAAAGGCTGAAACATCTAACTCCTATAGTTTGGGTTTGACAGGTAAGGTTTCAGAGATGTTCTCTTTTACAATTGATGCTTATCAAATTGATGTACATGATCGTATCGTTTTATCCAGTGCCTACCAACGAGAGTTGGATGCTAATGGAAATCAAATAGTCTCTGGACCAGTTAATACCATATTAAATGGAGCTAATGTATCAGCAAACATCAACAGTGTTCAATTTTTTTCGAATGCAGTTTCAACCAGGACTCGGGGTTTAGATATGGTTTTTACCGATCGTTTGAATATTGGTTCTAAGGGAGATAAGCTTACACTTTCAGCCGCTTTGAATTTTAATAATACCCAAGTAGGAGATATCAATACCTCAAATTTGATTGCAAACAATCCAGTATTGGTTAATAATTTATTCAACAGACTGGAGCGTTCCCGTTTGGAGGTCGCTGTGCCAAGAAGTAAAATCAACTTAAGCGCAAATTATACGAATGCAAGATGGAGTATTTTACTTAGAACAGTACGTTTTGGAGAGGTTAGCTATGTCAATGCAAAAGATCCAAGTATTGCTGCCAACAATTTGCCTCTTGCAATAGATCAAACTTTTGGGGCAAAATGGGTTACTGATTTATCGGCCAATTACAAATTCAGCAAGGAATTCACATTTGGAGTGGGGGTAAATAACTTGTTTGATGTATATCCGGACCAAGCATATATTGATCCTAGAAACAACCCCAATAACTTAACAGACTATACTACAAGTAGAGATAATACTTTTAATGGCCGTTTCTTATATAGCCGAAATGTGCAGCAGTTTGGTTTTAATGGTCGTTTCATTTTTGCCAAAATTGGATATACGTTTTAACCACGCTATAGTTTTACATCAGGAGCCGTGCCAAGATTTATTTTTTGGGCGGCTTCTTGCTTTTGGATTCAAAATTTATTCATAGGCTATAGTTTTAGCCCACATATTTTAGGAACTTCGTCTCCGCTTGAATTTTTAAACACCTCTTCATAAAAAGACATCCGCATGGTATCACAACTCGCAAAAACACTTAAAGGGTCTGAAATAATTAAAATTGGTAATGAGATCAATGAACGAAAAAGACAGGGAGAAAAAATTGCCAATCTGACTATTGGTGATTTTGATCCTTCCATTTATCCCATACCTCACCAGTTAAAAGAAGGGATCATTGAGCAGTATGTGGCTAACCAAACGAATTATCCGCCAGCAGATGGTATAGCTGCGCTGCGCGGGAGTGTAAGTGATTTGGTTCAGGAAAGATATCAGCTTGATTATACCCCGAACCAAATCTTGATTGCTGCAGGCTCTCGTCCCTTGATTTATTCAGCTTACTTAGCTTTGATAGATCCGGGTGATAAGGTAATCTATACAGCACCCTCTTGGAATAATAATCATTATTGTCATTTATCTGGGGCACACGGTGTTGCTGTTTCTACTTCTGCTGAGAATAATTTTATGCCTACAGCAGAGGAAATTAAACCCCATTTGAAAGAGGCTACCTTACTTGCACTATGTTCACCTTTAAATCCAAGTGGAACAATGTTTGGCAAACAAGATCTGGAGGATATTTGTGACTTAATTATTGAAGAAAACGGGCGCCGGGGTGCTGATGAGAAGCCACTATACCTACTTTATGATCAGATTTATGCGCTTTTGACATTCGGCCAAAATAAGCACCACAATCCAGTAACACTTCGTCCAGAAATGAAGCAATACACGGTTTATATTGATGGCGCTTCAAAATGTTTTGCGGCAACAGGTGTGCGTGTAGGCTGGGGTTTTGGTCCTGAAAATCTTATCGCTAAAATGCGGGCTATTTTATCTCATGTGGGGGCATGGGCACCTAAAGCTGAGCAAGTTGCTATGGCTCAATTTTTAACTCAAAAACAAGATGTGGATGTTTATCTTACGTCTTTTAAGAAAAAGATACAGGCTAGTTTAGACGCCTTGTATTTGGGAATACAACAGCTTAAATCTGAAGGTTTTTTCGTAGATGCAATCAGTCCTATGGGTGCCATTTATTTAACTGTTCAAGTAGACTATATTGGAAAAAGTACTCCCGATGGAGATTTGCTAAAAACTAGTTCTGATATTAATTTTTATTTGATTAAAGAAGCGAAACTGGCATTAGTGCCATTTTCTGCTTTCGGAACGGATGAAGGTGTGAATTGGTTTAGAGCTTCAGTGGGGGGATGTGCTCATGAAGATATTGTGTTGATGCTTCCGCGATTGAAAAGAGCCTTGCAGAAATTAGGTTAGGTTTTCGTCTATTATCAATTTGGTGTAGTGATGTTATTTTTATTTATTTTTTATTAAATTTAAGTTAATAAATTTAATAAAAATGACAGCAGGCGATTTTGTCGTCCAGATGAAGTCTCTCAAAGAGGATTATAGACGCAATGATGCTTATGTGCAAAGATTTATACCATGGAATGACGATTCTTGGTATGACAAAAGTATTCTGGCTGCTTATAAAATGTATAAGCTTGCTAAGGGTGCGACTATTCCAGTATTACCGCTTGGCGATGAGGGAATAAGAAAAATGAAAAAACTCTTATTTAATTTTGGTTTAGTCTCAGCTACGGGCATCCAAGACAAAGATCTTGAGGAACTAGTTAACCAATTGCAAGACGAACGTAACGAACTTAAAAAAAGACAGGGCTGGTTTGAACCATTCCTAAAAAATCATAAAATCCCCGATGTTCTTGGACAAGGTCATATTTTAAGTGATCAAACATGGACTACTGCACTAAATGATGCTTTTATAGGGGGAGGGATTGATGCTGGACATACCTTCGTTTTAGCTTTATCAGAAGAGCCAACAAAGGGTAGTGGTAATCCTTTAAGTGAGCAACAGATGTGGAGAGAAACAGTTGCTGGTACTAAGAAATACTTTCAACGAGATAATAGATCATACGAAGAAAAATGGAGGTCTCATTGGGTGTCTTTCTTCCAAAAGAATCTCACGATGATTTACACAGCGGGGAGAAGGGTTGGACCCCGAGTTTTGGCTCGAGAACTTTTAGGACTTAGTTTTTTCGGATATCAAGCAGTTTGTACAGAGCACCAGCTTTCTTTTGAAAAAAAAGTTCACACTGCGCAAATGGATTTTCGAGTTTATATGAAAAAGCTCAATGATTTGCATTTTTTTGCAGATTTCAATGCAGATTCATCGAGTAGACTGTTGGTTATATCTGCTATTTTATCCTTTATTGCTGGGAGACCAATTACTTACCGTGAGTTTTTGTAGTATTTCAAAATATTCTAGAATCATTATCTTACTAGCTAGGCGAACTTATCCCAGCTGTTTTTGTCGGTTTTTAGAGGCATCATACTTTCTTTAAGCCGCTTTTGAGATCGATTTGATTAGACACTGTTTAGCTAAAGGTAGCAGCGTTTGTTCCAAGGGAAATCTAATGTCACTTTCGATATGATAGACAGCCGGATTAGGCAGATTTTTCCGTGTGTAGATTAAGTCGGTGCGAATGGCCTCTGGCGTATTAATAAAGCGTTTAGCATACTGACTTACAAAGGTGGTATTTATTCCGCGGTACTTTTCATCCCTATCCTCAAAGATGTTTATTCGATACTCATATACCCGTGTCCCTTGTTCGTCGCCATTACATAAAAGCATATATCCTTCATAGGGGTAGAGAGGTGTTACACCGATAGGCTCGATATTCAAGTGATTTTCAACGAATTCATAGATGTCTCTGCCCTCTTGCAATGCAGGGTTCATTTTATGCAAAGCATAGTTAATAATTTGCTCAATCTCTAGCATTAGTGCATCATCCTCTACAATTCTTTCGTAAGTGATTTTAACAGCTTCAATATCAGCTTGTGTTAAACGCTGAGGGAAGGACTGTTGTAGAATTTGTTTGTTTTCTTTGAATTGTTTCAGGTTATTGTAATGATAAACTAGGTCATTTAGATCTGGATAGAGTTTATTTTGGTGAAAATGTTGATTAATCTGCTGTAGATAAGACAAGAGGATATATTCTTTGTGCTCAAAGTCTATAGAGCCCTCTATAAACCAGTTACTGCTTAGTGTTTTCATAACGTAGGGTGGTTTAATGTTTCAAATTACTTAAAAAGTAGGACTTTTGCAATAATGAGTTTTGGAACATTGTATCTTATCCCTGCGCCATTGACTAAGGGTGCTCCGGCAAAATCATTTACTCCGTATCTGGTTGATACTATTAATCACATAAAAGAGTATATCGTAGAAAACGAGAAAACGGCGCGCTATTTTCTGAAAGAAGCCGGTTTAACAACACCACAAAGCGAACTAGTGATCCATGATTATGGAAAGCATAGTCGGCATGCAGATCAACTCAACTTTTTTAAAGGCCTGTTAGCGGGTAATGACGTTGGTTTGATGAGTGAGGCAGGCTGCCCTGGGGTTGCAGATCCAGGCGCTGATTTGGTTCAAATGGCTCATCAAAAGGGGGTCAAGGTGGTGCCTTTGGTGGGTCCAAGCTCCATCTTGTTAGCTTTGATGGCTTCTGGTTTTAACGGGCAAAGTTTTGCTTTTCAGGGATATTTACCTATTGATAAGGCTCAACGTGTAAAGAAGTTAAAGGAGCTAGAATTGCTGGCCAGCCGATCTGGACAAACGCAGCTATTCATTGAGACTCCTTTTCGAAATAATATGCTTGTTGAAACACTTTTAAAGGTTTGTTCTCCACAAATGCAGCTTTGTATTGCTTCAAATATCACTGCTTACGATGAATTCATCCAAACGAAATCTATTCAAGAGTGGAAGCAAAGTGTCCCCGATCTTCATAAAAAACCAGCTATTTTTATTTTATATGGCTATGCTTAGGTTTCCTGTTTATCACTGAGCTTGTTTAGAATTTATTTCATGAAATAAATTCTAAACAAGCTCAGTTCTTTTTCACATCTTGATGGCTTTAAAATCCGTTAAGCCTAATGAACTTCGAATCCAAAAAACTAAGCAATCAATCACTTATTACATTTTATAAGCGCATGCTTAAACCTCGCATGATCGAGGAAAAAATGCTCATTTTATTACGACAAGGCCGTATTGGCAAATGGTTTTCAGGTATAGGCCAGGAAGCAATTGCTGTAGGAGCTGCACTAGCCATGGAGGCCGATGAGTATATCTTACCAATGCATCGCAATTTGGGTGTTTTTACCACGCGCGATATCCCTTTAATCAAGCTAATGGCCCAGTGGCAGGGCAAAAAATCAGGCTTTACTAAAGGGAGGGATCGCTCTTTCCATTTTGGGACCCAGGAGTATAAAATCGTTGGGATGATCTCTCATCTAGGGCCACAGTTGGCACTGGCTGATGGGATAGCGCTTGCTGGCATGTTAAGAAATGATCATCGCGCAACACTGGTATTTACGGGTGAGGGTGCTACGAGTGAAGGTGATTTTCATGAAGCTTTAAACTTGGCCTCGGTTTGGGATTTACCAGTGATTTTTATCATTGAGAATAATGGTTATGGTCTTTCTACGCCTACTAATGAGCAATATCGATGCAAAGATTTGGTTGATCGCGCTGTTGGATATGGGATGGAGGGCCATCAGATCGATGGGAATAATATTTTGGAAGTGTATCATACCCTGCATGGCATTGCAGAAAGTATTCGATTAAATCCACGGCCTATTTTGGTAGAGTGCATGACTTTTAGGATGCGTGGGCATGAGGAAGCTTCCGGCGTTAAGTATGTTCCCCCAGTTTTATTGGAGGAATGGACAAAAAAAGATCCATTACTAAACTTCGAAAAGTATATTCTTGAAAAAGGTGTTTTAAGCCAAGAGGAAATCAACAATATGAAGTCAGAATGCAAGCAAGAGATTGATCAAGCTGTAGAACTGGCTTTCGAGGAAAATGATAACCCAGTAAGTACTAATGAAATAGAGCTACAAGATATGTATGCAATGGTCCCTACTCAAAGCCCCTTTGGGGATATTGATCAGGTACAGGATACTAAAAAATCAGATAAACGCTACTTAGATGCCATTAGTGAAGGTTTACGCCAAGGAATGCAGCATTACCCCAATTTAGTTATCATGGGGCAAGATATTGCCGAATATGGAGGCGCCTTTAAAATTACCCAGGGTTTTGTAGAAGAGTTTGGCAAGGACCGGGTTCGTAATACTCCTATTTGCGAGTCTGCTGTTGTGGGAGCAGCTTTGGGGTTATCCATTAATGGATATAAAGCAATTATGGAGATGCAATTTGCAGACTTTGTCACTTGTGGGTTTAATCAGATTGTGAATAATCTGGCAAAAACGCATTATCGTTGGGGAGAAAAGGCTGATGTAGTGATACGCATGCCTACTGGTGCGGGTACCGGTGCGGGGCCTTTTCATTCACAAAGTAACGAAGCCTGGTTTACCAAAACGCCAGGTCTTAAAGTGGTTTATCCAGCTTTTCCTTCGGATGCGAAGGGCCTGCTATTAGCTGCTATTGAGGACCCAAATCCCGTAATCTATTTTGAACATAAATATCTGTATCGTAATATTTCGGAACCCATCCCAGAGACCAGTTATCGTGTTGAAATTGGTAAGGCTAGATTAGTTAAGTCAGGCAATCAGTGTAGTATAATTACATATGGCTTGGGTGTGCATTGGGCCTTGGAATATGTTGATAAGCATCCCGATATTTCAGCAGATATTCTCGATTTACGAAGTCTACAACCCTGGGACAAGGAGGCGGTAGAGACAACAGTTAAGCATACGGGAAAGGTATTAGTCCTACACGAAGATACCCTGACTAGTGGCTTTGGCTCGGAAATCAGCGCTTATATTGTTGAACATTGTTTTCAGGACTTAGATGCACCCATTATTCGTTGCGCTAGTTTAGATACAGCAATCCCAACCAACAAAGTGTTGGAGGATCGTTTTTTAGCTAATTCGCGTTTGGAGGATGCCATAAAAAAATTATTGGCTTATTGATTAGGGTGCGCAACTTACCTTATGCAGTATGAAAAAGATCATCTTTGCGAGTTTGCTTCTTGTTTCAATTAAGGGCATCGCCCAAACTTCGTCCTTACGTGTTGCTCTTCGAGATAGTTTATAACTAAGGAAACATTGATAGGTGCATCTGTGGCTATTCGAAATACTAAAATAGCTGCTAGTACCGATGCATCCGGACAAGTTACATTGTTCGATATTCCGAGAGGGAAACAAGTTGTCGTATGCTCTTATATCGGATACCCAAAAAAGTGTTGGAGTTTGATTTTCCCGTGGCAGATGTTAGCAAAGTATATCAGATTAATCTTTTGCCTAATGATTGCAATGCTTTAGAAGAGGTGGTAATCGCTTCTACCCGAACCAATACTCGTATTGAGGACCTTCCAATGAAGGTAGAGGTTCTCGGTTTGGATGATATTAATGAAGAAAACACCATTAAGCCGGGGAATATTTCGAGTTTGCTAGGGGATCTTTCGGTGATTCATCTTCAGCAAACCTCAGCAGTGAGTGCAGGAACTGCTGTTCGGATGCAAGGCTTGGATGGTAAGTACACACAAATATTAAGGGATGGCTTGCCTTTGTATGAAGGCTTCTCTGGTAATTTTGGAGTATTGCAAATTCTCCCTTTAGATCTCAAACAAGTTAAAATTATTAAGGGTACAGCCTCTACTTTATATGGTGGTGGAGCTATTGCTGGGATTATTAACCTTATTTCTAAGACACCTGCTGACCAGCCTGAGCTTTCTTTTACCCTGAATCGATCTACATTACAAGAGAATAATGTGAATGGATATTATGCTAGCAAATTTGGTCGGTGGGGCGTGACTTTGTTTGCTGCAACCACCCAGCAAAAAGCAATTGATGTGAATGGAGACGGATTGAGTGATGTGCCCGATGTGCGGTATTATCTCATTCATCCAAAGCTATTTTACACACTTAATAAACGGATGAAAGCAAGTATGGGCTATTCTGGTTTATATGAGAACCGGTTAGGTGGGGATATGGTTACTTAGTATCAGCAGTCAGATAATAATCATATGTATTTTGAAAGAAATAAAACCTATCGGAATACTTTTGACTATCATGTGGACGCTTCTTTGTCAACTAGTAATACCTTACAATCAAAGGAAGCGCAAGTGGTTTTAAACGAAGTATTGAGACTAATCAGGCATTATTTTCGGGCAGGCAATTTTCCTCTTAACATGAAGTATCTGATTTATTTAAGTTGAAGAACAATGATTTCATTATAGGGGCTAATTGGAATACAGAGCAGTTTACAAAAGATTTTGGTATAGCTAGTTTGTTGGGTGATTATTCTTACGCTACACTAGGTTTTTTTGCGCAAAATGACTGGAAAATTAGTCCGAAAGTATTGGTTGAAGGAGGGTTGCGTGCCGATTTTCATAATCAGTTTGGTCATTTTTTGCTCCCGCGTATCGCATTTTTGCTGAAGCCGAATACGTATTGGTCTGTCCATATTAGTAGTAGTTTGGGATATAAAACGCCCAATGTTTTTACCCAAGATGTTGAATTGGTGACAAACTATAATAATTTCTTGCCTATTAATAGTTCGGTAAAGTCAGAACAATCCGTTGGTATCAATTTTGACATGAATTACCATACATTAATTGCTGATAGGATATTCTTACAGCTGAATCAGGCTTTTTATTATACAACTATTGATCATCCCATACAAGTAGTAGCAGTGGGTAGCTGGTATGAGTTGGCAAATGGGGATTATAAAGTGAATATGATAGGCACAGATACATATGTCCGTTTAGGAATTGGGGGTTGGGCATTATATTTTGGATATAATCATACCATCTCTAAGCAAAAAGGATTAGGGATTCAGGTATATATTCCGTTTAGTCCGCAAGATAAACTTTCATCAACTTTATCTTATGAAATCGAGAATAAGTGGCGTTTCGGGTTGGAACAAAGCTATATAGCGAACCAGTATATATATGCTGATCAAAAAGTTCAAGACTATCCGCTTTTTGCAAGTATGATCGAGCGAAAGTTTAAGCGTATTAGTTTGGTATTGAATTGCGAGAACTTGGGAGATTTCAGACAGTCGAAGTCGGAGGACTTATTTGTAGGTCCGATCACTAATCCACAGTTTAAGCCACTTTGGGGTCCCATCGATGGGCGGGTGATAAATCTTTCTGTTTATTTTGCTTTATAATGGAGCTGAGAACCTAGCTACTCTTGATAAAGATATCCTCAAGAGTAGCTTTATATCTTTGGATTAAAGAGTAATTAGCCCCAATTTACTTCCAGGAGCCGCCTTTTGCTGCGTTCTTTCGGGATTTTGAAACGGAAGTTTTGGCATTCGATGGACTTTTGAAATGAGGTTTGTTTTTCGTGTTAATTTCCGGAGCACCAACAAAAGACATGGCACATCTGAATCCAATTTCAGCACTTGACTCATCTTGCTGTAAGTATCGACGTACGGCTGGATTAAGCCAGTAAGCCCGATCATTCCAAGAACCACCTTTGTAAACGCGAGATCTATCGTTAACCAGTGAAGTTATTCCGTATAAAGTGTTTTGAATGCTATCGGCATATCCTCTGAGGTCGGGATTGTATGGTTTTCCTGCAATGGCGCTAGGTAAGCGTGCAGCTACAGCTGAAGAGTCTTTTTTAGGGTTATTCTCACTTTCTACTTCAGCCCATGGTTGTTTTTTGCCAGATTTTGCGGGGTCTTCTATTGCTCTTCCGTATTTGTCTTTAGCAAATAGCCCCTTGCTTTTATCTGCCAGGCGTTTGTTGACAAACTGATTACCTCGATAAGGATTGAAATCTTCAAAATCTTCATAGGATAGTACTCTGTACACATCCCCTACCCATTCGTTGACATTACCAGCCATGTTATATAAACCAAAATCATTGGGAAGATAGCTTCGAACAGGGGCTGTGATGTCGGCTTTATCGTTCAGGTATCCGCCAACACCCATATTATCGCCCTCCCCTCTCTTGAAGTTAGCTAGTATTAGTCCTTGGGTTCCTTTTTGTGGAGAGCGTACTCCTAACCCAGTCCAAGGATATATTTTACCATCTTCTATGTTTTCATAATTACTATTGCCAATTAGTGCTAGCGCTGCATACTCCCACTCTGCTTCTGTTGGCAAGCGATAAGGTTGTAATATTTCTCCGTCTTCAAGCCGAATGGGGCGCTTAGGGGCACGTTTGCCCTTCTCCCCGCTAGCGGTGGCTGATGGTCTTAAATCGGGTTTCATATTTTTCCCATCGATACCTTCGCCTTGATATTGACCATTGAGGTAAATATCTGTATTGAAGGGCTCCCCACTTGGTTTTGCAGAGGCTGCATTTTTCCCTCCTTTACCTCCACTAGCCATGGTTTTATAATCTATGAGATAGCCATGGTCCCGTAATATTTCTTCATTCACACGATCGGTGCGCCATTTGCAATATGCAGTTGCTTGTTCCCAGGTCACTCCAACTACGGGATAGTCTTGATAAGCCGGGTGTCGCAAATAATTATTTACGAATGGTTCATTATAGGATAAAGGCTTTCTCCAAACTAGGGTGTCCGGTAGCGTATTATAATACTGCTCATAGTCATCAGGGAAATTTTGTCTTGTCCAGTACATGTATTCTAGCCAGTCTACATTGGCAACTTCTGTTTCATCCATGTAGAATGTCGCGACAGTAACCCGTCTTTTGATATTGTCAAATCCATAACCTAAGTCTTGGTTCAGGGATCCACCCATGGTAAAAGTTCCTCCTTCAATGGGGACTAAGCCTGGACCGACAATGGTTTTGAATTTTTTATTGACCTCGAATCCGCCATTGTATTTGTTGTTATAAGCCTTGCCAGTTTTGGCCGAGCTTTGGTCTGAGCCGGATTTATTGCTACATCCAGATTCTAGAATAGTAAACAATAGGAGGGCTAAGATGAGGGTACTATGGGCTCTTTTCATCGTTTTCTCAAAAAAAATCTCACTGAGGTAGTATCCGCAACTAATCTGGCTGTCAATGACATTTGCATTTGGGTAAGGCGTTTTTGCAGCCAAAGTAACTACGAGATATAAAGTTAACACATAAAGGGTTAAGAACAAAATATAAAAATGATTAGTTAAAAAATGATCGATTGGTTGTGTATGTTCAACTATAAGATGTGGGGATTAATTTTTTTTCATAATGTTATATCTTTTTGGGAATATATACTATATTCATTCGAATAAAGGGCCGATCAGTGAATTGTGGGGATAAATTTAACAATATACTAGCCCGTTGTGATATTCAATTGCGATTAGTTAAACAACTAAACTATCTTTGCATCAAAAAATTGAAGCGGATATTGCCGGTTGCTTTTTGTAATGAAGAAATAAAATTTCGCATATTATCGGTCGCATACTGAAATTGTTTAAAAGATGTTTGATAAAATCTTTTCTTGGGGGGTGCTGGTTCTGTTGGGCACTATAGCTCCCATTATCATGAATGCTCAATCAATAGGGAATGGAACGTCAAGTGACGGGAGGCAGCAAAATACAATTCAAACGGGTGTCCCTTTTTTACTAATTGCGCCTGATGCTCGATCAGGAGCGATGGGTGATGCTGGAGTAGCCATATCTCCAGACGAAAGTTCGATTCATTGGAATCCGTCTAAGTTGGCATTTGCTGAAAATCCAACTAGTGTAGGTCTCTCTTATGTTCCCTGGCTCAGAAATATAGTTTCAGATATTAATTTGTCCTATTTGTCAGCTTATCACCGCATCAGTGATCGGAATACAATAGGAGGGTCTTTGCGTTATTTTTCACTAGGAAGTATTCAGTTAACGGATGTTAATCAGAATTCTTTAGGTACTTATAGCCCGTATGAGCTTGCCGTAGATTTTGCTTTTGCAAGGAAATTTGGGAACAATTTCTCTGCTGGGCTTGCAGCTCGATATCTCCGGTCGAGCTTTAGTAATGGACAATTTATTAATGGGCAACAACTTCAGCCAGCTACGAGCTTTGCAGTTGATCTATCTGGATACTATAAAACAGAAACGACAATTTTAGGTAAAACAGGGGAGTTAAGTTTTGGTGTAAATATTTCTAATATAGGTCCCAAGATTAGCTATTCGACCAATGGTATGAAGTATAGCTTGCCAACGAATTTTAAGATAGGTGGAGCAGCTACAATGGATATTGATGCAGATAGTAAGCTGACGTTTGCTTTGGATATTAATAAATTATTGGTTCCAATAGTTGCTAGCTATGATCCAAATAGCTCTGCTGTTTCTTCCATTTTTAAATCTTTTTCGGATGGATCTAATCAGCTTAAAGATATGAGCTATTCTTTAGGTGCGGAATACTGGTTAAAACAACAGTTTGCTTTACGTTTGGGCTATCTCTATGAGGACCCATCGATAGGAAACAGGCAGTATTTTACAACTGGGGCAGGGTTTCGTTATCAGGCCTTTAGTTTAGATGTGGGGTATATTTTGGCAAATCCTCAGAAAAGTCCTTTAGCACGAACATTGCGTTTTACTCTCGCACTTAATTTTGGAGGGGTTAAGGGTCAGAAGTCTTAGTGTAATTTACAATGAAGATTAGAGTTGGGTTTGGATTTGATGTTCATGAGTTGCGAAGTGAGCATCCTTTTGTACTGGGGGGGGTGAAACTTGAGCATCATGCTGGGGCTTTTGGTCATTCGGATGCAGATGTACTTTTACATGCCATTTGCGATGCATTGCTTGGAGCTGCAAATTTGAGGGATATTGGGTATCATTTTTCGAACCAGGATGAGCGTTGGAAAGGGATTAGTAGCTTGACTTTATTGGAAGAATGTGTTCGTCTCTTAGAAGAAAAAGGGTGGCGTGTTGGTAATATCGATGCCATGATTTGTTTAGAAGCCCCTAAGATAAATCCTCATGTTCTTCAAATGAAAGAAAATATTGCAAAAGCCATAGGGATAATAGTCGATGACATTTCTATAAAAGCGACCACTAATGAGAAACTGGGCTTTATTGGTCGAGAGGAGGGCGTGGTTGCTTATGCGGTTTGTTTGATTGAGAAGGTACAAGCTATTCAAGTCTAAGCAAAGCTGTTTTTCTGAAATAACCTCTTTAGATTGAGTTTAGCTACTTAAAATTTCAAATTTTTAAAATCGAAACCCATGCTTTTGTCTCTCTAAAAAGGGTTACCATACATTTCAATGCATTATCTATGTTTTTGATATTTATGGCTAAATTTGCCGATCGTATAATTTTCAGGACGGATGAGTTCAATACAAATCACAAAAGATACTTACTTGCAATGGTATGAGCAGATGCTATTGATGCGCAAGTTTGAAGAAAAAGCAGGTCAGCTTTATGGGCAGCAAAAAATTAGAGGATTTTGTCATTTGTATATCGGACAAGAGGCTGTAATTGCGGGAACAATGTCTGTATTGACAAAGGATGATTCTATTATTACTGCATATCGGGATCATGCGCACGCCCTAGCTAAGGGAATATCTGCAAATAGTGTTATGGCAGAATTATATGGTAAAGTAACAGGTTGTTCTAAGGGTAAGGGGGGCTCGATGCACATGTTTAGTAAAGCGCATAAGTTCTTTGGTGGTCATGGTATTGTTGGTGGTCAGATTCCACTGGGTGCGGGCATTGCATTTGCTGAAAAATATAATGGCACGACCAATGTCAATGTATGCTATATGGGCGACGGTGCTGTACGTCAAGGGGCCCTTAATGAGGCTTTTAACATGGCGATGTTGTGGAAGTTGCCAGTTATTTTCGTTTGTGAAAATAATGGTTATGCTATGGGGACATCTGTTTCTAGAACAACCAATATGGCTGATATTTACAAAATAGGTTTAGGATTTGATATGCCTTGTGCTCCAGTGGATGGAATGAGCCCAGTTGCTGTTCATAAAGCAATGGATGAAGCGGTGCAGCGTGCTCGTGCGGGTGAAGGGCCTACATTCTTAGAGATTCGTACTTACCGATACAAGGGACATTCTATGTCGGACCCTGCAAAATATCGTACTAAGGAAGAAGTTGAGACTTATAAGGCAAAAGATCCAATTGAAGAGGTTAAAAAAAGCATTTTGAGTAAAAAATATGCTGATGAGGTGTGGTTTGAGCAGATCGATAAGAAAGTAAAAGAGATTGTTGAGGAATCTGTACGTTTCTCTGAGGAGTCACCTTATCCTGATCCATCGGAATTGTACAAGGATGTATATATCCAAACTGATTATCCCTACATAAGAGACTGAGACGGGGAATCCCCATCAACAAAACAAACCAGCAAATAAAACATGGCAGAAGTAATTCGTATGCCCAAAATGAGCGATACAATGACTGAAGGGCTTATCGCTAAATGGCATAAAAAAGTAGGAGATCAAATCAAATCCGGAGATCTTATCGCTGAAATCGAAACAGATAAGGCAACGATGGATTTTGAGTCCTTTCAAGAAGGAACTTTATTATATATCGGTTCACAAGAAGGCCAAACGGCTCCAGTTGACTCGGTCATTGCAATTATTGGAGAGCTTGGCGAAGACTATCGGGCTTTGCTTTCTGGGGGAAGTACTCCTCCTGCTTTAGGGGATGAAGAAGTAAGTGTTGAAACAAAGTTGGCATCCAAAGTGGAGTCAAAGCCAGTGAGTACTTCGATGGATAAATCCACAAGTACAAGTTCTTTAGCTATAGATGCGAATGTGATTCGTATGCCTTTACTGAGTGATACCATGACAGAAGGTGTTATCGCTGAGTGGCACAAAAAGGTGGGTGATAAGGTAAAAAGTGATGATGTTTTGGCTGATGTGGAGACGGATAAAGCAACTATGGATGTTGTTGGTTATGTAGATGGCACTTTGTTATACATTGGTGTAGAGAAAGGACAAGCAGCTAAAGTCAATGATATTATCGCTATTGTTGGTAAAGATGGAACAGATATCAGTTCTTTATTGATGAATACATCAAACGCTAAGGCTTCTGCTGAGCAGCCAGTAGCGGATGATGTTAAAAAAGCAGAGTCGACTGTAGTTGCTACTGTAAGTACATTAGTAAAAGAAGAAGATTCAACACGTATAAAAGCGTCACCATTGGCTCGTAAGATGGCCAGAGATAAAGGCATAAACTTAAACGAGGTAAAAGGTAGTGCAGCTGGTGGGCGTATTGTAAAGAAAGATGTTGAGGAGTATCAACCACTTACAGTTAATTTGGGTGTAAAAACAGCAATGGGTGATATTACCATTCCTCCTTTTGTTGGAGAAGAAAAGTTTATCGAAAAACCTGTTTCGCAAATGCGGAAGGTGATTGCCAAGCGATTATCTGATAGTTTATTCACTTCACCACATTTTTACTTAACCATGTCAATTGATATGGGAGCTGCCATGGTAGATCGGGTGAAAATGAATGAGTTTTCTAAGGTTAAAATATCGTTTAACGATATGATTGTCAAGGCAGTTGCTATTGCACTAAAGCAACACCCTAATGTTAATTCATCTTGGTTAGGAGATAAAATACGCTATAATGAGCATGTGAATATTGGTGTGGCTGTAGCTGTTGAGGATGGATTGCTGGTCCCCGTGGTTCGTTTTGCCGATGGTAAGTCGCTTTCTCATATTTCTGCGGAAGTAAGGAGTTACTCGGAGCGCGCCAAAGCTAAAAAACTGCAACCAGCAGATTGGGAGGGCTCTACATTTACGATTTCAAATTTAGGCATGTTCGGAATTGAAGAATTTACTGCGATTATCAATCCTCCAGATGCGTGTATTCTTGCTGTTGGAGGTATTCAGGAAGTTCCTGTGGTTAAAAATGGGGCATTGGTTCCTGGTCATGTCATGAAGGTGACATTAAGCTGTGATCATCGTGTGGTTGATGGAGCAACGGGGGCTGCGTTTTTGCAAACACTTAAGCTACTATTAGAAGAGCCGGTAAGGCTGCTTGTATAAGTGTTTAGCTCAATTTTTCCTAGAAATATGGTTTTCTAGTGGTTTAAAGTCTTTATATAAGAAGCGCACTATTATGTTTTGGTAGGGCGCTTCTTAATAAATGAGAGTAAAAAGTGCTATAGGCTATTTACCATTTGTGTAGTTCTCAATTGGGATTGGTTCTCGTTTTCAAAGGATAGGCTAAATAGAATACATTTTTCGTGCGTGTCCATCCCTGAGAAAACCTTTTTCCCATCTACTTCGTAGTCTGCATACGAGATCGCATGGCATTCTTTTAGGATCGGTATTTTCCTCATAAAATTGAGGCTATATTGGCTCGTAATTTCTCCCATTACTTTTCTGTATCCTTTCTTCCAGCCGTGAGCAAACGATACTTGGTAAAGCTGAGTTAATATTCCTAACCTTTGGTATTCAGGTAGTACTGCAGCCACATATCCATGCGCTAAATATCCTTTTGGGTACAGATGAGTCTCTTGAATGAATGGACGCCATAAATCATCAAATAGCTTCAATGTATATTCAAGTTTAGGGGTAAAAGATCGTTCGGGATAAAAGTCATTGGCAAAATCGGTGCAAATAGAGGCACCTACCACTTCCCCTGTTTCTTTAATAGACGCTACCCAGCTTAAGTCATCTTCTAAGGAGTGAACTAAAAGGGGATGAAAAAAGGGTTTAAGGTCTTCTTCGGTCATCTCTAGATGACGGGCCAGTGGTTCATTGTATGCAAATGTTTTACAAACACAATTTGACGCACTTTCGAGGTTGGCTGTTGATAGTTTGGTGTAAGCTAATTCATGCTTTAAGTTGTACATAGGCTTTACTGCTATAGGTGAATAGGCGTAAAGCTATTGTATTATTTCTTTTAAAGAAATTTTATGTAATTAAATTATAAATATTTTTCATTTTTTAATAATTATTATCAATTAAGATTATGATATCATATAGGGGGATGTGGCACTTGTTAAATGGATTTAGGTTTTTATTTTAAATTTTAATGAAGATTCTTTTGATATACATGAGCCATAGGATTAAGAACCAAAAAATCACATAGGCTATAGCCATGGCTAAAGAGGCATTCAGGGGGGACAAATAAGGAAGAAAAAACGTTTGATACACCCAGATTTTTGTACTGATGAGTTTACCATCGGTAAGTTTTGTCATAGTCAAGGTTAGGGTTTTCGCGATTAATGTGGACAAGAAAAAAGCAGCGAGCGCATTTACCCCATAAACGACAAAAGGCTTTGTCCATGCTTTATATCCTTGTACATCAATAAGCCAATAGCAGAGTGCAAGACCAATAATGGCCAAGCCGCCGGTGTAAAGAACATAAGAGCTAGTCCAGAGTGATTTATTGATAGGAAATACCATGTTCCAAAGCAAGCCGAGTATCACAGCAATAAACCCGGCAGTAAATAGCCAGGCAATTTTAGTCCCTAATTCATATCTCTTTTGTCTTAGCCAGGTTCCAGTTAAAATGCCAATCAGGGTAGTTGATATGGATGGAATTGTACCTAAAAGGCCTTCAGGGTCCCAGGTTATGGAGAGCTTCCATAAATGGGCTTCACCCAGTAGAGTCCGATCAAGCCAGGCTCCGAGATTGGTTTCTTTCTCCAGATTGGCATAACCCAATCCCGGAACGGGGATACATGCCAGAAGTCCCCAATAAAGAAGGAGTAAGCCTATCGCGATTAAGAGCTGTGTTTTGGGCTTTGTTTTGATAAATATCAGTGCCGATATAAAGAAGGTAAGTCCAATGCGTTGCAGTATTCCTGGGATACGCATCCCTTTGAGGGCCGCAATTGGATCGGTAAAGATCAAGGGAAATGCGGCTAGAAATAGACCGAGTACGATTAAAATAATAGCTCTTTTTAAGGCTACCCTGATCATTCGCGCATGAGTTTGTTCTCCAGCAATCTTATCACCTAGTGCGTAGCTAATGGATACACCAACAATAAATAGAAAAAAAGGGAAAATAAGATCGGTTGGTGTACAGCCATTCCACTCGGAATGTTCAAGGGGGGCATAAATATGTCCCCAATCACCGGGATTATTCACCAGGATCATGGCAGCAACAGTTAATCCGCGAAATACATCCAGGGATAGGAGGCGTGTACGTGGAATTGGCGGGGTGCTCATTACTCAAGTTTACAAAAAAGATCTGATTTTTTGCACTTAAAAAGTGTGCATATCAAGTACTTTTTGAAGATCTTCAGGGGTATCAATTGCCCAGCTTTCCTTGCTTGTAATGGTTGTTTGGATAGTATATCCATTTTCAATCCAACGTAGTTGCTCAAGTCCTTCAGCATATTCAAGGCTTGATATAGGCAATCTGGTGATGGCTAATAATGTCTGTTTACGATAGCCATAGATACCGATATGTTTATAGTAAGTATGTTTATCGAGCCATTTTTCTATCTCTTCTCCTCTTAAAAATGGAATACTGGTGCGGCTGAAGTAAATAGCTTGCTGCTTCGTATTGATGATTACTTTGGGGCTATTGGGATTAATTAGCTCTTCTGTGGTGTTAATTTTTTTAATTAATGTGGCGATTTGAGGCTCGGTTTGATTGAAACACTGGCATAATGTGTCTATTTGTTCAGGGTCGATAAAGGGTTCGTCTCCCTGAATATTAATGTAAACATCATAGTCGGGATGAAGGCTAGCTATTTCTGCACATCGATCGGTTCCGCTTTGATGTTCAGGAGCAGTCATGGTGACATGTCCACCAAAGTGTAGAACATGATCATGTATTTGATCATTATCAGTTGCAACTAGAACTTTAGTTAGTGATTTGGCTTTCTGGCATTGTTCATAGACTCTTTGAATCATGGTTTTACCTGCGATGTCTACTAGGGGCTTACCTGGAAAACGGGTAGATGTAAAACGGGCTGGGATAATTCCTAAAATATTCATTGTGAAAATTTTGTTTGAACGAAATTAAGCAATTGGGGATCTTTGGATGATATAGAGCCGGTCTAAAATTTGAATACTTAAATTTACTCCAGATGAATTTAATTAAATCTCCATCTATACTTATTAAAGCAGCGACAATCGTAAATGAAGGGCAATGTTTTGTGGGAGATATGTTGATTAAAGATGGATTTATTGAGCTGCTAGCGCCCGAGCTAAATGTATTAGCAGATGAAGAAATTTGTGCAGAGGGTCTATATCTTTTCCCTGGGTGTATCGATGATCAGGTCCATTTTCGTGAGCCCGGACTGACGCATAAGGCTGATATCTATACTGAGAGTCGAGCAGCCGTTTCCGGGGGGATTACTTCTTTTATGGAAATGCCCAATACCATCCCCAATACCTTGACACAGCAATTGTTAGAAGATAAGTATCAAATTGCTTCGGAGCGCTCGTTGGCCAATTACTCTTTTTTTATGGGTGTAAGTCATGATAATTTGGGTGAATTATTAAATACAGACCCTAAACAGGTATGCGGTATTAAAATCTTTATGGGCTCTTCAACGGGGAATATGTTGGTAAATCGGGAGGATGTCTTGGAGACTATTTTTAAAAATGCACCCACACTTATTGCTACGCACTGCGAGGATGAGACAACGATAAAAACCAATTTGGAATATTTTAAATCCATTTATGGAAATCAGTTAAAGCCAGAGATGCATCCTTTGATACGAAGTGCGGAGGCCTGTTATAAGTCGTCTTCCTTTGCAGTGCAGCTGGCTAGAAAATATCATACTCGACTGCATGTTTTGCATATTTCGACTGGAATTGAAACAGAATTATTTGATAATTCGGTTCCACTTTCTGAAAAGCAAATTACTTCCGAAGCTTGCATTCATCATTTGTGGTTTTCGGATGCAGATTATAGAGAGAAAGGAAATTGGATCAAATGGAACCCGGCGATCAAGTCTGCACAAGATCGAGAGGCTGTTTTTCAGGCTGTTTTGGATGATAGAATTGATGTAATTGCTACCGATCATGCGCCTCATACGATTGAAGAAAAATCACAGCCCTATTTGCAAGTGCCTTCTGGTGGACCACTCGTCCAACATGCGCTGCTGGCTATGCTCGATTTTTATCATCAAGGAAAAATAAGCTTGGAGAAGATTGTAGAAAAGATGGCTCACAATCCAGCTATCTGTTTCAAGGTGAACAAACGAGGCTTTATTCGAGAAGGCTATTGGGCTGACCTGGTACTAGTTGATTTAAATAGGCCCTGGCAAGTTACACGAGCAAATATCCTTTCGAAATGTGCATGGAGTCCTTTTGAAGGACATCTGTTTCAATCCACTGTTACTCATACCATTGTTTCTGGCCAATTGGTTTGGAAGGAAGGTGTTTTTTGTAATCAAAATACCGGTTGTAGGTTGTTGTTTGACCGGTAGCTTTCTTACTACTTATGCCATTGTTTACTAAACGATCGCGGGGCTACCTTAGGTAGTTTGCGATAGGGTCCCCAGATTTTTTTAAAGAACATGGATAGTAGTATATTTTTCCATGCTCCTCCTAACATATCCATTAGGCTCCGCTTCATCATTCCTTTGACCCACATTTTCCAACCAAAAGTTTCTGATTTAGAAGTATACCCCTCTCTTACAGCATCACGACGATTGAGCAAAAGCATTTTATGAATGTCGATCTTAGCTGGACAAACTTCAGTACATTTGCCGCATAAACTGGACGCATAACTTAAATGCTTAAACGTCTTCATCCCTTGCATATGTGGCGTGATGATCGAGCCGATGGGGCCACTATAGGTTGTTTGGTAACTATGCCCCCCAATATTTTGGTAAATGGGACAACCATTTAAACAGGCTCCACAACGAATGCAATATAACCCCTGACGTTGTTCTTTTTTTTCTAGTAAATGGGTACGGCCATTATCTAAAAGGATGACATACATTTCTTCGGGTCCATCTGTTTCATATTTTTGGCGTGGGCCACTTAGAATACTATTATAAACTGTCAGATTTTGTCCTGTACCATGACTAGAAAGTAATGGCCAGAATAAATCTAGGTCACTTATAGAAGGAATAACTTTTTCAATACCGACAATAGCAATATGAATCTTGGGGAAAGTAGTTGTTAAACGTGCATTTCCTTCATTTTCGGTGAGGGCAATACTGCCGGTATCCGCAATGATGAAGTTCCCTCCAGTAATGCCGATGTCGGCTGTGGTATATTTGCTTCGGAGTAATTCACGTGCTTTAAGAGTTAATTGTTCTGGTGTTGCACCCAGAGGGGTTCCAAATCGTTCGTGAAAGAGCTTGGCTATATCCTTTTTACTCAGATGCATAGCCGGCGTGACAATATGATACGGTTTTTGTCCCAATAACTGCACGATATATTCGCCCAGATCACTTTCCAGCGTTTCAATCTGATGCTGCTCCAGAAACTCATTTAAATGAAGCTCTTCGGTCACCATGGACTTGGATTTGATCACGGTTTTGGCTTCTGCTTTCTGGATGATTTTCAGGATCTCGGAATGGGCTTCATCTTGATCATTTGCCCAGATCACTTTACCCCCTTTACGTTGAAAATTAGCTTCAAACTCGGGTAGAAGTTTATCTAGGTTTTCCATCACTCTCCACTTGATGGTATGGGCTTTCTTTTTGGCATTTTCTAGACCAGCGAACTTGGCCAGCCCTTTAGTTACGGCAGCATCATACTTGCCAATATTATATTGGATAATCCGACGATGTTCTTGATCAAAGGATTTGAAACGAGCACTATCGAGGAAATCAGCTGCGGTTTTGGTCATTAGGCGAATTTAGGCATAACGCTATTAGAAAAAGAATGCAGGATGCAATTAGCGCTATAAAGTGTACGAATGACAAGAAGATGGGCCATGTAAAAGCAAGGCTTTTTCGATATGTTTGCACTCGCAATTGGACCAAGACTCATTTAAGGCTTCGATTATTCATGACAGATAGCCTCCACGAAATAAAAAGACCCATCGATACTGAATTACGCATTTTCGAAGAAAAATTTCGGGCATCGATGAAGAGCGCTGTTCCATTACTGGATCACATTACTAGTTATATCATCAAGCGACGGGGAAAGCAGATGCGCCCTATGTTTGTTTTTCTCTCGGCCAGTTTATGTGGGGGTATTACCGAGGCAACCTATCGAGGAGCCACATTGGTAGAGTTGCTACATACAGCAACTTTAGTGCACGACGATGTGGTTGATAATTCCTTCCAGCGGCGCGGTTTTTTTTCTGTTAATGCTTTGTGGAAAAATAAAATTGCGGTATTGATTGGTGATTTTTTGTTATCAAAGGGTTTGCTTTTGTCGGTCAAGAACAATGATTTTGATTTGTTGAAAATTGTTTCTGAGGCTGTCGAGCAAATGAGTGAAGGTGAGTTGTTGCAAATTGAAAAAGCGAGACATTTAGATATTGATGAGCGAGTATATTTCGATGTGATTCGGAAGAAAACAGCCTCACTGATTGCTTCCTGTTGTGCTTGTGGTGCTGTTTCAGCGGGGGCTGATGGGGCTACGGTAGATAAAATGAAGCAATTTGGCGAGAAAATTGGGATTGCTTTTCAAATAAAGGATGATTTATTTGACTTTGGTACAGATGATGTGGGTAAACCCCTTGGCATTGATCTTAAGGAGAAGAAAATCACATTACCCTTGATTTATGCCCTCAATCAGGCGTCCTATCTCAAAAAAAAGCAAATCATTAATTTAGTCAAGAATCATAATGATGATTCAGATAAAATTGCTGAGGTCATTCATTTTGTTCAGCAGGGAGGGGGAATGGTTTATGCAGCGCAAAAAATGAATATCTATCAGCAAGAGGCTTTCGATATTCTCAATCAATTTCCAGAGCATCAATCGCGTACGGCTTTAGCACAATTGGTACGTTTTACGATTGAACGCAAAAAATAAACTTTAAACAAGCTCAATGTAATTATGCCTAACGAGTATTTGTTTTTCTTAGGATTTCTTCTATTTATTGCTTTGATGTTAGCCATTGACCTTGGTGTTTTTAACAAGCGAGATCGAGCTATAGGTTTCAAAGAGGCTGCTATGATGAGTGCTGTTTGGGTATTGTTTGCGTTGGGGTTTTACTTCCTGTTACTGAATAAGGGACAGCTATTACATGGTATTGAGTCAGAAGAACAACTCGTCCAGGTTGTCCAAAAAAACTTGCATCAGATTGATCTGATTCCTAACAAATTTGCTCAAAATATAATTACCTATAGGGAAACCCTAGCGCTTGAGTTTCTGACAGGCTATATTATTGAGTATGCTTTGTCGGTTGATAATATTTTTGTGATCGTACTTATTTTTTCGGCATTCTGTGTAGAAAAACAATATTATCATCGTGTACTGTTTTGGGGAATTTTGGGTGCTGTTTTGATGCGCTTTCTATTCATATTTATTGGTGCAACGCTCATCGCAAAGTTTGCTTGGATACTTTATGTTTTTGGGGTATTCCTGATTTATACGGGGATTATGATTGTTGTGAATAGGAATACCGATGCACAAATGGATCCTAATAATCATCAAATAGTTAAATGGGCTTCGAAATATTTTGCTGTATTCCCAGGCTTTGTTGGTAATAAGTTTTTTGTCAAGATGGATGGGAAAACACTTATTACCTCGCTTTTCTTGGTCTTATTGATTGTAGAGCTTACGGACTTAATTTTCGCGGTGGATTCTATCCCAGCAATCTTTGTGGTAACCAAAGACCCTTATATTGTGTTTTTTTCTAATATTTTTGCCATACTAGGTTTGCGATCGATGTTTTTTTTGCTAATTAATGTCATTCATAAGTTTCACTACCTAAAATTTGGGCTTGCGGTTCTGCTGGTATTTATTGGAATTAAAATGCTGATGCATCACTGGCTTGAGCTGTTGGGTTTTACCACAATACATTCTTTGATGGTAGTGGTTGCTATTCTGGCTTGTAGTGTAATGGCTTCTTTAATCTTTCCAGTAAAAGCGCGATAAATACTCCTTTTAACTTTTGGCTTTATTTAAACAAAAACCCGAGCTCTTTTAAAGGCTCGGGTTTATATGGAAGTTATAGAAACTATTTTATTTTAAATCTACAGTACCTTTACCCATCGTATAGCCATCGGCATATAATACTACTGTGTATGTCCCTGGCTGGAAAGCTCCTGAATTAACCCAGTCTATGGAGAAAGATTTTCCTTCGTTGTTAAACTCGATAGCTGTTTTGTAGGTGTAAGCCATGGTGCTAGCATCAGCAGTAAACTGCCCATTTTCGCCAGCAATGAAGGCTCCACTAGGGTCTGTTACGCGGACAAAAATATCATGCATGCCTTTGGCGGCTAATGCATTGTTGGCCACAGTAAAATTAATGCGAAGTTTGTTTACATTTTTGGCTTTAGGATTCTCTGTTTCTTTTCCACTTTTACGTATACGTAGTGGAATAATATTCACACTGCCCGTTTTAAGTGCAGCAGCCATTGTGACTTTGTTATTTAAGTCCTCATTTTGTTTTTGGAGTGTGCCTGCCTTTTGCGAAACTGAATCGACTTGGGTTTTTAGTGTATTTCGTTCCGTAGTTAGGCTAGCATTTTGTTTTTTAAGGTCTTCTATTTCTGCAGTGTATTGGATAACAAAGTCACGCAGTTTCTTGATTTCATTTTGAGCCTCAGCTAATTGTTTTTGTGTCAATTGCCCTTTCTTTAATGCTGAGCGGAGCTCAGCTATTTTTTTTCGAGCTGTTTCCTGCTGTTCTTTCATTTGCTCAGAAAGTTTAACAGAAACACTATTGGCACTATCTAACTGTACTTCTATTCGGTCAATATCTGTTTGTAGCTTGGATTTTTCATCATTCACTACAACAATTCGTTCGTTAGCCTTTTGATTTTTAAAATATAAGTAGACATTAGTACCTACTAATACTAAAATGACGGCTATTAAAAAGTAGATTTTGTTCGAATCTCCTTTTCGTTGATAATCCTGTTGTTCGGTGCTCATTATTTTAAAAGTTAATGGTTTAAAATTTAGAATAAATCAATGGAAAATTAGTAATTTTTATATCTTAAATATATTAAAAAAAAATAATTTTCAAAATTCTGACGGACAAATGTAATTTAAAATGACTAATCTTATTTTAGGCATCAATACATTGATATAGACAATTTTAATACGTATCATATTTTACTAATATGTATCATTACGAAGGGCATTTACGTAGTTCGGATATAATCAAGGACATGGTTATTGGGATGGCTGATGGTTTAACAGTTCCTTTTGCTCTAGCTGCGGGATTAAGTGGTGCAGTAGAGTCATCGGGTATTATTATTACTGCAGGTATTGCTGAGATTGCTGCGGGCTCTATTGCGATGGGCTTGGGAGGGTTTTTGGCAGGGAAAACAGAAGTTGATCACTATGCTTCGGAGTTAAAGAGAGAGTATGAAGAGGTTGAGAAATTTCCTGAAATAGAAAAGTTAGAAGTCAGGGAGATTTTTGCAGAATTGGGCTTACCATCACATTTGCAACATGAGGTAGCTGAGGTAATAGCTAGTGATAAAAATAAGTGGGTAAACTTTATGATGCGATACGAGTTAGGTTTGGAAAAACCACACGTAAGTAGAGCCCGGCAAAGTGCGTTTACTATTGGACTGGCATATATTGTCGGTGGGATCATCCCATTATCGCCTTATTTTTTTGTCGATAATACAATAGAGGGTCTATGTTATTCCTGTGGAATTACACTCATCGCCCTGTTTATATTTGGTTTTTTGAAGAGCAGATTAACTGGCCAGAAGCCTCTAAGGGGGGCGATGAAGGTGGTAGCTATTGGTGCATTAGCTGCATTGACTGCATTTATATTGGCCAAACTAGTCAATAGCCACTTATAATTTAAGCTAGTTCTTGGCTAGAATGCAATAAGTTGGTCTATTTGTTGATTAATAAATCGCAGCGTGTCTTCCTTGATTAAGTTTCCTTGTTCATCTAGCTCGGCATGAATGCCGGGGATATGTAATTTCAAGGGTAAGATGTGCAAATTAAAATAGTGAGCAATGCCAGTAAAGTGCTCAAGTCCGCGAACATTACCATATTTACCTGCGGATAAACCAATCAGTGCAGCTTTTTTCCCATAAAAGCTATCAGGGAAAGAGCAAGCATCTATAAATGTTTTCAGAATACCTGGAAATCCGCCATTATACTCTGGGATCACAAATAAGAATTTGTTGCTCGCAGTAATTTGTTCTTGAATCATTTGAAACGAATCGCTTCGGCTTCCATATAAATCTGATACAATGAAATCATTGGGTAATTCGCTTAACGAAATCAGTTCTACCTCGACTTCTCTTTTCTCGATCAGTTTCTTACAGTAGCTTGCTAGTTTGAGTGTATTGCTACCTGGTCGATTAGTACTTGCAATAATGGTAATCATTTGTTAAAATAGGGGAAAGTATCAGTGGGTGAGCAAACGCTCATACAGTTTAAAAACGGTTTAAAATTTGTACCTTAGGCTTCGCTAAAAAGCCTTTGTTTTGACAAATATAAGGTTTTGACCAATAGGGCTTGGTCATTGATTTGCTGTTTCAAAATTAGTTAATAGATAAGAACAATGGGTAAAATCATCGCGCTAGCCAATCAAAAGGGTGGAGTAGGAAAAACTACTTCGTCTATTAACTTAGCAGCAAGTCTAGCTGTTTTGGAATACAGGACGCTCTTAGTAGATGCTGACCCACAAGCCAATTCGACTTCGGGTATAGGCTATGATCCCCGGAACATTAAGTCGAGTATCTACGAGTGTATCATCAATGAAACTGACCCGAAAGAGGCTATACAAAGGACAGAAACGCCTCATTTAGATATCTTGCCTGCACATATTGATTTAGTTGGAGCTGAGATAGAAATGATCAATATGGCCGATCGAGAGTATCGGATGAAAGCGATTCTAAATAAAATCAAAGATGATTATGACTTTATTATCATTGATTGTTCCCCTTCTTTGGGCTTGATTACGATCAATGCTTTAACAGCTGCTGATTCTGTGATTATCCCCGTTCAGTGCGAATATTTTGCACTCGAAGGTTTGGGTAAACTTTTAAATACGATTAAAATTGTACAAAATCGTCTAAATACGGCTCTTGCAGTAGAGGGCATTCTGCTGACCATGTATGATGTACGTTTACGTTTATCCAACCAAGTTGTAGAAGAAGTGAAGACACATTTTCAAGATCTGGTTTTTGAAACCATCATTCAACGTAATACACGCTTAAGCGAGGCTCCAAGTTTTGGCATATCGGTCATTATGCATGACGCCAGTAGCAAGGGTGCAGTCAATTACCTGAATTTGGCTCGAGAAATACTCAGAAAGAATGGATTAGTGAAACAGCAAGGAATGCAAAAAGAAGCAACACTATAATGACGTATCAAAAAAAAATAGGACTAGGGAAAGGATTAAGTGCACTTTTGGATGATACAAACACGGTTCAAACTACCCGTCAGCAGGCTGATTGTGAGCATGTATTGTTAGGCTCGGTAAGTCACATCAAAATAAATGAGATAGCGGTTAATCCTTTCCAGCCTCGTGTCGAATTTGATCTGGCTGCTTTGCAGGAGCTGGCAGAATCTATCAAATTGCAAGGTTTAATCCAGCCAATCACTGTCCGTAAAATAGGAGCGGATAGCTATCAATTGATTTCGGGGGAGCGTCGCTTGCGTGCCTCTAAGCTGGCAGGTTTGATGGAAATCCCAGCTTATGTGCGCACAGCCAATGATCAGCAAATGCTCGAACTGGCACTGATTGAAAATATTCAGCGCGAAAATTTAAATGCGATTGAAATTGCGCTTAGTTTTCACCGAATGATCGAAGAGTGTAATCTGAAGCAAGAAGAGCTAGGTGATCGAGTGAGTAAAAACCGATCAACGGTAACGAATTATTTGCGTTTATTAAAACTTCCTCCCACTATACAGGTGTCTGTTCGGGATGGGGATATATCGATGGGACATGCGCGTGCTTTAATTTCGGTGGAAGATGTTGATAAACAGCTCTACGTCCATGGAGAAATAATCAGTAAGGGCTTGTCTGTTCGCAAAGTAGAAGAACTTGTTCGAAGTATTCAAAATGGGACAGCCCAGAAAATGTTTAGAGAGAAACAAAACCCAGCACCTTTCCAATATCAAAAAATAGAAGATACTTTGGCTTCAAAGTTTGGATCGAGAGTGAGATTAAAAGTGCAGAGTAAGGGCGCAGGATCGATTGAAATCCCCTTTTTATCTGAGGAGGATCTTAATCGTATACTCGAAATGTTAGATTGGTGATGAAGTTTAAGTTGATTGTTTTTTTATTCATTCTAGTAGGTCTTCTGTATTCTTCAGGCACATTTGCTCAAAAACAAGACAGTGTAGCAGTGCCTATTACTCCCATTACACCTCCACCTCATCAGGGGGCTAATTCCCATAAAGGAGCTCTAGGAACAGACGAACCAATTAAAGACGCTAGACGTTTAGCGCTCGAAAGGATGCCGAGCCGGGCAACCATACGCTCTATGATTATTCCGGGTTGGGGACAGCTAACTAATAAGCGCTGGTGGAAAGTCCCACTCATTTATGGGGGGCTGGCCATTTTTATTACTCAGTATAATGCCAATCAGGACAGCTATCGGTCCTTTTTGACAGAAGCTCAGTACCGGGTCAACAACAATGGAGTACACCAAAATCCAGCATATGATTTATATACAGACGACGGAATCATCCAGAATAAAGACATCTATCGAAGAAATAGAGATCTTTGCGCATTGTCAATCATTGCTATTTATGCCGCTAATGTCATAGATGCTTACGTGGATGCCAAATTTTTTCGTTTCGATATTAGCGATAAATTAAGCCTGCGGGTAAATCCGTCACTACAAATATCCCCAGCGACTACTTATGCGATGCTAAATCCAGCAATAAAAATTAGTCTAGTATTATGAAGATAGCACTTTTAGGCTACGGCAAAATGGGACGTCTTATTGAACAGCTTGCCCTCAATCGTGGCCATGAGATTGTCTTGAGAATAGACTCCAAACAGCTAATACATTTAAACTCAGCAAACTTAAAGCAAGCAGATGTGGCCATTGAGTTTAGTACACCTTATGCTGTGTTGAATCATATAGAAGCGTGTTTTGAGGCAGACCTGCCCGTTGTCGTGGGGACGACGGGCTGGTACGACAGGCTTTCGGAAATAAGGCAAACTTGCAATCATCAAAAACAAACGCTAATCTATGGATCGAACTTTAGTATTGGGGTCAATTTATTTTTTTATGTGAATAAGGTTCTGGCTAAACTGATTGATCGTTATTTACAGTATGATGTGCAAATTGAGGAAATACACCATGTCCATAAGCTAGACTCGCCTAGCGGGACTGCTATTACACTTGCCGAAGGTATCATTGGGCAAATGAGCCGTAAAAAAGAATGGGTAAATGAGCTGATTGGTCATAGCACAGGAATGGTCCATCAGCCCACTCAATTGCTCATCGAATCTCATCGAATGGAAGAGGCCCCAGGTACGCATACAGTAATTTATAGCTCTGAAATAGACGATATCGAACTGAAACACACAGCTCATAGTCGTAATGGTTTTGCATTGGGGGCTGTTCTAGCTGCTGAATGGCTACAAGGTAAATCAGGCTTCTTTTCAGTGGACGATCTATTTGATTTTAAAATTTAGAAAACGTTTACTTTGACGTCGAATTAATTAATTGCCAAATCGTTTAATCATCTTATCCGCTATGAACTGGAAATTTTGGGCTAAAAAATCTTCAAAAAAAACAAAAAAGAAAAGCGCAGGTCGCGAATGGCTCGATGCAGTTGTTTTTGCAGTAGTAGCTGCTACATTGATCCGTGGGCTATTTATTGAGGCATATACGATTCCTACCGGATCTATGGAGAAATCCTTATTAATTGGTGATTTTCTTTTTGTAAGTAAGGTTAATTATGGCCCCCGTATGCCAATGACTCCCGTAGCCTTTCCATTTGCACACCATACTATGCCTATTATTGGCACAAAAGCGTATTGGGATGGTATTCAGCTTGGCTATCATCGTTTACCTGGACTGAGTAAGATCAAGCGTAAGGACGTGGTTGTTTTTAACTATCCAATTGAAGTAGATTCACCCCTGTATCGCCCTGTAGATAAATGCGAAAATTATATTAAACGCTGTCAAGCCATTGCTGGGGATACCTTACAGATCATTAATGCGCAAGTATATGTGAATGGGAAGCCCGCTGAAAATCCACGATTTGGGCAAATATCTTATTATGTCAAATCAGATGGCACCGATTTCAACCCTCAGGCCTTGGAGGATCTTCATATTGAAGTACAACGTGCTACGGAAAATGAATATGTTTTTACCATGACTAGTGAAGAAGCCGATTTAATTCGTAAATGGTCCAATGTGAAGCAGGTTATTCCGATGCTTCGGCCAGCTCACGAGTTTAATCCGGATGTTTTCCCTCATGATCCCAGATTTAAGTGGAATCAGGATAATTTTGGGCCTATTATTCTTCCCAAAAGAGGTTGGACAGTGAAATTGGATAGTACAAACTATCCTATTTATGAACGGGCAATAGCAGTTTACGAAAAAAATAAACTTCAAAGGCTAGGGAATGATATTCTGATCAATGGAAAGAAGACCAACACTTATACCTTCAAAATGGACTACTACTGGATGATGGGGGATAATCGACATAACTCATTAGACTCCAGATTTTGGGGTTTTGTACCTGAAGATCACATTGTTGGAAAAGCGCTCTTTATTTGGATGAGCTGGAATACGGATGGTTCTTTCTTTGATAAAATACGCTGGTCTCGTTTGCTAAGAGGGATTAACTAAAATGGCGAAAGAGGGTTTTATGACAAATCTGCCCCCCCCTCCTTTGGAGCCGGTTGGGGTGAGGCTAGATTCTTCCCTTTCCATAAATAATAAATAATCGGATAGACAAGTAATTCAAGCAATACGCTGGTCACTACACCACCAACCATTGGGGCTGCAATTCGTTTCATGACATCAGCCCCTGTACCCGTACTCCAAAGAATAGGGACTAGCCCAGCAATGATGGCAGTGGCCGTCATGATTTTAGGACGAATGCGTTTTACTGCGCCGTGGTGAATGGCTTCCATCAGATGTGTTTTGTTGCGCATCATCCCTTTGCTTTTCATTTCCTGGTAGGCTAAGTCGAGATAGAGCAACATAATTACACCCGTTTCTGCATCTAATCCAGCTAGGGCAATGATTCCCACCCATACCGCAACACTGAGGTTATAACCGAGTAGATAAACAAACCAAAAGGCACCAATAAGTGAAAATGGTACTGCCAAAAATACGATTGCAACCTTGGTGAATGATTTCGTGTTGATGTAAAGAATGAGCGAAATCAAAAATAGGGTCAGCGGAATAATCCAAGCTAAGCGTGCTTTAGCTCGTTGCATGGATTCAAATTGGCCACTCCAGGATAAGGTATAACCAGATGGCAATCTAAATTTTTCTTCGACTGCCTTTTGTGCGTTTTGGATATATCCACCTAGATCACTCTGGTGAACGTCCACAAATACCCAGACATTGGGGCGACTATCTTCACTCCGAATGAGCATGGGACCCTTATGAATAGTAAACGATGCCAACTGTCCAAGCGGAACATACATACCACTGGGTGTAGAAACTAAAACACGTTTTAGACTTGGTATGTCATCTCGTAATTCTCGTGGATAACGAATAGAAATAGGATACCGTTCTAACCCCTGAACCATATGGGATATATCCATTCCGCCAATAGCTGTCTGAATAACTTCTTCTATGTCGGCAATATTAATGCCGTAGTGAGCTGCTGCCTGACGATCAATTGTAAAATCCAGATAATTACCACCCAAGACTCTTTCAGCATACGCAGATGCTGTTCCAGGAACAGTACGCATGATGCCTTCTAATTGTTTCCCCAAGCTATCCAGTACTTGTAAATCGGCCCCTCCTATTTTAATGCCAATGGGTGTTTTAATTCCTGTACTAAGCATATCGATACGATTTTTGATGGGCATAGTCCAGACATTAGTCAGTCCCGGAATTTGTAGGGCCCGATCCATCTGTTGGGTGAGTTGATCGGGTGTCATGCCCGTTCTCCATTGATTTTTCGGTTTGAGTTGGATCGTTGTTTCGACCATATCTAATGGCGCGGGATCGGTAGCGGTTTCAGCGCGTCCCATTTTTCCGAAAACATGCTCCACCTCAGGAAATTGGCGGAGCATTTTATCAGTTTGTTGCAAGACTTCCTTGGCTTTGGTGATGGATATTCCCGGGTAAGTGGAGGGCATATATAATAGATCTCCTTCCCACAGGGGAGGCATAAACTCTGAGCCAATTTTGTGATATGGAATAAAGATGGAAATCAGCAATAAGGCTGCAATCACTAAAACAGTTTTTTTAAATCGTAAAGCCATTGTCAAGATAGGATGGTACAAAGCGATCATCAAGCGGTTTATGGGGTTTGTCTCTTCTTTGGGAATATTTCCTCGGATTAAAAACCCCATCAGCACAGGGACTAAAGTGACCGAAAGAAAGGCTGCTGCACCCATGGCATAGCTTTTGGTAAAAGCTAGGGGCTGAAATAGCCGACCTTCTTGCTCCTGTAGGGTAAAAATGGGTAGGAAGGAAACGGTAATCACCAGCAGCGAAAAAAATAAGGAAGGACCTACTTCAGCAGCTGAATCTTTGATGATTTGCCACCGGCTTTGATCACTTCTTTGCCGGTCTTCTAGATGTCGATGCGCATTTTCGATCATAATGATAGCGGCATCTACCATGGTCCCAATGGCTACAGCTATCCCTCCAAGTGACATGATGTTAGCATTGATCCCTTGTACATACATGAGGATAAAGGACAGGAGTATGGCTATTGGCAACATGATTACAGCAACCAAACTACTGCGGAAGTGGAAAAGAAATAGTAAACAAACAAGTGATACAATGACAATTTCTTCGATCAATTTATCGCGTAGGGTCTCGATACTTCGGTTGATTAAGGAAGATCGGTCGTATACCGCGGAGATTTTTACATCAGGGGGGAGGCCGGCTTTGAGCTCAGCTAACTTTTTCTTGACAGCGTGGATGGTTGCTGTAGCATTTTCCTTGTCGCGCATGATAATAATGCCTCCAACGGTTTCACCTTTACCGTCTAGCTCTGCAATACCCCTGCGAGCAGAGGGCTCTACACTAATGGTGGCAATTTGTTCCAAATAAATGGGGATACCTGAACTCCTCGTTGGAGGTGCCAGCGAAGATGCCATTGGACTAGTTATATCTGCTTCCTCACTGTCATTCATGCTAGTGCTACTTATTGGAGGGGGAGAATTGTTTAAGGGCTTTGACATAGCTTGAGGGGAGGCTATTCTACTGAGTCCTACTGGAATTTTTTTAAAATCAGCTAGTGTTTTTAAATAGCCCTTGCCACGGATCATAAACTCCATCTCTCCCATTTCGATGGTTTCCCCACCTGTGTCATTATTACTCCTTTTGATGGCTTGTTCGACTTGCTGTAAGCTAATGCCATATGCTTGCATTTTTATTGGATCAACTGTGACACGATAGTTACGAACATATCCCCCAATACTAGCCACCTCGGCAACACCCTCAACGCTACTTAGCGGATAACGTAGGTACCAATCTTGTATAGAACGGAGCTCACCTAGGTCACGCTGGTTACTACTTAAAGTATACTGATAGACCCAGCCCAATCCAGTGGCATCAGGGCCGAGTGTAGGCTTGGTACCCGTTGGCAGCTTGGCTGAGGCATAATTGAGATATTCCAATACGCGGCTTCTTGCCCAATATAAGTCGGTGCCATCCTCAAAAATGACATATACCATAGAAAATCCAAAAAACGAATAACCCCGCACTACTTTAGATTTTGGTACAGCAACCAGTGCTGTAGTTAATGGGTAGGTTAGTTGCTGTTCGATCAATTCTGCAGCTTGACCAGGATATTCTGTATAAACGATTACTTGTACGTCGCTTAAGTCGGGGATGGCATCAAGCTTGATACGCTGAATGGCATATATGCCGGTAATTATTAGGACCAGTGTAATAAGGATTACAAAAAATTGGTTATCAACTGACCATTCAATTAGCTTTTTCATATACTAATTTCACTGATGCTTTTTAGTGTTACCTGCTTTTAAGCTAGTGTTGGTTGAAGACCCGTTATGAATTAGGCTAGAACTTATTTTTAGATTGCTTTCCGAATCGATTAAGAACTGGGATGAAGTAACAATGGTATCACCTTCGTTTAATCCTTTTTTTACCTCTTGGTAGTCGCCACTTAATACGCCTAACACGACATCTACTGACATAAACTTGCCTCCTCCCAGTGCTTTTACAACAATATCCCTATTGCCACTATGAATAATTGCTTGTTCAGGAATAGCAATTGCATGGACCGCCAGATGAGGTATGATATTGACTGTTACATACATGTCTTCTTTTAAAAGATGATTGTAATCTGCGTATTCGATACGTACTTTGGCGGTATGGGTCTGATATTGGAGAAATGGATAGATGTACGAAACTTTTCCGTTGATGACTTTATCAGGATTATTAGGGAGTTCGATAGTTACCTGATCCCCGTGCTTGAGCCAGGAGATCTCATTTTCATAAACATCGGCATAAATCCATATCTGATCCAGGTTTTCTAGCTTGAGTAGATTGGCTCCTGTAGCGACATCCATTCCCTCGACTATATTTTTTTCGGTGATCACGCCTGAAAAAAGAGAATAAATTGTCCATTCTTTTTTTGTGTGGCCTAGTTGTTCTAGCACTTTGATTTGAGAAGGAGTTAGGCCTAAATAAATCAATTTTTTCTGTGCACTCTGTAGTAAGTCGTCAGCTAGGTTGGTGCCAGCTAGATCATTGTTTGATCCAGCCACTTTGCTGTAATGTATAGCCTCTAAATATTCCTGCTCAGCGGTAACAAGCTCGGGACTATAGATGTCAAATAAAGGCTCTCCTTTTTGTATAACTTTCCCAGTATAATCAGCATAGAGTTTGGTGATCCAGCCAGAGAATCTGGTGCTAATAATATGCTGTTGAGTTTCATCATAGTCGACCCTACCAATGGTTCTGATTGTATGAATGAGTTTCCGCCGATTTACCTGTTCCGTTTTAACACCAATATTCTGGACTATCGTTGGGTCGATGGTTATGATGTTATTGCTGATCAAAGTATTTGAATGATAGACTGGGACTAAATCCATCCCACAGATAGGGCATTTACCGGGTTTATTGCTGGTGATCCAGGGGTGCATGCCACAGTGGTAGTAGTCAATGGTTATATGCCTTGCCCTTCCCGCTTTTTTGTGATTGGTTTGAATTATTACTTTGATGTAGCCGAAATATCCTACTACCACTCCCATTAAAACCAATAGTATAATAATTGTTATTCGCCCCTTGTTCATTTTCAAATAGTACTTAATGGCTAATAGTCTAAAATCGGGATGTTTAATACTATTGTGTGTTTCATTCTTCGATTAGGTTTTGTCCTGTTAACATTTCTAGCTCAGCTAGCGTTTTGAGATAGTTCGCAATAGCTTGATCATGTTGTAGGCGGTGGTTGTAAAGCGAAATAAAACCATCAATCAAAGCCATAAAATCAATTTTATTTTGTTGGTAGCCAATCATACCTGTCTGCAAACTTTCTGTAGCTAATGGGATTAATTGTTTTTCGTAAAGATTGATTAGTCTTTCATTATTATTTGCTTCAATAAAGGCATGGTGGATTTGTAGTTCGAGCTCATTTTTGGTTTTTGCCAGTTGTGCTTGTTCTTTTTGAATATCGATAGCGGATGCATGTATCAATGGACTCTGCTTTTGCTTAGCGTATATGGGTAGTGTGAGTCCGAACGAAAGTCCGATCATATCTCTTGCTTTTGTTCCATCAGGCATATTGGCCTGTCTTTGCCCGTACCAAACACCGGCGTTGAAATCAGGGGTTTTTGTTGTTTTTGTAAGCAAATAAGCAGTGCTGTCCTTACTCAGGCTTTTTTTGGCTAAGAGAAGTATGGGGTTATTCGTTTGGGCAGTATTGGTTAGTGATTGCAGTGTCCAGTGTATAGTATGAAATATAATTTTAGTAGGAACTATGACGGAGTCGACTTGATTACGTGCAAGTAAACTATTAAAAGTGGCTATGCGGGATTCTCGTTCATTTTGGAGCTTAAGTAACTCGTTTTTCATTTGGATGATTTGCAACTCTGCCTTGAAGATATCTTGCTGGGGTCCTTGTCCACTACTATATCTAGTTTTAGTAATGTCGAGGTAGCTTTCCATGATATGGATACTACTTTTTGCTGTTTCGATGGATTTGTTTTGTGCGTACAGCTCGTAATACTGTTGCTTTACTTCTTTGGTTAAGGATAGCTGTTGTGCTTTTACCTCATAGGAGCTCATTTCAAATTCTTTTTGTGCTATGGCTCTTCTAAGGTTATATTTTCTTCGAACGCTGAAATTTTGTTGAATGCCTATTTGTTTCATGGTCATCATATCTTCACTAAAGCTCAAGTTGGTTGGCAGGTTCATGATTCCTCCATAAATCATGGGGTCATCAATTATTTGTGAAGGCTTTATTTTTTCTTCTAATGCCTTGGCCTGTAATTGGTATACTTTTAGAGAGTGGTTGTTTTTTAAAGCAGAGTCAATATAGGCTTGAAGCACTGTTTGTGCTGCAGTGTTGCTGATCAAGCTACATAAGCAAAACCCTAAAAGAAGCCCAATAAACGGCTTAGCATTTCTTGTAGGCCGGGTTAAACAGACTTTACACGCTGAATATGTTTCTTGCTTCTTATCCACTACCTTGAAATCCATACACCCTTTGGATATAAATAATAGATAAATTTATTTTCTTTTAATAAAATATTATTAATTAAATATAAAAATTAATTATATTAAATCATATAAATTAAATTGGTATAAGAATAACATCATTTTTATACCATCAAAAAGCCCTATATTTGCACTTATTTTGATTCAACCTTGACAGGTTTGGATTGAGCTTTGTAAGCGATGAGTAAAAAGGGAAGAATTCTGGTAGCTATGAGTGGCGGAGTAGATAGTTCAGTAGCATCAGTATTGCTACATGAACAGGGCTACGAAGTGATTGGTTTGACCATGAAAACATGGGACTATGCTTCTTCTGGAGGTTCTTCCAAGGAGACGGGCTGCTGTAGTTTAGACAGTATTAATGACGCGCGTGCATTGGCTGTTAGTTATGGGTTTCCGCATTATATCCTAGATATTAGACAAGAATTCGGTGATTTCGTAATTGATGATTTTGTTAATGAGTATTTGGCTGGTCGAACACCCAATCCCTGTGTTTTATGTAATACCTACATTAAGTGGGAGGCACTTTTAAAGCGAGCCGATCAACTGGATTGTGAATTTATTGCTACGGGGCATTATGCCAATATTCGTCTACAGGATAATGGTCGTTATGTGATTTCGAAGGGGAAAGATCAGCATAAAGATCAATCGTATGTGCTTTGGGGTGTTTCACAGCAAAACCTAGCTCGCACACGCTTCCCTTTAGGGAATTTTACCAAAGCGGAGATACGGCAGATGGCTGGAGATATGGGCCAGCTTGAACTGGCTAATAAATCGGAGAGCTATGAAATATGCTTTGTTCCCGATAATGACTATCGTTCCTTTTTACGTCATCAAGTGGAAGACTTGGATGAACGTATTGGTCAAGGCAATTTTATCCTAAGTAATGGTATGGTTGTTGGCAAACATCAAGGGTATCCTTTTTATACGATAGGCCAGCGTAAAGGTTTAGGTATTGCCCTAGGACGGCCGATGTTTGTGACTCGAATTTTTCCAGAAAGTAATGTGGTTATGCTGGGGACGGAGGAGGAGCTAAAAAAAGAATCTGCGCAGGTCCACAAATTAAATCTGATCAAGTATGAGCAGATTATGGGGCCTTTGGAAGCAGTCACCAAAATTAGATATAAAGATGCAGGCACACTGAGCACCTTATCTCAAGATAATAATGCGATGAATGTCGATTTTCATCATGCCGTATCGGGGATTGCTCCAGGACAGTCTGCTGTATTTTACGAAGGGGATGATTTATTGGGGGGGGGATTTTTACAATAGCGATTATATTTAAAGCTTGTTTAATTTTTTACTGAATATTTCAAATTATCGAACAAGCGTTCAATTAGGCGTCTATCTTTCGTAATTATTTCAGCTAGACCTTTAATCTCAAACTTGCTATCGAGCCTAGAACCATAATTAGTTTTTAATTGATCTGGTAAATCCACAATAATTAAATAATTCTCGACTGCGCCTTGTCCAGTTTGAATCACATTGGTAGTAAGTGATATGTTGCGCACCTTACCTCTGATAGATCCATATTCGACATAAGGATAATTTTCTAGTTTAAGAATTACCCCCTGCCCTACTTTTACCTTACCCGCCCCTGAGGAAGGTAAATTCACCTGTCCTACCATTTTATTTCTGTTGGGAACAATGGTGAAAATGGCCTCTCCAGCTTGCACAAAATGATTATTAACCCAAAATTTTAGGAACTGTACTTTACCATCCATAGGTGACTTGAAAACATATTTTTGCTCCCATTGTTCCAAATGATCAGTCAAATCGGTGTAGGTAGAAGCTAAATCCAAATTCATTTGTTTTTGTTTCTCATGTTCCTGAATGATGGTTTGTTGTAATTTATTTTCTGTTTCCCGAATTTGTTGATTGTGTTGGATAATTTCGCGATGCATACTTAGATAACCGTCTTTGGCATTGAGATAGCCCATTTCAGTTTTATCAAAATCAGCGTGTGCCAACACATTTTGGCTCAATAAAGTTGAATCGCGTATGTAGAATTTCTTAGTTAAAGCGAGATTTTGCTTGTTAAAAAGTAGCTTTTGTTTAGATGCTTGTAATATTGCACGCTGTTTAATGATGATGTGTTCCAAAATTTCGCGTTGCTCAGCAAATAGATTTTCTTTACGATAATTGGACAATTGCTGTAGGGCATTAATAAAGGCAAAATATTTCACGTTCAACTCTCCTAAAGAAACATCCTTTGGAAAAAGGGACAATTGATCAATGCTTCTTTCAGAATTAATATTGAAATGATGCATCAAGTCACTTACCTTTTTGACATCATCCATGTTGGCTGAATTTTTAACATAAGCCACATAATCTCCCTCTTTAACAGTTTGATACGACTGCGTTAACAAGTGCAATTTCCCGGCGCTATTTGCAATTAGCTTGATAGGAGAGTTATTGGCATTTATTGTTACTTGTCCCGTAACAATATCGGGATAACGAATAAACCAACCCAGTACCAGTAGAATGATAAACAAGCATCCCACAATGATGGATATCCATTTAGCAAAGCTGGTAGGCATCCGATCGATGATGTCCTGTATTTCTTCGGTACGTTCAGCTCGTTGGTGGAATTTATTTTTTAGGGTGGATGTTGTAGTCATTGGTTATAATGTGAATGTTTTTACCTGCAGTCAATTGCTCGATTGAAAATCAATGGGTATCTACTACCAAGCGTTTTGCCCTTACGTCACACTTATGTTCCGCTAAAAGTTCTACAGTTGAGACTAAGTCTACTTGCGATTGCACTAGTTGGTAGTACCGTCCTTGTTGTTTCATCAGCGATTCATGGTCCCCTATTTCAGCTATCATACCATCACGCATCACCACAATTTGATCGGCTTTTCGGATGGTGCTTAAGCGATGTGCAACCACTATGACAGTCTTACCCCGAAATACATTTTCCAGTGCAGACACAATTTTTTGTTCATTGATGGTGTCTAATGCATTGGTCGCCTCATCGAAAATTAAAAAATCAGGGTTTTTGTATAATGCACGGGCAATGAGAATTCGTTGTTTCTGACCTCCACTCAAACCGCGACCTTGTTCACCCATGATGGTTTGATAGCCCAAGGGCAGTTGTTCAATTTCAAAAGCAATATTGGCCGTTTCTACTGCATGCTTCAATCGTTGGTAATCGATGCGCTCATCATCGAGTACAATGTTGTTTAAAATGGTATCATTAAACATTTTTCCATCCTGCATCACTGCGCCACAGCGATCGCGCCATTGGCGTAAACTGATATTGTTTACATTCATCCCGCCGATTAGTAGTTGCCCGTACGAGGGTTTATACAAGCGCAAAATCACTTTCAGCAAAGTCGATTTACCACTCCCACTATCACCTACAATAGCCGTTATTTTCCCTTCGGGAATGATTAGGTGAATCCCTTTGAGCACTGCTGGTGCATTGGGTGAGTATTGAAACACGATATTATCCAAGAATAAATCCTTATTACTAGGAAGTTCGATGCTACCCATGCCCATATTTTCGTCTTCATCTTCGAGCTGATGAATTTCGTTGAGACGTAAAAAGCTGATTCTAGCAAATTGACCGGCAATAATAAACTGAATAAATTGCACGACTGGACCATTCAGCATCCCAATAATGAATTGGGTGGAAATCATCACCCCAAATGTAATTTCTCCTGCAATCACTGCTCGGGCGCAGCAAAAGGTGATCAACAAATTTTTGAGCTGGTCAATAAAATGGGCTCCCGAGTTTTGAAAATTATTGATGTTTAACACCTTCAAGTTCACTTTAAACATACGGGCCTGAATACCCTCCCATTTCCAGCGTTTCAATTTTTCGTAGTTATTTAGTTTGATGTCTTGGATGCTACCTACCGTTTCGACCCAATAGCTTTGGTTTTTTGATTCGATTTCGAAATACTCCCAATCCAACTTCTTGCGGATGGCAAGAAAGGCAAACACCCAGAGTACATATAAGATACTCCCAGCTAGGAAAATGGAGAATATCATCTTATTATAAATCAATAAAATCACGCCAAACACTACAAAGGTGATGGTCGAGAAAATGACGCCTAACGAATTGTTCATGATGAAACTGCGAATCCGTTCATGATCGTTAGCACGCTGCAGGATATCGCCTGTCATTTTGGTTTCGAAAAAGGTGATGGGGAGTTTCATCAACTTGGTGAGGTAATCTGAAATCAATGCGATATTGATGCGCGAAGCTAGATGTAGCATAATCCAATCGCGTACAATGTCCGACAGGGTGATGCTCACAATGATGGTAATGTTGGCAATCAGTACAATATTGATAAAATTAAGATCCTGTGTTTGAATACCCACATCAATCACTGCTTTTGAGATAAAGGGTAACAAAGCTTCCAAAGCAGTCACAATCAGCATGACGACAAATAAATTGATGAAGCTATTTTTATAGGGCGTAAAATAGCCCAATATGTTTTCAAAGGTCTTTTTGCGCTCGAGTCGCTGCATGCCTTCTCTTTGCTTAAAGTCAGCTTGCGGTTCCACGGTCATCAAGGTTCCTTTGCCTTGCTCGTTTTTATGCCATTTTTTATCGAATTCGGTTAATGTATAGCTTACATGGCCTTTGGCTGGATCAGAAACATATACCGTAGTTTTTGACACTTTGTAAACCACGATGTAGTGGTTTTCATTCCAATGAATGATGCAGGGGAAAGGCACGCGTTTGAGTAATTCCTCCATTGTACAAGTGATCGAAAGGGTATGTAAACCCACACTTTCGGCCGCGTAACTCAAATCGAGCATAGAAGCCCCTTCTTTAGTTAGGCCGCATTTATCTCGAAAAAATTGAAGAGAATAGTATTTGCCGTAATATTTGGCAATCATTTTCAAGCAAGCAGCGCCACAGTCCATCATATCAAGCTGCCGCTCGTTGGGGAAGGATTTTAACATGGATTAGGATAGATAGATTATAAGGATGGTTTGATTGAACATGGGCTTAGATGTTTTTATGATTTGTT
>JACCDN010582023.1_pt1 | contig 172640 bp, 233 predicted proteins | sample 7441691 | NCBI WGS metagenome assembly JACCDN01 (sample SAMN15323439, study PRJNA562643) | freshwater metagenome | isolation source: river surface water | place: USA:Blue River Watershed | collected 2017-08-16 | reverse complement strand
GGGATGGAACAACGATAGATCTAACATGAGAAAAGCAGTAAAAATTGTAACCTTCTACGACGATGGAACATTCGAAGAATCTACTCCATCTCTCGAACCAAAGTGGAACCCACCTGTTCCAAATGTTCCATATCAACCAGTCACTCCGACTACTCCAGTCAATCCTTGGACTCAACCATACCCATGGTATCCTCCATATACGATCTGGTGTAAGACTGCCGATGGAACAGTGCAGGAAATGACATTAACCAGTCCGATTGTGGCACAAAGTGATACCAGCACTCCAACGAATGCATGATTATTTCGAGGTGCTACGACTGCGTAAGGTCGAACGACTACACCAAGAAAGATTAAATGAAGAAATGCTAACTCGAGAACGAGTTAAGCGTGAGCGACTGAAAAGAATACAACGCAATAGAGAATTAAACCTTAATGGGCAGAACATAGATGACTACGCATAAGAAAGTACCAAACGAAAGAATCACGTTAGAAATGGCCAATAAGATTCAAGACGCCATCGACTCCGAAGCACTAAGCTGGATGTCCGATAAAGGCTATCAATTATCCACTCACGAGAAGCAACAAGAATTCGCTGAGAAACGCAATGAAAACCTTCGTAATAGCGGGAACGATTGACCAAGCTAAGACTTGGATTAAGATGGACGCTGAGAAGCGATACGCCAATGGGAATACATCCATTAGCCTATCCGACTATGTGGTAGTCAATCAGTCTCTTAGTCTAAAGGGCTTCTCGAATCCTCATGGAATGTTTGTAGGTACATGGTGGAATAGATACGACATTCCTGAGCTAATAGCCCATCTATCCTTTCAATCGCATAACTACAATCCTGCATTAGATAAAGTGAAAGAAATATATGAAAGTAAGCGAAGATCAATTTAAGTACGAGTGGTTTTCAGGTACAGGGAAAGGTGGACAACACAGAAACAAGCATCAAAACTGCTGTCGTTGCATCCATGAGCCAACAGGAATCCAAGCCAATGGAACTAACTCTAGGTCTAGAGAGGACAACAAGCGTGCAGCGTACATTACCTGTCTGTCTAGGGTAAAAGCCCACTTCCATAGAGATAAGGAACGAAACCTAGCTGGATCCGAGAGAATCCGTACCTACCATGAGCCAGATAATAGAGTAACCGACCATGCGTCTGGATATACAGATACCTATACAAATGTCGTAATTAAAGGTGCAATCGAGGATATGGTTACAGCCAGAGCAAAAGCAGTGAGGAAGTAATGACAACAATAGCGACGCTGGAAGGCGAAGAAGTATTAACTAAGGTATGCATTAAGTGTAAGGAAGAAAAGCCTCTCACTGAGTTCTGTGCTCGTACGAGAGACGAAAAAGGTGTTATTACCGAACGCAGAAACGACTGTAATGATTGCAAGAAGGAATATGCGAGAGAGCTAAAAGATCTAAAAAAGACTGTACCTGCAATCGACCAAGATACCTACGCCTGTCCACTCTGCCATAGAACTAAGGAAGATATGGACTACCAGTCCTACAAGAATCCATTCGTTCTCGACCATGACCATGAGACTAAGGAAGCCAGAGGATGGGTCTGTCAAGATTGTAATACTGCACTGGCTCGAATGCATGACTCTCCTGATACAGCTAGAAGAATGGTCGAATACCTAGAAGCAGAGGATCGAGGAGTCTATCTCGGTAATGCAACCAAGTCCTTTACGGAGCTAATGTGAAAGACGAACCAAAATTCAAAGAAGGCGATCGAGTCTACGTACATCCTCTTCGTATAGAGGCAACGGTGATTAGACAAATTCGACACTATGACTATCCTGATAGCTTCTGGGGTAATGTAGAACTACAATACGATGATGGAATCAAAGGAACCAGCCACTCTTGGCAGATAGAGAAGGTAAAATGACATATAAGTCCGAATACACTGATTGCGACTGTGGATGTAATACTCCAGTCGCTAGTACTCCAGAAGGAATGCTACGATTCCTAGCTAATAGACTAGAGTATGCTGGTGTAGCTGAGTCAGTCGCTGCGATCTATGCTAGAGATATAAGGAAGCTACTAAAGGAACACTATGATCGACTACCACCAAGCGATTAAAGAGATGCACAAGGGAGCAGTCGTCCGTTACATCGGCACCACCAATGGACCAGTCTGGAGGAAAGGATCATCCTTCTGTATGCAACGTGGGTGTATATTCGTCTATGAGAACAGTAGAGTAATCCCTAAGTCATATGGTCATATGGTGTACGATCCAGATTTTCGATATGAACTAACTGGAGAGACAGTCGATCCACGTGGCTGGCCAAACAAACCCAAGAAACATCCAGAGATTAAAGTAATGACTGGTTACTCTAGAATAGGACTAAACAACGTATGAAAACAATCATTGCTGGTGGAAGAACCGTAACCGATTACAGTCTAGTCCTCTCTGCTATAGGGGAAAGCGAATTCGAAATAACCCAAGTCGTCTCTGGAATGGCTCCAGGTGTTGATACTCTAGCTATCCAATACGCACAAGAGAAACAACTACCTCTAGCCGAATTTCATGCTGATTGGAATAGACATAAACGTGCTGCTGGTCCAATAAGAAACCGACAGATGGCTGAGTATGCTGATGCTCTAATAGCTATCTGGGATGGAGAATCACGTGGAACTAAGAATATGATCGAAGAAGCCACTAAGAGAGGACTACGAGTCTATGTAAAGAGGATAGACCAATGAGCGATCGAAAGAATAGGGATAGAGGACAGAAGAATGCTAATCGTAGAGGCAAGTGGGAGTGTAGCTGCTGGCTCTGTATTAGCGATAGAGAGAAGAAACGTCGAGTAATAGAGAAGAGTGGCAAAGATCGTCGTTATTTAGGCGTGGTGGAGGAGCTCGGATAAATAGAGCAATTCTGTGTTAATGAAGAAAAAGAATGGCGTATAAAGAAAAAGAATGCCCTAAGTGTGGCACGAAGCACACCAAGCGTGGTCAATACTGCTCTAGATCCTGCGGTAATGGTCGTGTATGGACTGATGAGATGCGTGAAGTCTTTCGCCAAAAGCAGACTGAGTTCATTAACAGTGATGATGATGTAGCCGAAGAAGCCCGATGGCGTATCAATAACTATGACGAGGAAGAGCCACCACTACCTGTTAAGGATATGTCCACCATACAGTCCAATCAGTTTGTCCAAGATGGGGACATATGGACTGAGTGCGATTAGTGCGTCCGTATGTGCGGGACTATGTCCGAAACCTATGTGCGAAAGTATGTGCGCACCACGTCCGACTACCCTAAAATCCATTGTCCGTCAAGTGTGCAATATTGCAAAAAAGAGTTGACTTATATTTGACTTAGGGGTAGAATAACGGAGTAATGGATGATAAAGGATTTGCTATGGACTATATCGAGCTGTCTGAACTACTAGACTTTTTAGCGGATCTAACACTGGATGCACCTGATTTTGAGACTGCACTCGGTGCGCTGAAACTTCAGTCTGCACTCCAAAAGTATTACTTTCCGACTATCCACTAAAAGTAATACTTTTCACCTCTAGTAAGTACTCGCTTACTTTTTGGTAAGTAAGTGCTTACTTCGATAACCCCATCGACAGCATGGTTGGTAAGCACTCACTTCGCCATCCATCGTCCGATTGTCTCTCTCAATCGGAATTCTGAACCAATTGAAAATACCAATTTGACTTTTGGATAACCTTGCCTCTGGTGGGGTTATCTTTTTCTTTTCTCTCGTCAAAAACCAGACGAGCAGCCTCCACGTCCACCCCTGGGACGCCATTCGAATCGATAGCGTTATTTTCCTCCAGTCGTGGATAAAAAGCAACCAAAAAATAATGACCCCACGGACTGGTAGGGAATACAAAAAGTTGTTGACCGAAATTGCAACTTCAGCAATAATTCGTTATCGTTGAATGAAAGGTAAATTATGAAAATTTCTCGTCGTCTCCTCTCCTCGCTGACTTTCCGTGTTTTCACCAAAAATGATTATTATGGGTTTTCGGGCGTTTCTAGCCCAGTGCCGTTGATCGCTGAAAAAGATAATATTATTGTTATTATTGATGGTGATACCGCTGAACTTTATTCAGCTGATATTGATGGTACTTTTGATTGCGAGGACGTTTGCGAAAATATCCGTGAATTACCCAGCGAAACCGAAGTTGAAAAGCGAATCGCCCAGCTGAAGGCTGAGTTAGCTGAATTGGAAGTTTAAGTCAAGCCCCCACGACCAGTGGGGTTATTGATTGACCAAAATTGCAAGTTGCGCAATAATTCGTTATCGTTTGAAAGGAAACAAAATGCAAAAGTCTGAAATTCTGATGAATCGCCTGAATCGGGCTGAGGTTTTGATCGAGCAGGCTCGACGTCTGGTTGAATCCGTGATTGACGCCGACGAAAGTGGAGACGGCTGCTCGGCTGGAAAATTTATGAAAACCTGCGATGATCTGGTTGACTTAATCGGTGATTTGGGTTACGAAATTTGCATGCCGATGCAGGCAGAGGAGATGGAATAACCCTACGCCCAGTAGGGGCTTGACAGTAATTGCAGGATGGACGATAATAACTACAGTTGATTAGGAGAAACGATATGGAATTGCTTAGCACTGGAAACCCTAAAGTCTTGAAGGGTATGTCTCAAGGATACAACACCTACATCCTCCATCTGGCACCTGCCCAGCTGAGTGGCTACGAGACCTGTGCTAAGCGCACTGCTGGATGCACTGCTGCCTGTCTGAACACTGCTGGTCGTGGTGGTATGTTCAAGAAGGGTGAGACGACCAATGTCATCCAGAAGGCACGTATCCGTAAGACCAAGATGTTCTTCGAGAATCGTCGTGACTTCTTGAATGCTCTGGTTGTGGACATCATCCGTGCCAAGAAGCAATCCGAGAAGCTAGGTCTGATTCCTGTGTTTCGTCTGAATGGCACCAGCGACATCGCTTGGGAGAAGTACGAAGTGGCTGCTGGTAAGAATATTTTCCAAATGTTTCCTGAGGTACAATTCTATGACTACACTAAAATCCTTGGTCGCAAAGTTGCGCACATCCCTAACTATCACCTTACATTCTCCGCTGCTGATGGCAATGATGCGGATGTTCTGAAGGCTATCGCCCAAGGTATGAATGTGGCGACTGTGTTCGGTCTGAAGAAGACAGAGCCGATGCCTGAGACGTACAATGGTCGTCCTGTGTTCAATGGAGACGAGAGTGACCTGCGATTCTTGGATCCGAAGGGTGTGGTCGTTGGACTCTACGCTAAGGGTAAAGCCAAGAAAGACGAGACTGGATTCGTGAAGTACCCTGTGATGATGCTGAAGGCTGCATAACCCTACGGAGAGTGGGGTTATTTTTCCTTGCAAAATCAACAACTTACGGAGGGAGCAGAAAGTTGTTGTCGGTAATGGAGAGATGGACGATAATTCTATTATTGATTCGATAACTGGAGATTGATTATGACACAAGTGACTGCTGTTTCTTTCGACGCCAAATCTGGCAACTATTTCGCTAAAGTGGGCTCTAAGACTATCAAGTCTTATAGTAAAGCCTATGTAGAACGTAAGGTGAAAGCCATGGTTGGTGACATCGAACAGGCAGTCGCAGTCGCTACTGAAAAGCAAAATCGCTACGGTATCAATGAGCGATTCGGTTTCGTCGAGAAACTGGTGACGATGGTTGCCACTAACGTCCAGCCATCTGCAGTCATTACTGGCGAGGGTGGACTGGGTAAGACGTATACCGTAACAAAGACTTTGGAGGCAAATGGATACAAAGACATCAGTGACTTGGCTGAATTCCAAGTTGGCCAAGTGGTCAATACCCGTAAGTGTTTCACGATGGTTAAGGGTTTCTCGACTGCGAAGGGTCTGTATCGTACTCTTTTTGAGAATAATAAATCAGTCATCGTATTCGACGATTGCGACGCTGTCCTTAAGGATCCCGTTGCACTGAATCTCTTGAAGGGTGCGCTGGACAGCTACGGCAAGCGAATCATCAGCTGGAATGCTGACATGCGTGATGAAGACCTGCCTCGCTCTTTCAACTTCGAAGGTCGAGTGATTTTCATCTCCAACATGGATCAAGACCGAATCGACCAAGCCATCCGCTCTCGCTCGATGATGATCGACCTGAGCATGACTCTGGATCAAAAGATTGATCGTATGGAATTCATTGCAAAGTCTGCCGAATTCCTGCCTGAGTACGATGCAAAAGTCAAGCAGGATGCACTTGACCTCATCCGTGAGATCAAAGATGAATGCAAGGAAATTTCCCTTCGCACACTTATCAGTGTTACAAAAGTGCGTGCTAGCAACAAGGAATGGAAAGACCTTGCCACCTACATGTTGACTGCCTAAGAGGGTGTTCTCTAGGGAGGGTATCCTCTCTAGTAACCCTTTCTCTAGTAGGGTTATTACAGATAGTTGTTGTCTTTAATACCCATCTGCGCAATAATAGGTACATATTCGATAGGAGAGTGAAATGAATGTTGTTTACAAACCCAAGTCTGTAGTAAGACAAGAGACCAGCGAGTCGATCCAGCAATTCCTTGCCTCTGGTGGACAGATCCAGATTGTTCCTGCTAAGAAGACACGTAAGCGTACTACGCAAAAAATGTCCTCTAAGACTAGCAGAGGGTATAATACAGGTACATCTGGTTTTGCCTCTGGTTTTCCTCGCAAATCAACTATCTAATGGAGATTGTATTATGGCTGGTAGCATTCGTTCTGTTCTTGGCTTTTTTCTGGTATTTGGCGCAGTTGGTGGTATTGACAATGGTAGTGATTTGGCGTCTTGCGTTGGTCTTGCTGCCGTTGGTCTTGCTCTTCTTGCTTCTGGAGTGGCTGCTTTGAAAACTGCTTAAAATGTATTGAAGGGACTCCTACCCTTCAAATAAAAAGGCATAAAGCAACGAGACTCTTTTTTATCACTTTCACTAATAAACAGACGGGACTCCTATGGAAGATCGTGCATTCTTCGGTTGTATCGTAGCTTTATGTCTAGTTTTCACTGGACACCCCTTTCTTGCATTCTTCTTGTTCTTACTAGTCGTATGATTTACACTGAGTGGTCTTGGCAGAATATTGCTGTAATGGTAATTGCGGGTCTCCTTGAGTTGACTTTTATTGCGTTTTGGTGTATAATTCTTCTATGAACTATAAAGATTACTTCGAAAAGCGAGATGCGGGACTCCCGAAACCTAAGTGGGTGTATGGGGATAGAGTATTCTCTAAGTATAAGTCCGTTCCCCTAGTAGGAATGGTAATAAGACAGACCGAGGATGGCGTGTTGATCCATTCGGACTTGCCTGTTAAAGTTGGTAAGGTAATTCGTAGTATAATTTCCGTGCCCCAGAGAGATGTAAAGAGACTAAAGGAGATGTGATGTTGGCGATTGATTTTGAAACTGCAGATCGTATTACACGACTGAATCTAACCGAACATCGAGATTATCTCCAGAGCGAGTTGGATCAGCTGTACGCAACTATGGACTCGGATAATCCTTATTGGATGCATCCCGAAGATGTAGATAAGAATCATATGATGATTCGTCGTATTAATGAAATTTTGGACTACTTTGGTGGAGAGCTATATGGCGAACGTAAAGCAGGGAAATTTGACACGTCCCCCTCAATGGTGGAAGCATCTGAAAGACTGGAAGCGTATTTTCTGGAAGTCGGAAAGAAAAGCGCACAAGAAAGAAATCAAGAATGACTTATCGTAAGTATTACTGGACACATGCCAAGCGTCAGATCAGCGTTGCGCTAGAGATGATTTGGTATGGAGTAATACTGGATCGTGGTCATCACTCAAGTTGGAAAAAGAATGAACATCGCAATAGATTTTGATGATACATATACAAGGGATCCCCAGATGTGGGATAACTTTATTAACATTGCACTACTAAGTGGACATAATGTCTATTGCGTGACTGCACGTGCAAACCCGAACGACGAAGAAGTGCTGGGTTCTATCGGTCAGATGGTTGGTCGTAAGAATTGCTACTTCACTGCGATGCAGGGTAAGAGAGCATATATGTATGCCAATGGAATTAGCATTAATGTTTGGATTGACGATATGCCTGATATGATTTGTCGTGGTATCGAAGTCGAGCAGAACGACGGAAAGATTTATCTACCATGAGAGGGTTAGCGATTCTTGCTTTGTTCGTCTCTGGTTGTACGACTACATATACAAATAACATTAATGTTCGTGTGAACGATTCCAAGAATGTTTCAATAGAAGTGCGTAACCCAAATAATCCATACTATGACGGACGAAGAAGTTATTAAGATGTATGAAGACATGCTCGAGTATTTCGGTGAGTTGCCGAATCCCGAGCATGAACCACGTAGGTTTGCGCACTATGTAAAGGTTTACAGATATTACAAGGATAAGAAGAATGACACCGCATGAGTTAAATAGCCAAAAGTCTTTTATCATGGGATGGTATGCCGACGATACATCTTTTTGCGATGAACTAATCGAGTTGCATAAAAATTCTAAACAGTTCGCTGGTGGTAGTGGAGTCCATCAAAATAATTCTCTTATTGATAAAGATATTAAAGATTCTACAGACAGTTACCATAATGCTCCAACACTTGGCAAAATAAAGTATGGCAGAATTCTTAGCGCATGTATCGAATCTTATTTGGAAAAATATCCAGAAGCGTACACTGCGCTTGGGTTTGGTATTAAAGAAGATTTTAATATTCAATACTACAAACCTGGAGGTGGATATAAGGCATGGCATTCTGAGCGAGCAAATGGTACACCCATGCTGACTGTTCGTCATCTAGTATTCATGACTTATCTCAATGATGTTGAAGATGGTGGCACAGAATTTTTATTTCAAGATTTAAAAATACTAAGTGCTAAAAAAGGATTGACTTTAATTTGGCCAGCTGACTGGACTCATACTCATCGCAGTTTAATTTCCAATACTAGCGAAAAATATATTGTTACTGGATGGACACACTTAAACGATAAACGAATGGAATAAAAATGAAAATCGGAATTTGTAGCGATCTCCACTTGGAGTTCGGTGACTTGAATATAAAAAATGAAGACAATGTTGATGTCCTGATTCTCTCTGGCGACATCCTCGTCGAAAACGATCTGCAGATCTTCGATCGTCGTCAGATCGAGTTGGGTTTTATGCAGGCACGTTCAGTTCGCTTCCACGAATTCTTCCAACGTGTTTGCTTTCAATTCCCCCATGTAATCTATGTTGCAGGTAACCATGAGCATTATCATGGAGACTTCGCTCATACCATCAGCAATCTGAAAAAGAAGCTGGCTCATTACACCAACCTTCACATTCTTGATCGTGAAGTGTTTGATCTTGGCGATGTTCGTTTCATCGGTTCTACTCTATGGACTGATATGAACAAAGAGGATCCTCTTACACTTCATGCGATGAAGAAGATGATGAATGATTTCCGTTGCGTTCAAAACAGCAACAATGTAGTCAACTTCAGAGCAACTGAGCCTGTTGACAAACCTGTTGGTATGAGTGACGAAGAATGGATCTCACTTCCACTTGAAAAGCGCACCAAGACTGTGTTCAAAACTCGTACTGCTACCTTCTCTCCAGAAGATGCAGTTGAAGAACATAAGAAGTGTCTCGGTTACATTAAAAATGTATACCAAGATACTCCTCCTTGGATGTCTGTAGTGGTTGTTGGTCACCACACTCCATCTCATACTTCTTGCCACCCTCGTTACAAGGATGACCAGATTATGAATGGTGGTTACCACAGCGACTTGTCTGAGTTTATTCTGGATCGTCCAGGAATCAAACTTTGGACACATGGACATACACATGAGCATTTTGACTACATGATCGGTTCTACTCGTGTTGTCTGTAATCCACGTGGTTACGATGGCTATGAAGATATTGCTGATAACTTCAAACTAAAGGTTGTTGAAGTATGAGTGTGTATAATCCCGACAAATGGTTGATTGTTAAAATCAACAGTGAAAACCCCCACTACCGAGTATTTGCTACTTGGGGTGGTGGTTATCTTAATGGAGACTCATGGAAATTAAATTCAGGTATCACTAAGGTAACTGAGAATCAAGATTACTACTTTTTTGAAGGTAGTTCTGGCTCTACTTACGTTTGTCGCAAGGGTATGTATGGCTCTACTGGATATGGCTGGTCTGTTATTAAAAGTATGTGTGAACGATCTGCTGAAGAGCAAAATATCACGATAGATATTCTTCCAGAAGACACTAATGTGATGGAGTTGACATATGAGTAAAACAGTAACAGTTATACAGGATGGGGATGATTTGATTCTTCCCCTACCTGACGATATGATGAAAGAAGTTGGTTGGAAAATCGGAGATACCGTGAAATGGACAGACAATGGTAATGGAACGTGGTCTATCCATAAAGTAGAAGAACAGTTGGATCTCTTTGATGAGAAAGATGAGGCTGTTTTAGCATTGATGAAAGAAAATTCTAAACTGAAGACTCAAATAGAACGACTAAATGAAGAATTAGATTCATATAAACAACATTATGATATTGACGATTGGAAATAAATGGAAATTGACAATTTTATAGGAATTTTTCCAAATGCGTTTTCCAAAATTTACTGTGAAGGTTTAATAAAACACTTCAATTTAATGTTGGAGCGTGATAAAGTTTGGACTAGGCAAGAATCTGATAATGCGCCTAAAAATTTAAAAGATACCAGAAGTTATTTCTTCACTGAAGAGACAGATTCTATCGTTGTTGAGTCAACATCACAAGCACTGCGTCAATTCTCAGCAGTCACACACCAGTGTTACAAAAAATATACAGAAAAGTATGGTGCTGTGTGCGATTTGGGAAAACACTCTTTATCTTATGGTGTAAAGATGCAAAGAACTTTACCATCTGAAGGATATCACATCTGGCATTGTGAAACTCAAAATCGTGATAGTTCTGCAAGATTTTTAGCAGTTCAATTATATCTTAATGATGTTGAAGAAGGTGGCGAAACTGAATTTCTCTATCAAAGCAAAAGAGTTAAGCCAAAACAGGGAACATTATTAATTTGGCCATCGATGTTTACGCATACACATCGTGGCAATCCTCCACTAGCTGGAGTAAAATATACATTAAATGGTTGGATAGATTTTAAGGATTAAAAATGAGCAAAACATTCACAGACGTATCAGTTTTTCTTCGTGCAGTTGGCCAAGATGTGCCATCTAAGCCGATTGGTGAGACTGACCAGTCAAAATTATACAAAAAACTCATTGATGAGGAATATCAAGAGTTTTTAGAAGCATATTACACCGCTGATACTGCTGAAGAAATTGATGCATGCTTCGATATGATGTGGGTTATCATTGGATATATGAAATCACGTGGTTGGGATTGTGAAAATATCTGGGATGAGGGTGCGAAATCCAATTTATCCAAGATCGATCCTGCCACTGGACTTGTAAAACGCCGTGAAGATGGTAAAATTTTGAAGCCAGAGGGTTGGAAACCACCAAATTTCACAAAATTTGCAAAATAAAGGTTGTCATGCAATATTTTACCATGTATAATAGACCTATGATTACACTTTACCTTGATATGGATGGTGTCCTTGCTGATTTTAACAAGGAATACACCAAATACGACCCCCAAAAAGAAGATCGAAAGAAATTTCGTGATGCTGTTTTGACGCATAAAATTTTTGAAAAACTGGATTTTATGCCAGACACACAAGAATTGCTCAATCATGTGTCAAAATTGAATGGAGTTAACATCGAAATTCTTACTTCAATGGGTACTCATGAACCTACACAGGCAAATGAGGCAAAAACACAAAAATTAGCATGGTTGAATAAGAAAAATATTCCTTACAAAGCCAATTTTGTTCACGATAAGCAAGAAAAAGCGAAATACGCTACGCCGATGTCAATCTTGATTGATGATTCTTCTGGTTGTATTGGTCCATTTATCGCTGCAGGTGGCCATGGAATTCTACATTCTCATTCTAGTGAGACTATCGCTATTTTGGATAGCACTATTTTGAAAATTCACTCTGTTTTCGCTATGAATGTTTTGCCATGATTGATATTTTTAAACCTACCATTGACTGGATTCGTGATGATTTTAAGTCTAACCCAATTCGCTTTGCTATTGAGCTTCTTGCTTGGGCTATTAGCATTGGCTGTAGTATTACTATGGCACTCACAGTCCCGAATCCTCCGTTACTCATTCTTTATCCTATCTGGATTGCTGGCTGTGCCCTGTATGCTTGGGCTGCTTGGACTAGGAAATCTTTTGGCATGTTGGCTAACTACATTCTGTTGACAACTATCGACACAATTGGATTGATTAGGATGATTGTATGAATCAAATTCTCACAACAAATACATTTTTCGGCACTGTTCCACCGCAACCACCTTCACCACCTCCTCCAACTGCTCCCTCAATCACGATGCCTGAGCCTATCAGTTATGAGTTTCAGGTAGTTGAGCATGTTGAAGATGGTAAAATCACTAAAGTAGCTTTACAAGTTCGCAGGCACACTCATGATCAATACGGTAATATCAAAATCCATGGTACTTGGCAAGATGTTCCACGTGTAAGGATTGGTGATGTGGCGTCTGTGGTGTAAAGCGTTAGGTGAAAAGGCTAGCAATGACAACAATGAAGCAGATAAAGTTGCTATCATTAGAACTTGTATTGTAGCCTGTTATATGATTACAAATATCTTTATTATTGCTGGCGTCATTCGCCATTGGTGACTATGAATATCTTTTATCTACACAACGACCCACGTAAGTGCGCAGAGATGCATGTCGATAAACACTGCGTTAAAATGATTCTTGAATATGCTCAACTTCTTTCTACTGCTCATCGTGTGCTTGATGGTAGTCAATCTGTACGCCTCTCTAAAACTGGTAGGAAACAAACTACATTCGTTCTTCCTGACAGTCGTGAGTCTGTTCTCTATTCTGCTACTCACGTCAACCATCCTTCTGCAGTTTGGGTACGAAAGTCCTATGAGAACTATGTTTGGTTATATCAACTTTTCACTGAATTGATGAAAGAATATACGTATCGTTACGGTAAGAATCATGCATGTGAACGTCTTGCAGACGCTCTTTATACTCCACCGACTCATATTCCTAAGGGTGTTGGCTTTTCTGAACCAACACCTGCAATGCCAGATCAATACAAGGTAGCGAATAATTCTATCCAGTCTTATAAGAATTATTATCTCGGCGATAAACAGCGTATGTTTTCTTGGAAAAAGCGTGAAACTCCCTCTTGGGTTTTATAAATACAAGTAAGGAGATATTATGCCGACTTATTCATTTAGAAATAAAGACACAGGTGAAATTTTTGATAAAGTGATGCGCATTGCAGAGCGTGAAGAATTTCTCACACAAAACCCCCATCTAGAATCCATAATCACTGGTGCGCCAGCATTCACAGGTGATCACATCAGTGCAATTAAAAAATATGATACTGGTTTTAAGGAGGTGCTACAAAAAATCAAAGAACGTAACCCCCACAACGATTTTAACAAGACTTCATCTCAATTATAAAAGGAGAGCTAATGGCTCGCACAGCAGCAGTTAAGAAAGTAGTAGATAATGAAGAACGTGAGTCAAAACCAATACACAGTAATCAGTTAAAAATTCGTTTAGATAATTTAAAGACATTTGATCCATTAACAGACAATCAAAAATTATTCTTTGACGCATATAAAAGAGGGGATTATTTTGTAGCACTCCATGGAGTGGCAGGAACAGGAAAAACTTTTTGTGCTCTTTATAAAGCAATAGAAGAAGTCCTAGATAAATCAAATCCGTTCAACAAGATTATCGTAGTTCGTTCTGCGGTTCAATCTCGTGAGATCGGTCATCTTCCAGGCGATGTGAATGAGAAGATGGAAATTTATGAACAACCATATCGTCAAATTTGCGAAACTTTATTTGGTCGCAAAGACGCATGGGATAGATTAGAAGAACAAGGTCACATTACATTTATTTCTACATCATTTATTCGTGGTATGAGTTTCGATGACGCAATCATCATTGTTGATGAGATGCAGAACCTGACCTATGAAGAGATTGATACCGTTATGACTCGTGTCGGTTATCGATCTAAGATTATTTGGTGTGGCGATTATCGTCAGACAGACTTGAATAAAAGAAAGAATGATGTTACTGGAATCTTAAAATTCTTTGACATCGCTCAACACATGAGTGCGTTTACTCGTATTGAGTTTACTGTTGACGATATCGTGAGAAGTTCTCTCGTGAAAGACTATATTTTGGCTAAACTTAAATATGAGGATTTCTATGAGAACAAAAAATGATAACAGCGGAGCAATTTCATAAACTATTCCCACGTAATCCTGAGCCAGCTGTATGGGCAGAGGCAATGGCAAATGTATTCCCTACATACGAGATTAATACACCACAACGTGTTGCTGCTTTCTTAGCTCAGTGTGGTCACGAGTCTGGTGGGTGGACAACATTTGAAGAAAACCTGAACTATTCTGCTCAGGGATTGAGAAAGATTTTTGGTAAGTATTTCCCTAACGATGAGTTAGCTTTAGCTTATCAGCGTCAACCTGAAAAAATTGCGAATCGTATCTATGCAAACCGCATGGGTAATGGACCAGAAGAATCTGGTGATGGTTTCAAATATCGTGGACGTGGACCAATCCAGTTAACTGGTAAGTCTAACTATACAGCTTTTGCAAAAGATATGTTTGAAGACTGGCAAAACGTAGTTGAAAATCCAGATTGGGTGACGTATGATAAAGACTTCGCACTCATGTCTGCTATCTGGTTCTGGAACAAGAATGGTCTGAACAGAGAAGCAGATGCTGGTGATATCAAAACAATGACACGCAAGATTAATGGTGGTTACATTGGTCTTGAAGATCGAATTAAACATTATAATGAGTGTATTCACGAACTGACTTAATGAAAACTTTTATACATCATGATTTCCCCAAACTTGAACGTGACACCTCTCCCGATGGCACCAGAGTCTACAAGACGCCGTCGGGTAGAGCCTATCCTTCCGTCACAACAGTCACCTCACTCCACAATGCAGAGGGGATCGCAAAATGGAGAGCAAGAGTTGGTGCAGAAGAAGCAAACAGAATCTCAGGAAGAGCGAGTGCACGTGGAACAAGAATCCACTCTCTCTGCGAGGCATACCTCCGCAATGAGGTCTGTGAGCCTGACATCTTCGATCGAGAGTTATTTGGAAGTATTACGCCATGGCTCGGAGACATAGATAACATACACGCTCTGGAAGATCCGCTCTATTCTGACTATCTGCAAGTTGCAGGAACTGTTGACTGTATCGCTGATTTTCAAGGAAAGTTGTCTGTTATTGATTTTAAGACAGCTTCTAAACCCAAAGACAGAGACGATATATACAACTACTTTATGCAAACGGCTGCATATGCTGTTGCGTTTGAGGAAAGAACGGGAATTCCTGTAGGAAGACTTGTGATTATTATGGCAGTCGAGAACGACGATCCTCGTCTTTTTATCGAAAAGCGAGATAACTGGATCGGCGGATTTAGAAAACTTCGTTTAGACTATAAAAATAAGAAGAATATTTGACTAAATAATATAGAATTCACCCCATTATGGAGATAAAAAATGGATGTTAAACAGTTTCTAGACAACCTAGAGAATAAGTTCGAGACTTTATACCAAGTCTCAGAAGAGGTCACTCGTTCATATTTCGCTTCTAACCCAAGCAAAGAACACTTGATGGACCACTTTAAACTGCGTATGATGAACGAACGCTGGAATATGGTCGAGTTTGCTAAAAAGGTAGCAGAACTACCAGTAGAAACATCTGCTGTAGAGTGTATGTTGCTAAGCAAACAGATTTATGATGAAGCTAATCACTATCGTCTAGTTAAAGAAGTTTTGGAACACTTGAATGATGGTCCAATCGATGTTATTTCTGCAGACAAGAGTCACGGCGAAAAAGATAGCGCTAAGGGTGTTACTTTGATCGATCGTTACGAAGCGCAAAATGATCCATTGATTATGGCTCTTTATCAATTCTTGGGCGAGGGTCGTGCTGCTCGAGTATGGCAGACTATGAGTCAATGTATCGAAGACGATTTCATCTCTACACGTTACGGTAAGATCGCACGTGATGAGAAGTTCCATAGCAATATCGGAAGAATGAAATTGATGGAATTGGCTACTACTCAAGAAGCTCAAGATAAGATCACCAAAATCGCTAACCAAATGTGCTGGGACTTGTATGAAGTCGCATGTTTGAACACATACGCACCAACAGAAGATGCTAAGGTACGTATGCGTGAGGCTTATGGTTCACCTGAGAGAGAACTAGCTTTATCTACGATCTAAAATTCGTTTTTTGTTATGCGAATATTGATAACCCAGCAAGAGTACGATAAACCACCTTTTTTCTTTACGTTCGACTGTTTAGAAAGATCTTGGTACGATCTTCTTGCTGGTCACACATTAATACCAGCCCCCAATATCCCAACATGGGACTTTAGTAAAATTGACTATGACTGTCTTCTCATAACAGGTGGGAATGATAGTGTAGCGAGGCATTTTACTGAAGATCATCTCTACAAAATTTCCAAACAAAATAATAAACTAATCATAGGCGTTTGCCATGGTGCGTTCACCATCAACGATATAGAAGGTGGTTTGAATGGAAAGATAGAAAACCATAGAGGAACCAATCATAAAATTTATATGGATGGCGAAGAATATTATGTAAACAGTTATCATGGACAGAGCATATCTAAATTACCTGATAATTTTCTATCGCTAGCGGTAGATGAACAGAATAATATCGAAGCGTTTAGACATGAGACGCTGGATATTTACGGGATGGTCTGGCATCCTGAGAGAATGAAGAACCCAGTCTTACCATTTATTTTGAGAGAGAAATTGTGTTAAAAATTAAAAGTTTATTGATTGCAATATTGTTAGTCCCTTTAGCGTCTTTTGCGTGGGAACCAACGAAACAACCTATCAAAGCTGTCATACCATTTCAAGTAGGTTCTTTCCAAGAAGTAACATTTAGAGCAATTTCTAAAATTGTAGAAAGTAATAATCCAGGTGTTTCTTTTGTTATTGAAACACGTCCAGGTGCAGATGGTGTTATTGGAACCAATTCATTGCTGTCTGCTGCTCCAGATGGATATACTATTTCACCTGCTTCTTTGTTCAGCACCTTCGTCACGCAAGATATTTTTCAGCGTAACATTAAAAAATACAGCTATGATAGTTTCGCTATCCCATTGCTTTTGTCGCATAGCCCACTAGCTGTTATCGCCAAACCAAATAGTAAAGTTAACACACCAAAAGAATTCATTGATTTATTGAAAAATTCTAAAGAGCCTGTTAACGTAGCTGTTGGTGGTGGACCACATAAGTTATCTTATGACTACATCATGGATACTGTTGGCAACAATCCACAGGTTAAATCTATCGCACATCAAGGACCACTTCCTGCAGCTGTAGCTGTCGCCAGCGACTTGCCAATAGAATTTGGTATTATGCCACTTACAGTTGCATATCCTCTAATTGATTCTGGTAAGGTTAAACTAATTGGTATCACTGGTGAAAGTAAACTTGAATTGTTACCTAAAGCGCAATTGGTTAAAGATGCTGGTGTTCCAGGTCTTGGATTAGTCAGCGCTGGTTCTGTGTTATTGTTACCAGCAGATACTCCACAAGAAATTGTTAACTGGTACACTAGAGAATTTTCTAAAGCTATTCTTTCTGAAGAAGGCAAACAATTTTATCGCAATAACTTCTTGACCATTAATAGATCAGATTTGTCTCAAGAAGGTATTAAGAATACTGCCATCAAAACTAGAAAATTCTGGGATAAGTATATTAGTGGTCCTCAACGAGAGTATAACTAAGTTTGACATTACAAACTAACTAAGGTATAATTATGAATGTACAAATTGGACCAAACATTATTATTCTTGAACAAGAAACCAAGATGCCAGATGGCTGGAAAGAAGGTGATATGTTCAAAGTGACTATTGGTGCAAATGGACAAGTTACACTAATTAAAGTAACATCTAATGGTGTAATGTAAAGAATTGTTGTAATCCCTTCAAAGCGAAGGACTTCTGGACGGGAGTTCGATTCTCCCCACCTCCACCAAAAGCATATCTCCTACTGATGGGACTTCCTACTGATTGGATTTAAAGGGTATGCTTCTGATGGGGGTGACTAGGTTTCGACAGGGGTAGATAGTAGAGACGGCAACACGGGAATGCGAAACCCGCAGGATTGAGGAAACTCGGTCGAAGAAGCAAACAAAGTAAATGCAAATGACTCTGTCTACGCATTAGCAGCCTAAACGCTGCTTAGGGTTTCGGTAGGTTTCCTCGTAACAGAATAACCTACCATTTTAACAATATGTATTTAACAAAAGGGAATTTTAATGAAATTAAAATCATTGTTGGCAACTGGATTGTTTGCCGTAGCTACTGTTGCTAGCGCACAGTCTTCTTTGAGTATTGGTTATAGTCTACAAAAAGACGAAAGCCCTGCTGTTCAAAAACACGTCAATTCCATCAGATTCCAAACTAATCTGGCACAAAATATTGATGGTGATATTGGAATGTCTAAAACAGTAGCTGATGTGGCTAATACCATTACAACACGTTATGAAACAGGTCTTGCTTACAGCTATCCTGTTAACTCTTGGTTGAAGGCATCTGTTCGTGGTGCAGTTGGTGAGCGCCAACCTTCTGGTAAAGAAAGTCATTATTACTACTCTGTTGAACCAGCAATTAGCTTCAAAACTCCAATTGCAGGTTTAGATGCTAAAGTTGGCTACAGATGGCGTGATACTATTGAAGACAGAATCGCTTCTGTCCGTGCTGACAGAAATGAAACTACTCGTTATCAACTTTCTTATGCTTTGACCAAAAAAGACAAAATCTCTGTTGGATATGATGTCCAACGTGGTGATAGTGCAAACACAAGCACTACATTTCAATACCAGAGAGCGTTCTAAATATAAGTGGGCTTAGTGCCCACTTATCACAAGGAGCAAATATGAGAGCAACAAGTGTAATTTTAGCAGCATTACTAGCTACTGCTGGTATCGCTAATGCAGCCGAACCAGCTAAAGCACCTGCAAAAGCTGAAAAGAAGGTAGAAAAGAAGGAAACCAAGAAAAAGGAACCACCTTCTGACAAGAAACCTACCCCTAAGAAGAAGCCAGAAGCTAAATAATAGTATCCACTTATGGATCGTGGTTGGAGGCAACCACGTTAAAAACCTTCATTACACATCACAACACAAAGGAGTAAACCTATGTCAAATATGACACCATTCGAGATTCGCCTCGAATTACTAAAAATGGCGAAAGAGATGTTGGAACAAGACTACTATGGTAGTCGAGAAAAGGTGAGTAACGAATACGCATCAAAGTGCGATTTCGCTAAGATGAATGGGCAACCCATTCCTGAACATCCTGGATTTCCACCATTCCCAAGCGAGACTGAGGTGATTAAGAAAGCCACCGAACTCAACAGTTTCGTATCACAAATCCCCAATACACAAGAAAAGACTAGCAAAAAGTCCACCTGATAGGGATGAGACAGGGGCTAAATGCACCTGTCTTCTTTTTAAGGAGATAATTATGCGAACAATACGTGCATACATTCCGCTTGTTATACTAAGTTTAAGTGCGATGTTTTTGGTAAACATTAACTTTGCTACTGAGAAGATTTTAGATATCACTTACCATCAACTGACAAAAGAAACACAAAAACAGATTGATTGTTTAGCTGATAACATTTATCATGAAGCTGGCTATGAGCCAGAAGATGGAAAGGTTGCTGTTGCCTTAGTAACATTAAACAGACTACAAGACCCAAGATTTCCAAAAGACATCTGTGGAGTCGTCAAACAAAAGACACGTTCTACTTGTCAGTTCAGTTGGTTCTGCGAAAACAAGATAACTAATAGAGCCAAAGAAGTATATACTAAGGCAAGAGATACAGCCGTTCACGTGTATGTGAATTATGAGAAGTTACAAGACATCACTGGTGGAGCTTTATACTACCATGCTGACTATGTAAACCCTCGATGGAAACTCGAAAAGACTACTACAATCGGTAGACATATTTTTTATAAAGAAAGAGACGGTACTGGCATATGATGAATAAACTAAATCTTCAGTTGAAGGAAGAATCATCCAAACATTCATTTATGCTGTTGATGGAAGAAATTTCATTGGCATCTGTAAAGAATGCAGTTGAATGGGTCTTTGAAGCAAACTTCGCTGAAGAAAGACCAGAGATGCTTAATATGATTATTACATCTCCAGGTGGTGACTTGAATGCTGCGTTTGCTCTTATCGATGTAATGCGTGGGTCAGCTATTCCAATTAGAACAATCGGTCTTGGACAGATTGCCTCTGCTGGATTGATGATTTTTATCGCTGGAGATAAAGGCATGCGTATTCTTACACCGAATACTTCTATTCTGTCTCACCAATATTCTTGGGGTGCTATTGGTAAGGAACACGAACTATTTGCTACAGTTAAAGAGTTCGATCTTACAACTAAGAAGATGATCCAGCATTATAAAAAGTGCACTGGTCTTAGTGAAGCTAAGATTAGAGAAGTTCTTCTTCCTCCACAAGATGTTTGGTTGAGTCCGCAAGAAGCTAAAAAATTAGGACTATGCGATGATGTTAAAGATCTTAGCTAAATTAAAAACATTGAAGGAAATACTTACTATGAACGATAATGTGTTCACAATCTCTGTATTGCTTGCTGCTCTTGCATTTATTGGTGCGTTCGGTTTCAATCAATATGCTGAGTTAAAGTCGATGGAGAGAAATATCGAATCTGCAATTGTAAAGGGTATTGACCCTGTTGCAGTGAGGTGCGCTTACAAAGCAGACAATACTATGTGTGCATTGTATGCAACTACTGTGAAGAAGTGATTAGAACCCCTCTCCTAGAGGGGTTTTTAGTTGTTGACATTTATCTCGATTTAGGGTATAATAAAATCCTATGCAGATACTACACACCACAATCCGTCCGAAAAAGAAACGTAAACCCAACGCAAAACAACGTGAGTTGGCTGCGTCTTGGGATGCCATTCTTAAGAAGTACGAACCTAAGAAGCCTATAGCTAAACCTAAGGATGAGGGTTTCAAGTACTCACTTGGTGCACCTGCTCGTCGTGAGACGCCTAAGATTCCAAGTCTTCCATTCACAGCTGGTCCATGCACAAAAGCGCCAGACAAGGTGTACACTGGTACTGCAATCAAAGGTATTGGAACTATGCATAAGTCCAATGCTGTCCCTATTTTCACTGATGAACAAGCAGTAGAAATTGCAACTATGAGGAGAGGATAATGGAACCTAAAAAGTTTTATGGTAGCGTAAGCTATACATACACACTACCAAAAGATTCTGGATTTATTGAATTAAGTCCACATCAACTTGCAAGTCTTTATGAACCTGGAGTTGATGTTGTTGAGAAACTTCTCGAGTATTCTCAATATAAAGAAGCAAAAGAGTTGATTGAGAGGATCAAATGAGCGAATTCTGTTCTAAGTGCGTTGAGAAAGAAGCACAAATGGAAATTGTAATTTCTAACTTTCATAAAGAAATTGAAACTCTAAAAGCACGTATAGAAAAGTTGGAAAACGAAAACGATGCCCTCGTTATGGATGTTGCATTTTACGGTGGGAATATGATTAACTTGTCTTGCAATGACAAATGAGATAAAATATGGATATGACTCTTATTGAAAAGCGCAACAACCTTCTTGCAGAAAAGATGAAGATGGACAAATTCTTCACCATGTTCTTGGACAAATTTGAACGTAAGATGGATCCTGAAAATCCCAATACCCCCATTTGGAAACTATACAAAGAAAAGCACAAAGAATATGGAAGAATTTGCCAAGAGATTAGGAACACAGATTATTACATCAAGCGACAAGCCTATGTTTAAGACTGCTAATGAATTTTCCCTCCACATCGAACAAATTGTAAAAGAAAAGCGCCTTAGTTATATGGATGCAGTTCTAGATTATTGTAAAGAAAATTATCTCGAGCCAGCAGATGTAGCTTCTCTAATTAACAAGTCGCTTAAAGATAAAATTGAGATGGATTTTCGTGAATTGAATTATCTACCTAAACAGGCTAAGTTAGATGTTTAACAAATATAAATCTGAAATTGCAGTTGGCATTTTTGCGTTCATTTGGTTTGTTGCAGGGTTTTATTGGATTTCGCAACAACCGAAGCATGGCGTTAAAGTTATCGACTGCTCTTTAGTTGAGATTTCTCCAGACTTCACTCCAGAAGTCAGAGAGGCATGTAGGAAAGCAAGAAGTGGACGGATTTAAAGCATATCGTTATTACATGGCGATTAAGCTGCACTTCACTACTGAAAAATTTAACGTCTTCGAAAATCGAGGAAATGTTAAAGGAACTCGTGAGGCATTTAACGCTAGAAATGACAGATACATATTCGAGAAGTTAGCCCAAAAATATCAGAACGATAGAGATATCATTCAGTTCTTCGTTGCAAACTTTGCTTACAATAGTGATACTGCAATTTATGAAGGACAAGAAGCTGAAGATAATCTGATTGAGTGGACTAGAAGAAAACAAAGTATTACACAGGTTTTTGTCGATGACCTTGCCACCATATTGACATACATAGAAATGAATAAGACAAATGTACCCATCTTTGAATTTAGGGGTAATGATTATCCAATTTTGTTAAATTTGTTTATTGGTGGTAAAGTTAAGATCGAGACTCTAAGAATATTGGATGACTTAAATCCATTCTTGGAAGAGTGGTCTGACCATCCAACAGTAAAATACATATGGAATAATGAGTTCTTGCGACTTAAAAAGTTGACAGGATTTGTTAAATACGATAAAATTAAATTATCTAAAGTTTTCAATCACTTTCTTGAAGAAGTAGCAGTTTAAAATGGGCAAGACCTATCAAAAGAATTCTCGTCGTTTTGACGATGAAGTTACCTCTGGTCGTTCGGGTAAACACGCCAAGCATGCGAATAATCGTAAAACTGGTGGAATGAGAACGCTAAATAGTTATGTTGAAGAAGATTATGATGACTATGATTTGAACGATGATGCGTTCGATGATGAGTTTGAACTTGATGATGAAATTTCAATACAACGTAACGATACTACGCAATACAAAGGAAAATAAAATGGATATTCAAACACTACGTAAAATGCGCAACTCTGATTTCGGTGCAATTTCTAATGCATTCGAAAAAGTAGCAAACCCCCAAACTGAATCTAAGTCATATTCTGATGATCGCTTCTGGCGTCTCGAAGGTGACAAGGCTGGTAACGGCACTGCAACGATTCGATTCCTCCCACGTGTGGAAGGTGATGAACTCCCATGGGTTAAAATCTTCTCTCACGGATTCCAAGGTCCAACTGGTAAATGGTACATCGAAAACTCTCTGACCACTCTTGGTGAGAATGACCCTGTCGGTGAACTTAACACTCAGCTATGGAACACTGGTTCTGAAGCCAACAAAGAAATTGCACGTAAACAAAAGCGTAAGCTAAGTTTCATCGCAAACATCTTGGTTGTGTCTGATCCCAAGCACCCAGAGAACGAAGGCAAGGTATTCTTGTTTAAGTTCGGTAAGAAAATCTTTGATAAGATTATGGACAAAGCACGTCCAACTTTCGAAGACGAAAAGCCAGTGAATGTGTTTGATTTCTGGGAAGGCGCTAACTTCAAATTGCGTATGCGTAAGAAGGATGGTTATGCTAACTACGATGAATCCGTATTCAGCGAACCAGCACCAATCGGTGACGATGAATTCATTGTGCAGGTTGCACAAGGTCAATATAAGTTGGCTGAATTCTTGGATCGTAAAAACTTCAAGTCTTATGATGAGTTGAAGAAGAAATTGAACGATGTTCTTTCTGGTGATTCTTTTGCACCGAAGTCTGCTGCCCAGATGGGTGAAGACGAAGACGAAGCACCTCGTTCTGCGCCAGCACCTTCATTCAAGTCAAAACCTGCTCCTGCTCCAAAAGCAATGAACAATGACGATGATGAAGATGTAATGTCTTATTTCCAAAAGATTGCTAAAGAAGACTAATTCTTAGCTGGGAAATGACTAAGGGGAGCATTTAGCTCCCCTTTTTTATGTGTATCTGACACGTAGATAAGCATTAGCAGAAGAATCTTGATTTCGTATTGGTGCACGAATAACCTGATTCTGTGTAGTGTTATTGGTCACTGGAGCATTAACCACGTTAGTCTTGTCACCACCACCAGACTCAGGGATTGCAGCTGCAGCATTATCCGCAGACTTCTTTTCCACTGCATTGGCAGTAGTAGGCGCAATTGTTTCTGGAGATTTACCAGAAGCCATATCCTTGAATGGATACCATGGACCAATTTTCTCTGGAACACCTGGAATCAGAGAAAGTTTACCAGTGCTGATTTCTGGAATACCTATCTTAGATAGCATATTCAAAAAGCTGTCTTTGATCTGACCAAAAAATTGAGAGATAGGTTTAACTATATGATCGTCTACCCAAGCTGCCATATCACCGATAACTTCTTTGATCTTTTCCTTATCAAATAGACCGAATGTTAAGAAGTCTACGATACCAGCAAGACCTGCGACAATCGCCTTTCCAATGTCGCCAGTTTTCATAAATTCATCGAATCCATCTGTTAGTCCCTCCCATAATGCTCCAATAAGAGCACCAATAGCAAATACCTTACCTAGAGTCTTAAGTAGGTTTTTAGGGCTAAAAATTTTCTTGATGATACCCATGAAGTTTTCTCCAACCCAGTTGAAGATAGTGTCCAAGAAACCACCACCCCCACCTTCAGCTGGTTTAACCTTTTCTGGGGTTACGCCTTTCGCTCCTGTTGGGCGAGTATTCTCTTCAATTTTCTTCATCAACTCAGCCATTGCATGCTGGTCTTTTGCAGCTTCCATCTGCATTTCTTCATTTTGAGTGTCTTGAGCAGCAGTCTCAGTTGGTGTTTTCTTTAATGCATCTGGATTGACCATACCTTTGACAGTTGGGTCGAAACGCTGCGCTCCCATATCAAACTTGGTCATCTGTTCGCCAAGAGCAATTCGTTTATCTAATAACTTAGCGCCAGCTGGAGTGCGACGCATTTCATCTTCGCTAGTGATACCTGTTTTCTTTTGCCACTTAGCCAATTCAGCTTCGTGCGCTTTCATGTCTTTAGAAGCATTGTATGCACCCTCAGCATCAGCTTTTGTTGGGTTGAACCCCATAGCCTTTTGCTGAGACATCCACTCAGATTTAGCGATAGACTTATTAAAGATACCACCAACATTCAGCGCACCCATCACAGTTCGCTTTAACCCACCATCTTTGATAGATGTCTTTTCCTTTAGACTCTGCATCTTCTCTTTACTGGACTTAGCCATTTCTTGGAAGATGTTTCCTGTGGTATTCATAGTTTGAGCCAAGTCAGCTAATTTCTTAGCTTCATTGTCCCAAGACGCTTGATCTTTTTCGAATTGTTCTTCAGCTGTTTTATAATGGCGTTTGCTAGCTTTACCCTGATTTCTGAGTTCTTCTATCAAAAGTTGCATTTCAACAGAAGAAGTTTTATCTGCTTCTTGTGTATTCTTTTGATAATCTTTAGATAGCTGTAGAAGTTGACGGATAGAAGACAACTCTCCTAAGGATGCTTGTTGTGCCTCCAGCAATTGTCCCAGACCCTCTTCATTGGACTTGGTCTGTTGACGAATGCTAGAATTAACTGAGCTATTACTGGTTCTTTTAGGCATTTTACATTCTCTTCTTAGATTCTAATCTTTGTTTTTCTTCTTCCAAGTACTGAATCAACATGTGAACATATACTTCTCGTTCAAATGGAATCATTTCCTCTAATTCCGAAAGAGAGTATTTGTGATACTGCATCAAAGCGAAATTCATTTTATAGTAATTCGCCAAACTCTCATGACACAGATTTATTAAAAAAAACTTTGCATTCCCTCCAACGTAACAGAATGGTGTTTACTGCAGATCGGGCAATTATATTCAATTGTCTTAGAAATTTTAGGCATCTGTGCGAAAAACTTCTGTAAACTTGCAAACTGTTCATTAGTTAGGTTATACAAAAACTCTAATAATTCTTCTTTTGTTTGTTCCTTGGCATAATAAAGTTCATCTCCCTGATAGATGTATTCAATAGAAGACGCAATAATATCGAAGATGCCATCAACATCTTCAACATTTAGATTCTCCATTTTAGACATCATATCAAAAGATGGATATCGCATAACAACACCAACATCTCCAAAAAGATCAATCTTCTTTGAATGGTCTTTTGGGAATTCAACCTGTAGGTTTGTTAAGTCGATAGAAATTTTTAACTTAGCTTTGTCGTTATCTTCACCATGGTCTTCATCACATGGGAATAGTAATTCAACAAGTTCACCAACAGACTTAGCACGAATCTGAGTGAAGATATATTCGATATCAAAGGTAGCCAATGAACTGACATCAATCTTGTCTAGAACACAACCTTTAATAACCTGTTTCAAACTATCGACCATCACACCGATATCTTCAGATTGCTGAGCGATTAGTAGAGCCTTTTCTTCTTTAACTAAGAACGGACGGTATTTAATCTTCTCACCAGTAGAAGGAATTGTCAAACTGTAAGTTGGCGTAGCCATAATAGGTAAAGCCATAATTATTCTCCTTTAGTCATTTTATTGAGCATTTTATTCAAATCAGCAGTGCTACCAACGAAGATTGCATTGTTGGTAACTTTGTCCCCAGACTTTTTAGTTTCTTTTGGACCATCGAGTTTTTGTTTCTGTTGATGGATATCCATCAACTGTTGATTCACGTCAGCTAACTGTTTCATTAAGTTGCCCACAACTTCAAACGCACGTGGGTGTTCAGATTGTTTAGCCACATCAAGCGCATGCATTAAAGCAGTCTGCCCTGTAGTTAAAAGTTCACGAAGGTTATTTCTGGCTGTATCATAATCATTCTCCACCTTTTCATTAGGTGGAGTAATGATTTCGCCATCTTTTGTAATCACTTCAGTGCTTTGAGATGGCATTGGAGCCACCCCAAAAACATTTGATAAAGAATCATCTATTTTCATTGTTTAGTCGTTTCTTGTATTTCTTACAGGTGGGTCATCTGGATGAAGGTCATCATTCAATTGACTTACTGGTTGGGTTGGGATTGGTTTTGGGATTGCTGGGCTTGGTTTAATCGCTGGAGGTATGCTTCCAGTTGCATTTGTATTAATACCTGCTGGGGTGAATCCTGCTGGCGAAGATAAGCTAGGTGTTGTTGCGCCACCTGCTGGTAGTTGTAAGCCTCCATTGTTGGCTCCTCCTAGTTTCTCTTGTGTGCGACCATAAGCTGCGATACCTAGAACAGCACCCATAGCGATGTGGTAAAGACCTGCGCCTTGTAGCGTTAGTGGTTGCCACTGAGACACAGGTTGTTTTAATGCAGCCTGTAATAAACTCCATAAAATAGGGAACAATACGAAGTCACAGAAGCATGTGCCCATATAGATCCAACCCATCATTGGACGCCATTTACTGTTCATCCAATCTTCTTTTTTCTTCTCACTTGCACTCATTTTTTCATATTCTTCTTGTGCCATTTTTGTTCCTTTAAAATCTAATCTTTGGTAAATTAGATGTTAGAGAAGGAATCTTAGTCACAGCCCAGCTTCCAGCTGAACCGATTGCGAAATTCATTAGTTTATCAGCGACAGTTGCCTTCTTAGCAGAAGTGATATCTTCGATATCTGGAATTTCTGCCTTCGCTTCAAACCACTTGTATGCTATAGAAACAGATAACTTCATAACATCTTTCGAAGCATAATCTAGTTGCACAGCACCAACACTCTTTGGATAACATTCGTGAAGGGTTACATAGTAATGTGGTTTATCGATGTTGTCTTGAACTTCGATAGTAATATCAGTTACGTATTTGTCGTAGTAGTTAAACACACGAGTTTTTGGATCGTAGATCGCATTTTGCCATTGGTCGAACATATCTTTAATCAACATATCTTTATCAACATAAAAAGACATATTGATTTGTTCGTATAATTTTTCGTATGGCGTCTCTCTAAACTCACCGAATGTTCTGACTTGAGCAGTAGAGAAATTTGTTCCTGGAAGCTGAATTTGATCGCAGAACATCAAAGCCTTTTTCGTGACATCGCTATTGAACACGAAAGGTAGAGTCATCATTACAGCGTAACGATTAGAACGAGCCAACCCTCCAGATTTAACTTGAGCGACGAAATCCTTAACAGGATTCTTTCTAGCTGGACCAGTAACCTTCTTTTCTCGGTTACCACCAACAAATGGTAGATTTGTGATATCCATTTTATGCTCTTCTCATCTTTCTTCTTGATTCTGTCCAGACTTCTTGTTTAGATGCACCAACGAATCTTTCTACTGGGAGTAACATAGCAGTAGCCCAGTCGTTGGAATCGACCTTTCTAAACTGCGTTTTAACATGACCAGTTAGATATTGTTTGACGCATGGAATAGCAGCATCAAATTTAGAAACACCATCAATAGTTGCCCAAGAATACTTCAATCTAGTAGTCTCGTCCATTCTATTGTTGGTTTTAAATGTTAACAGTCTATCCAATAACATAATTCTAAGGTTATATGGAAGATAGTGCATATTCAATCCGATAAATCCATCTGTAGTCTTTCTGAACGGGAAGACTAATGGGAATCTATCGTAGTAAGGTAATTCTTTCTTTAGTTTAGGATCATACCCATACATATAAAGGTTTCCAGGAATTAACGTAGTAGTTAATTGATCTGGATTCCCAGCCAACACTTTTTGTGGGGTGAGGTTTTGCTTGGTCAATATATTGACCTGAGTATCGAACCAACTTTTAGACTTTTTAACCGAAGTGGCTAAGTCATATTTGTTGCGTTCGAAAACGTCGAGCAGAGTTTTACTTTTAGGTGTAGACATTTAATTATTTAGGACTTGAGACCGAGTTCATATTCAGTGATAATCTTGAATTCCCAGTGCCTATCTTTGCAATACTCTCTTGCTGCAGCCCACTTTGCTTGATTCTTCATATAGGTCATAGATTCGATTAAATACTTTTTAGTGTTACGACCTGGATAGACTGGAGCTTCCGTTTGTTTGTGTGGTTTCACTTCGACTAGGTATGTTTTACCATTCGCTGTTGTTATCTTAAAATCTACAAAGTATCGGTGAATTTTACCATCAGTAGGACACCTATAAGGAACTATAGTCTCTTCAGAACTCCATTTAAGAATAGATGGGTTCTTATCACACCAGTTTGCAAATTGAGTCTCCCAAGAAGACCTCATAATGATATTAGATGGGTCTCCCACATACTTTTCGGGGAAAACAGGAGAGAACTTTCTTTTATGGAACATAAATAAGTATTTGGAAGTATAAATAACACCCACTTATTTAGAGAAAACATGGGACTACTAGACAACATCTCTTCAGCGTATGGTACAGCAAAGTCTGCAGTTAAAAGCAACTACGAAGCAGCTGTAAACAGCGCAAAAACACCAAACCCACCTAATCTCTGGACTCCTAGAGGTAGCAAATCTGCGCTCACAGATGGTAAATATGACATTAAAAACCATTCTTATCCGAACGATCTGATGGCACCAGATAGTCGTTATGGCGGAAGTTATGTGATGTTTTATATTAACGTAGCCACTGATTCTAAGTTGTTTAAGAAGGGTAATGTACAGACAGTAGATGACTATCCTCCAAGAGATCGTGGTGATTTGATTGGGCAGAATATGTCAAAACAAGGTTTAGTTGGGGCTAATGCTGCAACTGCTCTTGTTGAGGGTATTGCTGCTGGTGGTATTCTTGGTGGTGTTAAGGGTGCGACTGCTGGTGCTGGTGCAGCTGCTGTTGCTTCTGTCGGTGTTGGTGTAGCAGCAACTTTGGCTCCAGACGCTAAGCGTTCACAGAAAAGACTAAAGACTGCTATCGCTCTTCACATCCCAAATCAACTTTCTGTTCGCTATGGCGTACAGTGGTCAGAAGACGACACTTCTGCACTAGCGATGGCTAATGCAGGTGGAACAGAAATTTTAAAGGCTATCAGTGGCGACAAGAAAAGCGATGTGACTGGGGTTGGTGCTACAATCATCGCTAACCTAGCACTATCCAAAGGACCAAACGCTGCAGGAAATTCAGCTGCACTCGGTATTGCAGCAAACCCCAAGAAAGAACAAGTGTTTAAGGGTGTTGATTTTAGAACATTCTCATTCGATTATCAGTTTTTCCCAAGAAATATTGATGAAGCTAACAATGTACTTCGAATCATAGAAGAATTCAAATATCACATGCATCCAGAATTTAAGGATACGAACAACTTTGTTTACATCTATCCTTCTGAGTTTGATATTACATATTTTGCAAACGGTAAAGAAAATAGAAATATCCATCGTCACACATCTTGTGTTTTGACTGATATGAATATCAACTATACACCAAATGGGGTCTTCACTACATTCCCTAACGGTATGCCTACTCAAATCAATATGACATTGAACTTCCGTGAATTGGCTCTGTTGACTAAGGACAAGGTAAAGGACGGACTATAAAATGTACTTTAAAGATTTTCCTAAAGTTTTATACGACTTTGACATCAATACTAAAAAAGGTAGTGGCGTTCAAGCCACAGCAATAGCAAACCTTTCTGCAGATGGTGTTGGTTCTGTTTCCATTCTAAACGGAGGTTCTGGATACACAACAGCTTCCATCACATTCTCCGAACCAGAAAACACTGGTGTTACAGCTACCGCATATGCTGTTATTAATAATGGTATTGTCACTAATATTATTATGAAGAATGCTGGTGGTGGATATGTTCGCCCACCCACTGTTGTTATCACGCCACCATACGGTAATAGAAGACCAGAAAACAAAGCGTTTGTTGTTACTGATATCACTAGAAATATTCGTTTTAGAAAAGAACTTCTGGCTAATGTGACTTCTTATGATGAATATGATATTGTGGACGGAGAAACACCAGAAATAATCGCTGAAAAGATTTATGAAAACCCAGAGTATCACTGGATCATTATGTTAGCCAATGATATGTATGATTATCGTGCTGATTTTCCGTTAACACAATTACAACTAGAGCGTTTTGTGGCAGACAAATATGGCGTGCACGCTGACGATATTCACCATTATGAAGATGAAAATGGTTTTGTTGTTAACTCAGACGCAGAAGGTGCAGTTTCGGTTTCTAATAGACAATATGAAGAAAAGGTCAACGAGTCTAAACGTAGAATTAAAATAATTTCTAAAGAATTAGTTGGCGCAATATTAAAGAACTTTAAAGACGAATTATAATGCAACCATCTCAAAGAGCAGCGAAATTTGCTGGTGATGTATCAATTGATAAGGTTAAAATTGTCACTAGAAATGGTCTAGGACAAGATGTCAGCGCACAAGTGATCGCTATCCAAATCTTTGAGGATATATTTTCTCCATTCATTACAGGTTCATTGATTCTTAGAGAGTCATTTGACTTAATCAACCTATTTCCATTTGCTGGTGAAGAAGTAGTAGAATTAGAAATTAGTACTCCATCTTTAGAAAATGGAAATATCAAAGCTAACTTCTACATTTACAAACTGACAGATAGAGAATTGCTTGGTGATAAAAGCGTAGTTTATCAGTTGCATTTTATCTCACAAGAAGCCATTGTTGATATGAACAAAAAGGTTAGTCGTGTATTCGGCGACAAACCAGAAACTATTGTTGACTATCTTTGCAAAGATGAAATCAATGGTCTACAAACTAAAAAGAAACTGATAACAGAACCTACAAACAAGACTATTAAGTTTATATCTAACTTTTGGTCTCCTTCTAAAGCAATTCAATTCGTAACTCATGGAGCTACGAATAAAAACGAATCCCCTAGTTATGTTTTCTATGAAAACAGAGATGGTTTTAATTTCGTTAGTTTAGAAAGTTTATATTCTAATCAGGTGTATCAGGAATTCACATACGACAAATATACACGTGATGCTAGAAAAGGTGGTGGAGATTCTAAAAACGTCGGTGAAGATTATAAAAGAATAAACACAATTAGTATTCCTCTAGGATTCGATTATATTGACAGAATTAAAAGCGGTCTTTTTGCTTCTAAGTTAATTTCATACGATATAACTAAGAAACAATATAATGTAAAACCATTCAATATGTTTGACCACTTTGTTGGTGGTAAACACCTAAATGAGTTTAACATAGCTTCTATGAAGTCTATATTCAGAACAAACTCTACATTCATTAACTATCCTAGAGCAAACTCTACATTTAGTGGTTTTGGTGATGCTTCTAACTATAGAAATGAGCAGAAGCGTTTATCACTAATAAAGGCTGCAGAAGCTAATAAAATTCAAGTTGTAGTTCCAGGGCGTTGTGATTATACTGTCGGACAGAAAGTCAATGTTAAGCTGTATAAAGTCGAGCCATTAGCAAATAAGGGTGAGGATAATCTTGACAAAATGTTTTCTGGTAACTATATTATTGCTGCGATAAATCACTATATTAATCGTGATGGGCACGAGTGTAATATGGAACTGATTAAAGACTCGCTAATGATGAAGATTGGAGAATAATGTTTTATACTGGCGTTGTAGAAAATAGAGTAGATCCTTTACAACTTGGTCGTTGCCAGGTTCGTATTGTAGGATTACACACTCACGATAAGAGCCAACTCCCAACAGAGCAGTTGCCATGGTCAATGCCTGTACAGCCTATTGGCTCTGCAGCGATGAACGGTATCGGCTTCACTCCAGTAGGTCCAGTCGAGGGAACTACTGTTATTATTATGTTCGCTGACCACGATCAGCAACAACCTATTATGCTTGGTACTGTTGGTGGTATCCCAACTGCGCCAAAAGCTATTGAAGATGACGATAGTGTCCTTCCTATCGATGGTGAGACAAGAACTAAAGATATTGTACTTAGAACTGTCGTCGGTCCAACTACAGGTAAACAATTAACATTCTTTGATCCAGAGAACGGTAGAACTAACTTAACTTCTGCTTTAAAAGCAAATATGAAAGTAGTTGGTTTTGGATTATCAGACAACTGTTATATCGTTACAATTGATAACCCAACTCAAATAACAATTAGTGAAGTGGTCACTGGTTATGGTGAAAACATCATAACATTCCAAGACCCACCATCAAACTTAGCAGCTGTCACTCAGAGTAAACTGCAAGGTGTTCTTACAGATTCTAGTGGTAAACCTGTCACAGATGGCAGTGGCAATCCAATTAAAGCAGCTGCAGAACCTGCTTCTGCTACTACTGCAGCTACACCAACGCAAAATGCCACAAACACTTCTATTCCAATCATCCCACCACCAAAAGAGTCTCCAAATGCTTCTAAGTCTTCTGAGGGTATTAAGGCTCTTATTGCAGCATGTGATAAAGTTGGGTTGACTACTAAAGAACAGAAGTGTGCACTACTTGGTATCGCTGGTGGCGAATCACGTTGGATTCCGCAGTTAGAATCATACAATTATTCCAAGTCTCGCATCAAACAGATTTATTCTTTCTTAACAGATGAGGAAGCAGAAAGATATTCTGATGCAGCCAAGAAAGGTATGACTAGAGAACAATTCTTCTCAGTGATTTATGGACCAACAAAACGTGGTAAGGGTTTCCTAGGCAATCAAACTGATGAAGATGGCGGTAAGTATTATGGGCGTGGTTTTATCCAATTGACTGGTAAGGCTAACTATAAGCGTTACCAAGATCTAGCTAACAAAATGGGTCTAAACTTGGACCTCGTCAACAATCCAGATTCTCTAGATGCAGACATCAATGTTTCAGCGCTAGTTGCTGCTCTTTACATTAAAGATCGTGTACCAAAGGGTACGAAAGAAACAGACCATCCTGGTTATTTCTATGCAGCCAAGAAAGCTGTTGGCGTCAACTCACCAGATATTGCAGCGAAAAAACTTCAGTATTATGAGTACTTCTACGGTAATCAGGCGACTGGTTCTGTAGACAAAGATGCAGGCGCACCACCAGCAACTCCACCGAAAGATTTTGATGGTACACCTGGACCATCTGCTCAAGCTGCAAAGACTGGATCTAATAATACAGGATTCAGAGACCCAAATAACAAGTATCCGCTAAAAGACTACATCAATGAACCAGACACCAATCGTTTGGCACGTGGTATAATTGAAGGGACGATCGTTGAAAAGAAAGATGCCAATGTAAAGAAAGGCATCCCTAAAGCATACGATAGTGGATCTTGGGATCAGCCAATGCCATCATTTGGCGCAAAGTATCCTTTCAATAAAGTGTTTGAAACAGAATCTGGTCACGTTCAAGAATTTGACGATACTCCAGGACAAGAGCGCATCCATACATATCATAGAACTGGCACTTATACTGAGATTGATCCGAATGGTAGCCAAATAAACTATATCGTTGGAGACAGCTTCACATTGATGGAGCGTAATGGATGTATTCACGTAGCAGGTGAGTGTAACATTACAGTTGAAGGTAATACAAACATCTTCGCTAGAACAGATGCAAATATCGAGGTAGCGCAGAATGCAAACATTCGTGTCGGAAACAACGTGGATCTTGGTGTTGCCAATGATATGTATGTTGCAGCTGGTGGAGATATTCTAATGAAGGCTGGTGGTAGCTTTAACGTGCAAGCTACTAACATAAGTCACAAGGCAGAGGCTGTTAATATCGAGTCTACTGCTAATATGAATATTCTTGCTGGCGGAACTTTACACGCAGACTACGATGAGGGTCAGTTTGGTAATGGTGCTGACGGAGCAACCGATGTTGAATTGACACCACCTCCAGCTGGTGATCCACAGAACCCTGTCGTTCCATATCTAATTCCACCAGAAAGACAGAGCGAAGAATTGGCAGCAAACGAAACACCAGAAGACTATGATACTCCTGAGGGGCGTAGAAATTCTAAGGAACAGGAAAGGGCAGGTGTTCCAAATGCACCTGCTCCTGCAGCAACAGAAGAAGCTAAACCAACAAAAGGCGCAGCTGGTAAGGATGTTCCAGTAGATTGTAAGATTATCTACACAACTAAAAACTTCACTAACGACTACACAATTTCCAAGAACTTCTCTCTTGGTATGTTGATTGATGGTGGAGTCAACGGTAAGCATAAGTTGGTAGATCAAGTTCTAAAGGAATCTGCTAACTCTGCTGAACGTGTGTTCACAGTACAAGAAATTGTATGTAATATGGCTATGTCAGCGCAAAACGTGCTAGAGCCATATCTTGAAATCCTTCCAGGTGGTATCGCAGGATATAACAAACAATGGAAAATCACTTCTGGTTATCGCCTAAAGGGTGTCATTCCTACAGAATCTCCATTCTCGGATCACTGTAAAGGGCACTGTTTCGATATAGCATTGCTATTACCAGATCGCATTAATAAGACATACGCACTTGTCCAACAATGTGAAAAGATAATTAAGTATGACCAGATTATCCTTGAATATCGTTTCCCAGAATCTGTTTGGATCCATACTGGATACAAGCCACAAGGTAATCGTTCTATGGCATTTACGATGGTTAACGATGCAACGTATAAACGTGATGCTAAGGGACAGCCAGCTGGCTTCTTCTTGCTTGATAGTATCCCACCTAAGGCTAAGAAAGTATAATGGCTAATCTAACCTATAAAGGTGCGATGAGTAAAGGACTAGATGGTCCACCTACTGGATTAAATACTAAAATTCAATGCACTAAAAGCTATGTCGGTGGTGTCTTAATAGGGACTGTAGGTGATCAGTTTGATGCTCATACAGTAGGTAAAACTGTACACCAATCGAGTCAGAGACAAATAACTACTGGAGCTTCTAAGACTTTCTTCGAAGGTAATGCTGCAGCGAGAGTTGATGATCCGATAGCTGATGGAGATGCTGTTGCTGACGGAAATGCAAAAACCATAGTAGAGTAACATAAATAAGAGTAATATGGCACGAAACACAAGAACATTCTCCGATCTGGACTTTAATTTCACCGCTCACCCTGTGACTGGCGATTTAGTGCGCAGATTTGATGAAAGCGCAATTAAGAATGCGCTAAAGAACCTCATCCTAACTGCCAACTTTGAACGTCCATTCCACAGTGAAATTGGAAGTCCTATTAAGCGTTTGTTGTTCGAACCAGCAACACCTATGTTACAGGTTATGTTGGAACGTGCGATCACAGATACAATTAATAATTTTGAGCCAAGAGTCGAGTTACTAAACGTAGAAGTTGTTGTTAGCGAAGATGAGTATGAAGTTTATGTTACAATTGAGTTCCAGATTATTAATACAACCCAACCTCTCACTCTTGATCTAACTCTAGAGAGAACACGATAATGGCAAATAACAGAAAAATTAATGTAACAGAGTTGGACTTTGATAACATCAAAGACAACTTTAAAGAATTCCTAAAAGGGCAGTCAGAATTCCAAGACTATAACTTCGAGGGATCTGCTATGTCCGTCTTGTTAGACGTTCTAGCATATAACACTCATTACAATGCGCTATACAACAATATGGCGATTAATGAAATGTTCTTAGATTCAGCTAGAAAACGTAACAGTATCGTTTCCCTAGCTAAGATGTTAGGATACACACCTCGCTCTGCGACTTGTGCTAAAGCTATCGTAAACGTAACAGTTTCTGGTGGTTCTTCATCCCCATCTAACATTACCTTACCAGCATATTCTGCATTCACCACTCTAGTAGATGGTAAACAATATTCTTTCTATAATACTGGTTCTTTTACAGTAACACGTTCTACTACGACTGGCAATTATGTTTTCAATGATCTAGAAATTATTGAAGGTAATCCATTAAATTTCAAATACAATGTAGCTGAAGGTGTTCGTTACATTATCCCTAATGCTAATGTTGACATTAGTACTCTTAAGGTTAGAGTACAGCAGTCTGCAACCTCTTCTGTTTACGAAACTTGGACTAGATCAGATACAGTTGTCACTGCGTCAGCGACTACTAAAGCGTTCTGGGTTAAAGAAATTGATGATGGTTTATACGAAGTGACATTTGGTGACGGAAATATTGGACGTGCTTTGGACAACGGTAATGTTGTACACTTCGACTACTTCGTTTCTAACTTGGATGCAACCAATGGTGCTTCTCAATTCACTTATAATGGCGCTACTATATTGTCTGGCTCTACAGTCACTGTTGTGACAACGATGGCAGCGACTAATGGAGATGACAAAGAATCCAATGATTCTATCCGATTTAATGCCCCTAAATTTTACGCAGCACAAAATCGTTGTGTTACTCCAGACGATTACAAGGCTTTGATTTATGCAAATGTGCCACAAGCTGCTTCTGTTGCTGTTTGGGGTGGTGAGGACAATAATCCTCCTGTTTATGGTAAAACATATATTTGTATTAAACCGAAGAATGCTACTAAATTAACTTCTGTAGAAAAGGCTAACATTGTTTCTACAGTTCTTTCTAACCGAAATGTGGTTTCTGTTATTCCAGAAATTGTAGACCCAGAGTACATTAACATTGCTCTTACAGTTAATGTTTACTACAATGAACAAGAAACTACTAAGACTGCTTCAGAAATAGCTACACTGGTGCGCCAGACCGTATTGTCATATAACGACTCTGACCTGCAGAAATTTGATGGTGTATTCCGTTTCTCTAAACTAAGTAAATTGATTGACGAGACTGATCCTGCTATCGTTAGCAATATCACTACACACCTTCTTCGCCGTAAAGTAAACCCACGTTATAATGTTTCTGCTCAATATTTACTTAACCTAATTAACCCAATCTATTACTCTGGTGTATCTGAGGGTGCGTTTTCTTCTACTGGCTTTTATATTGCAGGTAGCCCAGATATTCATTACCTAGATGACGATGGGTTACAATATGTTCGTTTGTTTAAATATGGACAGAACGCTACTAAAATTTATGTAGATGAACAAATTGGAACGATTGATTATCAAAAAGGTATCGTTGATATCAGAAACCTTAACATTACAGCATTGGCAGACGTTGACTTTGAATTGTCAATGAAACCTCAATCTAACGACGTTGTTTCTGCGTTGACTCAGATTGCTGAAATTGCAGTTGACCACTTAACTGTCAACGCTATTGCAGATAAGACTGCATCTGGCGACCTACGTGGTGGTTACAATTACGTATTCTCTTCTAGCAGATCATAATGATTACCAAACCAAAGTTATCATCTTTAGTCTCTTCTCAAGTACCTGAATTTGTACGTTCAGACTATCAGTCGTTCGTAGCTTTCTTAGAGGCTTACTATGAATACCTAGAAACTACACAACAGGATCTGGGTACATTAAGAGATCTTGATAAGACATTAGATTCTTTTATTCGTTATTTCAAAGATGAATTAGCTTCCAAACTACCTTATTCTACGGTAGACCAACGATTCTTGATGCAACACATCAAAGAACATTATGGCGCAAAGGGTTCTGAAGCGTCATTCAAACTTTTGTTCCGTGTTTTATTCGGTAAAGAAGTAACAGTTGACTATCCAGCCAAACAGATGCTTCGTGCGTCTGACGGTAAGTGGAACCAAGACGTTTCTATTTTCTGTAAGATCTTAACTGGTAACCCAAACGATCCTATTGGTAAAATCGTAGATGTTGTCACACCTACTAAAATCATTCGTGTTCTAGTTGATCGTCGTCAGTATGTTGAATTAGAAGTAGATCGTGTTGTTAAGATTTCTGACAACATTTACGAATATTTTATTGATCGTCGTTTCTTTGGTAATATTTCTGTTGGTGATAGAATTCGTTATAGAGATGATATTAATGGAATTTATTTCACTGCAGAAATTATGTCTACAACTTCCACGTTGGAAGTTCAGAAGGCTGGTTCTGGTTTCAAGGTAGGTGATTTATATAACATCAAAAACTTTGATGGTTATGGTTCTATTATGAAGGTTGTTCGTGTAGATACTAATGGTGGTATTCTACAGGCGCAATTTATTAAGTTTGGTGTTGGATATACAACAGACTTCACCACTACAATCTCAGCCAAGAGTGGTCAGGATGTCGCTGGAACTGCTGGTACAACCATTCAAAGAATTGATACAAATCAACCAGGTGGAACTGTATTAACCAATCTAACTATTACGGATAGAATGGATGGTTTCTCAGAATCTGGTACTATCAACACTGCAGATTATAGCTTATCTGCTCAACCTGTTCCATTCACAGGTACAGTCAATCTAACAGCAAATAGTTCTACCGTTACTGGTACAGGATTTTCTACACTAAACTTCGGTGATATTTTAACTTTACCAGCTGGTTTATACACAGTAGGTAAAATTAATAGTAACACTAGTTTAGTTTTAGTTAGCTCACCATATTCATTGACTGGGCATATTAATATTACAACCTCTTCAGCTACTGTTACTGGAACGAATACTGTATTTACTACAGAAGTTGCAGTCGGCGACTATCTTTCTCTGCCGAATGGTCTTTATGCCGTGCAGAGTATCACTGATGATACTACGCTGACCCTAACATCTGTATATACTGGAACTTCTCAGTCGTTACTGCCTGTGACTAAAGTCACACCAACTGCATATGGTGGAGCATCTGCTACTGGTATAACTCCGACAGTAACAACTCGCCCACCAGTTTTAGATGGTGCATTTGCTGGTATCGTTTTACGTGAATATGGTATCAGTAACGTAGACGCTACAGCTACACTGGTCGATCCAGCCATTATTAAATGTTCTCTTGGACCATTGGCGAAATATCCAGGTTACTACGTTAACAACGATGGCTTCTTGGACGACGCAATTTTCATTCAAGATAGTCGCTATTATCAGTCATATTCTTATGTGATTAAGATTGACGAGGCGCTAGATTCTTACAAGACTGCAGTTAAGAATTTGATTCACCCAGCAGGTATGGCTATCTTTGGTGAATACGACATTCGTAACGAATTCGATATTAGCGAAACTCTAGAATCTCTGATTAAGATTCTTAACATCAACGCTAAGGATAGTGTTACAACTGCCAATCTTACAGAGATTAAAGATATCGGAAAGTATTTTGACGACCAGACTCTAAACGGAGATCTGTTTGCCGAAGGGCATTATGTCACAATGCAAGAAATTGGTTTGACTTTGGACGGCACTAGAACCATGCCGTATATGACACTAAGTAAACCGATTGACGGAACTAATCTAAACTATGACGGTATAGCCGAACCACAACAGATTTCATTGACAGATGGTGGAGACGTTCAAGACTCTACTAGAACGATGCCATATATTAATATGGTTAAGACTCTTGCAGTTAACCATCTTATCAACGATAACGTAACGCAAGATAGTGAATCTGTCTTTATGTTAGACGGAGGAGATCTTCAGGATCTCACCAGAACTAACCTTAGATTCGATCAAACTAAACTGTTAGATTCCACACACTTAAATTTTGACTTAGCTTATGATAATGAGAGTATTTCTTTAGTCGAACAGGCTATTGGATATGGTTATTCTTCGCTAGTTAGAACAGGTGCTGACATTATTGATGTTACAAAAAACCTAACAGCAGGGCATTTTATCAACGATGGTGTCACAGCAGACCCTGAAAATGTAACTATAGGCGATACGAATGCTTCTAGTGCAACTGACCTAAATAGAACAGTACCCGCATTTACATTAACCACAACTCTTTCCAGTGCTTACTATGACGTCGGTTCTAGTACCTTCTCTGGGAATAATGATGCAGTAGCAACAGATTCTGGCGGAACTATGGATATTAATCCATACGCTGAAGCTGGATGGTTTTTGAATGATGGTGGATTGTTTGTAGGCAACCCTATCAACTTCTCGGGTTAAAATTTACTCAAATAGGAGAATTTTATGGAATTTCAAGAACAAGGACTTAAGATTACTGGCGATGTGAACGTAAAGGTTTTCGCTGAAGATGGTACTCTAAAAGAAGAACGCCAGATTAAAAACCTAGTTGTTACTGTTGGTAAGAACTATATCGCCAACCGTATGCAGTCTAACAGCGTACAAGGCGTTATGAACACTATGGCTATCGGTACTAACTCTGCAACACCAGCAGTAGGTAACACTACTCTAGGCGTTGAAGCAGGTCGTGTAGCGTTGGCTTCTTTCTCTGCTTCTGGTAACCAAGTTACTGCAACTGCTACTTTCCCAGCAGGTACAGGTACTGGTGCTATTACTGAAGCAGGTATTTTTAACCCATCTACTGCTGGTGCTTCTGGTGGTAACATGCTTTGCCGTACTACTTTCCCAGTTGTTAACAAGGCAGCTGGTGACTCTATCGCTGTTACTTGGGTTATCACAGTAAGTTAATTTTCGGGCTTCTAAATGGCTACAACTTCATCTTTATTGAAGTCTCCGCTTCATAATTCTATTGCTCAAGCGTTATACGACGAGATTCAGAATAGAAATGCGAGATATTACTACTTCCTAGGTAGAACTCTAACTTGGGAAGATGATGCTCTCCCTCCATATCCTATCGATAGTTTTGACTACGAGTTGCAAACACGTAATGAAATTATCACCATGAAAGAAATTAAGTCAACAGACGTTGCATTTGTAACGAATCGTGTTGACTGGGTTTCTGGACAGATTTGGGATATGTATGACGATCAATATAGTGATGAAGTTCAAGGCATCGATTTGATTTCTGGTGGATATGGTTACTCCGATCCGCCAACAATCACAATTACTGGAGGTGGTGGCACAGGCGCAGTAGCTGTTCCTACAATCCTTGATGGTGTTATCGTTTCTATTGATATGGTCAATAGAGGACGTGGTTATACATCTAAACCAACAGTCACAATTTCAGGTGGCGGTGGCGAAGGTGCTGCTGCAGAAGCTGTAGTTAATATCGCTTATTCTGGTGCACAGCGTTTGGAAGATATTAACTGTGTTGTTATGACAGACGAGTACAACGTATACAAATGTCTAGACAATAATAACAATGCTGTTTCTACATACAAACCAATTGGTACTGTTGTAGATCCAGTTATCATGCCTGATGGGTACATGTGGAAATACTTGTATAGTATTCCTATTGCTCTTCGTAACAAATTCTTGACTGATGTGTATATGCCAGTTGTTAACTCACTGCGCTCACAGTTTTATTCTGGTGGTGAGATTCTTAACGTAGTTTTAGAAAACAACGGACAAAATTACACATTTGCAAACATTTCTGTTGCTGGTGATGGATATCGTGAATCAGATCCACTGATTCTTCAAAACGTCCAGATTAATACACCTGGAGTCGGATATACTGCTGGTGCTACTTGTACAATCGACCCTCCATTTGCAGGGGCTAATGCTTGGACTGATGGCATTGCTATTTTACTTGGACAGAAAGTAGAATATAACAATAATCTATACGAAGCAGCAAGATCAGGGGTAATGGCTTCACCAGCCCCTACTCACAAATCAGGTATCGTAGAAAACGGTACAGCTGCATTAAAATATATCGGTAGCCGTGCGACAGGCACAGTTACTGTTAGTGGTGGACAGGTTACTGGTATTATATTAAATGGTTCTGTCTTAGACATTATTATGTCTAACCCTGGATCTGGATATACATCTGCACCAACTGTTAATGTCACTGGAGGTGGTGGTTCTGGTTTTGTCGGCGCTGCTACTATGAGTGGAACAGGTGTTTCTAGAGTTGTTATTTCAGACTCTGGTAATGGTTATACTTCTGTCCCAACAGTAACATTCGGAACACAATGGACAGCTTCCACTGCATATACAGTAGGAAAGCAGATTTGGTATTCTAACAGATTATACACTGTTACTACTGCGGGAACAACAAGCACAACAGCTCCTACTCATACTACTGGTGCTGCTTCTAATGGCACTGCAATTCTAACTTATGTTGGCACTCCAGCTACAGCAACTGTTACATTGAAGTATGGCTCTGGTTATTCTTCTTTACCATCAATCTCAATTCAGCCAGTTTCTGGTGGTGCAGGAGCTAAAGCGTATTTCGTTGGCGTTAAGTCTGAAGCCAAATTGATTCCTGTCTTACAAAATGGTCAAATTGTTGGTGTTCAAATTGATGATGGTGGTATTGGCTATACATACGCTAACCTATCAGTGACTGGAGATGGAACTAATGCGTCAATCAGAGCAGACTTATCTCCAGGTGATATTAACACTCTACAAGCTAACACTGAATTGCTAACCCCAGATGGTCGTATTATGGCGTATCCAGTTGTTTCTGGTGGTTTTGGATATGGCAACGACCCACAAATTACCATTGAAGGTGATGGAACTGGCGCAGCTGCACATGCTATTGTTGAGGGTGGATCTATTAAAAAGATTATAGTTGATAGTTACGGCACTGGATATAAGTGGGCAAAGGTCACTGTAGGTGGCTCTGGATATGGAGCTAAAATTAGAGCAGTTCGTGCTCCATATGGAGGTCACGGTAAAGACCCTATTGTTGGTATGTTCACTAGAACACTAATGTTCTACACAAACATTTCCAAAGACACCAACCAAGGCTTTAGCGTTAATAACGACTTCCGTCAACTTGGTATTATCAAGAATCCAAGACAATTTGGTTCTTACGGTAATTTAAAGAGTTCACTAGCTTCTGCCTGCTACGTTCTAACTGGTTTTGTGGATACAGGCGCTTTTGAACAAGATATGTTGCTAACATTGAGCGACGCAGATGGTCCTAGATTTAGAATTGTAGCGTTGACTTCTACTGGTATGTTGGTGCAATCTTTAGATAATGCTGTGCCACAAGTTGGTAATATTTTATTAAATGCTAATTCAAATACATTCGGGGTTTCTGGTGTAGTTGCACCAACAGCAGATAAATATTCTGGTCACTTGCTGTTTATCGACAACAAACAGGCGTTCACTCCTACGGCTGACCAGACAGTAACATTAAGAACTGTTATCAGGTTCTAATAAATAAAAAATAACTTAGAAGAGTAAAAGAATGATCGACTTCAATACCGAACCGTATAACGACGACTACGACGAGAATAAGAAATTTTATCGTATTCTGTATCGTCCGTCTTTTGCTGTACAGGCTCGTGAACTTACTCAAATGCAGACTATTCTGCAGAATCAGATTTCTCGTCACGGCTCAGCAATGTTTAAACAGGGTGCGATGGTTATCCCTGGACAGTGTTCTGTTGAAACAGTAACAAACCAAACCAACGGCGCAGATTATGTGAAACTTCAAGTTTCTTACAATGGTGTTGCTGTACAAACTTTCGTTTCTGCGTTGCAGGGTAAAGTTATCATCGGTTCTTCTGGTTTGAAGGCTGTGGTAGTTAAGGCTCAAGATGCTGAAGGTACGGAACCAACAACTCTTTATGTTCGTTACCTAAACTCTGGTGATGACAATACTTCTAAAGTATTCGCAAATAGCGAAGTCATTCACACAGAAGACGACATCTATTATTTCCAAGCAGCAACTTCTGCTGCTACTGGTAAAGGCTCTCTAGCAACTATTACTCGTGGTGTATACTATATCAATGGTCACTTTGTTTTGGTTGAAGACCAAACAATCGTTCTAGACAAGTATACAAATACACCTTCTTACCGTATCGGTCTTCAAGTAACAGAATCTATTAAGACTGCAGAAGAAGACGAAACATTACTAGATAACGCACAGAACAGCTACAACTTTGCTGCTCCAGGCGCTCATCGTTATTACATTGAACTAACTTTATCTAAGTTAGACATCAACTCTACAACTGATTTAAACTTCATCGAACTTATTCGTGTAGTTAATGGAAGTATTAAGACTATTGTAGATAAAACAGAATACTCTATTCTTGGCGACACACTAGCTCGTCGCACATTCGATGAATCTGGTGATTACACTGTTCGTGAATTTGGTATTGATGTTCGTGAACACCGAAACAATAATCGTGGCCAATGGTTACAAAACACTGCATATTTGTATGGAGATATTGTAACCAATGCTGGTAACACATATGTTGCCAAAACTTCTGGCAACTCAGTTACTACTGCACCAACTCATAGCAGTGGTACTGCTTATGATGGTCCAGGTTCTACAGGTATTAAGTGGGAATGGACTACTAACCCTGTTTATAATCGTGGTATTTACACTGCTGAAGATGGTGGTGATGCAACAAAACTTGCCATCGGCATCGAAGCAGGTAAAGCATATGTTCGTGGATATGAGATCCAAAAGGATTCAACTACATATGTTCCTGTAGATAAAGCACGTGATTATGCCCAACAAGTGGCTGCTATAGTTCAACCAACAGTCGGTAACTATGTTCTGGTCACAAACGTAAACAACTTACCACCAGTCGATACATTAGAGATAATTTCTCTCCGTGACCAAGTAGCAGGTTCTGGTTCTCCAGGTACTGCAGCAGGTGCTCAGGTTGGTACTGCACGTGTTCGTTTTATGGAATGGCATGGTGGCGCTTCTTATGGTTCTACAGCAGTTTACAAGCTAGGGTTGTTTGATATCCAAATGAACGCTGGCAAAGACTTTAACCGTAATGTTAAATCTTTCTACTACAGTGTTTCTTCTGGTGATCCGAACGTATCATTCGAAGCTGATATCAATCCAATTACAACTCCGTTGGTTGGTTCTATCACTGCCTCTTCTGGTTCTGTAACAGGTACAGGAACTTCTTTCCAAACAGATCTTGTTTCTGGAGATTATGTTGTAGTTGATGGTGCGATGTATCGTGTAACTGGCACTCCATCTTCTCAGAACGCATTAACTCTAAACTCAGGTACATTTACAGGCAAGGCATTCTCTTTAGCTACTACTCAGCTACTAGAGACAAACAAGGCTTCGTTAATTTTCCCATTACCTAATTCTACAGTTCGTTCTTTACGTTCTGCAGGTACTGGTGGTATTAACAACGCAACTTATATCACATACCAGAAATTTACTCAGAATGCTTCTGGTACAACTCTTTCTCTAAGTACTTCTGGTACATTCGGATCTGCTTCTGGAACAACAAACTACATCGTTGTCGATAACGACATCACAACTGGTGGTGCTATTATTAATCCAGTTAGCATCATCCCAACTGGTTCTTCTGTAACCATCACTTTACCTCCTGCGCAGTCTGGACACTCTATGACTGTTATTGCAGCGGTTCAGAGAACTGGTTCTGCCTTTGAGAAGACTAAAACATTAACTACTGCAACTGAAACATTCACTACTCAAGCTGCTGCTCAACAGGCAATTCTATATCTTGACAAAGCTGACGTATTGAGAATCACCAGCGTTAAGATGGCTCCAGGTGCTGCATTCGGTACAACACCTGCTTCTTCTGCTTATACATTAGACATCGCTGATCGTTATGATTTCGATAATGGTCAGAAAACTACTCACTACGATTGGGGTAGTTTAATTCTTAAGCCATCTTATACTGCGCCTTCTAACCCAATTCAAATCACTTACGAATATTTTGAACATGGTGTTGGTGACTATTTCGATGTTAACTCTTACAGCAACATCGAGTACACTCTCATTAACCCAATGTTGAGAGATTCTCTTGATTTTAGACCACGTGTTGCGAATAAGAGTGCAGGAACTTCAAAGAACTTTATTTCTACTGGTTCTTCATTGTGTGGCGTACCTAAACGTGGTGAAAACGTAACAACAGATTACAGTTACTACCTATCACGTAAAGATAAAATTGCTATCGATTTTAACGGTAAGATCTTTGATATTCGTGGTGTTGCTGCAGTTGCTCCAGGAGAGCCACTAGACCCATCACAAGGTATGGTTATTTACAACTTAGCGTTGCAACCATACACATTATCTACAGACGATGTTTCTTATACTAAAGTAGATAACAAACGCTATACTATGCGTGATATCGGTAAGCTAGAAACTCGTATTAATAGCTTAGAGTACTACACTTCTCTATCATTACTAGAAACAGATACTCAGTCTATGAAATTGACTGACTCTAAAGGTATGGATAGAATGAAAAACGGATTTGTTGTTGATAGCTTCTCTGGTAGCGATACTATTGGCGATCCAACAAAAGTTGATTACTTCTGTTCTATCGATAAAACTAAGGGTGAGTTGCGACCATTCTATGTTATGAAGAACGTAAACTTGTTAGAAAAGAATTCTAACAATACACAGCGTTCTAATTCTAAGTATCAATTGAATGGTGATATTATCACTCTTCCAATTATTGATACTCCTGTTCTTGTTAAACAAGAATACGCTTCTCGCTTAGAAAACATCAACCCATTTGCTATTATCACTTTCTTGGGTAATGTTGAAATCAATCCACCTACAGATGATTGGTTTGAGACAACAACAATGCCAGATCCTTTTATCAACAAGGTTGAAGGTAACTATAACGTAATTCGCACCATGGCTGTTGCAGCTGGTATTATTAATGGTGAGAATAACTACGGAACTGTTTGGGGACCATGGAGAACAGATTGGATCGGTCAACCAGTCGGTACTGGTGTAACAAATACATACGAAGCTGATCGTCGTGGTGGTGATGGTGGTGCAGCACTAGATGCTAGATTTGGTCTTGGACCAGAGGCTTCTGGATGGGCACGCCGTGTCGTTACAACAGAAGTTGTAGCTACTCCAGTTGGTCAGGCAAGAGAAGGTATTAGAACTACTCTGAAAGAATCTTATAGCTATGAAAATGTAGGTGAAAGAACTGTTTCTAAAACAACTATCCCTTACATTCGTTCTAGAAATGTTTTAGTTCAAGTACGTGGATTGAAGCCACAAACACGCTTCTACAGTTACTTCGACGATGTTGCAGTTGGCGACTACGTGACAGCAGCTTCTAAGTTGGTCTACACTCCAACAAACTCAGTTGCATTCGATACAACTTCTAATGTTGGTGGATCTGCTTCTGAAACTAAGCGTAGAATTGCAGGCGACTCTCAAGTTTGTTTGAATAAGGGTGATGTTATTACAACTTCCAACAACTCTGGTTCTGCCGTTGTTGTAGGAACACACGTTGACCCAGACACTGGCGCATACATCTTGGATGTAGTGAATGTTATCGGAACAATTTCTAACGGACAAGCATTCACAGGTTCTGTTTCTGGAGCTACAGGTACTGTAATTTCCCTAACAGCACAGACTACTCTAGTTACAAATAAGAATGGCGATCTGAACCTTCTATTCAATATTCCTAACACAGATTCTGTTCGTTTCCGTACAGGTGGAAGAGAATTTAAGTTAATTGATTCTGCTACATCTACTGGTAGCTGGACATCTCGTGGACGTGCTATCTATCGTGCAGAAGGTGTTTTAGAAACTAAACAAGGTCTTGTTAACGCAGTTCGTAACGCTGAACTCGTTCGTGAAGTTATTGGACCAAATGACGACCCTGCTGCTAGACAAACAATCTACCAGACTTCTGAGCGTGTTGTTTCTGATACTGGCTGGTATGATCCATTAGCTCAATCTTTCTTGGTACAACAAAAGGGTGGTGCGTTCCTAACTGGTATTGATATCTTCTTTGCTACTAAAGACGATCGTATCCCTGTTACTTTGGAAATTCGTGAGATGGTTAACGGATATCCAGGTAAGAATGTTCTACCATTCAGCCGTGTGACTTTGAAGCCAGAACAAGTAAACCTGTCTTCGAATATGGTTACATTGTCAGATGGCTCAGCAGTAGATTATCAAGTTCCAACATTTGATACACCTACACGTTTCAATTTCACTACTCCTGTTTATGTTCAGGACAATGGAGAATATTGTTTCGTCTTGCAGTCAGACTCTAATAACTATAAGGTTTGGATCTCTTCTATGGGAGATCAAATCCCAGGATCTTCTGGAAGAACTATTTCTCAGCAACCATACGCTGGTGTGATGTTCAAGTCTCAGAACGCATCTACTTGGACAGCTGATCAGAACCAAGATATTAAGTTCACAATCTATCGTGCTAAGTTCGATACTACTGCTGTGGGTAACGTACAGTTCGTTAATGATGTTTTACCTTATGACTTCCTTGGAACAGACCCATTCCAGACAGCTTCTGGAAGTACTACAGTTCGTGTATGGCATACAAACCACGGAATGTACGCTGGTTCTTCTGTAACTATTGATGGTGTAACTGGAACAGTTAATGGTATCCCAGCTGCTGAAATCAATGGCACTCACGTTATCGGTAACGCAGACAAAGATTGCTACACATTTACTGTCACAACTGCAGCTACTTCTAGTGGTTACGCTGGCAGCACTCTGGCACGTGCAACTAAGAACATTAACTATGACTTAGTTAACCCATCTATCCAGATGCAAACATTCTCTGATACTAAATGTTCGTTCAATATCTCCACAACTAGTGGTAAGTCTATTGATGGTACACAAACTCCATATCAAGCAGATACAACAACTACTCCATGCTTGGTCAAGGAAGATAACTACTTCGATTCACCTCGTGTTATCGCTTCTGAAGTTAACGAGAACATTCTAATGGGTGGTAACAAGTCTGTAACATTCACATGCTTGCTATCTACTACAAACGATGCGGTTTCTCCAGTTATCGATACTTCTAGAGCTAGTTTGGTAGCCATTTCTAACATCGTTAACTATCCTACTGAATCTAATACAAACGTAGCAGCGCTAGACGTTAAGCAGTTGTTTACTGGTGCAACTGGAGCATTTACGTTTAGTTCTACTGGGTTCTCTTCTACTAATGCTACAGTAAGATCTGCTATGGCTGCTATCGGCATCGGACGCTACGTAACTATTGCATCTGCTACAACAGCTGGTAATAATGGAACATACCTAGTTACTGGTTTCACAGATGATGGTACTACAGCTACTGTCACTCTAGGAACTAATACTTCTGGTGGTTCTTTCAGCGGAACATCTGAATCTGCAGTAAGTGGAACAACAGTTTCTGTTCGTGAGATGTTCTACGACGAAATCGCTCCAGATGGTAGCACCACTTTGAGTTCTTTCGTAACAACTCCAGTAAAATTTGCAAATCCATCTACATATTTGAGAGTTCGTTTTGCAGCAAATATCCCTACAGAAGCCGATTTGTTGGTGTATTACAAGACTTGCACTGGAGATAAGACTCAGCTAGATACAGCTAAATATACATTATTGACACCAGACACCTCAGTTAAGAAGGTTGAACTAGGTGACACAGCTTTCACCGAAATGGACTATACATTAACTGGTATGGCTGCTTTTGATACGCTAGTTGTTAAGATTGTAATGAAATCTACAAACAGTTCTGCAGTTCCTCTGGTTAAAGACTTGAGAATTATTGCCTGCCCATAATGACTTACTTAAAGGTTCAGGGACATAATGGCTTAGTTAGAGACATCTCTAGCGGAGCCATTATAAATACAAACAGGACAGAATATGAGGAATATATGGAGAGAGTTAGGTTGGCAGAGGAAAAAGACCAGCTAATTTCTCAACATACAGATGAGATAAATAATATGAAGAATGAGTTGCGAGAAATTAAAGATCTTCTCATAAAACTCGTAAACAAATAAGTTGAAAAAGGATCCTAAATGGCAAGCATTTCCGCACCATCAATTACGTTAAGATCTACCAAGGGTAGCCCTCTTACAAACGCCGAAGTCGATGCTAACTTTACCAACCTTAGCAATGCAATCCAAACTGGTCAAACTGCAGCTTCTTATACTGCAGCAGACGTCCTAGCCAAACTTCTAACTGTAGATGGTTCTGGATCTGGTTTAGATGCCGACTTGCTAGACGGGTATAATCAAGACACAGCGAATACAGCCAATACTATTGTTCGTCGTGACGCATCTGGTAACTTCTCTGCTGGCACTATCACCGCTTCTTTGAGCGGTAGCGTAACTTCTTCTAGTGTTACTATTACTGGTGGTACTATTACTGGTATTACCGACCTAGCCATCGCTGATGGTGGTACTGGTGCATCTACTGCAGCTGGCGCTCGTACTGCTCTTGGTCTAGCTATCGGCACAGACGTTCAAGCGTATGATGTTGAACTAGCAGCTTTAGCTAGTGTAACTTCTGCAGCTAACGCTCTTCCATACTTCACTGGTTCTGGTACAGCTACTACAACTACTCTTTCTGCATATGGTCGTTCTCTAATTGACGATGTCGACGCAGGTGCTGCTCGTAGCACATTAGGTGTAGTTATTGGTACAGATGTTCAGGCATATTCTGCTGAATTGACAGCTACTGCAGGTCTTTCTACTAACGGTATTATTATCCGCACTGGAGCAGGCACTAAGACTACTAGATCTTTAGCAGCTGGTGCAGGTATTTCTATCTCTAACGCAGATGGTCTTGCTGGCAATCCAACTATTAACGCTGCTGTTACATCTGTTCAGGGTAATACTGGTGCAGTTACAGTTTCTGTTCCTGTCACATCTGTTCAGGGTAATACTGGTGCAGTTACAGTTAGTGATATCGGCGGTTGGGCTCACGGCGCATACCATGGTCAGTGGGGTGGTATTCAAGGACGCCCAGGACACCTATCTCAGTTCACTAACGACTTAGGTAACTATGGTGGTTGGGTTCCACATAATACTAAACACGGCAACCACAACAATACCACTATTGGTCGTAGTGCGCAAGCCTCTAACCACAATCACCAACCATCTAACCACCACAGCCAAAACTGTTATACTCGTTTACACTTGGATACTAACCACCATATGGATCCACACCACCACTTCTTTAATTGCCAAAACTGTAACTGTAACTGCTAAGGAAATGTATGAAATATATTAAAAGACTTACAACACCAAGAGCTTACAGCCGTTATATTAGTTCTGATTGGTTATCTACAGTTGTGCCAATAGCAACAGAAGAACAACTTCTTGCTGGCGAAAGCCCTTCTGTAGAAGAAATTTCTCAAGCTATCGAAGCCCAGGATATTGCGTTTTCTATCGAGATGAATACATCTGGAAACTTCTTAACATTTAAAATGACTAATACTACTGAAAATAAAGTAGTTTATAATTTTAAGGTTGATGTTTCTACATTCTTTGATAAATATGCTCAAACATTATGGATCGTTAAAGATGAATTTATGGATGAGTTTATGTGGAAGTCAGAAGAAACAACATTGAATTCTGAACACTTTTATGAATCATTCTCTCAAACATATGTTTCTAAGTCTAGCACAGCATGGACCAATAAAACTTTATTCGGTCTTTATGTAAGGGCTGAGGGTGATAATGTGAATATGGAAGACGTTGATGTTCTCCTAATCCACCCAAGATCAGTTAATTACGTAGCGCCAGCTGGTAGAGAGATCGAACCAAGATGGGCATTTGATGATCCACTTGTAACAAAAGATCACGATGTTACTATAACAGGAAATGTTGAACTAAAACAAGAATGGTTACCTCTAACTGTAGTTCCAAAACTGCATTTGCCTATCATTGATGGAATTCAACTATCATCTACTCGTGTAGACGATACTTTCACAATTAATGTTACAACATACCCTAAAGTTAGTTATGTCTATGTAACATCTAATGCTGGTATTTTACCTAAAACCAAAGTTGCAATAGATGAAACTGGTCAAGGATCCTTTAAGGTTCTGACTACTGGTCTGGATACTGGCGACGAAATCATTGTTAAAGTTGGTTACAGAAGTTTAACGAACATAGGTAATCTTACTCTGACTGTCTAAATATTAGTGCCCTTTGGGGCACTAATAAATTTTACTTTATGGAATTAAATAATGGCGATCTTTGAAATCACAGCATGGCATCCTCTCACTTCTGAACACAAGAAGCTGCACTATAATAGTTCACTTAGCACATTAACATGGGAAAACGGAGAAAGTGTTATCCCAGATCCATTAACCCAAGCAGATGTTACTACCCCAGCTAAGATCGAACATGGAAAAAGAAACCTAAAAACTATTAAAATCCAACTCGGGTTATCTTGTAACTTTGAGTGTGAGTATTGCAACCAGCGTTTTGTTCCACATGCAGACTCAACTAATCTAAATGACATCCAACCATTCGTAGACAATATGAACAATTGGTATCATGGTGGTGACGATGGTCTTGGTAAAGGTACATTTTTTGAGTTTTGGGGTGGCGAGCCATTAGTTTATTGGAAAACTCTAAAGCCATTGGCAGAAGCACTACACCAAAAATATCCAAACGCAATAATGTCAATCATCACAAATGGTAGTTTGTTGGATAAAGAAAAGAATGACTGGTTAGAAAAATATAATTTTGGGGTAGCAGTGAGCCATGATGGACCAGGACAACCTGTTCGTGGACCAGACCCACTAGAAGATCCTGAATCTAAAGAAGGTATCTTAGATCTTTACAGAAGACTAGCCCCTGTTCGTAGGTTTAGTTTTAACTCTATGATAAACAATAAAAACATCAGTAGAGCTTCTATTCAAGAGTTTTTCGTCAATCTGGTAAGAACAGAACTTGGTGAGGAAATGTTGAATTATTTGGTTATCGGAGAAGGTACTTTCGTTGATGCGTATGATGAAGGTGGTTTATCTTCTTCGCTGTTAGATGGAGAAGAAGACGTTAAATTTAGAAATATTTCTTTGACTGAACTTAGAGAAGGTAGAGTCAGAGCATTCACTACTGTTAACCAGAAAGTGTTCGGCTTCATTGATACAATTAAAAAAGGCACACGAATTGAAAGTGTCCCACAGAAATGTGGTATGGACAAAGCCGATAATATGGCAGTTGACCTAAACGGTAATGTCATCACTTGTCAAAATGTTAGTGCAGTTTCGCATAATCCTTCTGGAATTTCACACCATCTTGGAAATGTTTCAGATCTAGAAAATGTTAAATTGAACACAGCTACGCATTGGTCAGATCGTAAAGAATGCCCAAATTGTCCAGTTATTCACATCTGCAAGGGTGCTTGTTTATTTTTGACTGGACCTCTTTGGGAAGCCTCTTGTGATAATGCGTTCAGCGATAATATCGTTATGTTCTGTATCGCTATCGAAGAGCTAACTGGTTGTATCCCAGAATACATCGAAGGACCACTGAGGGAAGACCGAAAAGACATTTTTTGGTGGGCTAACGGAAAGCCAGAAAAGGTTCGTAAGGCTAAGAAAATCATTCCTATCGTTGCAGCATGAGTTCCTTTATAAATGAATATGTTATCGAGGTTAACCAGTTTCCTCGACACGTCAAACCTCGTCGTCCGACTGAGGAATGGTTTACAATAAAAGACTACTTCTTTTATGACTCTAATATTAAGGAATACGGGCACAGGGATAGTATTATCCCCGTTTCAAGAGTCCTAAATAAAGAAGAGATACCTGACATAGAAACTATGCAAAAACTTATAAATAATAAGAAGTTTGTTATGTTAGTTAAAAAAGATTATTCCAACAAAGAACAGGGCTGGTACTTTGACTCCAGCGAAATAGGAGAAAATTAAATGTCTACTAAACACGTGAAATGGGTTATCGCCCATGAGCCTATCGGACTATTCCTAAAGGTAGCTGAGCGATTCGCCAAAGAAGTTAACGAAAAAACCAACGGTATGTTCGATATCGAAGTTCTTTCTTTGACTGACTATACTAACAAATATAATGGTGGTAAGAAAATCACCAAAGACGCACTAATGGAGTTAGTTGATAATGGCACTATTGAAATGAGCCACATCTACACTACTTGGTTAGCTGACTATAATAAAGACCTGCATGCACTAGATCTTCCATTCCTATTCCGTGACCACGCTCACGCAGATGCGGTTCTAGAAGGTTCTGTTGGTATGGATCTATTGGCTGGTGTTGCTAAAAATTCTAATACTCACGCCATGTCTTTCACTTACTCTGGTGGATATCGTGTTGTTCCAGCCAACTTTAAAGCTGATACTGTAGAAGCATGGCAAGGTCGTACAGTTCGTACTAGCCGTTCTCCAGTTGCTGTTGAGACTTTCAAGTTGCTTGGTGCTGAACCAAAAGAGCACATCGCTTTGGAAGAAATGAATGCTGCAGCTGATGCAGGTTTGATCGAAGCTGGCGAATCTACTTACGTCCGTGTTTTCCCATTGGATCAACACAAGAGCTTCAAAGTCGTTAACGATACAGCGCACAGCTTGTTCTTGACTTCTATCATCGTTAACCAAGACTTCTTCAAGCAGTTCGACGCTGAAACTCAAGAGATCTTGTCTACTGCTGCATTCAATGCTGCTCGTGCAGAGCGTCGTGAGTCTGTTGCAGATATTCCAAACATCTTGGCTCAATGTGAAGCTGAGGGTGTTGAAGTTGTTAAGATGACTGCTGAACAAGAGGCACGTTTCAAAGAAGTTACTGCTCCAGTTTACGCTAAGTTTGCTGACTACTTCACTCCAGGTCTAGTTGAGAAGATTCAACTACATTAATTTGAAGTGATAAATACAAGGGAGCTTCGGCTCCCTTTTTAGTTTATAATTATGAAACCTGAAATTCTTTATTACAATACCCACAGAGTGCCAAGCATTATTGAAAATAATGTTTCTGGTATAAACAACTTCCTGTCTCCAAACTTTTCACTAGATCTTCTACAGAAATACAATAAGTTTGGTATGAACAAACACAATATGATTTATGATAGATCTGGTAATTTACCACACTATTTAAACATATGTTCTAGTGCACACCCAATGCCAAGTAGGCAGGAAGGGTTTAATAAATCCTTTTTTGAGATCTGCGAAGCAAGAGCCAAACAACTTATAGATTTGGATAAGCCAATATTCGTTATGTGGTCTGGTGGTATAGATTCTACATTCATCTTATTTTTATTACAAAAGTATGCAAAGGATAAAGATCAGGTTAAGATTTATGGTACGTATAACTCTATTATAGAATCTGGGGATTTATTCGATAGAAGATTAAAGCACGAGTTTCCATATTATATCGATGTTCCATCAGACAATCAATTTTCTTATTTTATGGAAGGTTGTTATTTTGTTAGTGGTATGGGAGGAAATCAGTTATTTGGTCCTACAGATAACTTTTTCGCTACTGGAAACACTGCAATGTTTCACCACACTCTAGGAACACCAGAAACAATTTATGAAAGTATCGAGGGTAACATTGATCCAGAATTATTAGAATTTTTAGATCCAGTTATTAAAAACTCTCCCAGGAAATTGGAGACTGTTAATGATTTGAGATGGTATTGTATCTTTAACTTGGACTGGTATACTGGTCTTTACGAGCATAAAACAAATATAAACAAAGATAGAGCAGACAGAGTTGTTCCATTCTTTGATTACGAAGACTTTCAGCTTTGGGCTATACACACAAACGAACCATTCACGAAAGTTAAAGGCGATCCAAATACACATCGCTGGCAAATGAGACAGATATTAGGCGAAATGTTCGGCGAAGAGCATTATGCAAGATATAAAGATAAGAAAATTTCAAATTTCAATATTTTTAGACCTCAGTGGTTATTCCTTCTGAAGGACTATCAGAACGTATTAGACGACTAATTACAAAATCCCCAGCTTATAAATAAGAAGTATAAGAATAATTTGGGGATTTTGAATGGCGACTGTCAGCAATCTTTTCGTCGACGCTGGGGCATCCTACAGCAACATTATTACAGTTGCAGCTACCAACGGACAAGCACTTAATCTAACAGGATATAGCGTGGCTTCTCAAATGAGAAAGTCATATCAGTCCAGCACAGCCCATAACTTTACCGCATCTATCTACGATGCAGCTACAGGTAAAGTACGCCTACAATTAACCCCACAACAGTCTGAAGCTATTCCTGCGGGAAGATGGCTTTATGACGTAGAAATCACCTCACCCTCTGGTTCTAAGACCAGAGTGGTGGAGGGAATAGTAACAGTAAATCCACAGATTACCCAGATTTAATATGTCCGATACAATCGCTATTGTACAAACCGATGAAGCACTTCAGGTCGCTGTCTCTGAGGGTGTTCTTACACTCGCTTCTTCCAATGTTGCCAACCCAGCTGTAGTCGAATCAATCAGTAATATCGCTGATGTTGATGTGACCACCAACGGTAAGGTAAATGGGTCGATTTTAGTTTATAGAACAACAACAAATAGATGGACTTCCACTACCACGCTAGATGCGCAGGATATGGAAGGTGGCGAATTTTAACGGAGAACATAGATGGCTTCAATTATCAGAATTAAACGCTCTAGCACAGCTGGCAATCCAGCTACACTTGGTGCTGGTGAACTAGCATACTCAGCATTTAACGGCGCAGGTGGTAACCGCTTATACATTGGTATGGGCGCAGAGGTTTCAGGAAACGCTGCAAACCACTTCGTTATCGGTGGTACATACTATACTGGTCTGATCGACGCATCAGTCGCAGGCACACTAACCACTAACGCTTCTTCTATTCCTGTGCTTTCTGCAACAGGAACTATCGATACTTGGAAAGTTGGTAACTTACAGCTAACAGGTAGCACATTATCTTCTACTAACGCCAACGGTGATATAAACGTAACACCTAACGGCACTGGTAAGTTAATTCTTACTAACACATATATCGGCGACAACCTAACATCTCTTGCCGAGTATATTCTTGATACAGTTGGTGGCGCAGTAACTGCAGGCACTGGTATCACTATTACAAATAACGACGCAGGTAATACTTCTACAGTTTCTATTACCAATACTGGTGTTACTGCAGGTAGCTACGGTTCTGCTACTGCGATCCCAACATTCACTGTTAACGCACAAGGTCAATTGACTGCAGCTGGTACTGCTGCTCTGGCGACAACTCTAAACATTGCTGGCGATAGTGGTTCTAAAGCGTTTGCTTTATTAACTGATACTATGACTTTTGTTGGTGGTACTGGTATCACCTCTTCAGTCACTTCAGTCGGCGCAGCAACTAGTGTAACTTTTGACATAGATTCAACTGTTGTCACTTTATCTGGCACACAGACTTTAACCAACAAAACATTAACAAGCCCATCACTTACTACTCCAGTTATCGGTTCTGGTGGTGCATTGTTCAGTGGCTCTACTTCTGGAACTATCACTGTTGTAGCTACTGCAGTCGCTGGTACTAACACTATCACTTTACCAGCTGTAACTGATACATTAGCTGGTGTTAGCGCAACCCAGACTCTAACCAATAAGACTATCAACTTAGGTAGTAACACTCTAGTAGCCACTTCTGCTCAGTTGGCAGCTGCTCTTACTGATGAAACAGGTACTGGTTCTGTCGTATTCTCTAACAGCCCAACTCTTGTAACTCCAACTCTTGGTGTTGCTACTGCGACATCCATCAACAAGGTTGCTATTACTGCCCCAGCCACTGGTTCTACATTAACCATCGCTGATGGTAAGACTCTAACTGCAAGCAATACTTTAACATTAACTGGTACTGATGGTTCTTCTGTAGCCTTCGGGGGTGGTGGTACTGTTGCTTATGTAGCTAATAAACTAAGCGTATTTGCTTCTACAACTTCTGCAGAACTTGCTAGTGTTATTTCTGACGAAACTGGTTCTGGTGCATTAGTCTTTGCTACTAGCCCAACCCTTGTAACACCTACATTGGGCGCTGCAACTGTTACTAGTTTGACTGGTTCTACTGGTAACCTGAGCATTACAGCTGCTGCTGGAAATAATAGTGTTAATCTAGTTCCAACTGGTACAGGTACTGTTGATGTTGCCAACAAGCGTATCACTTCTGTTGCTGAACCTACTCAAGCAACAGACGCTGCAACTAAGAACTATGTTGATGCAGTTAAGACTGGTCTAGACGTTAAAGATTCAGTTCGTGTTACTACTACTGGTAACCTAACTGCTACGTATTCTAACGGATCTTCTGGTGTAGGTGCAACACTTACCAACTCTGGAACACAAGCTGCTTTAACGATCGACTCTATCGTTTTAGCTACTGGCGATCGTGTTCTTGTTAAAGATCAAACTGTTGGTCTACAGAATGGTTTCTATGTAGTTACTAACACTGGTAGTGCTTCTACAAACTGGGTATTGACTCGATCTGTAGATGCTGACCAAAATAGCGAAATCACTCCAGGTGCGTTTACTTTCGTTGAAGAAGGCACTATTGGTAACGATAATGGTTACGTATGCACTAACGTAGGTGCTATCACTCTTGGTACTACTGCAATCAGTTTCGTTCAATTCTCTGGTGCTGGTCAGGTCATCGCTGGTGATGGTTTAACTAAGTCTGGTAACACTCTAAACGTAGTTGGTACAGCTAACCGTATCTCTATCTCTGCAGATGCAGTTGATATCGCTTCTACTTACGTTGGTCAGACTTCTATTACTACTCTCGGCACCATCGGTACTGGTACTTGGCAGGGTAACGTAGTTGCTGGTCAATACGGTGGTACAGGTGTAAACAACAGTGGTAAAACTATCACTCTTGGTGGTAACATTACTACTGGTGGTGCGTTTACTACTAGCGGTGCGTTCGGTTTAACATTAACTTTAACTGCCGCAACATCTTTAACTTTACCAACTACAGGCACTCTAGCTACTCTAGCTGGCACTGAAACTCTAAGCAACAAGACAATCACTTCTTCTAGCTTCAGTGGTACAACTGTTACAACTACTGGTAATGTGTCTGTTGGTGGTACACTAGGTGTTACAGGTGCAACAACTCTATCAAGCACTCTTGGTGTCACTGGTAACGTAACATTGTCAGCTAACTTGACTGGTGCTGGCGCTGGTACTTCTACTCTCGATGGATTTAACATCGATGGTGGAACATACTAAATAGATAAAATTAGTAATTAACTGGGAGTTTTTACTCCCAGTCTAACCTTTTTAGGAAGATGAATGAATGAGTAACAAGATTATACTCAAGAAGTCATCAGTTGGCGCAAAAGTTCCGCTAACTACTGACTTAGAATACGGTGAATTGGCATTAAACTATGCTGATGGTAAACTGTATTTCAAAGACTCTTCCAACGCAATACAATTTCTGGGTTCGTCTTCTGCAACTGAGACTCTTTCCAATAAATCCCTAACATCTCCAAGCCTTAGTGGAACAGTTGCGCTTGGCGCAACCACGCTACTTTCTATCAATGGTGTTACTGGTAACACTGGGCAATATCTTGCTCGTGGACCAACAGGGCTTACTTGGACTAATCCACCATCTCCTGCCCTTTCAACATTATCAGATGTTTTAATTAGCGCACCAGTTCCACAGCAGGTTCTAACATGGACTGGATCCGCTTGGATTAACGCTGAATCTAATGCGGTGGTGGCTTCTGCAGTCTTTGCTACATCTCAATCTGATCTTGGATATGTATATGATAGTAACGTAACTATTCAAGAAAACTTGGGTTCAGTTAGTGAAATCGCTTATAACATTTATGACTTGGGTGTTCTAAGTTTCACAGGTATTATTTCGTTGAACAACATCGACCAGTCAGTCAAATCAGACTATCTTGGTTATTCTATTATTTTCGGCTTCTAAGGATATACAATGGCACGTCAGTTAATTGAAAAATACATATTCACACCAAATGCTCCAGGACAAGGTACATTAAAGTTTCCTGGTAAAGTTGATCTTACTCAACTTTTGATCATTGCAAACAAGACTCAACAAACAAACATCTATGCGATTGGTGACCCAACTAAGAATGGCACTATCACATATGACCCAAATGACACCACTTTTATGGGTGGCTCTTCTCAGTACTCTGAGCAAGTCGGCGCTAGTACTGTAACATTTGCAGCTGATACAGCTTCGATGTTGAGCACAGATAAAATCGCTATCTATACTGACGCACCAAAACAAATCGGTAACATCGTTCGTCCATACGCTTTCGGTGTTGACGCTATTGAACGCCAACGTGTTGCTCAACCACAGGCTTTGATTGATGCCGACTTTGAATATGGTCTTCAGCCCACTAAGTGGCAGAACTATTCTGATATCCGTGGTATTCCAGGTATTTACGAAAAGCCAGGTCTTGATTTGTTCATGACCAATATCACTTCTGATGGTGGTAACCCATCTATTATGACTGTTACCTGCTCTCAGCCACATGGACTTTCTGTAGCGCAACCAGTTATTATTTTCGGCGCAGCAGGCGTCTCAAACGCTGCTCGTGCTGAAGGCGCATTCGTTGTTTCAACTGTTCCTTCTTCGACCACATTTACATATTTCGCTAAAGGTATTGTAGGTGTTAACGGAACTTCTGTTTATAACCAATCAACTTATGCTCGTCGTGGTGGTTTTTATGCAGGGGCTGAACTTCCAATTACTGGGTATTCTTCTAATGCACAATCGCCTTCTACAATAACAGTAACTTGTTCTGCACCACACGGATTGGTTGCTGGTTGTCCATTAGTGAACATCGTTAGTTCTGCTGGAACAAACCACGATTTAATGGGTGGTAACTTTTTCGTTGAAACTGTTCCTTCTTCGACCACATTCACATTCACTGCTCGAGTTGGTGGTGCAGTAGCAAATGCAGGCATTGTAGCCAAAACTTATACTCGTTCAGACGCTTACGTTCAACATCGTCCATTTGATGGTGGTGTTAACATCGGTACATTCTTACCATCTCATGGTGCTTCTGTATCTCGTCAAACTAAGAAATATATGCGTTACCAATCTGGTAAAGGCATTCTTTGGACTTCTGGTATTTTGTTTAATCCTGTTATTAACTTGGACCAAATCTCTGCTGCAGGTACTGGAGTAGGTTCTGTTATCACCGTTTCTACAGAGATTGACCATGGTCTACAAGCAGGTGCTACTGTTCAAATTTCAGGAGTTGTTACTCCTGGATATAATGGTGTCTATGGTGTTGCTTCTATCATTAACGAATCGACATTCACTGTTAATGCAACAACAACTCTAGGTTCAACAACTGCTGTTATCACTAACCTACCACGTGTTACAGTTAAAAACTGGGTTGGTGCTTCTACTCGTTGCGGACCATTTGATGATCAAAACGGATTATTCTGGGAATTTGATGGACAAGAATTGGCAGTAGTTAAGCGTTCTGCGACTTATCAACTATCTGGTTTCGTGTCTGTTACTTCTGGTTCTCAATTAGTTACTGGATCAGGATGTCGTTTCACTCAACAGTTAAAGGTTGGTGATTCTATTGTTATTCGTGGTATGACATACCGTATTGGTTCTATTACTGACGATAACACTATGTCTATTAACCCAGAGTATCGTGGTGTTAATAACTCTGCAGGTATTAAGATTGCACAGGTTATTGACCAGCGTGTTCCGCAATCCCAATTCAACTTCGATAAGATTGATGGAACAGGTATTTCTGGTTACAACATTAACCTAAACAAGATGCAGATGCTTGGTATCTCATTCTCTTGGTACGGTGCAGGTTTTATCGACTTTATGTGTCGTGGTGGTGATGGTAATATGATTCTTGTTCATCGAATGAAACAGAATAACTTAAACGATGAAGCGTACATGCGTACAGCTAACACTGCGGTTCGTTATCAAGCCATTAACGAATCTGCTCGAGATCGTTTAGCTTCTGCTATGAACAACACCCAAACAACAATGGATCTTTATGATGCATCTAGATTCCCATCTACAGGTGGTGTAGTTCTTGTTGATAGTGAGTATATAACATACACTGGTAAGGCAGGCAATACGTTAACTGGTTTAACCCGTGGTGCATCTTTCCAAATGTTTGTTGGTGGTTCTACTAAAACATTCTCTGGTGGTGCTGCAGCAGTCCATGCGGTTGGAAATGGATACAACTCAGTGACTTTAATCACTTGCACGTGCTCCCCTATTATTAACCACTGGGGTTCTTCTTATATTATGGACGGTAACTTTGACTCAGATCGTGGTTACTACTTTAACTATGCATCTACAGCAAATAGCGTCAACGCCAATTCGTCAGAAACAGTATTCTTCTTAAGATTGGCTCCGTCAGTTTCAAACTCTATTGCTGGTAATTTCGGTGATCGAGATCTTATCAATCGTTCTCAATTATTACTACAACGATTACAGGTACAGGCTGACCAATCAGTACAGGTGTACGGTATTTTGAATCCAGGTAATATTGACGCATCAACATTAACGTGGTCAGCTGTTAACACAGTTCCACTAGGTTCTCAACCTTCGTTCGCACAGGTTTCTACTAGCACTTCTACAGCAGCAACTCCAGGCGAGCAAAACTTTTCAACACTAGGGCAACCATCTGGTTTTGCTGAAATCGACTTGTCAAACCTTAAAGAATTGACAAACTCAGCGATTGGTGGTTATTCTAACTATCCAGATGGTCCAGACGTTTTGGCGGTTGTTGTTAGAAACCTTTCAAATACAACTGCAAACGTGAACGTAAACTTATTCTGGTCAGAAGCCCAAGCCTAAATATATCGATTAGAGGAAAACTATGTCAACACAAGTACAATTTAGACGAGGTACAACTACACAGAACAACGCATTCACAGGTGCAGTTGGTGAACTTTCTGTTGACACCGATCTAAAAACCCTTCGTCTACACGATGGAACTACCGCAGGTGGTGGTTCCATTATGCTTAATAACGTCTCTGCTCAGACTGCTCTCAATAAAACATTCAGCACAGGTTCTGTTTGGCAGGGTACTGCTGTTGGTTTAGGGTACGGTGGTACTGGTTCTTCTCTTACTGCAGTAGCAGGTGCAGTCGCCTATTCTACTGCTTCTGGTTTAGCTCTTACAGCTGGTGGAACCTCTGGTCAGGTTCTGGTTTCTGGTGGTACTGGAGCGCCTACTTGGGTTGCTGCTTCTTCTATTTCTGCTGGTACTGCTACATTAGCAAATACTGCTACTAACATTGCTGGTGGTTCTGCTGGTCAGTTAATTATTCAGGCTGATACTGGTTTATCTACTTTCATTACTGCTGGCGCATCTGGCACTTTCTTGCGTTCTGCAGGCGCTGGTTATGCGCCTACATGGGCGACTGCCGACGTTACAATCGGCTCTACAGTTATTTCTCTTGGTAGTTCTACATCATCTTTGGCTGGTGTTACTTCTATCACAACAGTAGATCTGACTGTTAGTGGTAACTTAACTGTTAATGGTACAACTACTAATATTAATACTGTAAACTTAGTTGTCGAAGATAAAAATGTTATTATTGGTGATGTAGCTTCTCCTACAGATACTACAGCTTCTGGTGGTGGTATCACCCTTAAGGGCGCTACTGATAAGACTATTACTTGGAGTGATGCAACTGGTTGGCAAACTGATGAGGCTATCGCAACATCAAGATATTTCAAACTAACTACATCAGGCACTACCCCAAATGCTATGTTGGCTATCCCTACTGCTACTTACCGCTCTGGTAAGGTAATTATGCAAGTGGTGAATGGTACTGTATACAGAATTATGGAAATGTTGTTTATGCATGATGGTACTAACGTAACATTCAACGAAAACTATACAGTAGCGAATGAAATGCAGAGTGCAAATACAAATACTACATTCTCTGGTTCAATTTCTGCTGGCACTTTGACTATTTTTGCAACTTGCTCTTCTGGCACTGCTGCAATTAAAGGTCAGGCAACTCTTTTCAAGGTGTAATAAATGGCTAATCCAAATTCAAGAGAAACACTTAAACAGTATTGCCTACGTGCTCTTGGTGCACCTGTTCTTGAAATTAACGCAGATGACGATCAGATCGAAGATCGTATTGATGAGGCGTTAGACTATTGGAGACAATACCACTATGACGGTATTGAATCAGTTTATTTAAAACAAAAAATTCGTGCTTCTGAAGCAAATCTTATTAGTAACAACGCACAGACATTTCCTATTGGTGATACCATCACTGGATTATCATCTGGAGCTAAAGCTATTGTCACTAAAGAGGAAGGAAGAGAATCTGCTGGCAACCTATTATTAGTTAAAGACGTTAAGGGGACATTCCAAGCTGGTGAAGTTATTGCTGGTGCGTCTGTAACAGGAACTCTTGCTACTACAAACCCAGTGACTTTAAATGAATATGACCTTCGTTCAATCGCTGTACCAGATTATGTTTGGGGTATTACTGAAGTTTGTTCTATTAGCTCAGCATCTTCTTCTAAGAATATCTTTGACCTTCAATATCAATTACGCTTACACGATCTATACGATTTAACATCTACTTCTATCATTTACTATACGACTGTTATGCAGCACTTAGACTTGTTAGACTGGACTCTTAACGCTAAAACTGATTATAGATTCAATCGTTTACAAGATCGTTTATACTTGGATATTAACTGGCCACAGAACGTGGTTCTGGGTAATTATATCCTAATAAAGGCATACCGTGCGATGGATCCAAATCAATGGTCTAAGGTATGGAATGAAACTTGGTTAAAAGAATACACAACAGCGTTGATCAAGCGTCAATGGGCTGTAAACATTAAAAAGTTCTCTGGTATCCAGCTTCCAGGAGGTGTCACACTTGATGGTGATAAGTTATACGCAGAAGCTATGGAAGAGATTCGTGTTTTAAGAGACGAATTACAAAACAAGTCTGCCCCACTAAATTTCATAATGGGATAAAATGTCAACAACTAATGTCTATTTCACACAGGGCACTCGAAACGAGCAGTACCTAATCGAAGACTTGATCATAGAATCATTACGCATCTATGGTCAAGAGGTTATGTACATCCCAAGAACATTAGTTTCTAAGGACGATATTCTTGGTGAAGATCGTCTAAGTCAATTTAAGTCTGCGTTTCCTATCGAGATGTACTTCGAAAACGTAGATTCATTCGGTGGGCAAGGAGCATTCATTCAGAAGTTTGGTTTAATGGTCGAACAATCTGCTACTTTAGTAGTTGCTCGTCGTCGTTGGGATCAGATGGTTGGTCGCTATGGTGCAACAACTCTACCTAATCGTCCAAATGAAGGTGACTTAATCTACTTCCCACTTTCTAAAGGGTTGTTCGAAATTAAATTTGTTGCGCACCAAGACCCATTCTATCAACTAGGTAAGCTATACGTATATAAGCTACAGGTTGAATTGTTCCAGTATGCTTCTGAAGCTATCGATACTGGAATTCCTCAGGTAGACGCATTTGAGACACTTAAGACTTTCAATACTAATGCTACTCGTTCTGCCTTCGGTAAAGTTAAGAGTATTACTATGACTAATAATGGTTCTGGTTATACATCTGCACCACAGGTCGTGTTCACAAGTTCTTCTGGCGCAGGCGCAAGTGCCACAGCAATCTTAGGATCAGGCATTTCTGCAAATAAAGTCGTTCGTGTAGATATAACTGATGGTGGCTCTGGATATCAAACACCACCAGCAATCTCGTTTATCGGTGGGGGTGGTATAAATGCTGCAGCAAATTCCACCATTGAGGTTGATATCGATAAACCAAATTCTTATGGCGACAACAATAAATTTAAAGATGAGTCCATTGAGGTTATTAACTTCGATGAGAGTAATCCATTCGGGGAGATAAACCGTGCTTAACGGACACGTATATTATCACGGAATTATCCGCAAGGGTATCGTAGCATTTGGTCGTTTGTTTAGTGACATTTATATCGATCGCAAAGAAGGTGATTCTGTTAACGGCACAACAGCGCAACGCATTCAAGTTCCCTTGGCTTATGCCCCAAAGGAGAAGTGGCTAGTTCGTTTGGACTCAGATCCAAATTTAGAAATGAGCACATATACGACTCTACCGAGAATGTCCTTTGAAATAACTAATTATTCGTACGATCCTTCTAGAAAGACAAATCGTATGCAACAGATTAAAACTACAAGCAACTCTTCAACAGTTCCTACTGTTTATACACCAGTTCCTTATAATGTAGATGTTAATCTTTACATTCTTACAAAAACGCAAGAAGATGGTCTTCAAATTTTAGAACAGATTCTTCCTACATTTACACCAGAATATACATTGACATTAAACACAATTCCTACGATGGGTATTACAACAGATATGCCTATTGTGTTAAATAATGTTACTGTGCAAGATGAGTATGATGGATCTTTCCAAGAAAGAAGATTCGTAACACACACTCTTGGTTTTCAATTAAAAATGAATCTATTTGGACCTATCGCTGGTCAGGGAGTTATCACTCAGGTTAACTCTAACATTGGTAATAATGAAAACTTCTCTAACCCAAATAGAACATATACAGCAGATGGCGACTACACTACAGCAACTGTAACGAGCGAGACTTGGTTAGATAACTTCTAATAATGGCTGAATTTTATAATAATAATCCAAACCTGAAAGCAGCTGGTGTTCAGATAAACTTTACGCCAGAACAGATCCAAGAGTATATCAAGTGCTCTCAGGATCCAGTTTACTTTATTGAAAACTACTGCTATATCGTTTCTCTTGACCATGGTCTAATTAAGTTTTCGTTATACGATTGTCAAAAGAAGAAGATTGACGTAATCCATAATAATCGTCGTGTAATTCTTATGGAAGGTCGTCAGCAGGGTAAGACAACTACATCTGCTGCTTATATCCTTTGGTATACAGTATTTCAACCAAATAAGAACGTGGCTATCTTGGCTAACAAAGCCACTGCAGCACGTGAAGTTTTGGATCGTTACCAAATTATGTACGAAGCTCTGCCTATCTGGTTGCAACAGGGTGTTACTACTTGGAACAAGGGTGATATTGAATTGGAGAACGGCTCTAAGGTATTCACCGCAGCAACTTCAGCCTCTGGTATTCGTGGTAAGTCTGTTAACTTACTATACGTTGACGAAGCTGCGATCATTCCGAATACTGTAGCTGAACAGTTCTTCACTTCTGTTTACCCTACAATTTCTGCTGGTCAGACTACTAAGATTCTTCTTTCTTCTACACCTCTCGGCTATAACCACTTCTGGAAGTTCTGGAACGATGCCGAGAATGGTCGTAACGGATTCGTACCTCTGTTCATTCCTTACTGGGAGATTCCAGGTCGTGATGAGAAGTGGGCTGAAGAACAGAAAGCCATGCTCGGTGAACTCAAGTATAACCAAGAGGTTGCTTGTAAGTTCTTGGGTTCTAGTTTAACTCTTATTAATGCTGATATTATCGCTCAGATGTCTATCGATCCTACGATTTATCAGAAAGAAGGATTGGATGTTTATGTAAGACCTTCAGCTGGTCATACTTACTGTTTGATTGCAGACGTAGCTAAAGGTGTTGGTGGTGACCACTCAGCATTCCAAGTTATCGACATTACGGAAACTCCATATCGAATTGTTGCTAAGTATCGTAATAACGAGATTAGCCCCCTTCTGTATCCTAACGTGATACATAAAATTGCAAAAGAATACAACGAAGCCTATGTTCTGGTTGAGACTAACATCAGCGAACAGGTGGCTTATATTTTACACGCAGAACTAGAGTATGAAAATATACTAATGGTCAATAGTTCATCTACTGGGCAGTATGTCGGTGGTGGATTCGGTGGAGGAAAGACTCGTTTGGGGGTCAATACTGATAAACGTGTTAAGCGAATCGGATGCCATAACTTTAAGTCTATGGTCGAAGAGAAAAAGATGATAATTAGTGACGCTGATACCATCTCTGAAATCTCTACTTTTATTGAAAAGAAAGGGTCTTATGAGGCAGATGAAGGATATCACGATGATTTAGTAATGCCTTTAGTATTATTCGGATGGCTAACAACCCAGCCATATTTTAAAGAACTAAATAATGTAGATCTTCGTAAGATTATGTACGAAAAGAAAATTCAAGCGATCGAAGACGAATTGACTCCATTTGGGTTTTATGACGATGGACAGGAAGCTGCCCCATTAAATTTTTAATGAAAACTTGTAAAAACTAAATAAAATGTAGACATAAAACCTGTCTAGAGTAAAACTTATTAACAAGGAGAAATACAATGCCTTTCCAACTATCTCCAGGCGTTGCAGTCGTTGAAAAAGATTTTTCAGCAATCGTTCCAGCAGTTTCTAGCTCCCGTGGTGCTTTTGCTGGTGCTTTTGCATGGGGTCCAGTTTTGGCTCCTACAAGTGTTACCTCTGAGAACGAATTAGTTCGTATCTTTGGTAAACCTTCTGATGCTAACGCTCAGGCATTCTTTACTGCTGCTAACTTCCTATCTTACACAAACAGTATGCTAATCAGCCGTGCTGATGTCACTGCAGCTAGAAACGCTGTAGCTACTCAGACAGGTGGTGTTGGTTTTGCAACATTGACCAACGCAGGTACTGGTTATGTTGACATTCCTACTGTTTCTTTATCTGCTCCACAAGACGCTGGTGGTATCCAAGCTACTGCTACTGCTACTATTTCTGGTGGTGGCGTTAACGGTATCACAGTTTCTTCTGGTGGTTCTGGCTATTCTGCAGCAACAATTACAATTTCTGCACCAAACATTGCTGGTGGAACACAAGCAGCTGCAACTGCTACTATTACTGGTGGTGCTATTACTGGTGTAGTTATTACCACTGCTGGTACTGGTTACACTTCTGCTCCAACTGTTTCTATTACTGGTAACGGAACTGGTGCTACTATCGGTACAGTAACTATTTCTGGTTCTACTGTGACTGGTATTATCATTACTAATGCTGGATCTGGTTATAGTGCTGCTCCAACAGTAACTATCTCTAACCCACCAACTGGTACTACTGCTACTGCTACTGCAACAATCGTTACAGGTGGCGTAAAGATCAATAACTCTAATGACTACCTTCTAAACTTTGCTAATGGCGCTGGCGTTTTCGGAGAATTCGCTGCACGTTATCCAGGTGCTCTAGGTAACTCTCTATTGGTTTCTATGGCTGACTCTGCTTCTTTTGCAGCATGGGCATATAAATCTTACTTCGACACTGCTCCAAGCACATCTACATACGCTGCTTCTGTTGGTGGCTCTAATGATGAAATTCACGTTGTTGTTATCGATGAAGATGGCGCATGGACTGGTGTTCCAGGATCTGTCCTAGAAAAGTTCCCATTTGCTTCTAAGGCTTCTGATGCCAAGAAATCTGACGGAACTAATAACTACTACAAAGATGTTATCAACTCTCGTTCTGAATATATCTACTGGATGGATCATACCTCAGCTGGTTTGAACTGGGGTAATGCTGCAGCAGGAACTAATTTCTCTACTGTCGGAACTGCGATTACTCGTTCTCTTGGCGGTGGTGTTGATGGCTTGACTGCTACAGATGGTCAATTGATGACTGCTTACAGCCAATTCGCTGATGACGTACAATACGATATTTCTTTAATTCCAGTAGGTAAGGCTTCTACAGCAGTCGCCAACCACGTTATTGGTATCGCAGAATCTCGTTTAGACTGCGTTGTGTTCGTTTCACCACAAGATGTTTCTTCTGGTGACCCAATCGTTGGCACTGGTTCTGCTGCTACTGATAAGATCATTGCTTATCGTAATGCTCTACCAAGCACTTCTTATGCTGTTCTTGACTCTGGTTTCAAGTATCAATACGATCGTTACAACGACAAATATCGTTGGATCCCATTGAACGGCGACACTGCTGGTCTGTGCGCTCGCACTGACTACACTAACGACCCATGGTTCTCTCCATCTGGTCTAAATCGTGGACAGATCAAGAACGTAGTTAAGTTAGCACACAACCCAACTAAAGCAGATCGTGACGCTCTTTACAAAGCTGGTGTTAACCCAGTTGTTACTTTCCCAGGAGAAGGTACTGTTCTATTCGGTGATAAGACACTATTGGCTAAGCCATCTGCGTTCGATCGTATTAACGTGCGTCGTCTATTCATCGTTATGGAAAAAGCTATCGCTACTGCTGCTAAGTTCCAGTTGTTTGAATTCAACGACAGCTTCACTCGTGCTCAGTTCAAGAACTTGATCGAGCCGTTCCTACGTGACGTACAAGGTCGCCGTGGTATTACTGATTTCGCTGTTAAGTGCGATGAGTCTAACAACACTGGACAAGTTATTGATTCTAACCAGTTCGTTGCCGATATCTTCGTTAAGCCAAATCGTTCTATCAACTTTATTACTCTGAACTTCGTAGCTGCTCGTTCTAGCATCAGCTTCACTGAGTTGGGTGCGTAATTAGAGAATAAATAAGAAGAACAAAAGGAGAATTAAATGGCAAATATTGCTGATTTCAAATCACAGATGATTGGTGGCGGTGCTCGCCCTAATCAGTTCCGTGTTGAATTAACCTTCCCTTCATTCGTTACTCTTGGTCCAGTAGCTGGTCAGCGTGCACAGTTCTTGTGTAAAGCTGCTCAGTTACCAGCGTCTACTATCGAGACTATCCCAGTCTTGTTTAAGGGACGCCCAGTTAACTTTGCTGGTGAGCGTACATTCCAACCTTGGACTGTAACAATTTACAACGATACTACTTTCGGTATCCGCAATGCACTTGAGCAGTGGCAATCTGGTATCCAGAACTACGACACTACTTTGGGTAAAGTAAACCCAACAGAATATCAAGTGGACTTGCAGGTTCATCAACTAGATCGTTCTGGTTCTATTATCAAGACTTATAAGTTTGTTGACGCATTCCCAACTAGCATCTCTGCTATTGGCTTGGACTACGAACAACAAAACGCAATTGAACAGTTTGATGTGGAATTCACATACAACTTCTTCACTTCCGCTACTGGTGCCTCTTCTGGCTTTGGAGTTAATGTTTCTATTGATACACCAGTTGGCTCTATTCCTCTATAATTAGAAGAAGGCTTATATAATGCAATTATTTGGTTTTGAAATAACACGTAAAAAAGACAAAGAGTTGGGGAGTATCGTTACTCCCCCTCCAGTCGATGGCGCAACCGTAATTAACACTGGCGTAAATGCTGGTGGGTATTACGGTATGGTCATGGATGTCGAAGGCATCGTTAAAAACGAAAACGACCTAATCCGTCGTTATCGTGAAGTATCACAATATTCTGATTGCGATTCTGCAATTGAAGACATCGTCAACGAAGCAATCGTTATGGACGATGAAGGTAAATCTGTAAAGATTAATCTAGATGACGTCCAAGTTTCTGACAATATCAAGAAAAAGATCCGCACAGAGTTTGATGAAATCATCAAAGTTTTAAGATTCGAAGAACGTGCCCACGATATTTTCCGTTCTTGGTATATCGATGGTCGTCTTTACTATCAAATTCTAATCGACGAGAAAAACCTTAAACAAGGTATCGTTGAGTTACGTTATATCGATCCACGTAAGATCCGTCGTATTAAAAACGTAGTAAAAGAAAAGAATCAGCAAGGCGTAGAAGTAATTAAGTCTGTAGAAGAGTTCTATCTTTACAATGATAAAGGTATTACTGAGCAGACAACACAGGGTGTTAAGTTATCTCTTGACTCTGTGATTTATGTTCCTTCTGGTTACCTAGACGCTAATACTGGTATGATGATGTCATACCTGCACAAAGCAATTAAGGCTGTCAACCAGCTGAAGATGATCGAAGACGCAATGGTCATCTACCGTATTTCTCGTGCGCCAGAGCGTAGAATTTTCTACATCGACGTAGGTAACTTACCTAAGGTTAAAGCAGAGCAATATGTCACGGACATTATGAATAAGTTCCGTAACAAGATTGTTTATGATGCTACAACTGGTGAAGTTCGTGACGATCGTAAGCACATGTCTATGATGGAAGATTTCTGGATGCCTCGCCGTGAAGGTGGTAAAGGTACAGAAATTACTACACTTCCAGGTGGACAAAATCTTGGCGACATTGAAGACATTCAATATTTCCAGAACAAACTATTCCATGCTTTGAACGTACCTATTGGTCGTTTACAAGAACAAGCAGGATTTTCTATTGGTCGTTCTGTTGAAATTAGTCGTGACGAGATCAAGTTCCATAAATTTGTTGCTCGTCTACGTAAAAAGTTTGCTAACCTATTCACTGATGCTCTACGTGTTCAGTTAATCGCTAAGAACATTATTCGTGCAGATGAATGGGAAGAATTCAAGCTAGACATTCGTTACGATTATGTTGATGATAACCACTACGCTGAATTAAAAGACAACGAAGTTTTAATGGCACGTCTTACTACATTACAGCAAATGGAACCATATCTTGGTAAGTTCTATTCTATGGACTGGGCTAAGAGAAATGTGTTGAAACAAACACAAGAAGAAATCGAACAAATGCAGTCAGAGATGGATATGGAAGAAGAAATTCATCTAGGTAACGCAGAACGTGATGGTATCGTTGCTGCTGCTTCTCAAGCAGCACAACAAAATTATTTAATGGCTAATGCACCAGATGCTCAGGAAGAAGAAGGTGCTGGTGCACAACAAGCTACACAAACACAAAATCAAGGAGCTAAACAATGAGTGATAATGTAAAACAATTAGTAGATGCTATGTTGGCTAAAGATGCGTCTGGTACAGAGTCTGCTTTCCAAGCAGCAATGGCAGAAAAGATTTCCGCTAAGCTAGATGATATGCGTCAGTCTATGGCACAGTCTATGTTCAAAACTCCAGAGGCTGCACCAGCAGTCGAAGATTCTGTAGAAGTAGCAACAGAAGAATAATATGCGTTATTACGAGCTATCTAAAAAACTAAAAGAAGGTGTTGGAACTAGCACCTATTCTTATGGTCACCGAATTCAAATGTTCGGCGATCAGTTATTGATAGATGGCGAAGAAACTAATTTTAAGAGTTTGGAAGAAGCTAAACAATACGTTAAGCAACAATACATTAGCGAAAAATTAGAACAACAAGTATCAAAAGACCTATACGAAGAAATATCTGATACAAAAGTAGCTAGCATTATTAAAGAATATTACGATGTTAAAGTTACAGATACTCTTATAGAGAACTATATCAAACTAGCTTCTTCCAGCATTTTCACAGTAGATCCAGTCGTTCAAAAGATCCGTCAGTTCAATAGATTAGACCGAATCGTAGAAGGTAAGTTACATTATGTTCTTGCGGATGACTCTATTGTTGCGATTGCAGAACAAACGCAAGAACGCCTAAATAAGTTATTGGCGAATCAAACAGAGATTATCGAGTATATGAGAGAAAGCAGCAGCAATTTCCTTCATGTGCTTGAACAAATAGAGGAATAAAAATGGCTGTCTTATTTACAACAGTTAAAAATACTAACCTAGAAACAGTAGTTCACTTTTCTTCTGCAGCTGCAGAAACAGGAACACTTGCTCTTAATACACTAACTGCTTCTACACAGGCACTTACTGCTGGTGGAACTCCTACAGTTGACATCGTAAAATTTGTTTGCACTGGTGAACTTGGTGCAAAGATTTCTGTTTTACGTAATACTAAAAACGTAATCGTAGGTTCTCCAGAAAATGACATTAACATTGAATTCAACACAATGGGAATTCCTGTTAACAACGACAACACTTCTGATATCGTTATCACAAATGGCGCAGCAAAGGCTGTTACTGGTTGGTTAGTTCTACGTAAAGTTGCTGGTTGGTCTACTAAGGTCGAGACTGCTACTTACGGTGCTTATGACGACGAGACTCGTGTCGGCGCTTCAACAACTCAATCAGGTTCTCCAGATAAGGTCTAATATGAAACTAATTAGAGAAGATATTCAAGAAGCAAAACTTATTGTTGAAGACAAAGGTCTTGGCAAAGGTAAACAATACTTCATTGAAGGTATTTTCCTTCAGTCTGAACTAACAAACCGCAACAAGCGTATGTATCCAGAACATGTGATGGATAAAGAAGTTGCTCGCTATATGCAAGAGCAAGTTAAAAACATGCGTGCTTATGGTGAATTAGGTCACCCAGACACTCCATCTATCAACTTGGATCGTGTGTCTCACCTTATCGTTGATCTTCGTAAAGAAGGTAAGAACTATATTGGTAAAGCAAAGATTTTAGAAACCCCAATGGGTAACATCGCTAGAGGTCTTCTAGATGGTGGCGCTAATCTTGGTGTTTCTTCAAGAGCACTTGGCTCTCTTCAGTTAAACAAAGAGGGAGTTAATGTTGTTCAGGATGACTTTATGTTATCCACTGCTGCAGATATCGTAGCAGACCCATCTGCCCCAGACGCCTTTGTCCGTGGCATCATGGAAAATAAAGAGTGGATTTTTGTTGATGGAAAGTTTGTGGAACAACACATCGAAGAAGTAAAGGCTTCTGTTAGAAAGGCTTCTTCTAGACAATTAGAGGAAGCTAAACTACAGGCTTTCCAAAGATTTCTGAGTAAAATCAGATAAATAATAAATAAATTAGAACTAATCCAGTTACAGGAGATAACAATGTCTATTGAACAAAAGATTGCAAAAATCCTTGCTGAGTCAAAAAGCCAGCAAGTTGATGAAGCAAAATTAGCAGGTGCAGAAACAGGTAGCAAAGACGTCACAGCAGGCGCTGGTGGCGAGAAGTCTGTTATCCGTCAGGGTAATCCCGTTCCAAATGGCGGTGAGACACCAAACCCAGACAATGCACGTAATAACGTAGATGACGAGAAGCAAGCTGAACAAGCACCAAATGGTTCTATGAACCCAAAGAATGGTGACCAGTCTCCAATTCGTCAAGGCAACGCAGTTAAGGGTATGAAAGAAGATATGGATGCCCTATTTAACGGCGAAGAGCTAACAGAAGATTTCAAATCTAAAGCAGCTACAATTTATGAAGCAGCTGTTTTAGCACGTGTTAACGAAGAAGTTGCACGTATCGAAGCAGAATTCGAAGCTAAACTTGCTGAGCAAGTTGAGCAGAATACACAGGGAATTGTTGAACAAGTTGATGGATATCTTGGCTATATTGCCGAGCAGTGGATTGCACAGAATGAATTAGCCCTAGAGCGTGGTATCAAGTCTGAAATCTTAGAAGGTTTCGTTAATGGCTTGAAGGATCTTTTCGAAGAGCACTATATCGAAGTTCCAGAAGAGCGTTACGACGTTCTTGGTGAAATGGAAGATACTATTGCATCTTTGGAAGCTAAGCTAAATGAACAAGTTGAAGCCAACGTAGAGTTGACTAAGACTTTGGCAGAAGCAAAGCGTCAAGAGATCGTTAAGTCTATCAGCGAAGGTTTGACTGACACAGAAACTGAAAAGTTCATGGGTCTAGTTGAAGAACTTTCTTATGAGGACGCAGAAACATTTGAGACTAAAGTTAAGACTATCCGTGAGAATTATTTCTCTGGTAAAGTAGTAACTGAAGTTTCTTCTGTAGTTACTGATGCTCCAGTAGAAGTGTTGACTGAGGAGAAAAAGGTTAAAACTGTTGATCCAAAAATGTCTGCATATCTATCAGCACTCAACAAAATCTAATTAAAGGAATAAAAACATGACTACACGTCAAGCTCTAATGGAAAAATGGGCACCAGTGTTGAATCACGAAGGTGCACCAGAAATCCGTGATAACTACCGTAAGGAAGTTACAGCCGTTCTTTTGGAAAACCAAGAACGTGAAATGGCAAAACAAGCCGAAGCACTTTTCGAAGCTGCTCCAACTAACAGCGTTGGTTCTTACCCAGACACTGGCGGTGTTGCTAAGTTCGACCCAGTTCTAATCAGCTTGGTTCGTCGTGCAATGCCACAATTGATCGCTTACGATATCGCTGGCGTTCAACCAATGACTCAACCAACTGGCTTGATCTTCGCAATGAAGTCTCGCTACGCTACTCAAAACGGTACTGAAGCGTTGTTCAACGAAGCAGATACTGATTTCTCTGGTACTGGCACTCACGCTGGTTCTACTTGGAATCCAGGTTCTAACACTACTGGTTCTGGTATCACTACAGCTAACGCTGAAGCTCTTGGTACTTCTGGTGGTGGTGCTTTCGGTGAGATGGCATTCAGCATCGAAAAGACTTCTGTAACTGCAAAGACTCGTGCTTTGAAGGCAGAATACTCTATCGAATTGGCACAAGACTTGAAATCTGTTCATGGTCTTGACGCTGAAGGCGAATTGAGCAACATCCTTTCTACAGAAATCCTTTCTGAGATCAACCGTGAAGTTGTTCGTACTGTTTACGCTACTGCTAAGCCAGGTGCTGCAGTTGGTACTGCTACTGCAGGTACTTTTGACCTAGACGTTGACTCTAATGGTCGTTGGTCTGTTGAAAAATTCAAAGGCTTGATGTTCCAAATCGAACGTGAAGCTAATGCTATCGGTCAACAAACTCGTCGTGGTCGTGGTAACATCATCATCACTTCTGCAGACGTTGCTTCTGCATTGGCGATGGCTGGTGTTCTTGACTACTCTTCTGCTCTAACTGGCAAGAATAACTTGACTGTTGACGACACAAGCACTACTTTCGCTGGTGTTCTAAACGGCAAGTACAAAGTATATGTTGACCCATATACTGCAAACGTACAAGCTAACCAATTCTTCGTTGTTGGTTACAAGGGTACTTCTGCATTCGACGCTGGTTTGTTCTACTGCCCATACGTTCCTCTACAAATGGTTCGTGCAGTTGATCCTAACAGCTTCCAACCAAAGATTGGTTTCAAGACTCGTTACGGTCTAGTTGCTAACCCATTCGTATCTCTAGACGGTACTGGTGGTCTAACTGCTAACGAAAACTACTACTACCGTAAAGTTCAAGTTACTAACTTGATGTAATCGGTAGCCGAGTTTATCGGTATACAAAAAGGGATCTTCGGATCCCTTTTTTATTTCCTAAATAATATTAAGTAACCCACAATAGAGGAAAACTATGACTATTTCTTTCCAATGGAATGCTAAAAAACTACCTGATACCCCAACTAAACTTTATTGGGAATTGGTTGGTAGCAATTCATCTACAAACACAGAACGCTCTGCGTTCGGATATGTTACTTTAGAAACTGCGCCTGCAGAAGATGCAGATCTAGGTGACTTGGCCAAAACAGCATTAGGTGAACAAGCTGCTACAGAAGAATCTTTAATGTCTGCTGCTCTTACACCATATAGCGAACCAACTCCACCTCCATATATCTAATGGCATCTATACCATCACAATTGAACCCGTTATCCCCTAATGGGTTTCAGTTTTCTATACAGAAACTGCCTGACATAACATTCTTTAGTCAGCAGGTGAATCTCCCAGGAATTATATTGGGAGAACCAACATTCGCAACTCCATTTTCTACACAACCAGTTCCAGGTGATACGCTACAGTATGAGCCACTAAATCTACAGTTTTTGGTAGATGAAAATATGATGAACTATAAAATCTTGTACAATTGGATTGTTGCATTGGGGTTCCCTGAAAGCTATGATCAATACATTGGTCATAACGCTGCAGACCAAACTGCATATGGTGAATTGGCTAAGAATTATTCAGATGCAACATTACAGGTTTTAGATAGCAACAATCAGGTCGTTCAAACTATTCAATTTTATGATGTGTTCCCAACCAATATTGAATCAATGTCTTTTGCATCTACCAACGACGATGTTAACTACATTATAGGTAATGCAACATTCAAGTTCGGTTGGTATAAAATGTTATAAATCAAATTTGATTTTTTTGCAAGTCTACGATATAATGTAGACAAAGTGAGGTTATTATGAATATTGAACAACTGCAAGAAGAGTGGGATGCCGACTGTCAAATCGATGACAACTATCTCGGCGAGAATTCCACAGCAACTCCCAAACTCCACGCCAAGTATGTTAAGCTACTTGTTAATGTCAAACTCAAACACACAAAATTGAGTTCGGACTATAACATTCTTCGTAAGAATAAATTCCGTTATTACCGTGGTGAACTCGGTCGTGATGAATTGAATGACCTCGGATGGCCACAATGGCAGGGGGTGAAACCACTAAAAAACGAGATGGATGAATTTCTGTCTGGTGATAGTGATCTAAATACTATGAAGGTAAAAATAGAATACCTTGAAACAATGATTTATTATCTTGAATCTATTCTTGGACAGATCAAAGCCAGAGACTGGCAAATCAAATCTGCCATTGAATGGAAGAAATTTTTAGCAGGTATGTAGTGAGTAAAGTTACAGTAGAGAAGTTAGATGAAGTTTATGTTCGCATTTTTTCAGATGCTAGTATCGAGCAAGAACTCGCTGACTTCTTCACATATGAATATCCAGGTGCAAGATTTACACCACAGTATAGAGCAAGATTGTGGGATGGTAAGGTTCGCCTGTATGACCAACTAAGAAAAACTCTTTATGTTGGTCTAATAAGTTACGTCGAAACCTTCTGCGAACGTAACAACTATGAGTTAGAATATAAGACACCAGTCTTAACGCAAAAGGGTATCACGAACGAAACAATCGAACAGTTCGTTAAAACTCTAAACCCACCAGCAAAAATCGAAATTCGTGACTATCAGATCGAAGCTATGACAACAGCTATCGATAAAGACAGAACACTGCTATTATCTCCGACTGCTTCTGGGAAGTCATTTATTATTTACAGCATCATGCGTTGGCATGTGATGGCTGGTCGTAAGTGTGTCATCGTCGTTCCAACTACATCTCTTGTTGAACAGTTGTACGCAGACTTCGAAGATTATTCTTCTGATAATGGATGGGATGTTGATGTTCACTGCCAGAAACTTTACTCTGGATTTCCAAAAGAATTTACCAAAGATGTATTGATTACTACTTGGCAATCAATCTACTTACAACAGAAGTCTTGGTTTAAACAATTCAATGTAATTTTTGGCGACGAAGCGCACCAATTCAAAGCTAAGTCTTTGACTACGATTATGGAAAAACTTGATACTGTTAAGTATCGTGTTGGTACAACTGGAACTCTTGACAATAAGAAGATTCACAGATTAGTTCTTGAAGGTATTTTTGGTCCAGTCCATCGAGTTACTACTACGAAGAAACTCATGGAATCTGGAAGATTGTCTGACCTAAATATTACTTGTATAGTTCTCAAATACTCTGAAGCTATTCGTAAGGAACGAAATAAGAACACGTACCAAGATGAGATGGATTGGTTAGTTGGGCTTGAAAAGCGCAACAAATTTATCCGAAACTTGGCAGTAAATTCTAAAGGCAACACGCTGGTTCTTTTTCAATACGTTGAAAAGCACGGCAAAGTTCTCTACGATCTTATCAAAGATAAGGTACACCAAGACAGAAAAATCTTTTTTGTTTATGGTGGTACAGAAACTTCAGACAGAGAAGCAATAAGACATATCACCGAAGGTGAAGATGATGCAATCATCATCGCATCTTATGGAACATTCTCGACAGGCATTAACATCCCTTCGATTGAGAATGTAATCTTTGCGTCGCCGTCCAAATCTAAAATCCGTAACCTACAGTCTATCGGTAGAGGTTTACGAAAGAAAGATGGTAAGACAGTTTGTAATTTATTTGATATTGCAGATGATCTTCACTGGAAGTCTTGGAAGAATCATACACTAAATCATGCGGCAGAGCGTTACAAGACGTATGCCGAAGAAGAGTTTAGTATTAAACTTGTAGAGGTTGAATTATGTTAACAGGAAACGAAGTATTCGTTGTTGTTAGACTCACCACTGGTGAACAGATGATGTGTGCTCTCGAACAAGAAGATGATGTTTATATTGAACTCTTACATCCAATGGTCGTGAGGACTATCCCAAACATTCATACTGGCAGAGAGCATATCACTGCTGCTCCATTTTGCGTTTTCTCGAATGATAAAACTTATGTTATCGATAAGAAAAATGTAATGTTTATCAAACCACTTAGTGAAATGTTCATCCCACATTATATGAGGATTGTAAAAGAACATGAAGAAGTAGAATTTTCTCCTCGTGAAGAGCAAATCTCACCAGAAGAAGCTAGAAAAAGAATCGCTATGCTAGCGAACATCTTTGGAGATCACCTCGATGAGGAGTTGGGAAAGGACGAAGAGATAAAACCGACTTATGTCGAAGGAAACGATACTAAACACTAATGTCGTATCATCAACCCTAACACCGTGATTATGCCCCAAGTCAAGTGAGAAAGCAAATTTATTTTGTAAGAAAATAAAATTTGTCTTTTCCTAAGTTTTGGGGCATAATTCTTTTTATGCTTTGTTAACAACAAAGAACTATAATAATGGCACACTACGTAAACAATGCTGATTTTCTAAAGGCTATCAGCGAATATAAACAACAAGTTAAAGAGGCAGAAGAGCAAGGTCTACCAAAGCCAATCGTAAGTAATTACATTGGTGAGTGTATTCTGAAAATTGCTAACCATCTCTCTTACAAACCCAACTTCATCAACTACTCGTATCGTGACGATATGATTCTTGATGGGATTGAAAACTGTATTCAATATATTGATAACTTTGATCCATCAAAGTCTAACAATCCATTCGCATACTTCACACAGATTATCTACTATGCATTCTTACGTAGGATCGCCAAGGAAAAGAAACAAGCATACATTAAAGGTAAGCTGATTCAAGATATGCCTTTTGAGGCTTTTGAGTTACAAGAGCAGGATGAGACAGGTGAGTTTCACAATGCATATCTTGAGTTCATGCAGAACAACCATACTTTCGATGATTCATTTATTGAACGCAAGAAAGAAAAGAAAAAGAAAAAACAGGTAAGTTTAGATAATTTTATAGGTGAAGAAAATGACGGCACTACCGACTTGGATAAAGAACATGATGTCGGGGACGAGAACGACAGTATCAAGTAAACCATTCCCACCTGTCGTTGGAAGACGTCACAGACCTCGTAGACGCAATAACAGAATTCTGAAGCGTTATGCTTGGGATGCAACTGATAATATGTTACATTTAGGAAAAATTATGGATCAAGGTGAAAATAAAATCTTCTTAGGTACTTCTGATTTTGACGACTTGATTAAGTCTCAAATTTTGGAACGTCGTGTAGCTGCTGGAAAGAATACGCTACATCGCCAGACAACTGTTCTCTGCAATCGTGCCACGTGGGCTGAGTGGATGGAACAGCAATTCAAAAACGATCTTATCGTACAAGGTAACGATTCTGCAGGTTTCATTATTGAAAAAGAGACCGACAACTATATTGCATATAATGTCAACAGCAACACAACTGATGTTCGTGCTTCTGGTGACGAAGCATTTGTTGAGTTGATTGTTGCTCTAGTTGAATCTAAATTCTCTGTAGTAACTTCTTACATTGAATGGATTTATTCTAGCGATGGTAACTCTGTTAATGTTCCATTGAATCGTGATCGTTTGCCAGTCGATGAGATGTACCCATTCTTGAATGGTGAATCTTTGGAATCTTACTACAGACGATACATGGAGTCTAGTGCTAACATTCTTCTGTTGATTGGTCCACCTGGAACTGGTAAGACTACATTCATCCGTGGTTTGCTTGCACACACTAACACTTCTGCTATCGTTTCTTACGATGCAAACATTCTCGATAAGGATGGTTTCTTCGCTCGCTTCATCGAAGACGATGCCAACATTATGGTGTTGGAAGACTCTGATGCATTCTTGAAGTCTCGTAGCGATGGTAATACAATGATGCACCGATTCCTTAATGTGGGTGATGGTCTTGTAACAACCAAAGGCAAGAAGATGGTATTCTCTACCAACCTTCCGAGCATTCGTGATATTGACTCTGCTCTGGTTCGTCCAGGTCGATGCTTCGACATCGTTACATTCGACTTGTTGACTGTCCAAGAAGCACAAGCATTGGCTACTAAACTTGGCGTTACATTGCCTGCTCGCCCACGTGGCAAAGAAACACAAAAGTATTCTATCGCTGAAGTGTTTAACGAACAGACTAATAACACTGACAAGTCTATCTCTAATAGAAAGGTAGGATTTATTTAATGTATAAGGTAAGTTACTACATCGGTGGAGGATCAACATTAGCATTTAAATGGTTTGAGACATTGTCTGAAGCTACTGATTTTGCTATTTCTCAAACACGTGAAAGTGTTTTGGAAATTAAACTCTACAAAGAAGTGATTAAAAAGGAAGATCGTACATGAAGGTAGCTATTATCACTGACCAACACTTCGGTGCACGCAATGATAGTATCGCCTTCTTAGATTTTTTCGAGCAGTTCTATGAGAATGTATTTTTTCCTACGTTGGATGAAAATTCTATTACTACTGTTCTTATTCTTGGTGATACTTTTGATAGACGTAAGTATGTAAACTTCTACGCACTCGATAGAGCCAAGAAGATGTTCTTTGATAAGTTAGCGAATCGTGGTATCCAAGTCCACATGCTGGCTGGTAACCACGATACCTACTATAAGAACACCAACGACATCAACTCCCCAGATTTACTTCTGAGGGAGTATGATAACATTAACGTGATTGATCACCCAGCTACAATCTATGTTGATGAAACCCCTATCTGTATGATGCCTTGGATCTGTCCAGAAAACTATCAAGATTCTATTGATACAATCAAAGACACTTCTGCTGAAATTTGTATGGGTCACTTTGAAATTGCTGGCTTCTCAATGTATAGAGGAATGGAGTCGCACGATGGTCTCAGCAAAGAGCTTTTTGATAAATTTGATTTGGTTTTTAGTGGGCATTACCATCACAAAAGTGATGATGGGCATATCTACTATCTCGGTAATCCATACGAACTTACATGGCAGGATTATAATGATCCCCGAGGATTTCATCTGTTTGACACAAACACAAGAGGACTTGAGTTCATATGCAATCCTTATACAATGTTCTCAAGAATTGAATACGACGATAAAGAAACAGACCCCGTCGAATTGGACACACTCGACTTACGGAACAAATATGTAAGATTGGTCGTCGTTAATAAAACAGACTTCTATAAATTTGATAAATTTATCCAGAAGTTGTATAATAAGGGATGCGCTGACATTAAGATTATCGAAGATATGTCAGAGTATGAAGAAGGACAGATCGGTGAAGAGATTAGCTTGGAAGATACCGTCTCTGTTTTAACTCACTATATCGATTCTATCGAAACTGATGTGGACAAAGACCAAATTAAATCTTTCATGCGTAGTCTTTACACTGAAGCTGTAAATGTTGAGGTTGTTTAATGATCGTATTCAAAAGCGTAAGCTGGAAAAACTTTTTATCTACTGGCAACTCGCCAAACACAGTTCTGTTAAACAAGTCTAGCACCACTCTTATCATTGGTAAGAATGGCGAGGGCAAAAGCACAATCTTAGATGCATTGTGCTTTGGTCTGTTTGGTAAACCTTTTCGTAATATCAACAAGGGTCAGCTAGTAAACTCTATCAATGGCAAGAACTGTGTCGTCCAAATTGACTTTTCTATCGGATCAAAAGAGTACAAAATTGTACGTGGAATAAAGCCAAATGTCTTTGAGATCTATCTCAACGACGAACTCATTAATCAAGACGCTGCATCTCGTGACTACCAGAAGGTTCTCGAGCAACAGATCCTCAAGTTAAATTATAAGACATTCACACAGGTAGTTATTCTTGGTTCTGCTTCGTTTGTTCCATTTATGCAGTTACCTAGTGGACAAAGACGTGATGTTATCGAAGACATCCTAGACATTCGTATCTTCTCCACAATGAATACACTTTTGAAAGAACGTGCACAGGAAACTAAAGATGCGATACTACGGATTGAAACAGAAATCACTAATGCCAAAACAAAAGTTGAGTCGCAGACTCAACTCATTAAAGCAATCTCGGAAGCGAAAGCCGAATCGATCAACAGCATACAATCAAAAATTACTGCTAACCTGTCTGAGATTTCTAAGACAGAGGGCGAGATCAGTAGCATCGTGGCGGAGATCGACGCTCTTAAGATCAGCATCGCAAATAAAGATACGCTATCTGCAGACATTGAAAAAGCAAAGTCCTTCAAGTCAAAGCTACTCCAAAAAGTCGAGACTTGCGAACATCACAGCGAGTTCTTTACACAACACGATATTTGTCCAAGCTGCAGTCAAGATATTGCAGAAGAATATAAAGAAAGAATTGTCAAAGATCTCAATGATAAGATGTTGGACAACAACAAAAAGATTGATGAACTCGAAACAGTGCTCTCCAGCCTTAATGAAAAGCTATCATCAATCAATGAAATCGTTTCGCAGATTACCGACAAAAACATTGAACTTTCTACAAAGAATTCAACTATCACCCTTCTCAACAAACAAATCGCTGAACTCGAAGCTGAGAGTGAAAGGGTTAAATCTGACACAACTAACATCGATGAAGAGAAAGCCAATTTAAAGCAACTCGCTCAGGATGCGTTGGACAAGATTAAATCTAAGACTACATTGCAAGAACAGCGTAACTTAGAAGAGGTTGCCAACATTCTATTGAAGGATACTGGTATCAAGACTGCTATCATTCGTGAGTACTTGCCAGTAATGAACAAACTCATCAACAAGTATCTGAATGCTATGGATGCTTACATTCATTTCGAACTCGATGAGTCCTTCAATGAATCTGTTAAGAGTCGTTATCGTGATGACTTTACTTACGCAAGTTTCTCTGAAGGTGAGAAGATGCGCATTGACTTGGCTATTCTTTTCACTTGGCGTCAGATCGCTAAGATGAAAAACTCTGTCAATACTAACCTTCTTCTTCTCGATGAAATCTTCGACTCATCTTTAGATACTGCAGGAACAGATTACTTCTTGAACCTAATGAACACATTAGGTGAAAACTCAAACATCTTTGTTATCAGCCACAAAGGTGATCAACTCTTTGACAAATTCCGTAGCGTTATCAAGTTTGAAAAGCGCAACGATTTTAGTGTCATCGCACAACCCTAAAACCTAAGTATTACATAATCCCCTACGGCTAGTGGGGGAATGTAAGTTGTTGATTTTACACGTCTTTTTTAGGGGCTTGTCTTTTTCCAAAATCTGGGGCATAATTCATTCTACTGAGTCGGAGAATTTATGTGGAATGATTTTAGTGACTACGAACTAGCCGAATTGGCTGGTCGCTATGGGTTGGAAGACAGCCTAGTATTTGATTATGAACTCGGTCTTGCGAATCGTGATGAGATCGAGAAACTTTTGACAGAATTTGAATGGGAGATGAGTGATGCAAACTTCAACTGATTTGGGTGCTCGCCTACTGGCAACAGAGAATCTTTCTGTTGTTCGTGCACGAACACGCACTGCATCTTTCGACATTAAGTCACGTGTGTTGACTTTGCCCTTGTGGAAAGATATGACTCCCGAGATCGAAGACATGCTCGTGGGTCACGAAGTGGGTCATGCTCTTTACACTGGTGAAGAGTATATCAAACCCATCCAAGAAAACCCTAAGATGAAGTCTTATCTCAACGTGCTAGAAGACGTGCGTATCGAGAAACTCATCAAACGCAAGTATCCAGGTCTGCGCAAACGCATGAATGAAGGCTACAAACAGCTGAACGATCGTGACTTCTTTGGTGTCAAACAGGTTGGTTCTCTCGATCAATTGCTGTTGATTGACAAAATCAATCTTTACTACAAAGCTGGTTTCCAGTGTGGTGTGACTTTCACGCCCGAAGAAAAGCAGTTTGTCAATCGTGCAGATCGCACCGAGACTATCGAAGATGTTGTGCAACTTGCTGAAGAAGTTTACAAATTCTCCAAGGAACAGCTGGAAGAACGTAAGAAGCGTATGCAGGCACAAGAGCCTGATGATGAAGAAGATAGCGATATCATTGACGAAGATGATAGCGAATTCGATGATGACTTCTTTGATGACTTCGAAGAAGAAGACGCTGATGTCGAGATCGAGAAAAAGCCTAAGGCAATGAAGACTCGGGCTGTCAACAACGAAAAGGAAGAGCAAGAAGTCTCTGACGAAGAACTTGAATCTAAAACAGAACGTGCGTTTGCTCGCCAACTGGAAGATTTGGCTGATGATCAGACTGCATACTCATACTGGAAACTAGACCAAGATTACTATAGCGAAACAGTGATTGGTTATCGCAAGATTCTCAGCGAGACTAAGGCTACTTGGTTGGGTGAGACACCTACTCCTGATGAGGTTCAACGCCAGAAAAAGATGGATGCTGAGTTTGAGAAATTCAAAAGTGAATCTCAACGCACTGTCAACTATCTTGTTAAAGAATTCGAGATGAAGAAGTCTGCTGCGCTCTACAAACGTGCTCAGGTTTCTAAGACTGGTTCTCTGGACATGCGTCGTATCTGGGGTTACAAACTCAACGATGACTTGTTCAAGCGTGTGACTGTTCTACCACAGGGTAAAAACCATGGTATGATTTTCTTGCTGGACTGGTCTGGTTCGATGGATGGTGTTATTGAAGACACGTTGAAACAGGTTATCAACTTGGCAATGTTCTGCAATCGTATCCAGATTCCTTACCGTGTGTTGGCTTTCTCTAGTCAATATCTCGATCGTAACTACGAAGGTTGGGATAAACTGCGTGAGTTTCATAAAGGTAAGCACAAACTCGAAAATACTTTGACTAATGCCACTAACACTATGCATCTGTTGGAATTCTTTTCCAGCAAGATGACCACTAGTGAATTCAATGCGATGGCTAAGCGTGTTGTGGATCGTCGTTTCCAATGGAACGATGGCTACTCCATGGGTGGCACCCCATTGAATGAGGCATTGGGTTGGATCTATGCTAACCTTGATGATTATATCAAACAGAATAACATCGAGAAACTTTCTCTGATCACTTTGACTGATGGTGAAGGTAGTAACCTTTATGCTATCGGTTCTGGTTCTTTGAGCGATCGTACAGTTGACACCAGAAATGGTCAATACAAGTACATCAAACAAAAACACTTCATTCGTGAAGAGAAAACACAAAAGACCTACACACTGACTCAGTATGCTGGTCAGCAAACTGAAACGATATTGCGAATGATCAAAGATCGTTACAATGTCTCTTTGGTTGGCTTCTACATCACACGCAACCATCGTCGTGATTTGCAACAAACCTTGAATTCTCACTACCCTGGATTCAATGGTGATGTCTATACTACCATTGAGGGTTGGAGGAAAGAATTCAAAGACAATGGATTCGCTTCTCTGAAGAACACTGGTCGTGATGAAATGTTCTTGGTTCCCCAGTCTGCAACAAAGATTGAGGAAGGTGATTTGAATGTTAACGGCGATGCAAAAGCTGCAGCTATTGCAAAGAACTTCGGCAAATACCTGAACATTAAGAAGACTAGCCGAGTGTTGTTGAACAGGTTCGTCTCTATCGTTGCGTAAGTTGTTGATTTTACAAGGAAAAATAAACCCCTACAAATTGTAGGGTTTTTCCAAAAAGTTGTTGACAATAATGCGTGTTTGTGGAATAATACATTATATTGAGTGGTTGATTTATTATGGAGAATGTGATGGCTAAAACTGATGTGGCTTTTCGTGAGACTTTTGAAGCTAAGATGTACGAGATGTACCCCGATGTGCAAACTAAGGGTCAAGTGTCCCGTCCTCAGCTGATGGAAGTTATGGCTAAACTTAAGACGGATAAATTCCCTCTGTGGCTGATGAAAGATAAAGTCGGTCGTGGTCTTTATGCGATTGATGGTAGTAAACCTGCTGTCGCTGGTAATACTGCTCTCAAACCTCAGGAATCATTCCAAGTGGACTACACTAATACTGACTCACTGATCCCTAAGAAGGATCCCAACTTTGTTCCCTTCGGCAACTATACCGATTTGGAGAACATCATCAAGTCTGGAATTTTCTACCCAGCCTACATCTCTGGTCCAACTGGTAACGGTAAGTCCACGATGATTGAACAGATTTGCGCTAAACACAAGCGTCCTCTCATCCGTGTTAACCTGAACATGATGACTGACGAAGAACAACTCATCGGTTCTAAGACTCTCGAAGACGGTAACGTGGAGATTGTCGAAGGTCCAGTTCTTATCGCTATGCGCAATGGTACTGCTCTGTTGCTTGACGAAATTGACGCTGGTTCTGCAAACACTCTGCTTTGCTTGCAACCGATTCTCGAGGGTAAACCTTATTACTTCAAACTGAAGAATGAGATGATTGTTCCCAAGGAAGGTTTCAACGTGTTTGCCACTGCCAACACTAAGGGTAAAGGTTCAGACGATGGTCGTTACATCGGTACGAACATCCTGAACGAAGCATTCTTGGAGCGTTTCGCTGTAACCTTCGACCAAGAGTATCCCTCTGCTAAGGTTGAAGTGAAGATTATTAAGAATCTGATGGAATCCTTTGGCTGTCCAGACGAAGAATTCGCAGATACATTGGTGAAGTGGGCTGACGCAATCCGTCGTACTTTTGCTGATGGTGGCGTAGACGAAACGATTACGACTCGTCGTATGATTCACATCGTCCGTGCCTTTGCAATCTTTAAGGATCGTAACAAGTCTGTAGAATTGTGTTGCAACCGATTCGATTCTGCAACTAAAGATGCGTTCCTGAAGTTGTACGACAACATCGCAAACCCTGCTCCTGAACCTGCACCGATGGTTGAACCTACTGCAGTTAACCCTTCAGACGAGGTTCCTTTCTAAAAAGTAATACTTAAGTAATACCCTACAGCCAGTAGGGTTATTACAAAAAAGTGTTGACTTTTTGGAAACCTTGGTGTATAATATACTCTGTTATCGTTGAAAACCCTTGAAAGGATTTATTATGTTGAAATTTGCAAACCTGTCTTTTTCTCAAAAGCGTTTCGTTATGGCTGTGCTCGAGTCTAATCCTCAGTACAAGAAAGACCCTCAGATTACTCTGAAGGAATGTGCCTCGATCTATTACGTGTTGCGTGACTCTCGCACTGGTGCTAAGGGCGAGAAGATTGGTTACCCTAACTGGTTGTTTAACAAGAACAAGGTTGAGCGTGGTGTTTACCAGCTGCCTGTTCCTACTGCTGATGAGGTGAAAGCCTATCAGAAAGAAGTCGCTGAAAAATCCAGCGCACCTGCTAAGGCTAAAGCTACCAAAGCTGCAACTAAAGTTGCTAAGGCTAAGGTTGTGAAAGTTAAGGCAACTAAGACTGCAGTTACCACTGCAGAAAAAGATACCGCAGACTCTTCTCGTCTGCAGAAGATCATCGAGGACTCTGTTCCTATGGATGAAGACACCGAGGACTTCAATCAGATCCTCCGTGAGAACGGTATCGAGATCTAATCTAACTTATGTTTCCGTTGCTGATGAGGGATGCCATCCCCTCATCGGCTTTTTTTGTTGATGGTGTTATAATGGAGGACTTAAATGTCTAAACAAACCACGTTGTTGAACAGCCTAAAGGCTGGTAAAGAGTATACTGCTAAGCAGATTACTGGTTCTTTTGGTATTGCACACCCAGCATCTGCAATCCGTAACTTGCGTGAACAAGGTCATTGCATCTACTCTAACGAAGCAAAACTCCACGATGGTACTAAAACTACAAAGTATCGTTTGGGTATCCCTAGCAAGCGTATGGTTCGCATCGCTAATGCAGTGATGGGTGCTTCTGTTTTCACTGCACAGAAGTAAGTGATTTGTCAATGGGTATTCTCCGAGTGCCCATTACCGATATCACTGGAGAAACTATGGCAACACTAGAAGAAGTAAAAGCATCCCAAAAAGCCACCACTGGTGGACGTAAATTTGATGGTGGTAAACTACAATACGGTTTGCTGCCACCGCTAGCACTGGCAGAGACTGTAAAGGTTCTGACCTTTGGCGCAGAGAAGTATGAGCCAGACAATTGGAAACAAGTACCTGATTCCAAGCGTCGTTATTTCGATGCGTTGCAACGACACCTGTGGGCTTACAAGGCAGGTGAAGAATTGGATCCCGAATCTGGTATCCATCATCTGGCGCACGCAATGTGTTGCCTGATGTTTCTTTATGAACACGATGTGAAATACTCGAAGGAATAATATGTTGTTTTGGAATCGCAAACCTGAAGATGGTATTGTCGGTAACTACGCTGAAGCACTCAAGCGTATCAAAGAACTTGAGAAAGAAAATAACGATCTGAAATATGCTAATGATGCATATCGAAATCGTCTCGAAACTGAAATGGCTACTGCTCCCTTTGCAATTGACTGGGATGCGATGAAAGTCTTTTCTATTGAACGGAATTGGAACAATGGTATCCCTTACACTATTATGGGCTACATGCTATCTGAGCCAGCTGTTCATACAGAAGGAGAGGGTGGTGAGCCACGTGTTACATATAAAGACGTGGTTCGTGAGTGGACTCTGTACTGTTCTGCTGCAGAGCATGCTCGTTTGATCGAAGAATTTAATGAATGGAAGGCTAAGAAATGACACTATCATCTGATGCAGATAAAAAGAAATTCCATGCAGCAATCGTGGAAATTAGTAACTCAATGACTCGTGTTGAGGCTGAACGAGATCTGATTAAAGAAATCGTTAAAGATTTGTCCGACAACTTCCAAGTCCCCAAGAAGACTGTCAGTAAGATCGCAAAGACTTATCACAAGCAGAACTTCTCTCAAGCTGTAGCCGAGAATGAGGAGTTCGAAGAACTGTACGAAAAGGTTACCAAGTAATGGTTAAAATGTTACTAACCTTTGTGTGTTTATTCATTATCTTTTATACAGGTATTGAATTGCTACAAAGATTATCTGGAACAGAGAGATGGAACTTTGTTAAGAATTTTACATTTAGCTTAGTCCTCGCTCTGGTTGTGGTTGTTTGTATGGTTGGTATGGTTGTTTTATTTTAAAGGATTGATTATGAAAAGCGTTTTGAAAATCTCTGCTCTGGTTGCTGCTGCTGTTCTGGCTACTGGTTGCACTCGTATCGAGACTGGCGAGGTTGGTGTTCGTGTTGGTTTTGATAAGCAGGTTAAACAGGGTGAACTTCTTCCAGGTTCTTTCAACCAAGTTTTGATCGGTGATGTTCTGACTTTCCCTGTTAAGGATGTCAATGTGAAACTTGACGACATGACCCCTGTCGCCAAAGACAACAGCACTATGAAAGACCTTGATGCTGTCGTTATTTACAACATTAACCAGCAACAAGTTGCTGAGTTGTATAGCCAAAAAAGTCAGGCATTCCATGCTAAATACAATGGTGACATTTATCTGATGTATAACTATATCGTGCAGACTGCTCGTAATGCTATCTACAAAGAGGCACGCAAGTATGAAGCACTCGATATGGCTGACAATCGTCAGGCAATGGAACAAGCTATTAAAGAGCAGATCCAAAAGTCTCTCGCTGAAGAGAAACTGGATGGTAGCCTAGTTATTGGTCAGGTTCTGATTCGTAACATCGTTCCTGCAGACTCTGTTGTAGAATCTGCAAATGCTCTCGTTCGTGCTAAGAACGAATACAAACAAAAAGAAGTTGAAGTCGCTACTGCTAAGAAAGAAGCAGAGCGTATGAATGCTCTCGCAAATCAGTCTTCTGCCAGCATTGCATATATGCAAGCACAAGCTGCACTAAACATCTCAGAAGGTATTAAGAATGGTAAGGTTCAAACTATCGTTGTTCCTGCTAACTTCAATGCACTGATGATGCCAAAATGATTTTAATAAAAAGGAGAAACCCTATGTTGACAGTTGGAGATAAACTTGATAAATTTGTTGTTACTGGTGTAAATCCAGGAAGCGACCAATTCTTTGATATTACAGAAGCCTCTTTCGAAGGCAAGTGGAAAATTATTGTGTATTACCCTAAGGACTTTACTTTCGTTTGTCCTACAGAAATCGTAGCATACGATAAGTTGTTCCAAGACTTTGCTGATCGTGATGCAGTTCTGTTGACTGGTTCTACAGATAATGAGTTCTGTAAACTAGCATGGCAGAAAGCCCACCCAGATTTGGCTAAGATCAAGCACATCCAGTTTGCTGATACACAGCGTGATTGGAACAAGTCTTTGATCGAACAACTCGGCGTATTCTATGCACCTGCTGGGGCTGCACTTCGTGCTACTTTCATCGTTGACCCAGACAATGTTATTCAACATGTGACTGTGAACAACCTGAATGTTGGTCGTTCTCCAGAAGAAACATTGCGTGTTCTTGACGCACTGCAAACTGGCGAACTCTGCGCTTGTAATCGAACTGTTGGTGGAGAAACACTATAATGGCATTCATTGACGCTGTTAAAGAAGCGTTGCCAGAATACGCAAAGGACACCAAGTTAAACTTGGACGCTGTCCTTTTGCGTAGCACGCTAGATCCTAATGTAGCCATGGGTTGCGCAGTCGCTGCTTTGGCTGCAACTGGTAACGGTAAACTGTTATCAGTTTTGTTAGCAGATAATCCAACCTTCGCTGAGTCTGCAATGGCTGCTGCAAGCATTATGGCACAAAACAATGTATGGTATCCATATGTTGAAATGGCAGACGACGAGCAACTCAAAGGTCTTCCTGCTCAGTTACGTATGAATGCTATCGCATCTCATGGCGGAACTACTAAATCTAACTTTGAAGCATTCTCTCTTGCTGCAAGTATCGTAGGTAAGTGTCACTTTTGCGTAAAGGCACACTATGAAACTTTGAAGAAAGAAGGTTACACTGTAGAGAACCTACGAGATATTGGACGTATTGCTTCAGTGATGAACGCATGTGCAAAGGTTCTAAATTCTTAAAAAATAATTTGCCCGAAACTCTGTTTTCGGGTATAATTTTTATACATAGTAATGTGTTCATTTGAATGGAGAAAATATGAAACTTAGTAAAGAAACTGTTGGTCTTTTTAAGAACTTTGCTGGTATTAACAGCAACCTTCTTTTGAAGAGTGGTAATAAGCTGGCTACAATCAGCGCACAGAAGAACGTGATGGCTGACGCTACTGTTAGCGAGACATTCCCTGATTTCGGTATCTACGATCTGAATGAGTTCTTGGGTGCGATGTCTTTGTTCGAGGATCCTGAATTGGATTTCAGCGAGAAGTATGTTACCATCAAACAAGGTAACAGTTCTATCAAATACTTTGCAGCTGAACCTTCTGTTCTGACTGCCCCACAAAAGTCTATCACGTTCCCTGCACACGAGATTGATTTCAATATGAGTGCAGCTATGCTAAATATGATACACAGAACAGCATCTGTTCTGCGTGCTACTGATCTTTCTATCATCGGTGACGGCACTACAATCACTGCTGTTGTTGGTGATAAAAAGAATGCGACTGGTAACTCTTTCAGTGAGCCAGTTGGTCAGAGCGACAAGAAATTTAAAGTTAACCTGAAGGTGGAAAACCTCAAGATGCTTCCAGGCGATTACACTGTTAGCATTTCTAGTAAGAAGATTTCTCGCTTCCAAGGCACAGGTGATTTGGTCTATTATGTTGCAGTTGAGGCAGATTCTACTTTCGATTTTTAATAGGAAAATATGAAAATCACAATCCTTGGCGCAGGCACTGCTGGACTAGTGTCTGCAATAATCTTGAAGAAGACTTTTCCGAAATATGATGTCAAGGTTATCGAGTCCGATTCTATCGGTATCATTGGTGTTGGTGAGGGTTCTACAGAACACTGGAAACAGTTTGTAGATTACTGTGACATTAACATTCATCGTCTAGTTCGAGAAACGGATGCTGCTCTAAAGAGGGGTATTCGTTTTGAGAACTGGAATGGTGATGGTAAGTCATACTACCACGCACTGGGAGAACCATTCTTCTCTGATGTTGGAGAAAATATGGTCTCCGATTCAGTCTTCAGCCGTTGTCTTATTGCACAAGGTATTAAGTCTCATGATGTTTTAATGGACACCAACCTTATCAACTACCATGCTGGCTTACATTCTGTCAATCAATATCACTTCAATACATTTAAACTAAATCAATTTCTACACAAAGTCGCTAAAGAACGTGACATTCAATTCGTAAATACTACGATTAAAGATGTTAAGTTTAAGGAAAACGGCGATGTCGAGGGATTGATCGATGAACAAGATGCTTTCCACACAGCTGATTTGTTTATCGATTCTAGTGGTATGAAACGTGTCATCTCATCTAAGATGGGTGTTCAGTGGATTCCATATTCCAAATATCTGCCAATGAACCACGCATTGGCATTTCCAACTACTGATGTTTCTGACTTAAAGCCATATACATTATCTCGTGCTCTTTCTTCTGGTTGGAATTGGAGAATTTCTACGCAAGAAAGATATGGTAATGGCTATGTATTTTGCGATGAATTTATTGACTCAACTAAAGCATATGACGAGATTCAAAGTGTATATGATGAGAAAGTAGAAGTTGCTAAAGACATTAAGTTTGTGGCAGGCAGGGTTGATAAGTTTTGGGTTAACAACTGCGTTAACATCGGACTTTCTTCTGCGTTCGTAGAACCACTAGAGGCTTCTTCTATTGGACATAGTATTCTACAGTCTTTCGCCATGTGTCATATTATTCCCAAGTGGAAACTCGATCGTAAGTGTACAGAAATCTTCAATCGAAAGATGATTTCCTCTTTCGATAATATCGTAGATTTTATTCAGTTGCACTATATCACCAAACGTAACGATTCTCAATTCTGGAAAGAGTTACCAAATTTGATGACCAAAACTGATTTCGTACAAGAACATCTAGAAACATATAAGAAAGTATTGCCAAGACGAACAGACTTCTTTGGAGAATACCATATGTTCAGTGCTCCGAATTGGGCGCAGGTGATGGATGGCTTAGAACTTTTTGACAGAAATCACTTTAAACAAGAATTGATTTCCAACTATGGCGAAGGTATAATTGATCAGCAGGTTCGAAAATACCAAGAGTATCTCGGTAAGATAGAAACTGCAGTTTACATTGATCATAAAGTCTTGCTTGAACAGAATAAGACGTACATTAAATTTAACAAAACTTGACATAGGATTTATATTATGGATATTCGTGAAGACCAGTTTCTGTGGGTAGAGAAGTATCGCCCACAGTCTATTGACGATTGTGTATTGCCTGAGAGTCTGAAAAAGACTTTCAGAGAGTTTGTGGCGCAAGGTGAGTTGCCTACTTTCCTGTTCACTGGTTCTGCTGGTGTAGGAAAGACGACGGTAGCTAAAGCATTATGTAATGAGATCGGCGCAGAATATATTATGATCAACGGATCTGACGAAGGTCGTTCTATTGATACTCTGCGTACCACGATCAAGAATTTCGCATCGACTGTTTCCCTAACTGATGCGAAGAAGGTTATTATTATTGATGAAGCAGACTATATGAATGCGTCGTCTATTCAACCTGCCTTGCGTTCTTTTATTGAAGAGTTTTCTGCCAACTGCCGTTTCATCTTCACTTGTAACTACAAGAACCGTATCATCGAACCACTCTGGTCTCGTTGTGCAGTTATTGAGTTTAAGATTCCGAACGAAGATAAGGCTAAGATTGCAGCTTCTTTCTATCGCCGAATCACCGACATTCTTTCTTTTGAGCAGGTCGAGTTCGATCCAAAGGTTGTTGCAGAACTTGTAACCAAACACTTCCCTGACTATCGTCGTATCCTTAACGAACTTCAGCGTTACTCTGTATCTGGAAAGATTGATACAGGTATCCTCGTTAACCTTAGCCAAGAGTCTTACAACGATCTAATCAAAGCATTGAAGACTAAAGATTACCCTGCTGCTCGTAAGTGGGTCGGTAAGAACACTGACATAGATACTATTGAGTTGTTCAGAGAGTTGTATGATTCTGCTTCTGAAAAGATGGATCCATCTACCATTCCTAATTTGGTTTTGATTCTTGCAGATTACCAATATAAGGCTGCATTCGTAGCTGACCATGAGTTAAATATCATGGCTGCATTGACAGAGATTATGGTTCAATGTAAGTTTAAGTGAGGATAATATGGATTTAATTATTAACTTAATTGCTTGTGCCATTATTTTCTTTTTGGGTATTAGCTTTGGTTGGCAACTTCGTGAGCGCATGGCTGAGCGAGTCGTTAAGAAGTTTCTGGCAGATATCGAAGGTAGCGAAGACTTAAAACATAATTGCATTAATATTAGTATTGAAAAACATAACGATACATATTATGTGTACGATAAAGATAACAATTCATTTATGGGTCAGGCATCAACAAGAGTCGAATTAGAGAAAGTCCTAGGTGAAAGATTTCCTGGGAAACGATTCATGGCTGACGGCGATAATCTAAAAGAAGTGGGGTTCAAATGAGTCTATATCCTATTATTAGCGAATACCAAGAAGGTCTTCGTAACGCAAGAATTTATAAAACATCTAATGGTGAATGGGGTGTTGTAGTGTTTGATGCTACAGATGACTTTAATGGATTCCAGTCATTCCACACCGAAGAGGATGCTGAAATTTTTGCAGAAGATTGGGTGACTGGTCATGTCTCCATTTGATTTTGTTAATGCGATTAACCTAACTAAAAAAGATTTAATCGCCGAAGATCCTCAGAACGAGAAGGAGTATACTAAAAGTAGATTTATCGTAAACAGAGCATTAGGATATTTCCCCGATACAGTATTGCCTGCGAATGCAATGAATATGCACAATGATATTCCAAGCAAGTGGCAATTTCAGTTTTTCCTAAATACTATTTCGAAGAAGAAGAGATTCAGTAAATGGGTTGAAAAAGAACCCAAATCTGAATCCTTGGAACTCGTAAAAGAGTATTATGGATATTCAAGTGAGAAAGCGAAGGAAGCGTTAACAGTTCTTTCCGAGCAGGACTTGATTATGATAAAAGAAAAATTATACAAAGGTGGAAAATAATGTCTGTAGAGATGATTTACTACGACTGGACGCCAGAGTCCATGCTTGAGGTGACACTGCCAGAACCTGACAATTTCTTAAAGGTTCGAGAGACTCTTACTCGCATCGGCATCGCATCCAGAAAAGAACAAAAACTATACCAATCTTGCCATATCTTACATAAGCAAGGTAGGTATTTCATCGTGCACTTCAAAGAATTGTTTGCACTAGATGGTAAAGAATCGAACATCACCTCAGGTGATATCGAGAGACGTAATGCTATTGCTGGTCTGTTAGCTGACTGGGATCTGTTAAAGATCCTAAATACATCGCAGGCAGAACAAAAGGCATCTCTGTCTCAAATTAAGGTTGTTTCTTACAAAGAGAAAGACCAATGGGAACTTGTACCGAAATATAACATAGGAAAGAAAACAAAATGATTAAACTTGAACTTGATGTGAATGAAGTAAACACTATTCTTCGTGTATTGGGTAAGCACCCATTCGATGAAGTTGCTGCTTTGATTGTTAAGATTAAACAACAAGGCGACCCACAAGCTGAAGCGATCGCTAAAGCTGCTGCAGAACTTCCTGCTGCCTAAATAATTTTATCCCTCGGGATGGGAACGTAAAGACTCTACTACCTTAGGAGCGTCTAAGGCTGGCACTACGACAAGGTGTCCCTGTACCACAGTAAGCAGGATTGATATGCCTTCGGGGTATCTACAATTTAATTAACTCGCTTAATAGGAGAAAATATATGAATAAACAATTCATTCCTGCATTCTTTTCACAAGATGCGTTCAAAGACATCGATAAACTTTTCTTGGGTTTCGATGACCAATTCAAGCGTATGCAAGCACTGCACGACGACTTGACTAAAAACATTCCAAACTATCCTCCATTCAATGTCCGTAAGAACGGTAACACTTACACGATCGAATTGGCTGTTGCTGGTTTCGCACAAAACGAAATCGACATCACTATCGAAGGTGGTAAGCTAATCGTTAAGGGCAACTCTGAATCTGTTGAACCAGATGAGAACTTTGTTTTCAAAGGTATCGCTAATCGTGCATTCACTCGTGCATGGGCTATCGGCGATTCTTATGAAGTCAAAGACGCAGAGTTGTTCAACGGCATTCTAAAAATTGCGCTTGACAAGCTAGTTCCAGAAGAGCAAAAGGCTAAGAAGGTTCCAGTCAAAGCAGGTAAGGGAAAGCAATTCCTTACTGAGGAGGACAAAGATGAACTTTCTTCACGCCTTTAAAACATTTATTTGTAATGTTTTGCGTGACAGAACTAGTACGTTAGAAGAATACATTAACGCTAGAAACCCACAGTCTCCATTTCACGTGGAGCAGCTGGAGCGTGAGTATCATGCTAAGAAACAAAGAGGGAGCATGATATGAACCAATGGATTCCGATGACAGATGACGATTGGGATTGGGTGAACGGAAAGGTTCCACCAAACCCTACCGATAAAAAATAATCGTCGTAGAATTTTAGGGGGACTCGATCCCCCTAAATAATTTCTATGATGAGAGCAAAGTTATCCCCCAATCTAATTTCATTCGTGTTAGTGCGAAGAGGGGAATGGCTTCTCAAAGTCTCTGTGTACAAAAACAAATACATCATGGTCTTAGCCCAGCATGTCTTTGATATGGAACATACTATTATTCGTTTCTTCTTGGATCAAAACCAAGCAGCTGATTTTATTGAACAACTCGTAGAGGGCGTAAATGACAATCAAAGTTTTTAAACTTATCAATGGTGAAGAAGTCATCAGTGAAGTGACATCCACTTCTGAAGCAGGTTTCTTCTTAGAAAACCCAGCATCTATTCAACTCCAACAAACAGCACAAGGTGTGGGTGTAGGTATTGCGCCATACATGCCATATGCCAAAGACAAAATCTATCTTTACAAGCATGCAGTTGCTAGCGAGGCTAGTGCCGATGAAAAGATGGAAAACGAATACCGCAGGGTTTTCGGTTCTGGGATTCAGGTCGTATCGGCTGGATCCATCAAAATGTAAACCTAAAGTATTACTTTTTCCTAGAAGCCCCTATACAGGGGCTTTTTCCTTTGTAAAATCAACAACTTACAATCCCCTACAGGGAGTGGGGTTATTCCAGAAAGTTGTTGACAGAAATGCGGTTTTGAGCGATAATATATCTTATGATGAATCGGAAAGGAAACGAAATGACTGAGTTCGAAAAGAATTGCTACGGTATGACTGAAAAAGCTATCCGTGAACAGTACATGCAAAGTATGACTGGTCGTCTTGTTGGTCTTGAGATGGTTGTGATGGGTATTCTGAGTGATGCGCAAGAACTGCAATCATTCAACAATGCGCAAGCGTTGGATCAATCCCGCAAAAATATGAACATCGCTAAATTCATCTTGTCCGAGATGATGGAAGCTAAACGCGAATCTGTAACTGCCTAAGGAGTTTTATTATGGGTCTCGATATGTACTTGTCCGCTAAGAAATACATGAGTCGTTATTTCGATGCAGCTGACACTGAAAAGATTAAAACAATCAACGAATTGTTTGGTGTCGAGGGTGTTGAAGATGATGACTATGGTGCACAGGAAGTGATTTTCCGTGTTGCCTATTGGCGCAAAGCCAATGCTATCCATGACTGGTTTGTCCGCAATGTCCAAGATGGTCGAGACGAATGCCAAGAAGCATGGGTGAGTCGTGAACAGCTGAAGGAATTGGCTGACATCTGCAAGCAGATTGTAGCTGAACCCAGCAAGGCAGAAGAATTGCTACCTACTCGCAGTGGATTCTTTTTCGGTTCCACTGATTATGATGACTGGTATCTGCAGGATATCCAGCACACTGCTAACCGAATCGATAAAATCCTAGCAGACCCTGCGTTTGCGAAGGCTGACTTCTACTATCAATCGAGTTGGTAATGAAAGCGTTTCAAGAAACGACTAAAGACTGGGTAGGGAATGTGAGTAATCACATCTACTACCTGTCTGATGATAAGCGTAAGCTATACGCATTTTATAATGTTAACACGGGACTTGTGAAGAAATTCAGTAAGCCTATTGGATTCGATCCTCGTTACCGCACCTTTAAAGAATTGAAAAGAAAATGAATCTGAATAAGTTTTTCGAGAGCCTAGCAGCAAACAGTTCCCGTAATTTCAAAATCGAGCAACTGAAGCTGAATAGCGATAACGAAACCCTGCGAGAAGTTGTTCGCTTGGCTCTCGATCCATTTACTCAGTTCTATCAGCGTAAGATTCCTTCTTATACTACTGATACACAACACATCACAACTCTACAAAATGCACTTGGAGGTCTTTATGATTTATATTCCCGTAGTGTTACTGGTAATGCAGCAATTGAACATCTCCGTATGCTTCTCTCATCTGTATCAGCGGATGATGCAAAAGTTCTCGAACGAATCATTCAAAAGGATCTAAAATGTGGCGTCCAAGCATCAACTGCAAACAGCGTCTGGAGTGGCTTGGTTCACGAATATCCAGTAATGTTGTGCAGCCAGTTCGAGCAGAAACTCGTGGACAAGATAAACTACCCAGCTTACGTCCAACTAAAAATGGATGGAATGCGATTCAACGCAATCGTAAGGGATGGTAAGGTAGAATTCCGTAGCCGAAATGGTAAAGAGATCCAGTTGCTCGGTAACTTGGAGAAAGAATTCTCAGCACTGGCTGGTGGTGTTGATTGTGTGTTCGATGGTGAGTTGATGGTAATGCACCCAGACGACTATCAATTTATGGATCGTCAAACTGGTAATGGTATCCTCAACAAAGCCAACAAAGGAACAATCTCTGCACAAGAAGCATCATGGGTGCATGCAACTGTATGGGATGTGATTCCTTACATCCAATTTGTTGATGGGTATTGTGCAACTCCATACTCGACTCGTTATGCTTCATTGAAACAATTGGTGGAGAAACAAGGTTCTAAAGATAAAAAGATTTGGTTGGTTGCGACTGATGTTGTTAACAATCTCGATGAGGCTCAAGTAATCTTCGAATCTTATCTTGAGAGTGGTCTTGAAGGCATCATCCTTAAAGATGGTAGTGGTGTTTGGGAAGACAAACGCACAAAGACTCAGATTAAATTCAAGGGCGAGATGGAATGCGATCTAAAGATTGTAGGTATCCAAGCTGGTACTGGTAAATACGAAGGTATGCTTGGTGCAATTCTCTGTGAATCTGCAGATGGTGTTGTAAAGGTTTCAGTTGGTTCTGGTTTCAATGACGATCATCGCAAGACATACGGAGAAGAAATAATTGACAAAATCGTTGCCATCAAGTATAATATGAGAATCAAGAACAAGGCTGGGGAAGAATCTTTATTCTTGCCAGTGTTCGTCGAGATCCGTGATGATAAGGATGTTGCTGATACCAGCGGAGATATTAAATGACATACGAAGAATTTGAAAAGTATATGGCTGAAAAGTATCCTCGATATTTTGGCGAGGATAAACATTATGGTGGGTTTGCTATTGGTGAGGGTTGGTATCCTATCGTTGAAGCACTTGTCAGTCAGATCGACCACTATACTAAGTGGCGTCGTAATATGCGTGCATATGATCTCCGTTTGGATCGTGCTCGTGATAGGGGGCGTGCAGCTGTACAGAAATTTATCTGTAAAGGTAAAGAGCCAAGTCTATGGGATGAAGAGCGTATAGATGAGATTATGGCAACCCCTCAGCGAATCACTGAAAGAGTTGATTGGGTTCGTGTTGCTCAAATCAAAGAGAAGTTCGGTGGGCTCAGATTCTACTATGATGGTGGAGATGACCACATCGGTGGTATGGTAACAATGGCTGAATCATGGGCTGCACGTACATGCGAGAAATGCGGTAACAAAGGTAAGCATCGTAGCGGTGGTTGGGTGCGCACTCTTTGCGATGAACATGAAGCTGAATACCAGAAGGAGAAAACACGTGAGTAAATTTGTACTAGTTGATGCGCTGGCTCAATACCGTATGCGTTATATTATTGAAGTGCCAGATGATCATAACGATGGTGAGTTTCCCTGCACTGCTGAACAGTGGGCAGAAGATACTGTTACCTGCGAAGAAATGAAAGAGTTTTCTCAGCTATGGTTGGGTGAAACTATTTTTAGTTCTCGTGAGATCTCTAAAGAAGAAATCATCCCAATGTGCGATAAAGAGAATGACTACTGTAAGAGTTGGAACGATGACCAAAAGATGAAAGCGTTCGTTACACCAATTGGATATAAGAGAGACTGGTAATGTTTATTTTCGACGTAGAGAGTTTAGGAGTCGAGTCAAATGCTGTCGTTTTATCGGCAGCTTTGATTCATTTCGATCCAGAGAAACGACCAACATATCAAGACCTTCTTGATGGCGCTTGTTTCGTTAAGTTCAAAGCTAAGGAACAGGTGCAGAAGTATGGTCGTACTGTTTCTCAATCCACTCTTGAGTGGTGGCAGAATCAGCATGAGTATGTTAAGCAGGTATCGTTAGATCCTTCTAGCACAGATGTTACTGCAGAAGAAGGTTTGACGATCCTTCATAACTATATGAATAAGTTTCCTAACGCAAGGAAACAAACTATGTGGGCACGTGGCTCACTCGATCAACTTGTAATTGACTCCCTTGCCGTAAAAATTGGCGCACAGGAGATTACAGACTATGCTCAGTGGCGTGATGTTCGCACTGCAGTAGATATTATGTATGGTTCAATTAACGGATATTGTGAAGTTGACCATCCGCTATTTGGTAGGCATAATGTTATTAAGCACCACCCAGTCCACGACTGTGCGTTGGACGCAATGATGTTAATGTATGGAAAACAAGTTTAATGGAATTTTACACAAGTGTACATCCCATGGGCGACAAGATGCTCGTCCGTGGTTACGATAAAGGCAGAGCATATCAGCGTAAGGTGGATTTCTACCCTACGCTGTATGTCACTTCTAAGAACCAAAATTCAAAGTGGCGTACCCTCGAGGGGACTATTGTTGATGAGGTTAAGCCTGGAACTATCAAAGAGACTCGAGAGTTTGTCAAACGCTACGAAGGCGTACAGGGATTCGAAGTTTATGGTAATACTAATTATTCATATCAGTATATTAGTGATATGTATCCTGATGATGTTAATTGGGATATGGACTTATTCAAAGTTTTTACTATCGACATTGAAACGAAAACTGAAGAAGGATTCCCCGACATCCGTTCAGCAAACGAAGAAGTTCTTCTAATCACTATCAAAGATCTAAAGTCTAAGCGTATCATTACGTTTGGTACTAAAACATTTGTACACAATCGAGAAGATGTAGTTTACATTCACTGCAACGATGAACATCATCTGTTGCGAGAGTTTCTGCAGTTCTGGCAGAACAACTACCCAGATGCAATCACTGGCTGGAACACGGACTTCTTCGACGTGCCATATCTCATTCGTCGTATTACTCGTGAGTTGGGTGAGCGTGAAGCACAGAAGATCAGCCCATGGTCTTACATCAATGAACGTAAGACATTCATCAAAGGTAACGAAGAGATTCACTATGATATCCTTGGTATCAGTCAGCTGGACTATCTAGAACTCTACAAGAAGTATACCTACACCAAACAAGAATCTTATCGTCTTGATTACATCGCACAAGAAGAACTTGGTGACAAGAAGAAAGAGAATCCAGGTGTTGACTTCAAAGACTTCTACACAAACTACTGGCAACATTTCGTTGAGTATAACATCCACGACGTAGAGTTGGTTGACCAACTGGAAGACAAGATGCGTCTGCTTGAACTGCATCTTACTATGGCTTACAACGCCAAGATTAATCCTGAAGATGTTTACTCACAGGTTCGTATGTGGGACACTATCATCTATAATCATCTTCGTAAGAAGGGTATCGTTATCCCACAGAAGACTTCTTCTGGTAAAGATGCTCAGTTCGAAGGCGCATTCGTTAAAGACCCATTGATTGGTCAGCATAAATGGATGGCTTCGTTTGACTTGAACAGTCTATATCCTCACTTGATTATGCAGTATAACATTTCACCAGAGACTCTCACTTCCGAGAAGCTAAGCGTGACTGTTGATAAGCTACTCAATCAGGAGATTGATACTTCTTACTGTCACAAACGTGACCTTGCTTTAACTGCGAACGGCTGGACTTATCGTAAAGACGTCAAGGGGTTCATGCCTGAGTTGATGGAAACGATGTATGCCAACCGTAGTAAGTTTAAGAAACAGATGCTGCGAGTGCAACAGGAATATGAAAAGGATAAGTCTCAGAAACACCTTCTGAAAGACATCTCACGTTTGAATAACCTGCAGATGGCGATGAAGATTGCTTTGAACTCTGCTTATGGTGCGATGGGTAATCAGTATTTCCGATACTTCGATATCCGTATGGCTGAAGGTATTACGACTTCTGGTCAGTTGTCCATTCGTTGGATGGCTAACAAGCTGAATGCATTCCTAAACAAGACACTCAAGACACAAGACAAAGACTTCGTTGTTGCGATTGATACAGACTCAATCTATCTTACATTGGAAGAGTTGATTGAACGAGTTTGCGCTGATAAAGATACAGCTGGTAAGATAAAATACATGGATAAAATCTGCGAAGATGTTTTCCAACCTTTCATCGATACTGGTTATCAGGAATTGGCTGATTATATGAATGCATATTCTCAGAAGATGCAGATGAAGCGAGAGGTTCTTGCTGACAAAGGTATCTGGACTGCGAAGAAGCGTTATGTTCTTAATGTACACAACTCTGAAGGCGTGCAGTTCGCTAAGCCTAAAGTTAAGGTGATGGGTTTGGAGATGGTCAAGTCTTCAACACCTGCAGTCATTCGTGACAAGCTGAAAGATTCTATTGATGTTATCCTTAAAGGTGACGAAAAGGATCTCCATAAGTATGTACAAGAGTTCAGAAAAGAATTCGATAAGATGCCTGTCGAAGATATCGCATTCCCTCGTGGTGTTAATGGTATGAAACAGTATGCTGGATCTCCCGTTTATGCAAAGGGAACTCCGATCCACGTGCGTGGCGCTCTGCTTTATAATCATCATTGCAAGCGTTTTGGTATTGATAAGAAGTATCAGGCTATTCGTGATGGTGATAAGATTAAATTTGTTTATGTCAAAACACCCAATCCTTTACAAGAAGATGTTATCGCTTTCAGCCAGCACCTACCTAAAGAGTTTGGACTGGAAGCATACATAGATTATGACAAACAATTCGAAAAGGTATTTCTTGATGCGCTTCAGATTGTCATTGAGCCACTAGGCTGGAAGACTCAAGAAGAAAGTTCGTTAGAGGATTTCTTTGGATAATATTCGTATCATTAAAACTGGAATCAATGTTTCAAAGATTCTAGCCCAGTTGGAGAAACATCCAGAAGATTGGGGTGCGCAACGCAATGTCGCTGGTGTTAAGTCCATGCTCGATAGAGGATTCCCTCAAGTCGATGCTGGGGTCTTGCAGCTGGTGATGGGTGGTGTAGAATCGTTGGATCAATATGTTGGAGATACAGAAATTTGTATTCCAACTCCAGCGTGTGAACACCACACAGAAGTTATTCGTTTTCTGAAACGCAACTTTAAGAAATTTAGTCGATGTGGTTTCCTTTCCTTACCAGTAGGTGGTAGTGTTGGGAAGCATATTGATATTGGAAGTTACTATCAAACTAGAGATCGTTATCATCTGTCCATCCAAGGCAGATACATATACACTGTAGGAGATGAATCCGTTACAGTGGAACCTGGAACCCTGTTATGGTTCAATAATAAATTACCCCATGGGACAGAAAACATTGGTGATTGCGTTCGTGTTACATTCGTTTTCGATGTACCACATTCCAAGAACAATCCATAATTGTCCTGCAATATATTTTAGGAGATAATATGAAAGTATACAAATTCTATGCCGAGTGGTGTGGTCCATGCAAGACTTTAAGTAAAGTGATTCAAGATGCTGGTGATAAAATCACAGACCAGATTATTGACATTAATATCGATGAAGAGATGATGACTGCCATTAACTTTAATGTTCGTAGTGTTCCAACTATGATTATTGTTGACGATAGCAACAAAGAAATTAAACGCCAGACAGGCATGATGAATGAAGAGAAGTTGTTAGAATTTTTGAAGGTTTGAGATGCTTGATATTAAAAGGAATGTTATGAACAGTGTTAAAATGAATCGTAAAGAACTTCTGAAGATCGTTAAAGATAATCAGAAGAAACATGTGGCTCAGTATGAAGAATCTGTAGCTGACTACAAACTCGCTGTCGTTAAGTTGGCTAAGGCTAATCTAAAGTTGGCGAACACTGGTGACTTGGCTGAGATTCGTAAGATGAAGAATCGTATTGATGCTCCCCAGTCTTATGAAGACAACTACACTCGTGCAATCCGTATGCTTGAGTTGTCTGTCGAAGATGTCATCGAGATCGAAGAACATATCTTCAATCAGTTAGTCTTAGATGAGTGGGGTTGGAAACAACAATTCACTGCAATGTCTGCAATGTATAAATCTGTTTAAGGATCAATATGGGTATTCTTGATAAAATTAAAAAGAACAGTACGATCAAAGACTCCGCTGTTCTAGCGAATTCTAAATTCTTCACCAAGAAGGATATGATTCCGACCAGCATTCCAGTCATTAACGTGGCTCTGTCTGGTCGTCTTGATGGTGGTCTTACACCTGGATTGACTATGTGGGCTGGTCCATCCAAGCACTTCAAAACAGCATTCAGCCTACTAATGGCTAAATCTTATTTGGACAAATATGAAGATGCTGCGTTGCTTTTTTACGATTCTGAGTTTGGTACTCCGCAGAGTTACTTTGATGCTTTTGGCATCGATACCGATCGTGTTCTGCATACTCCTATTACTGATGTGGAACAGTTAAAGTTTGACATCATGCAACAGCTGCAAAACGTAGAACGTGGAGAGCGTTTGATGATTGTAGTTGACTCCATCGGTAACTTGGCTTCTAAGAAAGAAGTTGAGGATGCTTTGGATGGTAAGTCCGTTGCTGATATGTCTCGTGCGAAGCAGATGAAGTCTCTGTTCCGTATGGTAACACCCCACCTCACTCTGAAAGATATTCCTATGGTCGTAGTGAACCATACATATAAAGAGATTGGTTTGTATCCGAAGGATATCGTTGGTGGTGGAACTGGTTCTTACTATTCAGCAGACAACATCTTTATTCTTGGTCGCCAGCAAGAGAAAGATGGAACTGAAGTTACTGGTTACAATTTTATTATCAACGTAGAAAAATCACGTTATGTTAAAGAAAAATCTAAGATTCCTGTTAGCGTATCTTTTGATGGTGGTATTAGCAAGTGGAGCGGTTTACTGGATCTTGCACTCGAGTCAGGACATGTTGTCAAGCCTAGCAATGGTTGGTATTCAAAGGTAGATGAAGACGGAGTCGTTGAAGACAAGAAGTATCGAATCAAAGATACTGAGACTAAAGAATTCTGGATGTCAATCTTGACTAACAAAGAGTTTTACGATTTCGTTAAGACCAAGTATTCTGTTGGTAATGTTTCTATGGTTCAGTCTGATGAACTTGACAAAGCACTAGAAGAATTGGAGTTTGAAGATGAGTGAGCCATCACAATTTAAGCAAGAGTGGGAAGCTAAGAAACTTCTCAAACGTGCAAAGAAAAAAGCTAAGAAGTCTTTAGAGCAAAGAGGATTTGGTCGCAAAGAAGCATCTAAACAAGTGAATGCTGCTGTAAATCGTATTGCAGCTAAACCTGTTAAACGTGCTTCTGGTCGAGGTGGCTAATGAGTAAGCATCTGGCTAAACCACCTTTCGTTGTCTTACAAAGCACGAAGGGCGAGAACGATCGAATTAAGTTGACAGAAGGACCATACAAGGGTATAATATTCTCTTATGGCGCTGTTAGTTTCGATGAAGTGGGCGACCACCTAAAGCTAAAATTTGAATATGATGTTCATGAAGCTGCAGGTGTCTCCTATGTTCAGTCAGAACTAGAACAGCATCTTGGAGAATTGTTACAGTTGATTTTGGTTGATCAACTTATGAAGAATGAAGTAGTATATACTGGTGGAATTGATGAGAATAGAACAACAGATTCTGAGCCGACTGATTTATGATGAACAATACTGCCGCAAAGTAATTCCTTTCATTAAGCGTGAATACTTTTCTGATAGAAAAGAAGCAGTCGTCGCTTCAGTGATTTCGGAATTCTTTGCGAAGTATAACAAACCAATCACAAAAGAAATTCTTTCGATTGAAATTGGTAACAGGAAAGACCTCAACGACAAAGAGCATGTTGAGGTTAATTCATTTGTAGAAACTCTAACCGATGTTCCAACCAACGAACATTGGATGCTGGAGAACACCGAGAAGTTTTGTAAGGATAGGGCAGTCTATAATGCAATTCTTAAATCGATACAAATTATTGATGGGAAAGACAAGCAGCACACAACTGATGCTCTTCCCTCTATTCTTAGCGATGCTCTCGCTGTTTCTTTCGATAACCATATTGGTCATGATTACCTCGATGACCATACAAGCCGTTACGAATTTTATCATCGTGTTGAAGAGAAGATCGCTTTCGATCTTGAGATGTTTAACAAAATCACCAAAGGTGGGTTGAGTAAGAAAACCCTAAACATTGCACTGGCAGGTACAGGTGTTGGTAAATCTTTGTTTATGTGTCACGTAGCTGCAGGTTGTCTGACACAGGGTAAAAACGTCTTATACATAACAATGGAAATGGCAGAAGAAAGGATCGCTGAACGTATCGACGCCAATCTATTGAACCTAACCATGGACGAGTTGAAGGTTATTGACAAGGATATCTACGAGTCTCGTATTGACAAGATTACGAAAAAGACTCAAGGTAAACTTATCATTAAAGAGTATCCAACTGCTGGTGCTCACTCTGGACACTTCCGTGCATTGTTGGAAGAGTTGAAGTTGAAGAAGGAATTTATTCCAGATATCATCTTCGTTGACTATCTGAACATCTGCGCAAGTCAGCGTATGAAGCAGGGTGGTTCAATTAACTCTTATACATATATTAAGGCAATCGCTGAAGAGTTGAGAGGTCTTGCAGTTGAGTATAATGTTCCTATTGTGTCAGCTACTCAAACAACTCGATCTGGATACACGAACTCTGATCCAGGACTTGAGGATACTTCAGAATCTTTCGGCTTGCCTGCAACCGCAGACTTTATGTTTGCATTAGTAAGTAACGAGGAATTGGAAGCATTGAATCAGATTATCGTCAAGCAGTTGAAGAATCGCTATAACGATCCAAGTTTCTATAAGAGATTTGTTGTTGGTATCGATAGAGCGAAGATGAAACTGTACGATGTCGAAGCGTCTGCTCAAGTAGGATTGGCAGATTCTGGTCAGGATGACGACACACCCGTGTTCGACAAGAGTGATTTCGGAAGACGTGCTAAAGCTGAAAAGAGCTTCGAAGGATTTAAGTTTTAAGGAGAAAAGAAATGGTTAGGGTAATTGTAGCAGATAAAAAGCATGACTGTAAACATCTAGAAGGACAATTCCTAGATGAGTCTCATTATGATCTTCTGATTGAAGAAGATTGTGATGCATACGCACCACCGAACTGTGACTTGGCTACTCAAGCAGATTGCGATGTACCGAATGACTGCTCTAGTTGCGCAAGTGGCACAGACGAACGTCGTATCATTTTTAAGTTTCGTAAGAACTACTTTAGCCAAGAAGAACAAGATGCTGCATACGCAGGTCTTCGTGAGGCTGCAGTAGAAACTCAGAACCGTGGTATGGCTGCAGGTCCACGTGGCGAGAAGTTGGGTAATCGTGAGTGGGTTACTGAATATGAATATGACATCATCGACTACTTCTCTAACCCATCTGCAAACTTGTTTGGTGAAGATCCTGTAGAAGAAATTCGTGCAGCACACAAAGGTAAGAAAGAGCAACCATCTACACGTAACAATGTTTGGGGTATCCAAGCAGTTAAGAAAGATGGGTTCGATTTCGAGACTTGGGTTGACGCAACTAAGAAACTCTCTACAGACGAGATGAAGAAAGAAGCAGATCGTATTGTTAAGAAATACGTTTGCGCTACTACTTACGCTAATGGTGTGTTCTCTGGTATTGCTGGATGGTTCGATCGTTATCCACGTATCCCTTATGGTCGTGCGACATCTTACACTCAGCGTGAACCAGAGAAGTTTGCGATGGCATTCCCATTCCTACAGACTTTGGCTAAAGGTTTCAAGGACTTGCTCCCATGGCGTTACAATAACCAGATGGAAGCAGCTAAGAAAATTGATCAAGGCTTCTTAGTTCCAGGGACTCCATTCACCACAATCACAGTGAACAAGACTTTCCGTACAGCTGCGCATTACGATGCTGGTGATTTGTCATCTGGTTTATCTAACCTGCTGGTTCTTTCTAACAATGGTAATTACACTGGTGGTTATCTCATTGCACCTGAGTATCGTATTGCGGTTAATGTAAGACCTGGAGATTTGTTGTTGATTAACAACCACGAAGTTATGCATGGTAATACACCAATCGTTTTGGGTGACGAACAAGCAGAACGAGTTTCATTAGTTTGCTATTTCCGTGAGAAGATGCTTGAGTTGGGTAGCAAAGAGTATGAAGACTGCCGTTATGAGTATGTTGAATCTCGTCGCACTAACAAAGAACATCCAGGTCATAAGAACGAAGATGGTTCACCACGTCACTTATGGAATGGTGTGAGCCAAGGTATGTGGGATGACCAAGAGTGGTATGACTACTTGGAAAAGAAACTTGGCACTGAAACACTACACAAATATCACCCAGAGTCTATCAAGTCTAATGACTTAGAAAGTTTCTTCTGATGTGTGCGGTAATTGGCGCAATATTGCAAAGTCCATCTAAAGAGGACTTTGCATCACTAAGAAATGTATTCGTAGAATCTAAGATTCGAGGAATGCATGCTACTGGAATATCATTCCTACCGAAATGGTCTACTGGAATTGAGACTATCAAAGAACCAATTCCTGCTGATCAGTTTGTAGAAAAACATCTACACGACGATAACCTTGGAGATATGGTAGCCGATGATGGTAACCTCTACCTTATCGGACACTGTCGCTATTCAACTAGCGATCTGGAGTATAATCAACCGATGTTTTGTAGTGGTAAGTCTATCGTACATAATGGTGTGATTACGCAAGAACTGCCAGAGAACTGGAAAGACTTATATGGTTATGATTGCATCACCAAGAACGATAGCGAATTGGTTTTACATTCTAAGGATCCACTCCGTGAGTTTTCTAATATGTCGATGGGTGTTGTAGAGCTTTATAAAAATCGTAAGTTGCGTTTCTATCGCAATGGTAAACGTCCATTATACTTGACAAATGTACCAAATGGATGTATAATTACTTCTACTGCCGATATTGCCAAACGTGCTGGAATCGGTCAGGCTATTGAAGTTATGATGAACCATTATATTACATTTGATGAGTATCTGTCTATGATGATTGAACGAGTTGATATCATCAATGCAGTGGACTACCAACATGCTATTCGTTAACTCAACTAAGGTCGAAGACCTTATCAAAAACAGCCCAGCTGGTAAGAACACTAAGTTCTTATCGGCTGCACACTCATTGTGGTATAGATTTAAAAACTATGAGAAATCTCCACCAATGGCTTATGAAGACAATGGTGAAGTTGTATGTCTGATCTTTGCTACATTCAATCGAGATGGTTACGCTAACCTTTATGAGATTGTAACACTTGAAGGTAAAGAGGGAAAAGGATATGCTTCAAAATGTTGGGACACTTGGATCAAATACGCTGTCGAAGAAAGAAAGACTCAACGACTTAAAATCTCGTGCACTCCATCTTCCGTTACATGGCACAATAAAAATGGTCTCATCTTCTGGGCAGTCGATCCAACTGGCTCTCTCAGATCTGACCAACCATTATTTCCTACGAGAGTGGAACAAATTGCCTACAGAGACAACGCCATCGTCTACCCATTACAAGCACTGCCCCCACACAAAGCACGAGAGCAGTTCAGAAAAGAAGGATTAGAATCCTACAAGTGGGGAGAAAAGAAAAAAGCCAAAACACAGGCTGCTATCGATGCAGTTGGTAAGGCGTGGCTTAGAGATGCACTGATGGAACAGCCGTCACTAGAAGAATTTTTATAATGGATTATCGTTTAGAACAAAACCGCAGAGAAGCGTTCATTCGTTGGTACGCATGGTCGTTGAAATATGATGACTGTGATCCAGCAGTTTGGTGTACGAACTACCTGCATAATCGTTATGCTCACAATGATGAAGAGCGTATTTGGTTTGCGTGGTTGTATGGTAATACCTACCAGCTACCAACTGCATGGGTTCTGAAAAACGAATTCCCTGATTTTGAATTGGCAACTGTAGATCGTATCACTCAGTGGAACACAACTAACTACAAACGACTACGTTACCAAACAGACACTAAGTGGAACAAAGGACATCTCCCATCGATGTTCGAATCGTATCAGAAATTTATTGGTAATAAAACTCAACGAGAGGCACTTGAAAGTTATTATGGAGACACTGAGGAAGCAAACTTTGATTCTTTGTGGGGAGTCGTTAAAAATAGCCTGCATAAATTTGGTCGCTATTCCACTTGGTTTTATCTTCAGCATCTTAAGCATACTGCTGGCATACGGATTAGTCCTACTTCTCTCATGCTGGATGATTATGATGGCTCTCGCTCTCATCGTAATGGACTTTTGTATGCCCTCGGCAGAGAGCACGATGTGGATAGAAAACTCACTTCGGGAGAGTATGCACATCTTGAGTCAGAGGCGAAAGAAATTATATTCGAAACTAAAGCGAGGTATCCAGAATTAAGTAATCAGATTGATTATTTCACGATGGAAACTTGCCTGTGTTCCTTCAAAAAGATTTTTCGTGAGAAGCATGGGCGTTATCTCGGATATTACCTCGATCGTCAGGCAGAAGAAATTATGCAGGCAGAGAACGATGGTTGGTATGGTATTGATTGGAATGTTTTGTGGCAATCCAGAAATGAAACTATTGATTTAAGACTAGACCATAAACGTGGTATTGACAAGGAAAGATTCCCTAACTTCATCCGCACGGGTAAATTAGAGAATCTTGAGTGGATGTTTGATGATGAAGAACCAGCAATGGTTGGATTGGAGGCTTTTGTATGAATATGAAAACAGGTGATGTTGTTATGGATAATGAAGACCTTAAAGTTTTCACTGGTCAAGGTTTGACTACAATCACAGGAATTACTGGTAATACTATTCTTGCAACAGGTAGTGCTAATACTATCACTACTAGAAATTTGTTCGATGTTGAAGATGTGCTCGATAAGTACATTCTGAATCAGATCGTAGTTGAACATAAGGTCACTGAGCATGAGATGTTAAAGATTCAGGAAACCTCTCCTGATTATGCTGAGCATATTAAAGAGAACCTGACTAAGAACGCAGCACGTGATATCGTAAAGAAGATGTCATTTACAAAGAAAAAAGATATGGACGCAGATGTAACCTGCTTCCGTGGGCGTGTTTGGGTATTTACCAAAGAAGAGTTGCTTCAGATCTTAGAAGACGCTAAGAATGGCTAATTGTATTATCATTGCAGCTGGACCATACATAACACCACTACATTCTAGAATTCAAAGAAATCTTGGTGCGTATAGAATAGCTACTGCTTTAGATAATGCTGGTTATTCTTCTTTTGTTATTGATTTTACCCAGTATTTTTCTATCGATGAAATAATTAAAGTAGTATCCCATCATCTTTCTGAAGAGACTATATGGGTTGGGTTTGCATCAACTTTCTTTCAAGATCTTCATGGAGCTAAACCATCGCTGTTTCCATATTGGTCTGATCAAGATTTGAATAAGTTGTTTCATTATATCCGTAGCAACAGCAATGCTAAAGTGATTTATGGTGGAGTCAGATCTCTATGGGCTAATGATAATAGAGTAGACCATTATGTTTTGGGATACGCTGATAACGCAGTTATTGATGTCACCAATTCTTTGCGGGATAAGAAACAATTGAATAGAATCATTGATTCTAAAGATTATCCTGAGCCAGCTATGGATAATATCAAAACTCATTGGTGGAGAAAAGATTTCAATATTCTACAGGGTGAGTCATTGCCTCTTGAAATGGCGAGAGGTTGTATCTTCAAATGTAAGTTTTGTGGTTATTCTTTAATTGGTAAGAAGAAAGGTACTTATCTAAGAGACATTGAGGAAGTCAGAGACGATTTAATTAGAACATGGGAAGCGACTGGTTCCACTAACTACTACATCACTGATGATACATTCAACGATGATAATGATAAGATCGAAGCTATCCATAAATTGTTCACCAGTCTACCATTCAAAATTAAATTTAGCTGTTATCTAAGGCTAGATCTATTAAACAAATATAGACATCAGGCAGATCTATTAACTGAAGCAGGATTAGTTGGTAACTTTTTCGGTATTGAAACGCTCAACAAAAAAAGTGGTGTGGCTATCGGTAAGGGATTATCACCAGACAAAGTTAAGGATACAATATACTGGCTAGGTGAAAAGTGGAAAAATAAAGTTAATATGGGATGTGGATTGATTTTCGGATTACCATATGATACTGTTGAATACTTTAAAGAAGTCGAAGACTGGGTATTAGACCCGAACAATCCTATGTCTTCTATTGAAGTATATCCACTAGTTTTATTTAAAAAGAAAGTTGGTGAGTATAGTTCTGAGTTTAGTATGAATCCAGAAATATATGGTTACGAGATTGACAGTAACAATAACTGGACTCTAAAAGAGCAAGGATTAAACTCTGACATTTGTAAACAATACACCAATGACTTAATGCGCCGTAGATTTCCTATGAATAAAATTTCTGAATTCCAATTGATGACATTCGCTAATATGGGAATCGATATTCCTTCCATTCAAAATTTGAAATACGTAGACGTAACTAAATACAATTTTAGTGAAATCAATGCGCTTAAGTTAAATCAATACAAAACAATGCTTGGACTATGAAGACTGATAAAATAGTTATTGTTGGTGGAGGTTCTGCTGGATGGATGACAGCAGCCTCTCTTTGTTCTGCATTTCCAGAAAAAGAAATAACTGTTATTGAGAGTCCAGATGTTCCTACTGTTGGCGTGGGTGAAAGCACTTTACCTACAATCAATATGTGGCTGAAGAGTTGCGGTATTCCTAAGAATGCATTTGTTAAGGATACAGACGCAAGCCTGAAGCTGAGTATAGAGTTTGTTGATTGGAGCGGTAAAGATACAGGTGGATTTCATTTCCCATTCGGTGGCGCAGATACTAATGGTACACAGTTCGGTATTCATGAGTGGTTTTTAAATAAAGCATTCGATGATAGTATTCCAAATTCAGATTTCGCTAAAACATTTAATCCAGCAGTACACATGTGTGAGTCTGGAACTATAGATGTTGAACGTAAGTTTAACAACTGGGATTACGAAATGGATACTGCATACCATTTGGACGCAGTAAAGTTTGCTAACTGGCTAAGAGACAAGTTCTGTAAACCACGTGGTGTCAATCACATACAGGCTCATGTTAACGAAGACATTAAAACTAATCAAGATGGAATAGCTTACATAGAACTAGAAAACGATGTTCGTGTTTATGCAGATCTTTATATTGACTGCACTGGATTTAAGAGCCTGTTATTGGAGAAGGCACTAGGTGTTGAGTTTGAGGATTACTCTCATATTTTACCTAACGATCGTGCATGGGCTGTACAAGTTCCATATACTAATAAAGAATTAGAACTAGAAGGTTCAACTACCTGCACTGCTATTGAGAATGGTTGGGTTTGGAATACTCCACTTTGGAGTAGAATCGGTACTGGGTATGTTTACAGTAGTAAGTATGTCAGCGACAAAGATGCTCTGCAAGAGTTTAAGAATTTTCTGATTAACGGTAGACGCTATCCAGTTCCAAAACAAGTCGTTGATTCTCTTAAGTTTAGGAAACTAGAGATGCGCACAGGTATCCACAAAGAACTGTTCCATAAGAATGTAGTAGCTATTGGTCTGTCTGCTGGATTTATTGAGCCACTAGAATCTAATGGATTGTTTTCTGTTCATGAGTTCTTACACATCTTGGTCAGAACATTAAGCCGAAAGACTATCGGCTACTTTGATAAATTATCTTTTAATACTTACACCTCTGCAATCTTCAATGAGTTTTCCGAGTTTGTAGTTTTGCACTATATGTTATCACAAAGAAGAGATACATCTTATTGGAAAGATGCTGCAAATCGGGTCATCAAACAAACGCACGATGAGGCTTGGATTAGAAAGATGATAAAAATAAAACATACCGAATTTGGTTTCACGGAAGCCAATGGTATGACTTACATTTCAGCTGGACTTGACTACAACCCAATAACGAGGTATGATATACATAATATCAAAATGAGTCATTTGCAATCTATGTTGAACTACAATACTCTTAAAAATAAATGTTTAGAAATGCAATCCATTTGTGAGGGATTGCCTTCTTTATACTCTCATGTTAAACAATTGAACGAAGGATAATTATGTTTACTGAAAAGTTTGGCGTCCAAGACCAGATCAATGTGCAGTTGATTAAGAACACTCTTAAAACTCGAAAGATTATTGCTGTTGGTGGGCAACCTGGAACTGGTAAGACAACCTTGTTCCGTAAGTATATGGAAGATAAACAGTGGATCGTTGGAGAACCAGCCAAGCTAGTTTCAGCTTCTTATAATGTGGATCGAGATCTATACATTCTAGGTAAGTATGAAGAGGGAGAAACCTTCGCTGGAACGGATCGCTTATCGATGGCTGTCCAACCTCCGCTTCAAGAATGGATCGCTTCAAATAATTGCAACATCCTTTTCGAGGGAGATCGAGTCTTCAACCAGTCTTTCTTGGAGTTTTGTATGGGACTCCCCAACACCGAACTGCAGGTAGTCTATTTAAAGGCTCCGAAGGATCTCCTAGAACAGCGTTATAAGGATCGTGGCTCCGACCAATCCGAGCAATTCCTAAGAGGACGAGAAACTAAATATAGTAACTTACTATCAAATTTTGAATTGATGCCCTATATTACTGAGTTTAACAACACTAACTTAGAGGAACAGGGGAAAGTACTAGCCTTCTTAGAGAAGCAGTTGGGTTAAGGCTAGACTTTCTAGGAACATATGAACTTCCTAGAAAAAGCTAACTTCGACTGGATGGAAATGCTCAACTTCTATGAGCCTCCATTTAGAGCCAAACTCATCCCTTCAAAAGTTTGGAGAGACCTAGACGAGTATGAAAATGACTCAGTCGGTCTCTCCAATTATTTTAAGAAGTGGCGAACTAAGATAGAATTCAAAGAACCTCCTAAGAAGGCTTGGGAGAAATATGTAGCTGTTGGTGGTGAATACGATCCAGAAGAACGACAGTGTACTATACACATATACAATACGCACTTTGATAAGTATGTATTTACTGAGAAGTCTTGGAATAGATTTAAGTATCGTTTGATACAAACTTTGATGCATGAGCTAATCCACTTCATGCAGTATGATCGTCGCTATGACGAATATAGCAACTATGTCGTTCCCTACAAAAGAGTCGGTCATTCACTAAAAGACGCAGAGCGCAGATACCTATCTGAGTTTGATGAGATCCAAGCATATGCCCATTGCGTATATCTCGACTTCAAAATGAAGAAGCCTAAAGTTCCAGTACAGACTTTACTGGATCGCTGTAAGAAGAAAAGAGATTCTTCTACTCTACACTACTTTCTAAAGACATTCAACTACGACTTTAGGAACAACATTTCCCCTCAAAAGATCATTCAGCAGATAGGTAAATGGGATAGAAAGTATTCCAAACGCTTGACATAAATAGTTAGTTCCGTATAATAAACTAACTATGGCGAATTACGATTACCAGAAAATGGCTGACACAGCCAAGAAGATTAATGACCATCTGAAAAAGAAGGGCATTTCTTCTTCCATCAAAACATCTCGTTATCAAACGCAGATTAAAGCACTCGAAGTCGCATACCCAGACACATTAGAGAAGTTGTTAAAGTCAGCTGGTATCATCGCAACTATTGGCGATTTGACAACCACAGAAGAAAAGTCTATTTCTGGTAAGTATAAAGCTAAGCTAATTAAGATTACAACAGCTTCTGGTGGGGTAACTAAGGGTGAGACGTTTTTCTTAGTCAATACATACACTGAAAAGGGTACACTAAAGACTAAAGATCTGGCACCAGATAAACTCGGGTTGACTACTGCTAGTGGTTATACTAGCCTCGCATCTTTTGACAAAGCAGTGTATGATGGTATAGAAAAACTAAAGGTTGGTTCAGAAATTAAGACTGCTTTAGTTGAGTTGTATAAATCTGTCGCTCAGAATAAAGCCAAGACAGATAACGTGACTATGAATGCTGCTGCTAAAAAAGCGATGACTAATGTTAAACCACAAGACAAACAAGCCATCGGTAAGGACTTTGGCGAGATCCTTTCTCTTCGTTGGTATCTGACTCAACCGCATGGCGCTGGGTGGACCAAGTTTGGTTTCTCTGTCATCAGTAACGAAGCACTTATCGACTTCTATGTTGACCGTAAGGTAGGAAACAAGACTATTCGTTCTGATGTTTCTGCAAAGTTTGAAGCAGGTGCTGCACCTTCTATCGGTGCTATCGTTGAGAACATCGATAAAGTCTATAAAACACCAAAGGCTGAAGAACTAAAGGCGATCAATGTTCTCAAAGCACTTGCTGGTAAAGATGATAACACTTCTACTAAGATTCTAAAGGCATTCGAAACCTTAAAGTTACCAGCATATAATAAGCTAAAGTCTGTAGTAGGCAAAACAAACTTCACCATCTTAGATGTTTCTTCTTCTATCCAAAAGATTGCTGAAGCTAGCAAAACTCCAGCAAATCGTCTAAAGATGTTTAACACTGAATTTGGTCCAATTTACGAAGAGTTGGGTAAGAATGCGTCTAAGGATTCTCTTGACATCGTTTTCGCTGGACCCAGCTATAAGAAATACTATTCTCTTGTTTTGGCTCCTATGGGATATGCCCTAGTAGACTATATGAATAAGAACAAGATCTATCAGGACATCCTGAATAATATTAGCCGAGAGATGAAGACCGAGCAGGTATATCTTAACTTCACAGGCGATAAGTTGTCCTTCGAGAAGAAACTCTTTTCTAATGCTGAGTTTAAGTTCGCCTACGGAGCGAACGCTAAGGACTCGGACAATACAGGTATCAAGTTCTCGATGAAATAAGACTGTTCCTAAATAATAATAATTACTTTATAGATGGATTACAATGAAAGATTACAAGCAACTCTTAAGAGAACTACCGTCCAAAACTATCGTTCTAGCCTGCGGAAGATTCAATCCTCCGACACTAGGGCACGAACTTCTAGTTAAGACTGTCAAAAAACTGGCTGAGCAAAAAGGCGCAGACCACGTAATCTATGCATCCAACGTAAGCGATGCTAAAAAGAATCCCCTATTAGTAGAAAAGAAACTCCAGTATCTCGATCTGGTCTTCCCTAAGACCAACTTCGTTGAGTCTTCTGATGGCATTGGAGATCAGATCAAGAAGCTGAGAGAAAGCTATAAGAACATCATTGTTGTTACAAGCGCAGACAAGATTCAGACTCTAAAGAAATTTAGAGTAGAAGCTGTAGCAGTTAACGACAAAGACCCAGATAACGAAGACACTATGAGAAGTTTAGCTTCAAAAGGTTTATACGAAGAGTTTAAGAAGGGATTGCCTACTTCTATTCGTGAACTTGATAGTCGTCGTTTGATGAATGATGTTAGACTTGGTTCTGGTTTAGAACCAATCAAAGAACAAATTAACTTAGTGAGAGATGAATTGAGAGAGCAGTATTTCCGTGGTGAGATCTTTAATGTAGGCGATATTGTCGAGAACAATGGCGCTCAATATGAAATTGTCAAGCGTGGTTCAAATCATTTGCTCTTGAAAGACTCCGAAGGTAAACTTGTTTCTAAATGGATACAAGAAGTTAAACAGGTAAAAAAGTCTCAGATAAAATTTAAGAATGGACAGAAGGCGATTCCAACAGAGAATGGAACAACACCTATTGCTGGCAAACCCTTTGACCCATTTTTCAAAGAATCATTTAAAGAGTGGAGAAACAAGTAATGGATGAGCTGAAGGTAGCAATTAAAGTGTTGTTGGCTAACGCCACAGTGATGTATTACAAAGCACATCAGTTCCACTGGAATATCGAAGGAGTTGAATTCAGTCAATACCATGACTTCTTTGGCGACATTTATTCAGATGTATATGGTTCAATCGATCCAACTGCTGAACTGTTGCGTAAACTGGACGATTATGCTCCATTTAGTTTGGACGAATTGTTTAAATATAAAACATTACAGGAAGAAACTACTCGTGTAGTTCTTCTGGTAGACATTCTCGCAAGTCTAATCAAAGCTAATGAGGAAGTCCTTATTAGCCTAAATAAAGTGTTCGACCTTGCAAATAAGAATAAACAACAAGGTATTGCAAACTTTATCGCAGATAGAATCGATACTCACCAGAAACATGGTTGGTTCCTGCGTGCCTCAGCTAAGAAAATAGGATAACAATGAAGTCGTTTATCAGTTTTATCAGAGAAGAAGCAGAAGCAGAAGGCGCTAAGCTAAAGCACATCCATCATGCTGAAGATCGTCCATTGATGCATGGTAGCGAGGGATTCGAACACACCCATGGTGCACTAACAAAAGCCCATGAGCACATGAAAGCAGGTAAGAAATCTAGCGATCTAACTATGAAGTATGATGGTTCTCCATCTGTAGTTTATGGGCACCATCCAGAAACCAAAAAATTCTTCGTTGCTTCTAAGTCTGCATTCAACAAAAACCCAAAGTTAAACTATTCACATGAAGATATCGAAAAGAACCATGGACATGCTCCAGGTCTAGTAGATAAACTAAAGTCTGCATTGGATCACCTACCTAAAGTTGCGCCTAAGAAGGGTGTTTATCAAGGTGACATTATGCACAGTGGCGACGTTGAACATCACAAGAGTGGTGGAGTTTCTTTCAAGCCAAATACTATCACTTACACTGCTAAAGGCGATCAAGCTAAAGAACACAAAGAAGCTAAGCTAGGTGTTGTTACTCATACCAAGTATGAGGGTAAGAACATGGCTTCTATGAAAGCCACACCACACGTTAGTGATTCTGAATTCGGTAAGCACAAAGACGTTGCTCATCACACAGCAGAGCATGACACTTCTAAGATCCATTATCCAGAAAGTGCTCACAAAGAATTTCAAAGCCACATGGATGCTGCTAAGAAAATCCACGACACACATGGCAAAGATATGTATAAGGCTACTGAGAAGCATCGTGGTGAGAATACTCACATGACTACTTACATCAATAGCACTGTCAAGAATGATGAGAAGCCATCTGCTGAAGGTTTCCAAAAACATATTACCGCACAGGGTGAGAAGGCAGCTGCTAAAGTTAAAACAGAAAAGTCTCAGACTGCTAAGAGAGCAGAGCATGCCGAACATGTCTCTCACGTCGAAGCTAATAAAGAACACTACAACAATCTGTTCTCAATGCATCACCACCTACAACAAGCAAAGAATACTCTAGTTAAACATCTAGAAACCCATGAAGGTGGATACGAACATCACATTAACGGCACTAAATCTAAACCAGAAGGTTTCGTTGTTAACCATAAAGATGAACCAACTAAGTTGGTAAACCGATCTGAATTTGCTAAAGCTAACTTACTAAAGGTAAAGAAATGATTTCATTTAAAGAATACGTAACTGAGAGCAGCCTCGCTGACCAGATTCTTGCTTCTGCTAAGGCAGCTGGCATCAATGCTAAGAAAGCGCCTCCACTAGAAGACCGTAAGAAGGCTACTGTTAAACTACTCAAGCACAGAGCAAGAGAAGCCAAACGCAATCCTCCTCCACCACGTGAGATGCCACCACGTAAAACTGGTTTCGGTTCTGGTGCAGAGGATGATACCAAAGGAACTTAAATGAAAACCTTTACGGAATATCTAAAAGAAGATTTAGTGGAAGAACTTTCTCCAGAACAAATGTTCGATCTAATTGAAGAGATGGCGTCAGAGATTTCTGAAGAACTTCAATTAGATATTGAACAGGTTTGGCAAGAACTAGATGAGTTTAGCGACAATGAACTCGTTGAAGCATGCAACTGCTGGAAAGGTTACAAGCGTAAGCCTGGAACTAAACCATGCGCTGAAGGTTCTTGTGTTAAAGAAGAAGCTACGCTAGACGAAGCAGCTGTCGACGCTAAAGGATATAAGTCTTCTACTGGTGGTTTGACGCAAAAGGGTCGTGACGCTTACAATAGAAAAGAAGGTTCTAATCTAAAGGCTCCAGTTACCACACCTCCTTCTAAGTTAAAGAAGGGTAGCAAAGCTGCCAATCGTAGAAAATCTTTCTGCGCTCGTATGTCTGGTGTAGAAGGTCCAATGAAGAAACCAAATGGTGAACCAACACGTAAGGCGTTGGCACTAAGAAAGTGGAACTGCTAATGTTATCCTTCCTTTCATTCCTAAAAGAATCCAAGTCCGAGAAGCATGCGGTCATGGCTTTTGGTCGTATGAATCCTCCAACTGCTGGGCACGAAGAAGTAGTTAAGAAGATGCATGAGGTTGCCAAGCACCATGGTGCTGAACACCACCTAGTTCTTTCTCATAGCCAAGACGCAAAGAAGAATCCACTGCCAGTCGATAAAAAAGTCGAGCATGCTAAGAACGCATTCCCTGGAACTAATGTTCGTGGTGCTTCTAAAGACAAACCTACAATCCTTCATCATGCTGCAGACTTACACAAAGCAGGTGTGAAGCATCTGCACGTTGTTGCTGGTTCAGATCGTCATCAAAGTATGCACGAATTGTTACATAAGTATAATGATGGTAAAGAACATGCGCATGGTTCTTACAAATTCAAATCAATCACATTGCACTCTTCTGGAGACCGTGATCCAGATTCTGAAGGAACTGCTGGTGTTTCTGGAACTAAAATGCGTGAGCATGCAGCTTCTGGTAACAAGAAAGATTTCCATGCTAATCTTCCAAGCAATATGAAACCAGAACATAAAGAAGCATTATATCACGACTTAAGACATCATATGGGTGCAAAATGACAGAACAATTAAAAGAAGCAAGAATGTCTGCAGCTGTAAAACTACAGCGTGCATTCCAACGCCAACAAGAGAAGTCTGAGGCATCTCGTCGTCGTGGAGAAGAATTGTTAAAACAAGCAAGAGAATCTCAACAGAAGAAACAACAGACAAATGAAGAGACTCTTGACCAAGCAGCTGATCGCAAAAAGCAATTGAAAAAGTTTAAGGACATGGTTGATAAGAGACAAATAGAAGAAGCTGCTACTGGTAATCCAGGTGGTGGTTATCATGGCACTCATGTATCTGCAGATGACAGATATGATGAGATCCACGCTCATGTTAAAAACCTAACAGATGCTGATGACAAAACTGTTAAGCATTACTTAGATTCTGGTCATGGAACTAGACTAGCAGGTAAAGAAGAAGACCATGCTTATATCAAGAAAGACTTTGATAAGTTTATGAAGTATTACAGACCGAAGTCTTACGAAAAGAAAGACAAGATTCAAGAAGTTCTCACTAAAGACACGCCAGCTAGTGAAGTGATCAAAGACTTTGTGCATTCTGATAATCCAAAATTTGCGGGTAAATCCAAAGAGAAGCGTAAACAAATGGCGCTTGCTGCTTACTATGCCAAACAAAGAAACGAAGAAGTTGTCCATGAGGGTACTGTTCAACCATCTGGTACAGACAAAATAGAAGTTGCTGGTAATGAAGTTCCAGCTAACAAATCGAAAGGGAAGACTGTGAACCAATTTAAGTTTTTTACAAAAGAAAGCGTAGATACAGTGAATGAATCTTACGACTTTGATACTGCTGCTATGGCTAAACAAGAACTAGCAGATGTTAAAAATAAGAAGCATCGTGGTCGTGGTAAGGTTGCTAACCTACTACGCAAACTTGGTATGAAAGAAGAAGTTGAACACCTTGATGAGAAAATCACCCTCGATGGAAATGGAAAAGTTGTTGACCATGGACCACAGAAACTGCGTCCAAAGAATCCAGCACCAGCTGGTTCTAAATCTGACTCTCCAGGCTTACACTCATTCCTAGCAGCGCAACGTAAGAAGCGTGCAGAAGGTCAAGCGAAGATGAATTCTGCAGCCGAAAAACTAAAGGGAACGGCAATGGCTAAAGAAGAAGTTCTAAGAGAAGCTAGAGTTGAGATTGAAAAAGACGAGTACGAAAAAATCAAGCAGAAACATAAAGAAACATCCACAGCGAATCGTTACGGCAATCATGCTAACTCTTTACACGTTTATCATAATGACAATGGTCATGTTGTAAACCAGACTTACGCCCACCATTCTCATGGCTTGCCTACAATTGAACACGAGCCAGAAACAGGAAAGCATTACAAATATGTAAAAGAAGAAGTTGAGAAGTTAGACGAGATTAGCAAAGAAACTGCTAAGTCTTATGTTGTGAAGAAGATGGACAAAATCGCTGCAACTGGTGGTACTGAAGGCGCAGATAAAGTAAAGAAGAACATCGATGCTATGCAGGGTGCGCATGAGCGCATCGTTGGTGCAAAACCAACAAGCCCAAAGAAACTAAAAGAATTCATCGAAACTCTAAAAGAGGGTAAGGTCGCAGTAGACGTAAACAAAGTTAATGCTGCTGGTCAAGAACCTCACGAAGAGAAGTGGGAAGATGCTAAGAAGAAGCAAGTGAAGAAAGAATCCTTCACTGCTGAAGAACTTCTACAAGCATTAAAAGAAGGTCTATGGCCAGGAACTCCAGAACATACTGCTAAATTTGGTGACAAATATAAGCAGTCACAGGGTGGTGGATCTGGTATTAAGAAGGGTAGCCGTTATGGTGGTTCTCTACAAAAGGATGAACCAGATCATGATGAAGATGACGAACCAAAGAAAGCAGGTCGCAAGGTTGGTTCCAAGTCTGGTGCAAGAAGCACTGGCACTTCCAAACTTATAAATAAACAATAAAGTCCAATTTAAGGAGACATAAAAATGGCACTATGGGGAAATACAGACGCAGAGGGCAGCAAGCCAAAGTATCTAAACACTGCTGGTAAGGCAGCGGTTGAGGGTATCTCTACAGCAGAAGCATTAGTAGCTGCAAACAAGGCAAAGGGTGTTGCTCATCCAGGTTGGGTTACTACTCTTACTTACACTGACGCACAGGGTAATACTCGAAACAAGACTGAAGTTCTAGTTGCTATGGGTACAATCACTGGCGACGATAACACTGACGATACTACAATCGGCGCTGACGCTTAATATTATTCTGGAGGGCTAATCCCTCCACTTGATTATGCACGAAAAACTGAATGAAGGTAACTTTCTAGTATATGCAATGCACCACTATGATAATCCACAATGTCATAGCGTAGCAGAGTTTGAGGAAGACTTAAAAAAGATCCTATATCTTAAGAAGTTACTGTCTCGTTATAAGAATAATAATGAGTTGAGAGAACGATTAATACTTAACCATATTATCGTTCTCTACAACATTTTTGGAGAAGCTGCAACCAATATGCTCTTCTACAAAGTTGAAGAATCTTGTTGGGATGTATTAGTAACATTTTTAGTTTATCTTGGTAGAATGCCAGAGACGATTCCTCAATACGGAATTAAACTCTCTGAGATCAAGTTAGATGAAACTGTAATTGCCACGTTAAGGAATATTTAATGAGTCGCCTAGTAGATAACGCTATCGCATTAAAAATAGTTAAAATGCTTGTCACAAATTTTACTGACACACAAGCATTTAAACTAGGCATCATCGATGCTCGTGGTAATACACTAAAGCCAGCAAGCACTCTAAAGTCAGAAGCAGAAAAGAGCGCATTCACTTATTTGAATCGCTTAGTCTTCAACATGAAGAAAATCATCAACAGACTTCCAGGTGGCGAAACCCAGCTGAAGAGTCTAGTTGGAGCATTGTGGTTAGTTAAAGAATACTATGAGAGTGGTTCTCGCACCACATCTCTAATGGAAGAACGCTATGCAGAAGTAATGCGTATGTTAAACAACAACGTAATACTTGCTGAAGAACAAATCATCGTAGCTAAAGTTCTTTCCGAAGAAGTTGGTACAGGCGCTGTTGCTGGCGCACCAACAAACAACACTGCAGGCGTTGAAGTTAAGCAACCAAAGATTGATAAAAAGAATATTAAAAAGTATCAAGTGATGAACCGTAGATCAACACCAGTGGGGTGCTAAATGTGGGTTCTTGATTTCCTACCGTTTTGGGTTTTTCATCTAGTTCTACTAGTTGGTGTAGTAGGATCTTTCATATCATTCTTCGTGGGTTCTATCCCACTAATAAACAAATATATCATTCCAGTAAAGATTGTATCACTATTTCTATTAGTTTGTGGTCTTTATATGGAAGGTGGAATCTCTAATCAAGAACGCTGGGAAGCTAAGGTAGCTGACGCTAAATTAGAGATGGCCAAAAAAGATACTGCTTCAGCTGAAGCAAGTACTAAAGTTGTAACTAAGTACGTAACCAAAATTGAAGTTGTTAAGGAGAAAGGTGATGCAATCATCAAAGAAGTGCCAAAGTATATTACTAAAGACGCTGACAATCAGTGCGCTATCCCTAATGGTTTCGTCTTGCTCCACGACAGTGCCAGTCGCAATGAAGTTCCCGACTCCACCAGAAGCGTTGATGCAGGAACCTCCGAAGTTAAACTCTCTGGGGTCGCAACAACAGTCACAGAAAACTACACCACCTACCACAAAGTAGCCGAGCAATTAAGATCGTTACAAGAGTGGATAAAAGAACAACAACGAATCTACAATAAGTAACCTATGGATACAGAAAGAATTGCTAAATTGGAAGCGCAAGTAGAAGGAATCAAGGATGATGTGGCTGAAGTGAAAAGCGACATCAAAGACTTACATTCTCGTATAACTACAGGTAATCGTGAGATTATGGATAAGTTGGACGAGAAGATTGACGCACTTGCAAAATCAGATAAAGCCCAACATGAGGCTTTAAAGTCTACAATGGACGAAGTTAAAGGACGTGTAGATATTCTTGAAAGATGGCGTTGGATGATTGTCGGTGGTGCAATAGTTTGTGGTTACCTAATAGGACACCTAGAGGTTTTCGGCAAGATTTTTGGAAAATAAATTTTGCTTTGCAACCGTGAATGGGGTATAATTACTCTATTCATGGGATTTTGTAATGTTATACATCGACACAAAGTATGCTCAACTCTTAGGACCACGCCTAAGAAATTTCAAAAAGAAAAAAGATTACCACTGGAACTTCTCTTGTCCGTTCTGTGGCGATAGCGCAACCAACAAGCTGAAGGCTCGTGGTTATCTCTATCGAACTAAGGCTGATCTTTTTTACAAATGTCACAACTGTGGTAAGGGAACCAATCTTGGTAACCTAATCAAGTATGTAGACACAAACCTTTATGATGAATATGTTTTGGAACGCTACAAAGCTGGCGCAACAAGATACAATGATCACAAAGACATTAGTGACACTAGTGTTATTCTAGAAACTCCCAAAGAAGAACTTCTTGAGGATGATATCCTCGAGTCACTAACACGTATGGATAAGTTGCCAGCAACGCACCCAGCGTTAAAGGTTCTTATTGATAGAAAGATTCCACGAGACAAGTGGCATCTTCTTTATTTCGCTCCAAAGTTTAAGGCATTCACCAATTCGGTGTCTCCGAAATTCCAAGAACCAATTGAGGGCGAACATCCAAGGTTGATTATCCCATACTTTACCAATGCTGGTAAGTGTTTCGCTTTCCAAGGTAGAGCATTCGGTGATGAACAACCTAAGTATTACACAATTAAGGTAGATGAAACTGAGGAGAAAATTTATGGACTTGATCGCATTGACTTTGGAAGAAGAATTTATGTGGTGGAAGGACCAATTGACTCTCTTTTCATCCCGAATTGTGTGGCTGTTTCAGGATCCAGCTTTGACATGCCTACTATTAAGTCTATACTACCAAATGCGACACTGGTAATGGATAATGAACCAAGATCCAAAGAGATTACCAAACTATTAGAGAAGAATATTAAGGCAGGTTATTCGGTGTGTATGTTCCCAGAACATATTGAACAAAAAGACATCAATGATATGATTGTCAAGGGTGGGATGACACCAGAGGAGATCCTCGAAACGATAAATACAAATACCTTTTCAGGAATTGAAGCGACACTTAGATTTAGCACATGGAAGAAAATATGAAAGTAAAACTGATCAGTTATAGCAAACCCTCTCGTGAAATGTATGACGAAGGGTTAATGGATGCACAAGAGTTAGTTGCGTTTTGTGCGAGAGTTAGTAATCCAAGCAACCAGTTCAACACAGATACAGCAGAGAAGTTGATTCGTTATTTGGTCAAGAACAAACACTGGTCACCACTAGAAATGGTAAGTGCTTGTCTTGAAGTTGAAACTACACGTGATATCGCTCGTCAGATGTTACGTCATCGTTCTTTCTCGTTTCAAGAGTTCAGCCAACGATATGCAGATCCAACTAAAGATCTAGATTTTGTTGTCCGTGAAGCACGACTACAAGATACTAAGAATCGCCAGAACAGCGTTGACTTAGACTTGTCTACGGATAAAGATCGTCAGATTGCATACCAATGGGAAAATTTACAGCGTGATCTAATTCAAAGAACACGTGATGTTTACTCATGGGCTATCGAAAAAGGAATCGCCAAAGAACAAGCACGTGCGGTATTACCTGAGGGACTTACTGTTTCTCGTCTTTATATGAATGGCACACTACGCAGCTGGATCCATTTCATTGATCTCCGTAGTGGTAATGGCACACAAAAAGAACACATGGAAGTCGCACGTGAGTGCGCAAAAGTAATCGCTGAAGTTTTCCCGATGGTGGATGACTTCGTCAACAAATAATAATAAAAATTGGAGTAACTTATGGAAGATGTCGTGCATGGCATTAAGGTGGACTATTCACGTGATAGTCTATTCGACGAACTAGGAAAGATTAGATTAAAAGAAAGTTACATGCGAGATGAGGAAGTTTCGCCACAAGAACGATTCGCTTATGTTAGCAGTATGTTCGGTAGTAATGACGAGCATGCTCAGCGCCTGTACGAATACTCAAGTAAACATTGGTTGTCGTATAGTACTCCCATTCTCTCCTTTGGGAGAAGTAAGCGTGGTTTGCCCATCAGCTGTTTCCTCAACTACATCGAAGATACAGCAGAGGGACTAGTTGATAATCTTAGCGAAACTAATTGGCTTTCTATGCTTGGTGGTGGCGTGGGTATTGGTTTTGGTATCCGCAGTGCAGATGATAAGTCTACTGGAGTTATGCCTCACCTCAAGATGTACGACGCATCGAGCCTCGCTTATCGTCAAGGACGCACGAGACGTGGTTCTTATGCTGCTTATCTTGACATCTCTCACCCTGATATTTTGATTTTCTTGGAGATGCGTAAGCCAACAGGCGACCAGAATATGCGTTGCTTGAACTTGCACCATGGGATTAACATCCCAGATGCATTCATGGAAATTATCGAGCGTTCAATGGTTGACCATGAAGTTGATGATTCGTGGGAGCTGAAAGACCCACACAGTGGTGAGGTGCGTGAAGTTGTATCTGCTAAAGAACTTTGGCAAAAGATTCTCGAGATGCGCATGCAGACTGGTGAACCATATCTGCACTTCATTGATGAATCAAACCGCAAACTACCACAGTGGCTGAAAGACAAAGGACTTAAAGTCCACCAATCAAATCTTTGCTCTGAGATTATTCTGCCAACAAATGAAGAGCGCACAGCGGTTTGTTGTTTGTCTTCTCTGAACTTGGAGTATTATGATGAATGGAAGAACGATACTTTATTCCTTCGTGATGTTGCAGAAATGCTTGACAATGTTCTTCAGCATTTTATTGATCATGCACCTGCCGCAATCGAAAGAGCGAAGTACAGTGCCATGCGAGAAAGGTCAATCGGCATCGGTGCGTTGGGTTGGCATGCCTACCTGCAAAGAAACAACCTCCCATGGGAGTCACCACTTGCAGTAGGAAAGAATAAACAAATTTTTGCACACATCAGAGGAAAATTAGATGAAGCGAATAAAGAACTCGGACTGGAGCGTGGCGAAGCACCTGACGCTGTTGGCACTGGGAATCGCTTTAGTCATCTTATGGCTATTGCTCCCAATGCTTCTTCTTCCATTCTCATGGGGAATACTTCTCCTTCTATTGAACCTTATCGTGCCAACGCTTATCGCCAAGACACTTTATCGGGTTCTCACCTGAACAAGAATCGCTATCTCGATAAAGTTATCAAAGACTATCTTGGAAAGGATGAAGAATTTGGTGCAGTTTCTGCGGAGAAATATGATGAAATCTGGCGTAGTATTATTGCGAACGATGGTTCGGTTCAGCACCTCGATTGGATGGACGACTGGACAAAAGATGTTTTCAAAACGTCTATGGAAATTGACCAGCGCTGGGTCGTACAACACGCAGCAGATAGGCAGGTATATGTAGACCAAGCCCAGTCTTTGAATGTATTCTTCCGACCAGACAGCCACATCAAATATATCCATGCAGTCCATTTCCAAGCATGGAAGCAAGGATTGAAAACTATGTACTATTGTCGTTCTGATAAGATCGCTAAGGCAGATAAAGTTGCTAAGCGTATCGAACGTGAAGTGATTAAAGAAATTAACTTACACGACTTAGCACAAGGTAATGAATGTTTAGCCTGTGAAGGTTAAACAATGGACCAAATTTATTATTGGGATTCTTTATTGACAGCAGAAGAACTTTCTGCTGTTGTTAATGAGATTAAAGAATGTAGATGGGAATTTGGCGGGAGGGGTGCAGCGAAAGACGACACTCGTGACTTCTGGTATATGGAACTAGATAGCTGCACTACTACTGAAACTATATTAAAGAGTAAGGTAGAAAGCATTTTAAAAAGACCTGTCGAAATGGATAGGTTATATGCAAATGCTCAAGCCCATGGACAATCAGCTTGGATTCATAGTGATGTTGTGGCAGAAGAAGAAGGTGAGTGGGGTAGTTTAGTTTACTACATCCACGATAACTGGAAGCCACAATACGGTGGACATCTGATTTTTATGACAGACGATGAGACAACAGTCACTTCTTCTATATTCCCAAAAACAAACTCAGCTGTGATGTTTAATTCTAAAATTAAACACATGGCATTAGAACCAACAATTTACTGTAAGCAACAACGATTAAGTATAGCTTACAAATTTAAGATATTAGGAGAATAAAATGGTAAAGAAACAAGGTAGAATGACTGATGAAAGAACTTATTTTAAGCCATTTAACTACCCATGGGCATATGAAGCATGGCTAAAACATGAACAGGCTCATTGGCTTCACACTGAAGTGCCTATGATGGAAGATGTGAAAGACTGGAAGAAAAAGTTAACCAAAGAAGAGAAACACTTCTTGACTAACATTTTCCGATTCTTCACACAAGGAGATATTGACGTAGCTGGTGGTTATGTTAAGAATTATCTTCCATACTTTCCACAACCAGAAATCCGTATGATGTTGTCTGGCTTCGCTGCACGTGAAGCGTTGCACATCGCTGCTTACTCACATCTGATTGAAACTCTCGGTATGCCTGAGTCAACTTATAATGAGTTTCTCGAATATCAAGAAATGAAGGATAAGCATGACTATGTTTTGGACATTTCTAGCAGAAATGGCACTATTGCTAGCACTGCTGAGCACATCGCTGTTTTTAGCGCTTTTACTGAGGGGATGCAGCTTTTTAGTTCTTTTATTATGCTTCTTAATTTTCCTCGTCATGGCTTGATGAAAGGTATGGGGCAGATTGTTACTTGGTCTATCGTTGACGAAACGATGCATGCTGAGTCAATGATCAAACTGTTCAAAGAGTATATTAAAGAAAATCCAGAGATTTGGAATGATGAACTTAAAGGAAAGATATATACAATCGCTGAAAAGATGGTTGAGTTAGAAGACAAATTTATCGACCTGTCTTTTGCCAATGGTGATATGCGTGATCTAAAGGCAGAGGAAGTTAAAGAATACATCCGCTATATTGCAGATCGTCGTTTAATTAGTCTGGGTATGAAAGGCATCTTCAAGCGAAAGAAAAACCCATTACCATGGGTTGAAGAAATGATCAATGCTCCAGTTCACGGTAACTTCTTTGAGAATCGTGTGACCGACTACGCAAAGGGTGCGTTGTCTGGTAGCTGGGACGACGTATGGGGAAAGGCAGCTTAATGGCAACTAAATACTTTGAGTGTACAGAATGTGGAGCGAGAGGAAAGATAACTCTCAAAGGAGATGACCACAGCACCGAAGATTGCGTATATTGCCCAGTCTGTTCTGCTGACATCTACGAAGAGGAGGATCTCGAAGATGAGGAATGACTTGGTATTACAACAACGAAAGTGTAGAACAATTACCTGAAGACTGTGTTGGCTTTGTTTATTTAATTACGAACAAAGCCACAAGTCGTATGTATATCGGTAAAAAACTCGCCAAGTTCTCAAAGACGACTTATAAAACAGTCACCTTAAAGAATGGCACTAAGAAGAAAAAGAAGATTAAAGGTAAGATCGACTCCGACTGGTTAGATTATTACGGTTCTTCTAACGAACTAAATAAAGATGTAGCATCTCTTGGGAAGGATAACTTCACCCGAGAGATTTTGTTTTTCTGTAAATCAAAAGCCGAATGCTCTTACATCGAAGCACGTGAGCAATTCGCAAGAAGGGTATTGGAATCCGACGATTACTACAATAACAATATAATGTGTAGAATCCATGGATCCCATATAAAGAACAAACTATGACATACTTACTATTAGTAGTAGCACTATCTCTTTCAGCTGTAGCAGCTTGGTACGCCATCGCAGGTCTGATGGCTATCTTTGCAGCAGCTGCGATTCCTATTGCAGTCATGGGTGGGTTGTTGGAAACTTCCAAGTTAGTTATAGCGTCATGGTTATACAGAAACTGGAAAGAAATACCAAAATTGATGAGAGCGTATTTTACCTTCTCGTTGGTGGTATTGATGATGTTAACATCGATGGGTATCTTCGGATTCTTAAGTAAAGCACACTTAGATCAGGCGATTCCGACTGGTGATGTGGCAGCAAAACTAGCACTAATAGACGAAAAGATTAAAACCGAAAAGGAGAATATCAATGCAAGTCGTAAAGAACTTTCTCAACTCGATGCTCAAGTTGATCAAACCATATCAAGGACCACAGACGACAAAGGAGCAGAGCGAGCCATTGCCATCCGCAGAGGACAGCAAAAAGACAGAGCCAGAATCCTTAGTGACATCGGAGCCAGCCAAGCAAGAGTCGCCAAACTCAACGAAGAAAGAGCGCCAATCGCCAGCGAAGTCCGCAAAGTCGAAGCAGAAGTTGGACCAATCAAATACATTGCAGCCCTCATCTACGAAGAAAACGCCAGCGAAGAGATCCTCGAAAAAGCAGTTAGAATCGTAACATTAATGATTGTTATTGTTTTTGATCCGTTGGCAGTTCTTATGCTTATTGCTGCTAACTGGTCATTAAAGAATAACAGAAAACCAGATTGGACTAATTTCTTCAAGAAACGTAGTGAAGTAGATTTAGAAGAACTTCCAGAAGTTAAAGAAATTAAGATTGAAGACGATATTACAATTGGTGATAAACCAGATGCATGGGTAGCCGATGTAGGAGAAAAACCTACAGAGGAAGAACTTAATGATATTAATCTTGATATCGAAGAACCTAAGAACGAATGGTCACCAGAACTATATCAAAGAGTTCGTCACAAAACTGAAACAACCAAGACAAGATCTTTCTTAAACAAGATCCAGAAAACATTATCTGGTGAAAAGACGATTGAGAAAGAAGTCGAGGAACTACAAAAAGAAAAACCAAACAAACCAGTAGAGTATGATTCTGCTGGAAGAAGAATAACACCTTGAAAGTACTCTGTCCTAAATAGAAATGGATTGAGAACTGTGGTTATAATGTAAGGCATAAACAACAAAGGTAAAAAATGAACAAGAAGATCGCTTTAACAGCGGTGCTTTTTGTTATGACTACATCTAGCGTATGGGCTGTTGATCCCATCGTAACTGACTCGACTTCTAATAGCACCTCTTATTCAAGAACAGAGAGCACTACAACAGTGAAGTCTCCACCGCCAACAGCTGTGGCTCCTGCTATCACTACAATTAATAATGATGTCTGCGCAACTGCAGCATCAGGCGCAGTACAAACACAAATCCTTGGTATCTCCATGGGTGGCACAACTCGTGATATGAATTGCGAACGTATCAAACTTTCTAAAAACTTATATGACATGGGTATGAAAGTTGCTGCTGTAGCAACTCTATGCCAAGATGATCGTGTATTCAAAGCTATGTTAGATGCTGGAACACCATGCCCAATTCAAGGTAAAATTGGTGAACAGGCTAAAGAACTTTGGATCGCTAAAGGACGTATCAAAGAAAATGATATCGTTCAGTTACCAGAAAAGAAAAAAGAAGAACCTGTTAGAGAATCAGGCGAGAAGTAATGAAGAAACTGCTTGCGCTTTTATTAGCGTTAGTAGTTTCTTCCGTCTCGGCTGAACAAACCGCTAACCTAATTACCAACACTTGGTCTGGTGCAACCAATTACACTGGAACTGGTGGTGGATTTTCTGGGGGTAACATCCCAGGATATAACGCATCCACAAATACGGTATACTTTGGTTATAGCCAAGGAACTGTAGCGCAGACAATCGCTATCAACAACGCTCTGCAAGGGAGTGGTGTTCAGGTTGGTGGTGTGAATTATGGTATGTCTTACCTAAATGGTGGTGACGCATACGGCACGTTGAGCCTATCTGTTAATGTTACCAGCAACAATGGCTCCAATCTTCATAATTATTCTCACGCATTTAATACTATAAATCCTGCATGGCAGCAGTTTAGCCAAACTCAAACATTCACCAACCCATACGACATAGCGAATCTCGGTAATGTTTCCATGAGCATTACAGGTAAGGATTCTAGATGGTGGGCTGGTTACTATGGTCCACAGGTTAAAGATCCCTATCTAAAATTAACATACACTGTTGATCCATGTGTAGCAAACCCAGCATATTCCCCATCTTGCCCGAACTACAACACTGTAAACATAAGTAACAACCTAGTTCCAAATCCAGGTGGTTATGCTGTTTCTGGTGGTAGTATCGAACAAAGCTATGCAATCAATCAGGCACTAGCATTATCTGGTGCTGGTGTAATGATCCACGGATTCCAGTGGGGATATCAGGCTAACGCTAATGGTCCATACTGCGCTTTCTGGTTAGTTGGGTGTTGGGATCAAAGAACACCTAGCGTAACAACCGATGTGAGTATTACAGACTCTGCAGGTTCTACACTTTACAGCGTATCAAGAAATTATCAAAATAGCTACAATACTACTAGCTACTCTTACCTATTCCCAACAAGTAGAAATCTTCTATCTCTTGGTAGATTCAACTTCAGTGCAACCACAAATGACCAAGCATATATTGGCGATATGTGGAGCAGAGCAGTATATACACCAGACCCATGCGCAGTCAATCCTCTGTCAAGCACATCTTGTCCTTTATACCAACAAGCATTTTTGGAGCAACAGTGTGCTAGCAACCCTCTTTATTCTACTCAGTGTAGTGGCTACGCTGTGGCTTATTTCAATCAGCAGTGCTCAGCAAACCCACTCTACAACCCAAGCTGCCCAGGATACGCATCAGCGTACCTAAATTATCAGTGTTCTATTAACCCACTATACGCAACCACTTGCGCAGGATATGAAACAGCGTACTTCAATCAGCAATGCTCAGAGAATCCATTGTATAACTCTCGTTGTCCAGGATATGAACAAGCGTATACTACACAACAGTGCTCTCTTAATCCACTTTACTCAACAACTTGCACTGGTTATGCTGATGCCTACTTTGTACAACAATGTAGATTGAATCCATTATACGATGTTGGGTGCACAGGTTACGCTGCTGCTTATAAGTCTCAGCAGTGTTCACTTAATCCACTATATGCAACTGACTGTCCAGGTTACGCTGCAGCGTATCTTAGCCAACAGTGTAGCATAAACTCTCTATATTCGACATCTTGTCCAAATTATGCTACAGCATATTTCAATCAACAATGTAACTTGAATGGATTGTATGATCGCACTTGCCCTAACTACTCTGAAGCATATGCTAAAAAGATGCTACTTGAACAGCAAAACCTTGCTTCCACTGTGGCTACTGCTGGCGTCGTTGCTTCTACTGCACCGACTAGTACATCAACTGTAAGCACAGAAGGAACTGTTTCATCTACTCCTTCTACTACTGGTAGTGCTGTTGTTGATAAAGCACTTCCACCTCCAGCTACATCTGCAAACTCTGCAGCTGCACCTGCTGCCCCAGTTCAATTAGTTCAAGCACCTCCATCACCAAACGCACCTGCTGGTCCACAACAGGCAAAGAATGAAGGTGGTGAAAAGAAACCAGAAGGTGGTCCAGAAAAACAAGGTGGACCACAACCACAAATGGCACAAGGTGGACAGGGTGGTGAGAAGCCACAACCAACGAATCGTCAGGCACTAGCAGAACGTAGACTAGAAGCAGCAAGAAAAGAAGCCGTTGAAAAGGGTAAGAACCTAGCCAACGATATGGGTAAGGCAACTACTATAGAAGCGCAAAAACAATTACAGAATGTAGTTATCCAAGCAATGGGGTTTACACCTGGATTTGACGCTTATGGTAAAGCAGTTGTACCAGACGTGGTTGGTTATAAGCCATTCACTGTTTATAATGGACAGGTAAATGTTGACAATCGTCGACTGGGATTGGGTTTGTATGGACCATCCGATAGATTACATAATGATCTAGTAAATTCACAATACAATAGAGGGAATTAAAATGTCAGAAGAAATTAAAGATGTCAATGCTAAGATTGACCAAGCTGAAGCAGCAATGAAGAAATATGCAAGTAAAGATACTGTCATCAGTATTGGTGGGTATGAGTTTACACCTGCCAAACTAATGGTAGCATTCACTCTTGTTTCTTCAACACTCGGTGCATTGTATGGCGCTTTCGAAGTGTATAAAGACTATCAAAGTATGAAAGAAAAGATCGCAAAATATGTTTCTCCAGACTTGACAGAAATCTATAAAAAGCTAGAAGTCACTCAACAAAATGCTGAGAAGTCTGTACAGTACACTCAAGATATTAAGAATGACTTGAAGGGTGACATTCGTCGCCTAGAAAATACTGTTGAGCAGGTAGAGCGTAGTGCAAAACAAAGCCAGCGTGAAAGTGATCTCGCAGTTAAAGAAGTTCGTGATGAACTACGCAAGAACAATCGAGAAGTTGATCAGGCTTTAAAAAATATCGAGCGTGGTGTCGATCAAAAGATCCAAAGAGCACTTGACAATCCATTGGCTAAATAATTGGTCATAGTTATAAGGAGTAAAAATGGCAGAAGAAGTTAAAAAAGTACCTACACGCAGTGAGCGTGAGGCTGCTATTAAAGATAAAGCAGGTTTGGTTATTGTTGTAATGGCTTTGTTATTGGCCATCAATACATACTTCGCCAATTCATTTAGTGGTGCTGCATTGACAAACCTAATCAAAGCGTCAGACACATACGCATTCTTCCAAGCTAAGTCTATCAAGCAATCCATTGCTGAGGGACAATACGAAGAAGCTACTGATCCAAAACGCAAAGCTGAGTTAAAGGCTAAGATCGATAGATACGAATCTGATCCAGCCAAAAATGAAGGAAAGAAAGAACTTCTTGCAAAGGCTCGTGCTTATGAAGAAGCACGAGATGAGGCTAAGAAACATAGCCCATGGTTGACTTTCTCTGGTATGTTGTTCCAACTTGCAATTGTTCTATTGTCAGCTTCTATTATTGCAGTTGATATGCGTATGTACTATGCATCTTGGGGTGTAGGCGTACTAGGTTTGCTGCTACTTTCACAGGGCATTTGGCTGTGGATATAACCTAAGTAAGCACTTACTTACTACAAAAGACCCCACCAAGAGTGGGGTTTTCACATTTAGGGCTTGACATTTAGTTGACTTAGGGGTAGAATAACTGTGTTAGGGTTGATGATAGGAACTAATTATGAGTAAGATGTCTGAACTGGCTATGTTGATCCCTTCCATCGAGAAGGTTCTTGATACGACTCAACTGTCTTGTCAAGAAGTTGCAGAATACTTGGATATCCCAGTAGATTATGTCAACTATGTCGTTGCGCTCCGTTGGGAGGAACTGACCAAACAACACGAAATGATGTCATTCGCTGATGAGTGTTATGACGCCGACGCTGAGTATTATGGAGCTTGAAATGAATAAGTTTGCAAAGGTGAAACAAATGAATGAACAACACAAAGAGATTATGCTGATTGCACAAGAAGAATGTGCTGAGGTGACACAGGCTATCAGTAAGGTTTTTCGGTTCGGTATCGATGGTGAGCATAATGGTGCAACCAATCGAGAACGACTCGAAGAAGAAGTTGGTGATTTGCTTTGTATGATCGAAATGATGATCGAAGCTGAAATCATCGATGGGCAGGCAGTCGCTAAGGCTGGCGTGAATAAGAAACAGAAACTTGCAAAATGGTCTAACATTGGAGCTAAATAATGATTCAACTCGAAAACCTAACACCTGAGCAGGTAGAAATGCTTGACACTATGTGGGAACTAGAATCTTACGAAGAGTATACACAATACTTGGACAGCCTAAACGCTGAAGATCGTAAGATGGCTGAGACTCTTTCTCAGCTGGTGATTCTTGCAGAGATGGACGAACTGTTGGGTAACTGTGTTGAAGCTAAGGATGTATTAAAGAAATTTGCTTTGTAAGAGGATATCGTGTATAATAAACCTTTGAAACCTAAAAACCTTGTAGCCAAGGATTTAAGGACTCCCAAGTACCGCATGCGTGTCGTGGAGTCGAAGGTTCATTACACACGTAAAACTAAACACAAGAAGGAAACTTATGAGCAAAGTTCTATATCAGGGTGAATTGTATCGTGGTGGTCTGATGACTACTGTAGATGTATTAGAACATGAGCGTGATGTGATCGAAGTTACGCTGAAGAGCCAACTCCCTAGTGAAGATGGTGAAAAGATGATTGTAGACAATCGTTACCAAATGTTCTTCACTAGTCGTGAGTTTGAAGAATTCTTCAAGCCATTTTTATATAATATGAAAGAGAGATTTGACAATGCAAACAGTATTCAAAGCTGAAAAAGAATTTGAAGAATTTAAAACTTGGACACTAGGACTTCTCCATGATCGAAACGCAAAAGATCTGCGCATTACTTTTACCAAGCGAGATGGTACTGAGCGAGAAATGCATTGCACCCTCGTTGAGGAAGCCATCCCCCAAGAGAAACAACCCAAAACCAAACCTGAAGGTAGCAGCGTTGCTGGATCCGCAGTTCGGGTCTTTGATGTTGAAAAGCAAGAGTGGAGATCATTCCGCTGGGATTCGGTGACTAAAGTAAGTTTTAACCTTGGAGTATAATATGACTAAAGTTCTTTTGATTATTGTTTTGGCTGTAGCACTCATCATTTTGATGCCCTGTGCTACTATTTGGGCACTAAATACATTGTTCCCTGCTCTCTCAATCCCTCTAACCTTTGATACTTGGTGCGCAACTATTATCCTAAGTGGTATCGTTAGTGGCTCAACAGGTCTAGGATTCTCATTTAAGAAATGATTTTAGATTTCCCTGCCTTTCAAAACGGCAATTTTTGTAAAGTCCGAGACCTCCAAGTTTCTATCTTGGATCTCGGCTTTATTCATTCTGATGCAACTTACGATGTTCTTGCTGTTAGAGATCGTGAGTTTGTAAACCTCAATGCGCATCTGGATCGATTCAGAAAAAGTTGTTCTGGTTGGAGAATACCACTAAAGTATTCCAGCGAAGATATTGAAGCTATCCTAAGGGGTCTTCTTGTTAAGATACCACTGGATGTTAAAGATTGTCTCGTTTGGATCGCAGTGACACGTGGTATTCCTACATCTGGCAACCCAAGAGACTTGATATCTTGCGAACCGAATTTCTACGCATATATTAAACCATATTTCGGTTTCAATAAATCTAATACTGCCACAGTTTGTCTAGCCATACAACGCAGAAATGATTGCATTGATCAGACGATGAAGAATTTCGCATGGAACGATTTGAACATCGCTCAATGGGAAGCGTTAGATCGTGGATATGACACAGCTATCCTTTTGAATCGACACGGATATATCACTGAGGGTCCAGGGTTCAATGTTGGGTTTATCTCTAAAAATGGATTTATCTATACACCACGATCTAATTGTTTGCGTGGAACGACAATGCAGTTAGTTAAGAAACTCTGCGATGAGAATAATAAACATTTTTTCTATGCAGACATTTCTCCATATACAATAGAAAAAGATATAGAAGCGATGTTTTTAACTTCTACTGCTGGTGATGTTATTCCCGTCACCAAATATGAAAATAGAGTATTTGAACCAAATGAAGTTTTGAAATGGTTACAACAGAATATCTAAAAGAAGATAATAAACATTTACTATTTTTACTTCCAGGGCAATCTCTTTCTCCGAGAGCATTCTGGGATTTTAAATTACCCAATGGCAAAACACATTCAGAGTATTTTGTAGAAGCAGGCATAGATGTAATATTATTCGACCCATATGGTTATGGTAAAAGTCCGAATGCGATGAACTATGATCGAATCGGTTATGCATATCAGATTAATGAAGTAACGAATAAAATTACGAAGAATTATGAAACTAAAACTATATTCGGATTTTCTTCTACCACTGCTCCCGCATTAATTGCCAGCGAAAATGGATTCTTTAACAAAGTTATTATCCATAGTCCATGCGTTCGTGATGAAAAAAGGTTTTATACACCTCATGGTTTAATGTTTGAAACCAGTATGGAAAAACTTAAATCAGATAGAATTGCCAAAGTCAGTGATAGATTAATCCCAAAATCTAATAAATTAGATGGATGGGAACAAGCAGTTATTGATGTTATTGGTTCAGATAAATGGTCTGTTCCAGCAATTGTTGTTAATGATATTAATAACTTTTGGGCATACCATGGACATCATGGATTTAATCCAGATAATATTCCACCGATATTAGTTATTAAAGGAGAATATGACGCTGAAATGACTGGTGGTGGTTATGAAGTATTTAAGAAACTATTTCCGTGTTTTATTGAAGAAACAATTCCCAATTCGACCCACTTCTCTATGTGGGAGAATAATTCCCATGAGACTCGTAGAGTTATTATAAACTGGTGCTTGACAAAATTGCCAACTTAGGGTATAATAGATACATATAAGGAGGCTAAGAACCTATGGCAACAGCAACTAAACGTGCGAAAGCACACGCAACCCTGCGTAAGACTATCGATGAACCAGTGCTGGATCAAGAGAACTACAACGTCTCATTGACTGGCGCATTGGTTTGGTATCGTGACAATGTAGACGAAAAGAAAATTCGCAAGTATGCGATTGAGTATTTTGCAAAACTAGGCAAGAAGAAAGAAGTTCTTGCCATCAACAAGGCAACTGATTTCGATGTACGCCAACTAGGTGTGCTCTGTCGCCTTGTGTCTAATGGTAACTTGCTTAGTGATGAACATATGAACACCATTGAAAACATGGTAAATCATATCATCCGCAAAGAAAAACTACCCCAGAAAATTAAAGAAGACAAAACAGTCGTCGTGCCAGTGGCAACCCCATCCATTCAAGATCGTATGGACGAGAAAGCCCATGATCTGGCAGGTGAGATTGAAGGTGCTATTGATGAATTTATTACAACAAAAACGACAAAATTCTCTACAAAGAGTTATCTCGCTGCAAACCAAGTCGCAGCCCCTATCGCTAAACGCATCGGCGAATTGTTCGCAGGACGTATTCCAGAAATCAAAGAAGCAATTGCTGGAGATGACGAGCAAGTCGTGGAAGGTTACTCTAACTTCAACAAGCGAGAGTTGAAGAAGTTCTTGGCATTCTTAGAGGAGATCGTCTCTGACTGTCAACAACAGGTGCAAACAGCTAAGGCTAATCGTGCGCCACGTAAACGCAAAGCAGTGTCCCCCACTAAAGTGGTTGCTAAGATGAAATTTATGAAAGAGTTTGCCGATCTCAAACTCAAGTCTTGCAAACCAGAGGACATTTTGACATCTACTGAATTGTGGGTTTACAACACTAAATACCGAAAGGTTACTGTATATAAATCTGATGGTGGAATGCTATCGGTTAAAGGTACAACAATCCTTGGATTTGATGTGAAAGAATCCAAGACCATGACTTTGCGCAAGCCAGAGGAATTTTTCAAAGGGCTTGCGATGGGTAAACGTGCATTGAATGGTGCGTTTAAGAAACTAACAACAAAACCTTCTACACCCAATGGGCGTGTTAATGAAGAGTGCATTTTACTAGGAGCATTTTAATGAATTGGAATTTTATTGATGGTGGGATTGATGCAATCGTTATTGATAATTTCTTCACCAATGAACAGCTTGAGTTGATCTTTAAAGAACTGCAAGAGTTGACTACCCCAGATAATATGAAAAGTGAAGCAGATTTAAGTTCTGCTAATGTTGATGGACAATTCCTCACTAGTAAATCTGGTTTGTTCTTGGAAGAATATTACTCAAAAACTGATTATAGCTATTCTGCCTTAATGCGCCACATGAAGGAACAGATGCTTTCTGCTGAAGTTAAAGATAGACTAATTCAAGAAAATCCTCTGTACAAGAGTTTGTATGCTTGTAATGTTCGTTCTCATTTACTTTCTTATTATGAGAACAACGACTTCTATAAAGTGCATAATGATTCTTTCTTCTTCACCATCCTAACTTATTTCCACAAAACACCAAAACAATTTGAGGGTGGAGAGTTAATTTGTTATTCCATGGATGAAACTCAAAAGGTTACAATCGAACCAAGAAATAACAGAACAGTTATTATAGCTTCTTGTACACCTCATGAGGTTACTCCAATCAAAATGAACCCAGCTGATAATTTCTCTGGTAATGGCAGATGGTGTTTCACAACATTCTTTACACATCGTGACTACCGTGAGATAAACCATGATACTAATTGATTATAGTCAAGTTGCTCTTTCTGCTATCCTAACATTTCAGCGTGAGTTGAAGGGTACAGAATCTGAGGTTAAAAATCTTATTCGCCATGTGACTCTTTCTACTCTTAAATCATACAAGAAAAAGTATGGGAAAGAGTACGGCGAACTTGTAATCGCATGCGATGGTCGTAGCTACTGGCGCAAAGAAATCTTCGAACACTACAAGGCATCTCGTAAAAAGATGCGTGATAGTTCAGACTTGGATTGGAAGTTGATTTTTGATACGCTATCAGAAATGCGTGACGATCTCTCTAAACACTTTCCATACAAGGTTATTCATTTGAATCGTGCAGAAGCAGATGATGTAATCGCTGTAATGACAGAATGGTGCCAGACAAACAATCTCGTTCGAGAAGGTTTGGTTGAAGAAGCGCAACCTGTTCTTATCCTTTCTTCTGATAAAGACTTCAAACAATTACAACTCGCTCCATTCTCTTCTGGTAATGTTCGACAGTGGTCACCGATGCAGAAGAAGTATGTGACTGCATCTAAACAAGAGATTATGGATTTCACCATTGAACATATCGCTAAAGGTGACACAGGTGATGGTATCCCTAACGTCTTATCAAAGGATGATGTGTTTGTTGTAGGCGAACGACAAAAACCAGTTAGTGCCAAGCGTCTTGCTGAATTTATCGAGAAGGGTAAAGATGCATGTCGTAATGATGAAGAGCGCCGTAATTGGGATCGTAACGCTAGGTTGGTTGCGTTCGATAACATCCCAGAAGATGTTAAGAAAGATATCGTTGATGCCTACCTAAATACTAAACCCACAGGTGATAAGATGTCGATTATGAACTATTTGATCGAACATCGTTGCCGTTTACTCCTAGATGAGATTGAGGAATTTTGATGAGAAAATATGTAACGCAGGTATTCGAGGATATTAACTCGAATCCGAAGTTGATGGAACAGTATGCTAAAGACCCAATGTATAACGTGTTGGTTAAAACCATCTGCGAATATGCATTTGATCCAGCAAAGAAATGGAATCTGCCAGAAGGCGAGCCACCATACAAAGTTGCTGCAGAACCGATGGGTATGACTCCAACCAATCTTTATGGTGAACTACGCAGACTATATGTCTTCACTCGTGCGGATCTCAAACCAGTCAAACGTGAACAACTGTTTATCTCGTTGCTCGAAGGTGTGCATCCCGATGAAGCTAAACTTCTGTGTGCTGTGAAAGACCAGACACTAAACAAATTGTACCCAAAGATTACACGAAAGTTGGTAACTGATGCTGGTATCATTCCACCAGTCGAAAAGAAAGCCAAAGAAAGTGCAACATCTTGAGGACGAAGACAGAGACTTCCTATACTTCTTACTGAGTCTTGAAGAAGACGAATTTAAGATGATGTTAAACACGATGACTGATGAAGAAGCTATGCGTGTTTTAAATATGATCCAACAGGCAAAAGACGAACTGTTCGATGATTATATGGAACGAGAGGGTATGAAAGAAGCGCAGGTAGCTATAGAAAAAATTATGAGGAAATAAAATGTTATTTTTCTTTAAGAAGAAAAAACTTGTTGTTGATTGTTTCACCCACGATCGTGCTGCATATGAATTGTATCCCTTAAGAAAGGCTACTCCATATTATCCAGAGACCATTAAAAAGATGCCTGGATTTGTTAAAACACAAGACAAAGAAACCAATGTTGATATCAACATTGCTACTATTAAACAGTGTACTGGTATCACAGGGTTATATAAGCATGGCGCTATTATTCCATTCTGGACTGATTATGTTTGTCAACCACATAAGTGTATTGTAGAAAAAAGATCCAGACTGGGTGTTGCAGAGGGTATGGCTCAGCAGACTTTAACAGAGCACCCGAGAATTCAATATCCAGGATTGTTTGATGATTTTGTGAATGTAAAGTTCCAGGGTGTTTGGAATCTTTCTGAGCCGAATGGTACTAAGTTTATCGTTATGCCAGCAGTGTATAACTTAAACAACTTAAACAACAATTTCATCATTCCACCTGCGCTTTCATATTATGATATACAGTCACAGACCAATCTTCAGATGTTCATTCGTAAAGATTCACCTGACTTCACTATCTTGGCTGGAACTCCTATTTTACATTTGATTCCTTTAATTGATAGCGATAGACAAGTTGAATACAAGACACATCTAGTTGATATTGAAGAATGGACACGTGTTGGTCAAGCACCACACAATTTTCCACAATTAGGCGCTGGTGTTAGAAATGCTCGCTTTAGAAAACTCCTTAAAGAAAAGGAAGAAATGGACAAGATGGAAAAGAAATCTAAGTGTCCATTCGGGTTTAGTAAATGAAACAAAAATGGATTGATGCATTTATGGATACAGCGCAGCGTTTCGCTCAGCTGTCATCTGCAGTGAGATTAAAGGTTGGTGCAGTTGTTGTTAAGGATAATCGCATCATAAGTATTGGTTACAATGGAACTCCAGAAGGGTGGGATAACACCTGCGAAGATAAAACATATTGTGACGATGGTGACTGGAGTGAGCAACAGTATCCGAAAGATGCTAATATCTGGAGGAATTATAAACTAACCACTAAACCTGAGGTAATCCATGCTGAAGCTAATGCGATCTCTAAGCTGGCAAGATCGAACGAATCTGGTTCTGGTTCTTCTATGTTTATTACTCATGCTCCTTGCGTGGACTGTGCCAAGTTGATCTATGGTGCAGGTATTAAACATGTCTACTACCGCAACTCTTATCGCAATGAAGATGGGTTGAATTTTTTAGTTAAATGCAATATTGAAACGGAGAAAGTGTGAAACGATATTTAGCTATTCTAATGATGTTCTGTGGTTCAGCTTTTGCTGCAGAAACTATTAAAATTTATTCACCTTATAGTCCCACACATTCTGGAACACCAGCAATGTATCGTGTTATCGAGGAAGCTAACAAATCGCAGAACATTTACAAATTTGTTCTGGAGTTCAAACCTGGAGGCAATCAGATCATTGCTCTGAAAGCGATGGACGAGAATAGCCTCGGTATCATTGCTCCTGCTTTCGTTGAGAATGTTGCTAATGGTAAATTGGTTGAGAAGGACTATGTTCCTATCCATGCATTAGGTGATGCATGTTGGACAGTTATCACCAATGGATCTATCAAAGGTATTAAGGAAGTTACTGTAGGTGGTGTAGGATTCGGTAATGCTGCACACTTAACTTCTCTGGCTCTCGGAGAGAAGTATGGATTTAACGTAAGATATATTGTATTTAAGTCTAACAATGATGCGCTAGTAAATATGGCTGGCAACAATGGTGTTATCATGGTCATCGATAGATACGAAGCATACGAATCTATGAAGACTAAGAACCCCAATCTGCAAGCATTTGCTGCATCTTGTCCAACAAGACTACCACAAGCACCGAATGTTAAAACGCTGAAGGAAATTGGAATTGATGCACCATTAGTTTTTAACATAACAGTAGCCCATAAGTCTATGGATGCAGTTAGGATGAGGGCTATTTCTATTATTCTTAACCAAGCACAAGATAAAATTGGATCAGAAGAAATGTTTAGAATTTCTGGTATGAAAGTTCCAGCTGATTCTGCTGCAGTGTTCTATCAAAAGTCTACTGATACTGTGAAAAGGCTGCAACAAAAATACCGTGTTCAGATCGAGCAGTCTAAGTGAAAAATAATTTTAAAAAACTTGACTTTAATCCACTTTTGGGGCATAATTCGTTATAAATAGATTACTAGCTGCAGAAAAGACCTTACGAGTTGTAAGGTTATCTGCAGAAAGTACTTGACTTTAACCAATCTTTAAGGCATAATTCTTTCTACTATGAAAATCGTTTGTATATCCAGAATGCATAAACAGCTACCGTTAGTAAACGGCTGGAATAGCACACGCCCATCATTTTATGCCATTGAGGATAGTGGGGGTTTTGGCAAGTAAGACTTAGAATACCATAAGGTTACTTACCAAAACCCTCGAAGATGAAAATCTCGAGGGTTTTTTGTTTTAGGGGTTGACGATAGCGTTAACATGAGATAAGATCTCGCCCTGTTCTTTAAAAATTTGCGTACCAGTTTAATGAGTCACTAGCGAAAGTTCGCTAGTAGCTAGTGACTCTTTTGTTCCCGAGTAGTGTAGTGGTAACACAACAGACTTTGACTCTGCTATTGTTGGTTCGATTCCAGCCTCGGGTGCCAAACATAAACACATTGCGTGACGCCACTGTCGTAAGTGCTGCAGCACGAGAAGATAAAAAGCCTAAGCATGCAGATGGGCTCGCATGGCGTAATGTGTTTTTGTTTGGTTTAATTTTTGAAAGAGAGGACGATATGAAACGAGGTAAATCGTAGTGTCGCCCAAGTCCCCGTATGGTCTTGGGTTGGCACGTAAAATCAATTATTACGGACAACCCACTCGTGGCGTTAATGGTAGCGTACATGACTCTTAATCATCGAGGTCTGAGTTCGAATCTCAGCGAGTGGACCATATGGGGGTATAACTTAACGGCTAAAGTAGCTGGCTTTTAACCAGTTAATCAGAGTTCGATTCTCTGTGCCCCTACCAAGAATTCTTTGGGGAGTCATTAGTTTAGTGGCAAAACCACGGGTTGTGATTCCGTTATCACGAGTTCGATTCTCGTATGACTCCCCAAAGAATTTTTGCCGATATAGCTCAGGTGGTAGAGCAGCGGATTGAAAATCCGTGTGTCACAAGTTCGACTCTTGTTATCGGCACCAAATATACCCAATTAGCTCAGTGGTAGAGCAATCGCTTGATAAGCGATAGGTCAGTGGATCGTAACCACTATTGGGTACCAAGTTTTAGAATCGGTTCAGCAAACAAAATGCATTCAACTTGTAATTGAAAAACGCAAAAAAACGATTCTGTTGTATATGTCGCATTAGACTTCTGGTGAGGTCATCACCCTTTCAAGGTGACCAGAGGGGATCGTAACCCCTATGCGACTCCAATTTTGGAGATGTGATGTAATGGTAGCATAGCACAGCAAAAAAGTCATTCTGTCTATAGAATGGTTGCGGCAATGTTAAAGCTATCCCTCTGTTAAAGGGCTTGTCTGCGGTTCGAATCCCAGCGTCTCCACCAAGTTTTAGGTTAGTTACAGCAAAAATTACACATGCGAATGGTTCGCAATTTGCCTTCTAAGCAAACCTTGTGGGTTCAATTCCCACTGTAAACAAGCTAACCTGTTGTATATGCGCCCTTAGTTCAATGGATAGAATCCGAGGCTACGAACTTCGAGGTGGGAGTTCGATTCTCTCAGGGCGTGCCAGTTTTAGGATACTTACAGCAATTCTAACATAATCGTTAGGTAGCAGGTTCGATTCCTGTATTTTCCGCATGGGAAATTAGCTCATTTGGTAGAGCAGACGCAAAAAAGTATCCTGTTGTATATGGAAGCGTGGCAGAGTTGGTTTATTGTACCTGTCTAGAAAACAGACGAGTCAGCAATGGCTCCGTGAGTTCGAATCTCACCGCTTCCACCAAATATGGAGAGTAATGCAGGTGCGTTGGTGCGCCGACTAGCCTTGAAAACTAGGTTCTCAGAAATGGGATGGGGTTCGACTCCTCTGCTCTCCGCCAATTTTAGGATAGGTTCTGCAAAAACAAAACTAGCTGGTTCGATTCCAGCATTACGCTCCATTTACTGCGTGATGTGCCACGGTGGCAATCAAACTATCCTGTTGTTTAACTTTGAAATGGAGGCTCATATGCCAAGCGTGTTTTTAACAAGTGACACACACTTTGGTCACGCTGGTGTGTGTAAGTTTTTACGTGAAGATGGTTCCAAGTTGAGACCATGGGACAATCCAGATGAAATGGATGAGGCGATGGTCAAGATGTGGAACGAAACAGTAAAGCCAACTGATAAGGTCTATCACTTAGGTGATGTGGTCATTAACAGAAAGGCATTGAAGATTATGCATCGTTTGAATGGTGATAAGGTATTGATCAAGGGAAACCACGATATCTTTAGGTTGGAAGACTACACTCCGTTCTTCCGAGATATTCGTGGCTACCATGTGATGAATGGTTTAATCTTAAGTCACATCCCTGTTCATCCAGATCAATTAAGACGATTTGGTTGCAACGTCCATGGTCACTTACATAGCAACAGAGTTATGTATGAAGACAAGTGGATGGGTAGCATTGTAGATCCACGGTACTTCTCTGTCTGCGTCGAGCAAACAGACTTCAGACCCATCTTGTTTGAGGACGTCTTGAAGAGAATTCAAGAACAGGGTGGTACTGTGGGTTTCGCCAACGGTAACAAATAGTGAGTGGGCAGGATGGTAATGCAGCAGATTGCTAATCTGTCGTTGTAGTGATACGGCGAGTGGGTTCGATTCCCACACTCACTGCCAATTGTGTGTCGACACTGATCTCGGTGCTTCCGTTCTCCCGAGTTAGAATAGATTTAAGATACAACCCATAGGGGGTCGAGGTCTTACTTCAAGACGGAGCCATGCTCCCATAGTTTAATGGTAGAACGCCAGTCTTATACACTGTTTATCGCCAGATTAGCGAGTAGTGAAGGTTCGAATCCTTCTGGGAGTACCAAATTTTGCCGATGTGATGGAATTGGTATACGTGCCTGACTCAAAATCAGGATTCTGCGAGTTCGAGTCTCGCCATCGGCACCAAGATGTCGGGCTGATAGCTTAATGGTAAAGCAGCCGACTCATAATCGGTCGAGTCTGAGTTCAATTCTCAGTCAGCCCACCATTGACTTGTAAGAGTTAATGATGTATAATAACTGTTCTGCGGATGTGATGGAATTGGTATACGTATCGGACTTAAAATCCGAGTTCTGTGGGTTCGAGTCCCACCATCCGCACCAAGTTTTTGTCGCTGTGGTCTAACGGATAAGGCAACACTCTTCTAAAGTGTCCGATGGGGGTTCGAGTCCCTCCAGCGACGCCAGATTATGTAGGTGGAGCCAGTTGGATGGGCACTGGATTGCAAACCCATGGAAGCAAGTTCGATTCTTGTCACCTACTCCAGATACTTGTTGACTTACAAGTATGTTTAGTGTATAATTGAGTCTCTTTAGTTAGTTCTAAAAGTCCTCTCTAAGTCTACGGTAAATACGGAGCCTGAGGCATTTAAGACTGGTTTGGTGGTTTTACCAGATGTATATCAAAAACCACCACCTTTGCTCGGTTCGTCTATCGGTCTAGGACACCAGCCTTTCACGTTGGTAAGATGGGTTCGATTCCCATACCGAGTACCATTTGTTAGTGTTATTATGGAAGATTCCAGTGCTCACTGGATAGTGAATCTCTGAGTGGTTGTATCTCCTAGGAAAGTGCAATCAGGAGTTGAATTGAAAGCGAATGCCCTTTGGACGCATTGGGAATAAGCTGAAGCGTTAAAATCAAACTCTAGTACGGTTAAGGCTAGACTATAACATAGTAACACTAACTAATGGTAATTATGGAGCAATTGATGCTATGGCGTGTGCATCGGCGGACTGTAAATCCGTCCCCTCGTGGTAAACATTCTTGGTTCGACTCCAAGTTGCTCCACCACTTTCCGTTCCAGCTACGTGAAGTCTGGCGTTTTGTTAACGATAGAGACACGGTGTCCAGAAGACCGATAGCGCAGACGTAAGCAGAATCTGGTATGATGATCCACACATAGGAATATGCAAAGGTGGCGACAGGGTTGTAAACTCAGTTTGGGGCGACATGAAAAACGTAGCCAAACATCTTACACATGACAATTGGTTTGACAGATGCTTTGAACACCGACTGTAGGCATACAGTGGTTAGGTACTCTCCGCAAGTGAGGCTAAACTAGCAACTACCAAGTAAAGGCTGTTACTGTCGTACCCTAAGGTTAGCAAGTAGTGAGATATGCCCAGCTAACAGTTGGGAAGAATCCTCGATCTATCCAAGTAACCAAAAGCAGAGGCGCTGATAAATTCTGCATAATGGGGTCTATGTTGTGGTGACCCGAAGTCAGTTGTCAGTTGTAAGATGAATTTTGGTCTTAAAGTGTTCATGGACGCACGCAGCACTGTCACTGCTGAAGAGTGGGGATCGTTACCCCCTAAGACCGCCAATATTATGCCTCGTTAGCTCAGCGGTAGAGCAGTGCCCTTACAAGGCAATGGTCGGCAGTTCAATCCTGTCACGAGGTACCAAGTTTATAGCGGGAAGGTCAAGTTGACCCGAATGGTCTCATAAGCCATATCGAGGGTGGAGCGTTACCACCTCCCGCATCCAAGTTTTAGGATTCTTTCAGCAATTAAAAACTTTACTGGAAATAAAGCAAAGCGAATCCTGTTGTATAGTAGCCCCTGTAGTTAAATGGTAGAACATCGGTTTTGTAATCCGAGGACGGGAGTTCGATTCTCTCTAGGGGCACCATGGTAATGTAGCATAATGGTAGTGCAGCACCTTCATACGGTGTCCAGTGAGAGTTCGACTCCCTCCATTACCACCAAAGAATTATCCGAGTATAGCGCAGTCTGGTAGCGCATCTGGTTTGGGACCAGAGGGTCGCAGGTTCGAATCCTGCTACTCGGACCACTAAATAAAATTACGCCCCGATGACGGAATTGGTATACGTGTTGGTCTTAGAAGCCAAATTTTGAGAGTTCGAGTCTCTCTTGGGGCACCAAGTTTTTGGTAAGGAAAGTAAAAGGAGCATGGGCAAGTCAGTTGCAACTGACCAGATACCGCACCTGCCAAAATTAGTTTATTCCGAAGTAGCACAGCGGTAGTGCAGTTGACTGTTAATCAATTGGTCGTAGGTTCGATCCCTGCCTTCGGAGCCATATTTTTGAGGATACTATGAAAGGTAATTCTAGACACACAAGAGTGCATAAGAGAACATGCCAAAATGGCAGTAAGTCTAGCACACTTAACAAAGCGAGAAAGACTCGCAAGAAGTATAGAGGACAAGGAAGATGAGTGACGGAGGTAAAGGTTCTGCTCCAAGACCATTCTCAGTTGATCAACAGACGTTTGAAAACAATTGGGAAGCAATTTTCGGTAAAAAACCGAATGGTGGTATGAGCACACAAGAAGCTGAAGCACTTGGTACTTACCAGTCCGAAGAAAAACTGGGGGATTAGTCTAATTGGGAAAACACTAGCCTTGCACGCTTGAGTCAGCGGTTCGAATCCGCTATCCTCCACCATAATATGCCCTTATAGCTCAGTTGGTAGAGCAGCGCATTAGTAATGCGAAGGTCGGCAGTTCGAGTCTGTCTTGGGGCACCAATATCTCGATAGTGTAACGGCAGCATACCAGTCTCCAAAACTGTTGGTCGGGGTTCGAATCCCTGTCGGGATGCCAAATATGCGGGTAAGCTAAAGGTTAGTCGCCAGCCTTCCAAGCTGTGCAGAGTGGAGTTCGACTCTCCCTATCCGCTCCAATTTTTGTAACCAAAGAAAGTGAAGGTGTATCATGAAGCGTATTGACATCGATGAAGTTAAGGCTTTCATTGAGGCTCAATCTCCAGAAACTAAGATTTATATCGGAGGAGACTCTGAAAGATTCCCGATTGGGAATGACTGGTACGCAGATTATACACTCGCTATTGTAGTTCACATCGATGGTAAGCATGGATGTAAAATCTTTGGCGAAGTGCAACGTGAACGTGACTGGGATCAAAAGAAGAACAGACCACGTATGCGTTTAATGAATGAAGTTTACAAGATTGCTGAATTGTATCACAAGCTGCATGATGTTCTAGAAGACAGAGATGTCGAAATTCACTTGGACATCAACCCTAACGAAAAGTATGGGTCAAGCTGCGTTATCCAAGAAGCAACTGGCTACATTCGTGGTATGTGCAACGTAGTTCCTATGGTTAAGCCACAGGCATTCGCTGCATCATACTGTGCAGACAGACTGAAGCACATCATGAGCCACAGAAAAGCTGCATAAAAATTTTTGTTAAAATCCCCAGAATTTCGGTTCTGGGGATTTTTTTTGACTAAATACTAATAGACTCCCACAGAGGAGTCGTTCCCAATAATAATAATAACAAAGAGGAAGTCACCTATGCGTAAGCGTATCAAAACAATCACAGAACATACCCATGAGTATGGCACAATCGCCATCGAATGCTCACTATTGGATAAACTATTGGGCTATGCCAGTTTGGACGGAGTCACAACTGAGCATATTGATCTAATGCTCGATAGAACTATGAAGATTAGTGAAGAGATCGATGGTGAAACGCTAACAACTGCTGAACACATAGTACCAATTACTGCTGGAACACCAGCAGCAGCTGATGCTATTGTAACTGCAGAAACAGCAACTTACTAAATCAAAAGAATTTGGTCTACACCAAGTCGCTTGGTGATGGCGCACATCACTTAAAATTTTCTAACAACAATAATAACAAAGGAAAATAAAATGGCAGAAGTATTATCCCCTTCAGGTATGGTAATGGCAGGTGGAGGAGACGCAGGTCTCTTCGGTGGCAGTGGTCTAATCGGTGGTCTTATCTTAGGTTCACTATTGCGTAACAATGGCAACCTTTTCGGTAACGATGGTGCTGGTGTAGGTGGTGCAGTTCTACGCAATCCACCAGAACAGAACCAAGCAAACATGGATTTGATGGCTGCGATTGGCGCAGTTGATAAAGCTACAGCAGTTTCGACTGCAGCGATGGAAGCTAGCCAAGCAAACCAGACAATCGGTATCACTTCACAATTCAACAACACTACAGCATCTCTTGCTGCTCGTGTTGATGGTGTTAAGGAAGCTGTTAATGCAGGAACTATGGTTCTTGCTCAACAACTTGCTGGTCTATCTCAGACTACAATGGAAAATCGTTATGAGTTGTCTAAAGACATTAGTGAAGATGGTGACAAGACTCGTGCATTGATTACTGCTCAATACGAAGCATCATTGAATCGTCAATTGTCTGACGCTAATGCTGCAGTTATTGCTCTACAGGCACGTTTCGACACAGCAGAACGCACTCGTGGTGTTGAAGTTACTACAACTAACAACATCAATCAGATGCAAATGCAACAGCAACAACAGCAACAGTATGGTCAACTATACAATGCTATCTGGGGTCTGGCGCAATCTATTCGTTCTAACAATGAAGCGATTAACGTCGGTTCTGGCACTTTGACAGCTAACCCAACTAATACTAACACTAACATTCGTTAATTAGTATGAGTCAGAGCCAAACAATCATGCCATTTATGGGGTGGTTCCCACCACCAATTGCACCACTACCTGTGCCACCAGTTGTTCAACTGGCAGATACATCAGACACAATCATTAATGTTGGTAGTGGTGGAATTGGAGGAAATCCGAGTCCTGTCTCTGTGACTGAAGTCACAACAGCAACGTACACTGCGCTTCCAACGGATTATATGCTCTGCATATTAACTAATGGACCAGTTACAATAACTTTACCAACAGGTATACTTGGAACAGTTTATGTTATTAAAGATTGTTTTGGTGATGCGAATAATAATCCGATTACTATACAGGGAACTGGTGGTCAATTAGTCGATGGATCAACTGCCACCATCAATTCCCCCTATGGTAGTATACAGTTAATATTCAACGGAGCAGATTGGAGCATTGTGTGATGATTTTATACACAAAGACTACTATCGATCCAGAAAATATCGAAAGAGAAAGTCTTCCTACTCATGTGGCGCTTTGTGCAGCACGAGAAGAAGCACAGAATAAAAGAATAGAAGATATCGAATCGAGAGAAAAAGATCTTAAAAAGTTTTTACTAAAATTAGTAACAGGCGCTACGTTAAGTATAATTTCATCTCTGGCTTCGCTTAGCTTTTTCCTATTTGATCTATTAAAAAAATAATAACAAGGAATAGAAATGTCTTATCAAAATAACCCTACCTCAATTCTAGCTGGCGCAGGTATCATCGTAACTCCAACAACTGGAACTGGCGCAAACACAATCACCATTTCAGCTTCTGGTATTTCTTCATCTGCGATTAGAATTGCAACAACAACACCAGTAACTATCGATCCAGATACTGATGAAGTAGTTTCCGTACACGTTCCTGGTCCTGTTCCAGTGGATGTGGATCTACCAGCAGGTGTTACTGGTGCGACATTTACTATTAAAGATGGATTGGGTCTGGCTTCAGTCGCTGATCCAATCACCATCAATCCAGATGCAGGAACAATTGATGGTTCTGCAACGGCTCTGATCAGTGCTCCGTATGGTGCATTGACATTCATCTATGATGGCACTCAGTGGTTGATTATCTAATATGGCTTACAGTAGACAACCCAATGTTACCATTGCAGGTAGAGGACTAACACAAAACCCTGCTCCTAATCCAGTAGCGCCAGCAGGAATTATTCAAGTTGGTTATGACTCCAATATCGCAACAACTGCATCTCTAGGTATTATTCAGGTGGGTAGTGGGTTGTCTATTACTCCAGAAGGTATTCTATCTGCGACTGGGGGTGGGGGTGGCGCACCAATACTTAATGTTAAGAATACATCGGTTAGCTATACTGCTGCTGCAGATGATTGTTACATTGGAGCACTTTCAAACAGCATAACGATAACATTCCCGACAGGGATACTTGGTAAAGTTTATATTGTAAAGAATCAGGCGAGTTCTGGTAACATAACTGTTACCGCAATTGGTGGACAAAAATTGGATAATTCAACTAGTAAAACACTAGGGTCAGAAGGCATGCTCATCGCAGTCTTCGACGGAACAAGATGGAGTTTAATATGAAAGAACTATGGAGAAAATTAAATGGACGATTCAACGGAGAAGGAAGAAACACCACAACCACAGTTACCTCTACGTACTATGGAACAGATGCTGACTACTACATTGGAGTCTCTAGTGAGAAACCAGTTACAGTCTATCTACCAGCAAATTCAGCAGATGGAAAAGTCATTATCGTCAAAGCAGAAATGAGACCACCACTCGGTAGTCGCAAAGTAAATATTGCGACAACTGACGGCTCTAAGATCGATGGTTACAGTGATGCGTCAATTAATGTTTCTCATGGATATTTGAAGTTTATACGGAATAACAACGAATGGTATATCATCGGTTGAATTACAGGTTACTCTGTAGTAAGATCAGGGTGTAGTTGAGATAGTTATTATTTTGACTATCATCATCAAAGTTAATAGTGATTTTGAGATGCCACCTCTACCTTATAGAAAGAATGAGAGTATGTAAATGAACATGGTCCGAGAGAAATTAATGCTTAAAAAGATGCAACAAGAACGACAATTGGTGAAAGAAAAGTTCTGTGAAGAGCATCAATGTGATATAGAATCTATTGTCGAAAAAGTCGATGACTTAATTGCCACCGCAGTTGCATGCGGTTCTTCTCCACAAGCATATGTTGAGCTAGAACGTGGAAAAGTTGAATTTGTTAATTATCTTGTGACCATTTCGGAGAAATACAGAGTTGTGGCTGTCTAAATAGAGTACCAGCTTGACTGGGAACATGCAGAAATGCATTTCGAGCAGTGGAAACACTGCTCTTTTTTTCCTAAAATTTCTTTAAATAAGTGTTGACTTGCAAGAAGTTTTGATGTAGAATTATATCTTTCTTGGGATGAGTACAGCACGATAAATCAATCGTACTAAGAGTGCTTTGGAGCGTTACCCCTTGCTTGCAAGACTACGACTACCAAAGATAGGGTATCTCCCCGAAATAGAGGTTATGCCAGAGAACTGGATAAGCATGTGAGTTATGCAAGGTTCTAGTGACTCCACTAGATGATTTCCGCTGGGTTTCCAAAAGAGCGTGGTTACAAGTAAACCGAATAACGTCCCGATCATCCCGTTGTGCTTGACTTTATTCTGTTCTTGTAGTAGAATAATGTCTTCGTTAGGTTAGGTTCAGCAAACAATTTATTTGGTGGCTCCATGCCACCACTTAGAACTGTCAGTCCTATGACTAACACTGGAGCTTAATTGCTTTGAAGGTGTTAGTCGTGTGAATAGGATTGTCTAAGTGAGTTTCGATTTCTCACTGACATAAACAAAAAGAAGGAAACTAACCTGTTGTTTTGATTTAGGCTTTTGTTGCCTGTTATTTGTAAAGGAGTGTCTATGAACACTTTCGTTTCTGCCGTTCAAAATCAATCTGCACGCACTACTAACGGCATGCGTGCTCGTAAGTCTACTGCATCTGCATGCGTAGATCTTTTCTTCAAAATCGGTGCTTCACGTGGTAAGGACATCACTAAGGACTTTGTTGCTGCTTATGTAGAAAACAAGGACATCGCATTGCGTATTGCCCAATGGGTTCGTGATGCTCGTGGTGGCGCTGGCGAACGTGAATTGTTCCGTCAAATTCTTGCTTACTTGGATAAGCATGATCCAGATGCAGCTGCAAAGCTGTTGATGAAGGTTCCAGAGATCGGACGTTGGGACGACATCTTCGTCGTGAAGAACGACAAGTTGAAGTACCAAGCATTCTCTATGCTGGGCGATGCCCTGCGTGCAAAGAATGGTCTGGCTGCTAAGTGGACTCCACGTAAGGGTGAGTTGGCTGTTGAAATTCGTAATTTCTTCGGCATGTCTCCAAAGTTTTACCGTAAGTCTCTTGTTGAATTGACTAAGGTCGTTGAACAAGATATGTGCGCAAAGAACTGGGATAACATCAACTTCTCTCATGTTCCTTCTGTGGCTCATGCTCGTTACAAGAAGGCATTCTTCCGTAACACTCAAGAGTACGCAAAGTACGTCGCAGAATTGATCAAGGATCCTAAGGATCGCACTATTCAAGTGAAGATCAACTCTGGTGCTGTGTACCCATATGATGTGTTGAAGGGTGTGATCGGTGCTTACAACAAGAACTACAACTCTACTGAGTTGGGTGCTCTGCAAGCACAATGGGATGCTATGGAAAACTTCATCGGTGACGCTAACGTGTTGCCTTTGGTGGACGTTTCTGGCTCCATGACCTGCAAGGCAGGTGGTCACGCTTCTAAGAGCGAAACTACTTGTCTGGACATCGCAGTCTCTCTGGGATTGTACTGTGCAGACAAGAACACTGGAAAGTTCAAGGATACATTCCTGACTTTCTCTGGTTCTCCAGAACTGTTGCACCTAAAGGGCAACATCGTTCAGAAGGTCAAGCAAATGGTTGACTCTAACTGGGGTATGAACACTGATCTGATCAAGGCACTTGACAAGGTGCTGAAGGTCGCTAAGGAAGGTGGCGTACCACAAGAAGAAATGCCAGAAGTTCTTCTAATCATGTCTGACATGCAATTCGACGCATGTGCTCGTTTCGACGACTCTGCGATGAAGGCTGTTGAACGCAAGTTCACTGACGCTGGTTACGAAGTTCCAAAGATCGTCTTCTGGAACCTGAACGCACATGACAATGTGCCAGTGAAGTACGATACTCGTGGCGTTGCCCTTGTATCTGGCTTCTCTCCATCTATCATGGTCTCAGTACTTGGTGGCGACACTGATAACTTCACTCCAGAAGCTATCATGCTGAAGACTCTGATGGTTGATCGCTACAACCTAGTCTAACTAGGACGGGACGCATTGACTGGTGTGCGTAATCACCAGTCACCATAATTCAGTATATTTCTGTCTTTTACGGGGTTTCAGGTTCCACGATAGGTATGCCAGAACGAGAATAGACTTGCAAGGTATTTCTCGTAGTAACATACTAAAACTTACAGACGACATTGACAATCGTTTGGGAATATACTGAATTATGGTGTATAAATACATCTATTACTATATTATGCGGGAATAATTCAGTTGGTAGAATGTTTGCTTGCCAAGCAAAATGTCGTCGGTTCGAGTCCGATTTCCCGCTCCAACATCATGCTCCCTATTATTATAGATGACATTGTCGATTTAGAAACGCAAAATTTAATTTATCAGACTGCGTTTAATAAAAACACTAACTGGACATTCAGTAGAACAGTCTTCTACGACAAACACCCAGAGGTAATGGATCAGCAACGCAATTCTTTGATGGCGTTCACCAAACCCCTCGTCAATATGGATGATGGATCTTTCGATCCGACTTATCCGATCTACCATAAAGTTTTGGAATCTGTCCAAGAACGACTTGGATGGCAAATCAAAGCTATCTACAATGCTAGATTACAACTCCAACTCCCACTTTTAACCGAAAAGGATAAAGTCTGGGGAGTCCCGCATATTGATGCCCATAGACCCAATCCCTACAAAATAGCGGTATACTATGTCAATGATGTAGATGGCGCAACTGTTTTGTTCAAGCAAACAACAAAGAACTGCACTCCCCAAGATGTTAAAGATGGGAAACTAGAAGTCGCACATACAGTTTCGCCGAAGAAGGGGAGAGTGGTGATATTTGATGGTGATATCTACCATTCAGTTGGTAAACCAAAAACTGACATGCGATGTGTCGTTAACTACAATTTTGTCATATGAACAAGGTAATGGTCGTTGACGATTTCTACAATAATCCAGCAGAGGTTATTGCTCTGGCGCTATGCGACCAACCATCTCCATGTCCAGGTATGCGTAGTCAGAGATTAGTAGATATAAACACAGAGTTCTTCAGATCGTTTAAAGATAAAATCTTTAACCTGCATAATATACCAAATGACGGAAGATATGTAATGACTTCCTACTTCAATCAAATCACAGCATTTGACGAAGATATACTTAATTACAACTGGCCACATTTAGATGGAGACGTAAGGTATGGAGATACCGCACTTACTCATGAGAACTATAAAGATAAAATGATTCTCGGTGGTATGATTATTCTTTGCGATATTGTTGATGATCTAACCACTGACTTTTGGCTTCCAGCTATTGACATCAACGAAAAGGATCTGTTCACACTGCTATTATATGACTACATAGTTACAAGAGACAAGTTTGAGAAGGGTGAAATAGCACTTGATAAATTTAAAGAACTGTTCTCAGAGTTCCATTCTAAATTTAAGATTGATCAAAAAATTCCAAATAAGTTTAATAGAATGATCTCTTGGAAGTCAGGTTCCATTCGTGGTCAGAAAATGGTAACCAAGAAACAAGGAGTGAAGTTGACGCATAACTTCTACATCCACGCACCAATACAAAAACGATGAACATTAACGTATTCGATAATTTTTATACAAACCCAGACTCCATTAGACAGTTAGTCAATGGAGATTATCCTATTGTAGGATGTGGTACTGGTAACAGAAGTATCCCATTACAACAGATCAATCCCTCAATCTATAATGACTTCTGTCGTGGTATATTTTCCATTCATGGTATGGATGGTCGTGGGTTGAAGGTCAATACATTCTTTATGGAACACGAGGCACATGAGATAGATGTGTTCAATCAAAAGTGGATTCACATTGATGGTAAGAACCCAAATATCTGTATGATGAGTATGCAGGAGTACAAGTTAGTTCTTTGCGGACAAATTTTTCTAAGTCCAGATCCAGATCCAGAATCAGGAACTAAAATTTGTGAACTAAAACCAGAAGTGAACTGGACAGAGAAGCAGTTAATTGAAAATTGTATTGACAACTATACTCTCCCGAGAAACAAATATGATGCTGGTATGATAGATTTGCAAGAGTATGAAAGGCTGCATGCGGAATATCATTCCAACTTTAATTTGACTGCAGACATCAAAAACAAGTATAATAGGATGGTTTCGTGGAAGGCAGGTACGCTACACGGAGATCCTATTACAAAGAAACAGGGCAAACGCCTCAATCAATACTTCTTCGTGGAAAGAATATGAAAACATACAGTGTACAATCATATGATAACTTAATCAATGATGACCTTCGTTGGAGGGTTTGGGATTATATCCAACGACAAGAATTCCATGCAACCCGAAAAGATGTATCCTATCCAGAACCTGGATCTGTCATTTATTACAAACCGATAGATGGGAAAAAGGAATATCTTGATGATACTATACCATCTGTAAACAACCAGTACATGCATCGTTGTGTATTTGGACTAAGGGGTGAGGGACATCCTGTTATCCAAGAATTGTGGTCAGTGATTAACTCTCATTTCGATAATAAATTCATTATCGATGGTGATACTGAAGGTATGGCTGACCCTAAACTTAGACCAAATGCATACTCTCTTTGTTATGTGAATGCACAGCCAAGCGAAACTATCAAAAGATCTCATGGCATACATAGAGATACGATTGATCTGAATCAAACAAAGCATTTCACTCTGCTTTACATCGCAAACCTTCAGTGGTATCCTACTTGGATGGCAGAGAATGTATTTTATAGCGATGATGATACAACAGGCGATAACCAACAGTTTCAGCGTGGATATGGTCAATCTAGAAATTTTGGTGTAGGATACCCATTCGCTATTGTTCCTCCAGTTGCAGGTAGAGTTATTTTGTATGATGGTAGAGCACTACATACTACTAAACCTACTGCTCCGTGGGCAGAACAAATGAGATACGCCGTAGTGTTTAGAATAAGAGAGAAATAATGGAACAACGTAAACCATCTACATATTTGGAATTAGAAGGTGACGAAGTTTGCCATGAGTTATGGTCAACTCCTGTCATTATGGCACGCCCCTTCTCTAAAGAATTTTTAGAGCAGTTAAAGAAAGATATTATTCCTATCCTTAATGGTCCAGGAAGATTTAACCACAACGATTTATGGAATCTTTCTGAAGAGTGGACGAGTAAAGGATATAAAATTCCAGAAACAATGCTCGCAGTGAAAGAGAAATTTCTGGAACTAGCAGACAAACATTTCAGACCGCATGCGGAGCAACCACTACCACCACTACGTGAAGCAAAGGGATACTTTCGACACACAGTTGGTAACTCAGAATATAAAATCTCTCCGCATAAGCATGCCACTACATATGGTGTTGGTGTGTTTTATATTAATGCGCCAGCTGGTAAATCTGGTAATCTTATGCTCATGGATCCACGTGGTGGTACTAACTGGGTTAATCAGTTTAGTCCATACAAACGTATTCCTGTTGAAGAAGGTATGATGGTAATTCATCCTGGATTCTTGCTACATTTTGTAGAACCCAATACCACTACATTCGACTACGAAAATAGAACAGCTATTGTTACTGCTATTCATAGAAGCTATGATGACTTCCTACAAACTTTGAAAGAAAACGAGGGATTGCTCGGTGCGTTTGGTGCCAATGGAGTAACACAAGAAGAACAGATGATGGGAAGATGATAGACTTTTCTAATTTTGTACAGTTGGATCCGAGAAAAGATAGAGCAACTGTAACAGTAACTGAAGAATCACTATACAACAGATGTGAAGTGATGCTCCCACCAGAACTAATTAAGAATAAAGATGTTCTTGATGTTGGTTCTGCTTTGGGAGCTATGGGACATTGGGTTTTAGAACATGGTGCCAATCTATATGATGGTGTAGAGATTCAGGCTGGTTATAGGCAAAAATCTAATGAACTTCTTTCCAAATATCCTAACGCAAAAATATTCAGATATTTGGGAAATACTTCTGACCAATACGATGTAGTTATTGCTGCTGGAGTTATTCATGGTTCATTAGACCTTGTGGGTTTATTACGAAAGATATGTTCGAAATCTAGAGAGTATGTAATAATTGAGACTCATCTCAAAGAAGGCTCCACTCCATCAATCGAGATATCAATCGGTAACATGATTAACTATAATGATGTGAATAAACCATTCACTGGTGTTCAACTCTTTCCTAATATTGCAGCAGTTAATATTTTAATGAATGTTAATGGATTTGAACTAGATAAACGCTTGTACCCCAAACCATTTACCAAGTCTCACGATGCATATAATACTATTACTGGGAGTGATAGATTTATCGCTAGATACAAAAGAACCAATAAAAAATTACTGACTTTAGAGGATGCTATACATGTGGCAGTTTAACAAAGATGTAGCAAAAAGATTCCAGCATGAAGCAGCTACAAACATTCCAGATTATGATAGAGTTATTGATCTCTGTTATGAAGTAGTTAGCAACAACTACCCTAAAACAGCGTCAATTGTTGATGTTGGGAGTGCTTTGGGGTATACCATGCACAAATTTATCAGTAAGGGTTACGATAACATAGTTGGGATAGAAACCAGCGATGCTATGATTGAACAGTCTTTGTATAATGAAAAAGTTATTAAATCCGAAGTGTTTGTTGGAAATTATGATGTTGTATTGATGAATTGGACTTTACATTTTATCGAAGACAAATGGAATTATGTGAATAAAATCTATGACTCACTAAATGAGAATGGTATTTTAATCCTTTCTGATAAAATGAATCAATCTGCTTCTATTAAAGAAATGTATTACAACTTTAAAAGAGACAATGGAGTCAGTGACGCATACATATATGAGAAAGAGAAACAACTACAAGGATATATGTTCACTGAAGACGTTTCTTCTTATTTGGCAAATTTAAAATGGATTGGTTTTAATGTAGAAATTATTAATGCCTCCCATGGATTCGTAACATTTTACTGCGAGAAATAATGATAATCATAGACGATGCTGTTGATAAGCCAACACAAGATTTAATAGAAAATATGATCTTTAAATCTGATATGCCAAGATGGGTATATCATAGAGCATATAATACAGTTAAGCGAGTCCCTCCAATTTCCAGTGAAATAGTATTTCCATCATTCTTTTTTGATATAGTTAAGGCGAATAATCATAGACTAGTTGACCCTTCTTATGGCGTATTCCTTTCACCAATAGCTAGGTTCAACCCTAAAAGTATTTTTAAGGTTAGATGCGTTCTTAATCAACCTATTAGAACTGATGAGAGGCTTTGTATGCCATCTCATTTGGATGCTTTACCAGAGCATTATCATACAGAGAAATTTAATGTTGCAGTTTATTATGTTAATGATTCTGATGGACCAACTATATTTTACGACGAAACATATGAGTCTGCTAAACAGAAGGGATTGAGTGATAAAGATTTAACTGATAATAAAATGAACGTGAAACAAAAAGTAGAACCTAAAAAAGGTAGACTCGTTATGTTTGATGGAAATTTATTCCACTCTACTGGCATCCCAAAAAATAATGTAAGATCCATCATTAACTACAACTTTTTATGCTAGATTTAAAACACCTAACTAAAGCTAGAGAATATTCTAAATTGCCAGCCAGTAGGTGGTTTTATTTCAAACACATGTTTTGGGCATTTGGTCTTTCTCTACTTTTATTCACTTGGTCTTTATTAATGGTTGTCCATGCGGTCTTCCCACAGCTTGTTGGATTTTTCGTTATAGAAAGTTTAATAAAACTATTGAAGAAACTTAAATACCAGCATCCAGAAGATCCATTATTGAAAACTATTGATTTTAATTGATATGACAGAAGAACAAATTATAGAATACTATAAAGATAATCGTAAATACTTTTTAGTAGATAACAACTACGGTTTCACAATTAGTAAAAACAATCCACCAGTTGGAATATTAGTAGCAGTCCCAAAAATTAGATTATTGGGCATACCAAGATATCAAGAAACCCTTGATGCGTTACGAACTTTTAATACTGATACCAGATATACTTTTTATCAGCCAGATCAGCAAGAATTAAAAGTTAATATGCAATATTGCTGGACTGTTGTTTTTAATAAAAATAAAAAACAATGGGTTTACGATCATAATCTTCCAACATATGAAGATGTAGAGTACTATACTCTAATTGCACAGAAAATCTTTTTATTAGACACCATCAACAATGAAATAGAAATACAAACATATGAGTATAATAAAAGGATGCCATATCAAAACTATCTAAATTTCCATAAGTACAGAGAGGCTTGCCGTATTCTGGAAATGGGATTAGAATCTGATGATATGCTGCAATATCCATCTGTTTCTTTGTACGCAAGAGAACTCGGTATTTCTATACAGCATGCTGCCAAAGAAATAAAATTTAAAATAGATTGTGATATTAGTTTCTTGTCTGAAATAGACGCTATGAGAAAGAAATACGAAATTTTAGTTCAGAACGAGACTGATTATAGAAAACTCCCTAACATTTTATCTGAGTTCCAAAACCAACACTCAAGCTATTCCATATTCAATTCATGAACGTACTACATTATAACAGCTGGGAAATGTTCTTAAATCCAGCAAATAAACATAAGTTAGAACAAATTCCAGGTGGCGAGAATTATTCTAAATTCTTCCCTCTTTTCGGTGGTAATTTCTGTATGTCAGACAGAACGAATAATATCATCACACCGATGAAAACTGAGATATTTGATTTTTGTCGTATGCCTACATACACTAAAGAATATAAAGAATGTTTTGTTTGTTGTGATGAGAGAGCAGTCCAATTGATGGAGTTTGCTAAAAACACAAACAGAAAAATCGCAGTTATGTATAGTGGTGGTATAGACTCTACATTAGTTCTAAGCGCATTCTTTAAAAATTGTAGTGAAGCAGATGTTAAAAAACATCTGGTTGCGCTAGTTAATCATACTAGCATATCTGAAAATCCAAGGTTCTTTTTGGATCATATTATTAAAAACATAGAATGCATTCCATCCTACAAATATGGCGATATAGCAGGTAATGATTCATATATGCTAATCAGCGGTGAACAGGCAGACCAACTATTCACAGTAGCATTTGCTACTAATTTTGGACAAGAAACTAAACTATCATATCTAAATGATACTATCGAACAACGTCTTGATGAAACACTAGCATTTATTGGCAGAAGAGTTGGCGAATCTAATGCACAGCATGTACTTAATACACTAAGAGAGGTGACAAATAAAGCACCGATTGATGTTAGTGCGATTAAGGATTTTTGGTGGTGGATTTCATTCACTCTAATGTGGCAAGCTAATTACCTTAGAATCCTTCCATTTATTAAAAATATCAAAGGTATTAAATTCGAAGAAAACTATACAACATTCTTTAATACAAATGACTTCCAGTTGTGGGCGATGAACAATAGAGATTTTGATATTGGTTCTAACCTTAACTATAAAATTGTTTTCAGAGACTACATTTACGATTATAACAAAGACTTGGAATATAGAAACGGCAAGAGAAAAAATGGATCATTGTCGTCTGCTATAAAAAGGAAAGTGCCATATACATGGATTGATAATGAACATAATGGCTACTATGATTTTCCTACAATTGAATACTATAATAACCAAAATAGTTTTATATGATTAGAATTTTAGATGACTTCTTACCAGAAGCATACGCCAATGCCATACATTATTCTTGTTTGTATGATTTGAAATATGTTTATAATTCACAAACTAGCGTAAGCTATGGAGATGAGCCAGTATACAATGATTCAAACGTGCATGATAACGGACAGATGGTTAGTATCCTTTATGCATTTTCTAATAATGGACAACAACAGGTAGAGCCATTCTATGGCGAGATTAAACCTATGATATACACTCTACAAAGCAAAGTTCCAGATTTAGACATACAGGGAATTATTCGTGTTAAAGCTAACCTTATATTGAGAGAACGATCTCTACCACAATATCATTATAATGTTCCACATCAAGACGCCAAAGAAGGATGTATGTCTCTAATATACTACGTATGTGATAGTGATGGGGATACATTTTTCTTTAATGAGAAATACTCATCTGGTGGATTACCAGATAAAGTAACAGTTCATCAAAGAGTACAACCAAAACGGAACAGAGCTATTCTTTTTGATTCATCTAGATACCATGCTTCTTCCAATCCATTAATACATAAAGAAAGAATCGTTCTTAACTTTGTAATGAAAGCGACTTATGCAAATAATTGATAATTTTCTCCCAGAGGAAGAGTTTAAAGAATTCCAAAAAGCGATGCTTGGTCCATCTGTTCCTTGGTACTGGTGTGACAATATCTCAGTTCCAGACTGGATGGGTGTTAAAGATCCAAATGCTATAGAAACAGAAGCTATGCAGCTTGTTTTATTAGATATACCTAGAAATTGGATGAGTGAAGAATTTATGTATCTAAAACAGCATTTCATTAATATAATGACTCGTTTAGATTTAGACCCTAAATCTTTATTTCGTGTGAGAGCAGTTATGTCTTGGGCTCACCCACAGTTTTCTGAACATAATTATAATATACCACATATAGACTCTATGGCTTCTGGTAAAACTTTGCTATTTTATCTAAATGATTCTGATGGTAATACAAGATTGTTTGACCAAGTACAACAGAGAGTTGAATGTGATCCACCACCTGTTGGTTCACCTAGAGAAGAATTATTGGAGTATGCAAAGTTATTTGTCAGAGAAGGATTTACAGTCAAAGCAGAAATAGAACCAAAGGCAAATAGAATGTTAGTATTTGATGGAATGCAATACCACACTGCAGGTATCCCTCGAAATGCAAAACGAAGAGTCGTAATCAACATGAATGTGCATCAATGAGAACATTAATAGATGGGAAGGTTGTTCCAGAATTAGAACAACCAAAAACACTTACTGTTTATACTAAATGTCCAGAGAAGTGGATTTTAATTGACATGGAAACTGGAGTGAAGTATACTGGTTATTCAACTGAAGGTAATTTATCTTGGAGAAAAATAGAAAATGACATTTGAACAAATTATTATTGCAACATTGGTATGGATTGGTTTTATTGTAGTGGTTTATGGTCACAGTGGATACGGAAAGATTCGTGATTGTTACTTAATGTGGTCTAAAAAAGAATATTGGACTGATTACAACATAGTAGAATTTCTATCATGGGCAGCAAAAGCATTTATTATTGTACCTGGACTAATTTTCGGTATTCAAATTTGGTGGTTGTATTTCCTAACATTAGCAACAAGCCTTACACTAATTTGGGCATCCAATAAAAAGTTGCTGCCAACTCTGGTTGGATTTAATACGCTTTGGGCTTGGATTTCTTGTATGGTTCTTGCACAACACTTAATTAAATGATTAAACACTTAGAATATACATCAAAAAGTCCGATGCTACCAGCTATTCGGATTGATGTTCAAATCACTACAATAGAAGAAGAACTTCGTATTGGTTTGCTGAATTTGGTATTGGAAAAGGTAGATGATATTCTAAGTTACCCATGCACCAACCCAGATCAAGACTCTACATGGTTAACCTCTAGGTTGTGGCACTATAACTTTCTTAACTATGAAAGCGAATACACTGATCAATTAAAGAAATTTATTCGAAAGAGTTACGAATCATATTGTAATGCTCTCGGCATAAAACCAGAAAAGATCGTATATTGTCAATGTTGGGCTAACAGAGTATTAAATGATGGTCGCCCCATTACTCTACATAACCATGCAGAGTCTCATGGAGGCGCACCAGAATACTATTCCTATATTTCTGGTCACTTATCATTACAAGCAATCGAAACAACCACTGACTACAAGTCACCATTCACAAGAGAATTCATACAGATCCCTAATAAAAATGGAGAAATGACTTTATTCCCTTCTTTTGTAGACCATAAGACAAGTAAAAATTTATCTGACGTGCCAAGGATAAGCATTGCATTTGATCTTACAACTGAAGAAGTGTATAATATACTCAAGAACAAAAACTACGTACCACTATGAAATTAGCAACACTAACCCAATACGCCAAACACAAAGACGGAACATATGTTTCTTTGGAAATGTGCGAAGAATCGAGAAAACTACTTGATCATTATGTTGAGATGAATCTTGGTCTGCAAGAACGTGTGGATCCGAGTACATATCATATTACAGTAATCTATTCTCGTACGCCTGTTCCATCCGCAGAGAATCTTTTACATATGAATACCACATTACCAGTCGAAGCAATGGTTACTGGTTATGAAGTATTCCCCACAAAGAATGATGGTAAATGTCTTGTAATGCGAGTAGTTTGCCCATATGCAACAAAGCTAAACTCGCAACTATCTAAAGAAGGTGCAACAAGTGATTATCCAGACTACAAGTCTCACATCACTATTGCATATGATATCAAGCAAGAGATCGACCCTCATACCCTCCCAGTACCACAATTCCATCTGGAATTCGACAAACTAAACGTCTCCCCTCTCGACCCCGAGTTCACCCCAGCAAATAAGTGATTGTCTTGCAAGATTCTTTAGGGTATAATATACCTAAAGGAGATTGTTATGAAATGTTGCAATGACAATTGTAGACAGGGGCGTGATTGCCCACATCGCACATCCATTATGGACAACCCAAAGTTCGTAATGATATGTGCGATTCTCATTACACCATTTATTGCATTCTGGATGCTAATTCGTCATCCTATCCTTTGTTATAGAGTTTGGAAGAGTAAAGAATGAACAAGTTATTTGTATTGGTTGGTATCCCTGCATCTGGTAAGAGCACTTGGGTTAAGAATCAGGTTTGGGCGAAGAACTGCGTGGTTGTATCCACTGATGAGTTTGTCGAAGACTATGCCAAGGAGTGCGGACAAACTTACTCTGAAGTGTTCGAAGATTATATGCCTACTGCTGTTCGTCTGATGACCGAGAAAGTTATTCGTGCACGAGAAGCAGGTAAGGATATTATCTGGGATCAGACCAGTTGTACAGTTGAGACTCGTGCGAAGAAGATTCGTATGCTGCCTGACTACTACAAAATTGCAGTTTTATTTAAGATTCCAGATATGGAAGAACTAATGATTAGGCTATCATCTCGTCCAGGGAAGAATATTCCATGGGAAGTTGTTTCTGATATGAGTAACAAACTCAAGTCACAGCCACCTACAGAAAAAGAGGGATTCGATGAAATCTGGCACGCACAATGAAGTCTGTTTGGTATGCGGAGAGCCAGCTGAGTGGATGCGATCTACTCAATTTGCTGGTGACCATCCCTATTGTAAGTTTCACGCATTGAAAGAATCAGACTTTTACGATGAACCTGATTCCTATGCTTTTTGGTATGAACTAAAGGAGAATGAAAATGCCTAATTGGTGCTATAACACTGTTGAACTGCGAAATGAAGATATCACTAAGATTGATGCACTTGAAGCAGAATTGAAGAAAGAAAAGCCAGAGCCACTGAATCATCTGCGTCCCAATCCTGAAGGTGAATGGGACTACGCATGGTCAGTAGATAACTGGGGCACTAAGTGGGATATTACTCCATTTGACTGGGAACGATACGAAGATAACTGCATTCGTATCAACTTTGATTCTGCATGGTCTCCTCCGACTGCTCTATACGAATTCCTTGAGCAAGAAGGTTGGACTGTGCGTGCATTGTACCATGAACCTGGAATGTGTTTCGTTGGTCGCTGGGAAGAGTGTTTTGATGAATATTATGAATATGATATCACCGATCGTGAGTCTATCGAAGATCTCCCGCAAGAACTGGTGGACTTTTCAGGTCTAATGGATGAAGTAGATCGCTATGAGGAAGAGCAATACGAAGAGCGAATGTCTGAACTCGAACGAACAGAGTGGTATGTTGGTCAAGATCCATTCCATGCAGGTCGTTATGAAGTGCAAACAAAGGCATGGCCATATCCTCAGTACTGCGAGTGGGATGGTAAAAAGTGGAGTCGTTGGGAAGGTGATGACATTCAAGTTACGCAGTGGCGTGGTCTGGCTCAGGAATACAAAGAGTGGGATCCAATCGCTGAATTAGATAAAATCTGTTTGGAGGATTAATATGGTAGTTACAGCTATGCTTATTGTTTTAGCCCTATTGGTTGGTTGGTTTTTGTGGACACTTACTCAGTGCAATCCAGATGACGAACAAGATTGATACCATCTATCTTCATCGAGACGATCTACAAACTATTCTACAATTCCTGAATTCATTCCCAGATCGTGATATTGTAGAAGTTACATCTGACACATCTAGTGGTATCGGTGCTCTTGTTAAGGCAAGTGTTATTGGTGCTACCGTTAATGGGCATGTTGTCACTGTAACGAAAGATATTGTAGACGAGAGTAGCTGGTAATGCTCGGAGAACCAAAGTTTCAAACCTATGACTATGCCATTGGTGGTAAGATGGTCTTGGGTCGAGCGAGGATGTCAGAACACTTTCGAATGATGCTCGAGGATGGAGACGAAGAGTCTAAAAAGAGACTGAAGAGCGATCTGATCCATCAGATGGCAGAGTACATGCTCGAGAATAACCTAGTGGAATTTACGTATCAAGACGATCCGATTACAATGGATAGAATGGTAGCTGTCCGTGCGTATCTGGCTCCAAATGATCAGATTAAGATTCTGCGTGTAGCGAATAAAATTGTATGAAGTATTGGACTATTGTATTTCCTGGAGAGTTTGGTCAGCATGTGCAAGAGACATGGAGCGAAGACCAGATTCTTAAATCCTACTATACTCACTGGTGTGGTAAGATGATTCAGAATGTACCTAATCCAGATCTCGATCCTGCAAAGTGTATCGATGATTGGATTGTGGTTCACTGGGCTATGGAAACAGATGAGTTTGGGAATAAGTTATGTGGCTAGTCAAAACACCTGAAGTATCGAATACGACTAAATTAGAACAGATGGAGTTGGAAGAACTTCTAACCTATCTGATTCGATACGGTAAGCCACGTCTATCCTATATTGATAAGGGATGGTATTGCAAAGTTGAGATGAATACGAACACTAAGGGAACTCAGTTCGATGTAGCATCTGACTTCGACCAGCCTACTCCGCTACAGGCAGTGCGTATGTGTCATGAGCGTATTATTGGAGCAATGAAAGCATTAGGTGTATGAGAGAAGCCAAGTTAATCCGATATAGAGATGCACACCTCAAGGACTACATCTGGTTCTGGGTAGTGGAAAACATTAGAATTAGTCCAATCTATGGTAGCGAAGAAGACGCTAAGGGATGGGATGGAACAACGATAGATCTAACATGAGAAAAGCAGTAAAAATTGTAACCTTCTACGACGATGGAACATTCGAAGAATCTACTCCATCTCTCGAACCAAAGTGGATCCACTTTGGTTCGAGAGATGGAGTAGATTCTTCGAATGTTCCATCGTCGTAGAAGGTTACAAT